>SXGT01435668.1_pt1 | contig 44132 bp, 28 predicted proteins | sample 3176221 | NCBI WGS metagenome assembly SXGT01 (sample SAMN11356862, study PRJNA531348) | freshwater metagenome | isolation source: freshwater sample F1-120 | place: China: Fuxian Lake, Yuxi | collected 2017-12-25 | reverse complement strand
TGCCGCTGCCGCTGCGTCTGCATCAGCTTGAGCTTGTGCCGCTGCCGCTGCGTCTGCTTGTGCTGCTGCGTCTGCTTCAGCCTGCAAGCGTGCCGCTTCTTCAGCTTCGGCTTGCTCTGCCGCAAGACGTGCAGCTTCAGCTTCTTCAGCTTCAGCTTGCAATGCTGCTTCTGCTTCTGCCTCTTCATCAGCCTCGGCATCATCGTCAGCTTCATCGCCTTCGACCACTGGTGCCAGCGCCTCAGCGCGTGCCGCAGCTTGGTCTTGAGCGTGCGTAACCGCAAGGCCAACTTCTTCCGACAACGGGGCGAAGCTCGTTGATGTGTTGACGTTGGTCGCCGCAATGACTGGGCTATCGAGTTCGACCGCGACCACTGGGTCACTCGACAGAATCTCGGTGCGCTCGGCACCGTCGATGTCAGTCACGCCAACAGGTCCACCGTCAGCCGGTGGTTCAGCCATGACTCGACTCTGAGCCGAAGACTCAGGGTAAAGATGCGGGAGCATTTCCCGAATCCCTTCGCCTGCTCGGTTCACATCAATGTGACCATTTTGATCGGTGCTTGCACCCATTTGATTTATCCTCGCTCTCGCGGCCCCATGACCGCAGTGACTTTGTTCATGACAACCTTGCCGTTCACTTCGACTTCTTCGTAAAGAGCCATCGCCCCAGCAAGGGGAGTACCTTCGCCCACCGCATCACCGGTTCGTCCATTCAACACGCTTTGAGCATTGAGGCTCTCTTGCGCGTTGCGCGCCATCGCTGCGGCAGCACCGCGAGCAATCGCTTCTTGCACCTCGGGGTTGTCACTGCTCTCGATGAGGAACGTCCCTCGCGAAACTGCCTTGAGGAAGTTCACATTTTCGATCGCAATCGAAGCGGGCACCGGCTGGATGTCATCCCCATTGGGATCACCTGCGCCTTGCCATTCGATTGAGGTCGCAGTCTTAATGTCGTTGAAGACTGCTGGCCCCCGTGAGAGGTTGCGGACGAGTACGGGTGCGTCAGGCATGTTCAAATGCTCCTAGCTTGAGAGGGTTACCCCTCTGATGGAACAGCCCCCACCCCACTACGAGGTCGGGGCTGTTATTTTTGGGAATTTCACTCATCAAGCGATGAGTTCAGATCAGCTTGCCTTCAAGATCAATTGCAGCACACCGCTACCTTCGATGAAGGCAGTGGTTGATGCCGCTTTGGCCGTGATGGCTTGGGCGGCAGTGAACACGTTCAGCGCAGCGATGGTGTCGCCAGCAAGAGCAACACCAGCAGTCGCCTGGTTCGCCGAGGTGATCGCGAGCGTTGCCGTTGCCGGGCCAGCCTTGGTGACCAAGACGGTAGCGATGTCGAGGTTGAACGTGAACAGCTTCGCCGCCGTAGTGGCAGGAACAGTGGTGATGAAGCGCCACGAAATGATGGAACCCGCGAACCCTGGGGTAAACGCTGTGCCAGCGATTGAACCGTTGCCAGTGACATCAGCAAGAGCGATGGGCAAGTCGGCGCTGAACACTGAACCGCCGAGGTATTGCAGCACCGTCTCGGGACGGTACGTCACGTCAACGAGGTATGACGGGAACAAACGCTTGTCGAGATCGCTGTACTGCTCATCGGTGAGCATGACGACATCGCCTTCGTCGTAAGCGAACCCGTTGGGGAGTTCAACTTGATCCCTGGTTGTGGCAATTTGTACTGCCTTCATCTGGCGCTCCTGTGCCTGGTGTCGAATGAGATTGGTTGGAGCCGCCAGAGTGACCTGGCGGCTCCGAGTGAAGCTGGTGTTACGGCTTGACGACCTTTGCGATACCGCGTGGGTTCAGGATCGCCATCGAGATCATCTCGTCGAAGACCCAGCCCTTCCAGAAGCTCTCGACATTGTGGTTTTCTTCCACATCGAGCGAGTACAAGATCGGCATGACGCCGAGGAACTCGGGGTTGGGGAGAACCCAGAGGCCACCTTGCACCACGATGATGCTGCGCTGGATTTGGAACTCGCCGAAGGTGGTGATGGTTTCACCAGCAACGGTGCGGTCCTTCATTGCCCAACCGGTTTGGTTGATGTCCCAACGATAGAAGTCGCGGTAGTCAAACGGGTTGGCGAGCAAACGGCCCGAGGGCAGTTCGTGCAAGTCGGTCTGCGCCACTGCGGTGTAGAGCGAACCCGGCGTGATGTAGCCCGAGGTCTCAGTCACAGTGTGGACTGGCGAGACGAGGTGATCGGCGCGACCCGAGTAGTCGTCGAGCGCAGCTTGCAGCAACACCATGAGGCGAGAGTCTTCCTGCTTCATGATTGCTTGCTTGGTTTCATCTTGCGCTTGTTCAACCGAGTTGATCCGCATGTAGTACAGGTCTTCTTTGCGGATCGCCGGGCGGCTCGCGATGCGGAAGAACCGCACTGGAACACGCTTGCCCTCGAAGGGGGTCACACGGACTTCACCTTCGTGGCCACTCTGGATGTATGCCTGGCCCAGGTCGTCCCACACGTCGTACTCAACGGGTGTGCCGGGCACGATCGGGTCTTCGATCAGCACGTTGCGGATGATGCCTTCGTACCGCAGCTTGAGCATGATCGGGCCGACCATGCCGACGCCGAGACGACGGATGCCATTCGCCTCATCCTGAAGGATGAGTGCCATCTTCGTAACCTTGGCTTCATGCGTCAACCGCGGCGTGCTGCCATCGCCGCCACGACGCCGCATGATCTCGGCAACGTAGTCGTCGCTTTTCTTTGCTGTGCGGGCGTAAAGTCCCTGACTCATCGTGGTGCTCCTGGTTCTCGGCAATGGCCGGTGGTATTCCTGGTATCAGGCGTGCGTTGTTTGGATGGTGGTGGTACTAGGCACCAACGGTGCCGATAAGTCCACCAATGATGATGGACGACGCTGACGCAACTCGGATGAGTCGAGCCACCGGACGAGTGGTGATGTTGGATGCGGTCGATGGAGCAAGCTGACCGCGCACACTGCTGTTCGCACCCGTGTGGGCGTGAACGAGAAGCGCAGTTCCATCGGTCGGATCGGTCCACGTTGCCGCGGTGTCGAACGCAGGCGCAAGCACCTCGAACTCAGCGTCAGGACCAAGAATCCAAACCGACGTGGCGTTGACGCCTTGTTCGCCGACTTCGTCGATTCCGTCGCCACCCGAGTACAGACCCGAGAGACCGTAGGGGTTGCCTGTGGCGTCGATCACGTCCACGTTGTCGCCGCCCGCACGCATCATGCACATGCCGGGGTACACCGGAGTTGTGGTTGGCGAGAACGTCGAGACGAGGAAGCACGCCTTTGGCGTTGCCTGCGTCCAGCCGTAAAGCGGGCGGAGTGTCCGGTGGATGTACGCCTTGGCGAGTGTGGTGCGAAGCATCGGTTTTCCTCTCGAATTCGGGGAAGATTTCTTTCCCTCTACTATTTAGTTGGATTTGGAAGCACTTTGACAGCCTGAACCCCGCAAGTTTTTTGGGGTTCAGGCCAACAAAGTCTGTGACCTGGACTTATTCAAAAGCCATTTCGTCTTCGGACGGACCCGAGACAAGCGGCACACCGTTCGAGAAGGAGGTCGCTCCCGACGCAAGTCGAGGCGTTCCCATCACGTCGGGGCCACCGTTTCCAGTGAGCTTCGGAACGAGGTCGTTACGACGTGCAACAACCTTGCCACCGGGCTGACGCGAAGCACTCGCTTGCAGCACCTTGGTCAACGTGTCGACCTCGGACTCAATCGCAGCGGTGGTCATGTTCGATGCTTCGATCGCCTGAGCGATCACCATGTCGCCACCGTTGGCGATACCCGCCTGGATTCGCAGCCTGGCGCACGTCAGAGCCGCGTAGGTGCGTTTGCTGGCCTGAGTGGCATCGCCGGGCCATGAGGGCACGGAAGCAGCGTCAGGGCCAACACGGACATCAACCTCGGTGCGGATGTCTTGGATCGGGATTTCGCCCGCTCCGGTGCCAGCCACCGGTGAGGTGACATCGACATAGTTCGGTGCCGCAAGCGACATCGAGTTGTCAAGCTCCGTGCTCGGCGAGGTGACAGCGTCAGGAGCGACATTGGTCGCGCCGGGCACGTCACCAGGCAAGAACAGATCGACCGGCGTGGCAGCGAACTGCTCAGCTTCGGTCGTCGTGGTCGCCGGGGTGGCTGCTGGTTCTGGCACGGGCTGCGCAGGGTTCATCTCGTCAGCGCGCTTGAACAGCACGGCGAGTCGACGCCCATTGCCCGTTGATGCAGCCAGCATTTCGACAGCCTTGCCGAGACCGGCGATAGCTGTTTGTTGCTGACGAAGCTGTGCGCTCTGTCGACGGATGATTCCGGCTTGGGCACGTACGCGGCCTTCGAGCGACTGGTCCTGTCGGACCGCTCGCGCTTGACGCGCGGAACGACCTTGCCCTTGTTTGGGGTTTGGCATTGGTTTCTTCTTTCGCTTGGTTGGGTCCGCTGACTCTTCGTCCTCGAACTCGTCTTCTTCTTCGGGGTCTTGCTCTTGTTCAACCGATTCGTCGTCGGCAACGAACTCGTCATTGCCTTCTTCATCCTCGGAGAATTCTTCGCCGCCATCAGCGAACTCATCGCCCTCTTCGAGAGGCAGCAAGCCATCTTCATCATCGAGCAAGACTTCCTCTTCGACATCTGGCTGACCGCCGAGCATGTCGTTGGGGTTCGTGAGACCTTGCTCAGCCATCGCTTCTTCAGAGGCTTCTTGGTCTCGTTGCTCGTTGAACTCTTTGGCGATGTCGAGATTGGGATCATCGAATTTGTCTGGCGGCTTGACGTACCCACACACCAAACATTCACTGCCATCAAACCCGCACGATGAATCGTCAAGACCGGCGAAGCATTTGGTCTCGCGCAACGTGTCGACATTCGGGGGAACGATGACTTTCTCGTCACCCTCGACATCGGCTCGACGACGAATACGAACTGGAACTTCATTCATCACGCGCGCCTTCACTTCTCGGGGCTTGCGATTAGCTGTTGCTGTCTTGCGAACGGAAGATGTGACCTTCGGAAAATCATCTGTGTATCCATATTGACTTGCAGTGAAGTCGATGGTGTACGGGAACGCAACACCCGGCACGTAAATCGAAACAACAGTGTGGTCGTTGTAAAACCCTTTTACGATATTGCCATCATCGTCTAAGACTTCACCCTGAGGTTGCCCTTGCGTCTGGTAGCCCATCTCTTCCAGGTTGGTGTTGGTGACATAAGCCTTGAGTCCGTGTTGTTTGGCGAACTCGCAGAACTGCTCACTGATTTCTTGACAGCGCCCATGAGCGAAAATTGGATCACACAAGTCTTCGATCAGGTCGTAGCTACCGTCGACTACTCCCTTGAGGAACGCCTCGACGACTCGGTCGATCTCGGGAACCCCAGTTCTACTTTCGGCAGTCTTGCGAGAAGCGGTCGTCTTCAGACCACGATCATCAACGCCAAGGAAGTACGCCGTTGGGTCTGCCGGTTCTTCAACGAGCAATGAGTTCTCGAAGAACTTCAGCCCATAGCAAAGCTCGGACACCAACACGTCTTCACGTTGGCCTGCCGCCGTAACGCGACGAATGCGTTGGCCCTTGAGTGCAGGGATGTGCTGGCAGTATTCCACTGGCGAGCGCGCCTTATTGCCGCAGAATGAACACAACGAATACTCGACATCGCAACCCATTGAGGTGCGGTCGATGTGCCCCTTGACGATCGCCTCTGCCAACTTGGGGAACTTGATCGCATCGACTTCCATGAGCACTTCAACCCAAGTGTCGGGAGTGCGATCTGGATTCGTGTCTTGATGCAGCGCCGCATCGACGATGACCCCTCGGGCACGTCGATGATCGTCGTTGTTGTGATTGACGAACACGGGCTTGCCGATGAACGAGCGATACGCCGCCGTGATCTCTTCGGCTGGGAAGGTGTCGTGGTTGTCGTTCGTGCGACTGCTGATAGCCCGACTGCGCACGTAGAGGTAGCCGGGGCGAGGGGTGTACTCGAACTCAACTCGATGGGCGTCTTTGAGCAACCCGGCAGTGCGGGTGGCAAACCGAGATTCGGTGATTTCTAAGAGCGCGCCGAACTTCCTCATCACTACTTAGGTCGACTCACAGCACCTTTGACAGCGACTTTCCCAGAAAAAAATAAATCCCCAGGTCAGAAGCCTGGGGATTTATCGAATTGGGGCGCTTTGGCGATACCCATCAGCCTCGATCAGATCGAATTCGGGGGCTTTTGGGTCCGCTGATTTGATGGCCTGGATGGCCTCTTCGAGATCGGTGGCGTCGTACAGGAACGAGCGCCCTGAGCGCCTGACATCGCACTTGCCCGAGTCGTACTGCTCGATTTCCCACTCGGCCATTTATGCCTCCGACGAAAACTCCGATGCAATTGTTGCGAGTCGCTCGCGCTGTACGCGCTCACGCTCTACGGCATCTTCCCACAGATCGGGGTCTCTGTGCTCGTCGATGGAAGATTGAATCAATTCGCTCAACGTCACGGGATCGAGAGCATCGAGTTCCCAACACTCTTGACCATACTCACTGAGGTAAGACTCGGCGCGAGCATCAGTCAACTTGGTTGGGTTCGGCGGAGGATCAAACTCTTCAACTTGATCCATCGTGAGGGCGATGCGTTGCACCACGGGTTCATAGTCGTCGAGCCAATTCCCGAGGGCCACCTGAACGGCCTGATGTCGTTCTTCCTTTGATAATGCGACATCAACTTCGCTCATCAAATGACGTGCAGAGTCATACATCACGAAGTTGTTCAACCGATCTCTGATGTCGCGAGTCATGTCGATACCGCTGGGGTCGTGGTCACCGAGGTGCAGCACAACAGTGCGTTGCCCACGAAGCGCACGCTCAAAGATTCGCTGACCTGCCGCCCACTGCTCAGATTGACTGACGTATCCACGACAAGAAAAATGTGGAACATCATTAGTCTGACACACACCCTCGATCACACCAACTAGAGCATCCTTCTCGATCCATACCTCGACCTGAGTTCTCTGATCGCGCCACTTGTCCATACGAAAAGAATGCGCCGCAGAACGAATGATGTCGGCGGGGGTTTCCCAGTGCGGGACCGTTCGCAAACTCCGAGTGCGGTCAACGATGTAATCCCAATCGAGATACCCCGCCAGACGAGCATCATTGATGATCGAGCCGAGGCGCTTGTATTCACGATCGTTGTTGGGGATGAGACCTCGCGAAACGAACTGGTAATACAACTGGCGCAACGTGAGATCAAACCCCATCGCTTGATACTCAGAGCAGATTGAGATCGCATCCGCAATCACGTCAAGCGTTGCTGGTTTGAATTTCTTGGTCGCGTACACCAAGCGTGACATCAGAGTGCCTTCTCGCAAAGCTGCACGATGCGCTCGCGCACTTCAGAGGGGAGAGGCTCGACGAGCCACGCCGACCCGTAGCGATAGCCAGAGGCTTCACACGGCAACGTGAGCGTGAGCGAGGGAACCAGTCTTCGTGAGACATCGTATACAACCGCTTGGTGAGCACATGCGCCACGCATCTCGTTGAGGTGCCAACGCTCGGCCAACGCAGCAAGCTCACGCAACTCAGCAACATCGAGCTTGCCAAGTTTGGCATCGAGGGCATCAGCAAGATCGCGGCACACGCCGTGGAGATTTGCTCCACCACCATCGGCCATATTTGCCACCACCCCACTGCGATAGGCCCGACGACCTTCGGACGTAAACGAGACGCACTCCATCGACGCGTCAGTGGGACAGTGCTCAACAGTGCTCGATGTATCAGGCGATTGGATCGGACGAATGATGACACGGGCAGTGAACTTCTCACCCGTGCCATCTTCATAGGACAGTTTGCCGAGATTGAACTCGGCAATGAACGTCGGCTCTGGAATTTGCGATTTCATGATTACCAACCCGCTTTCGCTGCACAAGACGGGCCAATGCCACGCTCGATGGATTCCAATACTGTGAGTTCGCGACCGCACATGCCGCAGTGCTTTGACTTCAAGCCGTAGGCCGCTGCCGCTGCCCGAGGATCGGCAACGAGCACCTTGACCGCCTCGACCAACTGAGCGTTGTCCTGGTGTGCTTTCCACACACGCACAGCGCCCGTGCCGACGAACTCGCCGAACGCCTTGAAGTTTTTGGTGTTGTCAGGACCATTGAGATACTCGACGACGGTGACTTCTTTGTTCTTGCGGTTATCACGCCATTCAGGCTTCGTCACGACGCGCAACGTGCGGTAGTCGCCATCTGCGAAGACGATGGTGTAGGTGCCATCGGGCATCGAGTTCGTCGCGTGAACCTGGCCAGTTGCTTCGGGCACCTCTTGAGGCTTGACCTCTTCGAGCGGAAGCTGGCACGGACCATCGTGGCGAACTTCCCATGCGCCATTGCGTGAACGCGAAAGAATCCCCGCATCAGCAGGGACTTTGTTTCCGCATTCGACGCATGGAGCCGGGTAACGGTTGCGCATGACTTTTGTCTTGACTGAACCCTCTTCGGCCCGCTCTACGGTGGGCGCTCCGATGGCCTGGTTGATGGTTTTGAATCGCATGATGCTCCTTGGAAATTTGGCGGGATTTGCTTGCGCCGGAAGCGTACCACATCGCTGCGACATCCTGCAAGGATGCTTGCGAGTTGTATTGGCAGACGCTATAGTCCGGTTGACCCGCCTCACCATTCAAGGAGTACCCATGCGTACGACCCATGTCAAATCTGCCCGCAAACACCAAGGGACTTGCGAGTCCTGCGGCCAACCGATCCCACAGGGGTCGTCCTACAAGTGGGTGAAACCCCGCCGTAAAGCCAAACGGAAACGCCATGTCGGTTGCCCAAGCTGGCGACCCAGCGAACTCACCACATCGAATCAACTCTCGATCGTCTATGGCGGGCAAGAGGTTGCTGAAGCCGAAGTTGCGGCCTGGGACGGATACGACACCAGCGACCTGCGATCAATTCTTGAGACGATGGCCGAAGCGATCAACGAAGCGGCAGAGGCATACCGCGAGTCGGCATCCAACATCGAAGATGGCTTTGGCCATCCCACTTCGATGTCTGAAGAACTCGTAGAAAAAGCTGAGGCTCTGGAATCGTGGGCCAGCGACCTCGAATCGTGGGACTGCCCCAACGGGGATGAGTTCGAGGCCGATGATGCAATCGCAGAAGACATCTTCATTCAATACTGCATCGACATCGACGTTCCCGATGGCAGCACAAAAGAACAGGCTCGCGAAAACGAGGACTGGGACGATTCCGAGTACGCCCGCCAAATAGCGGACGCCATCGAAGATGCCCGCCTCGAATGGGTCGAAGAAACACGCGAGGCAGCGAATGATGCCGTTCAAGAAAACCCGCTGTGAAATTTCTTTGAGGAATTCTTTACACATGGGGATCGAACGATCCTTGTACTGAGTATGAGCAACCAATCACCCATGCCAGAGCAACTCCGCCAAGCTGTAGCCGAGCACCGCCGCGCCAATCCGCCGATGGTCCCTCTCAACCGGCCCCACCGTGTCGGTGACATCGTGACCGTGCGAGGGGAATCCCTGACCCGGTTCGCCCTCATTGTCAAGACCCACGAACTGCACTGCCAACTCTTACTCTGCACGAATGAGATCGACATGGCCACCGACATGGACGCAATCGTTCACGTCACGCCGTTCAAGCTCGCCATTTTCACCGAGATGTACTTTGCCGCCCTGCACGATGCGCTCATGAAGGTGTGGGGTTCGATTACGCCCGACCAAGCCAAGGCTGTGCAGATGTCGTTGCACACCGATGGCGAGAGCCTCGAACTAGCTGGGCTTGAGACCGGCATCGCCCCACTCGGCATGTCGCCGTTCGATGCCCGCCGTGAGTACCGCCACCACATCATCGACGAGTTGCACGACCTGCGTGGCCCTGCTCACGCTGTGCTACTCGAAGGGTGGAACCCGTAGACGACTAGGTCTCGGGACCGCCGAGATATTCAGTGCCGATCTCATGTTCGATACCAATTGCGTCTTTGAATGTTACATGCAGATCGGTCAATGGAGAATCGCTAGTGATTCGATACGTGACTTGCTGCGGGACATCGAGTTCGGTAGGACCATCAACCTTTATCTTCGGTAGAACTGGATCGAGCACAATCGTTGCTGACGATCCAAAAGTTTTCACCGCTGGCGTCACACTCAACCGATTCACACGCGCACGCAAATGTCCACGACCGCGCAACCGTGCTCGACCAATCGTCTTAACCGTCGAGATATTGGCCACCAATCTCCCTCGGCCAACCAACCTCGCCTCACCGCGCCGATGAATGATCGAACCATTGATAATCAGGGCACCTCGACCCGAGCACGAAGCGATCCCTCGATGTACACCAAACGCTTGAGATGTCGCAGAAAGAGTTCCACTGCCGTGAAGGGTTGAACTGGCGAACGCTCGCTGCAATCCTGCCGCCTGAAGCAAGGACGTGCCCCGCAAAGTCGCGGTCCCTCGACTACTGACGTAACCCCGCAACACAACGGCTGAAGCATCCCCCGACAAGAAAGCGGTGCCTTTAACCTTTCTGAGTGGGAGCGCAACGAGCGCACCACGACCAGACAATGTGGTTTGACCCAGATGTCGAGCTTGGCCATTAGCAACCATGACCCCAGCGACGAATGACGCCATTTGGGCTTTCACCGTCAATGAGCCAGTGGCCCCAGACAACGCTCCTTGGCCACTCAGGGTCGCTGAGCCGATTTTCCGTGCAGATGTCCCAGATGTACTCAGGGTGCTCACACCGGTCAATGTGGCTGCGCCAAACGCCTTGTGTGAAGCCGTAGCGACCAGAGCACCTCGCCCAGACAACGAATTGGCTTGAGAAAAGACCTTGCGCTTCCCAGTAGCAACTAGACCATTGACGCCAGCAAGCGAGGCTGAACTACGTCGTCGAGCAACCCCTGCCGCCGAAACTGCATTGACTCCACCAAGAGTCGCCGCGCCAGAAAATCGTTGGTGACCGACAACGGTCAGAGTCCCGACACCCGTCAATGTGGCGGAGTTCGACGAGGTAACGATTGTCCCGTTTGCAAGTAGTGCTCCCAAGCCGCTCAGAGTCGCTATGCCTTCAGTTGTCACATCACCAGTAGCGACCAACCCATTGACACCAACAAGGGTGGCCCCCTCACTCGCTCGTTGAATCCCGAGAGCAACAACATTGTTGAGACCTACAAGAGAAGCTGCCCCTGTTTTCTTGGCGCGACCGTTCGCACTCAGTGATCCAACACCGGCAAGTGTTGTCGAGGCTGCTTTTCGTCGTGCTGTACCGGCTGCAACAATCGCCCCAGTTCCACTCATCACGCAAGCGGTCGAACCAGAAAATGCTGACCCTGAAGCGAACAGTTCTCCGTGGGGTTCATTCACCCCTGTATGAACAAGAAGATTTTTCGTCTCGCCTTCATTTGGAACGAAGTAGGCAGTGCCATTTTCGATCCCGTTCACCATGACGAACTTGGATGCCGCTGTTACAACTCTGCTGATCGCTTCGAGCGAGATTGCCAACCATTCCGATGGCACAAACCAAGAGTTGTCACCCTTGAATGGGTTCCACGGTTTCGGAGACGTTGCGCTGTCGATGTTGCGCTTTGGATTGACAGTTGGGAATGCACCCATGACATCCATCTCAACACCATCGAACGTCGCACTCGCCATCCACCCAAGACTCTTCGCGTAACGAAGCTCCAAGAAATCTCGCCACTTCGTCGAGTACAACGCCATGATGAATGTTGATTTGAATTTATCGGTTGTATCCGGCACGGTGCAGTACGCATTATCGACTTGTGCTGTAGCGCCGACTGGTGGAGTTGCTGTCGCATACACAAACACCTCTGGCGGATGATTGGTATCTTCGCCGGGATACTTGTCGTCAACACCACCTGGCAAGTCATACCCGTAGAACTCGATGTCGGACTTGATGGCTCGCGCTTGAACCATTCGAGCATCTGAGTAACCAGAACCAGAACCACGCGGTATGACACGGCTAAAGGCTGACTGAAGAACCGTTGTCCCAATGGCCGTTCCTCGCGCCTTTTCTTCGATGACGAGTTGAGTGACCCCATGTTTGAAAGTCCCGAAATGCATGAAGTCGAAATCATCAAGCAAAAGCACAGAGGTTGATCGAGCAATGCCCGTGGTCGATCGAGTTACAGACACCGAAGGAACAGCATTGAGATCGGCTCCGATCTTGTATCGCGTTCCTGCTACCCGCCCTAAAGCTGTCGCGACATTCGTAGGAAGTGCCTTACCAAGAATGTCGGCTGTAGAACCACCCAAGACCGAGAAGTCTCCGTTGGCCGGATCGACGAATACGCCAGTAGCCGCCAATGCTGAATCAACTGAGTTGGCTTCTCGATCACCAGACCAACCACCAGAACTTGCAGCAGAAATAAATGCCGACAGTGATGCATAGTTCACGGATGCGCCAGCGTCCAACCAAGTGAAGACGTTTGGCTTCGCACCAGCATTGAAGCGACCGTAGAAGTTGTAATCCTGATCCGCGATGAACGTCTGCCCATTGTCTACGGTGACGTGGTCAATCAAGACCGAGCCAGTAAGCCCCGCACCCGAAACAGTCTGCCCGGCATCGCCTGGGACAAGCGTCCCAACAGAAACGATCTCAATCGTTCCGTCTGGTTGGTTTGCGCTGAGGTCAATTGATCCATTGAACGTATGACCATTCGAGAGCGTGAAAAGAGTGTTGGTGGTATTCGACGTGGCGTTCGCTGCAAGGATCACAGAGTCATTGGAATCGAACAGTCGCACTAACGCTGGCGCACTTGAACTGTCGGGCGTATGCATCACGTTGTTGTAAAGACGGTTGAGCTTTGTGATGCGGTCGATCATCACCCCATTTTGGATATACCCAGTCGTGCGTTCGCGGGCTTGATCTTGGTAAAAGCGAATGTGAGCATCGGAATAGTGCTCGGCGGGTGACAGTCGAGACCCTGCACTGACAATACTTCCGGTCTTTACAAGAGTGTTGTGCCACGTATCAGCATCGGATACCGCAGACAACATGATGGCATCGCAATTGACCATGAGATTGTTCGCGAAAATACCTTTCGCTGAAATCTCGAAGAAGATTGATCCGCCAGTACCGCCACCGCGACCCACTCGATCAAAACGATTGCTCACTATCGTGATGTTGTAAATGCTCACATCGGCCCAGAGACCATTGCATGTGGCGTCTTCGATGATGTTGGAGGCAAACAACGCATCTTTGAGAGCCGCTGTACTGATTGGCGAAAGACCACTGAGGTTTTCTCCACCGGTTGCCTTCCAAACCGCAACCACACCCGCTGAATCAAATTGGTTCCAGTTGATTCCGGTGAAGCGATTTCTCACGACGTTCAGAGTTTGGCCGAGATAGGTATGGCCAGCATTCTGGCCCATGTAGAGAAACAAGTTTCCTGTTACATTGTTTGGGGCAGAGGTTTGCGAAATCGAAATCCCTTGACCACCATGAACCCAAGCCACTGTGTTGTTCTGGAATTTGGGTCGAGCACCACTCATGCCAACGACATTGGCTAAGCCGTTGCCATTGAACTCACACCCCCAGTGTTCAAACCCGATGCCACGTATCGTGACATCCGCCGAAGCAAATTGAGCGTACTTTTTCTCCATGCATATTTCGACGACACCCGACGCAGGGTCAGTGCCAAGCGTCAACGTGTTAGCGACAGTGTCGACATAGAAGGTGTTGGCGATCACTGCACCAAGAGACAGAACTTGTGTGAGTGCTCGACCATCAATGAAGACCATGTCTGGTTCTTCGACCACTACACCAAGAGAAGATGAAGTGCCTTGACCACGAACAAAATCTGGCGTGTACCCAGAAAGCACCCACTTGCCGCTCGATAGAACGAAATTGGACGCAGTCTTGATAACCGACCCTTTGATCCACACTTGCTCATGTGGATAGGGCTGAATCGTCAGACCATTTTTGCTCGCAGCATTAATCGTCCCGCTAATCCGAGGCTCTCTGTAGTTCCCTGGCCCAGTTCGTGTGTAGGTGCCATCTCGCGCCCCACGAAGAATGATTGTTGAATTTGCGAGCACCGCTGAAGACTGAACAGCTTTCGTGAGAGTCTTCCACGGAGTTAAGATCGACTGCGCTTGTGTTGATGATCTCGTATCGTCACCGTTGACCGGGTCGACGTAATACGCGCCAACAGGAATTGGGTAAGCAGTCTCGATGATTGAAGGGATTTCCAATCCACTGACCGGGTGTATACGACAGCGTTGCATCGCTGAGTCAAGCATTTCGGAAAGCGGTTGCGACCACCCAAGGTCTTTACCGAATTGAATGTACGCAGCAGTGCTCGAAGTTCCATCTGCATCTTGTGTAGTTGTCGTCCCTGCTACTGATGCGACATCGGCAATCATCCAATCTGATGACACCGTTTTGTTGGCAGTGTCGTGTGATGCGTCAAAATAAATGGCTCCGCGCAATCGCGTCAGAGTGTTGCGTATCGACGCACTAGCGGCAGCGAGCCAGCTTCCACGACGAGTTGGATTACCTGGGTCTTCGATACACCCCATCGCCCCAACCATGATGGGCAATCCTGACCGATTCGCTGCGGTCCATTGGTAGAACCCATTAGCGCCAGAATCAATCAATGAAGCGAAGGTGGCCCAGGAGTTGTAGTTCGCTGGTGGTGAGGTGTAGATGAAGTTGAACGGATTCGCAGCGACCCAGTCGATAACGGTGTCGGGTGGGCAAGTATTTGCTGGATGCTTGAAGTTCGATCCTGGCGTACCGGTGTTCCATTGTAAGCAGCCCGCATCGAAGACGTACGTGAGGTTTGTGACACCGGCCAGATTAAAGCGAGCACGAATGCGTGCCCAAGCCGCCTTGTAGTCGTCGCTGTCGCCGAAATGCGTTGAGTCCGTAGTGTGAACGCCGTAGGCATTCAGTCGCGATTCAGGTTCATGGTGGAAACAGAAGAAGGCTCCCGAGCCAGTTGAGTCTCGCCAGCTATTCAATCGAGCCGCAAGTGCATCGAGGTAAGCATCCTCGGCACCAGAACCGATCGCTGCCCATGATGGTGCCGTTGACCCACTGCGTCGTTCGTTGACAAGATTGATCCACGGGATGCGCCCTTGCGATGCCACAAGCTCGACATAGTCGGCTGTAGCAGTCGTCCCGCCACCGCCACCGATGATGAGGTCTTCCCACTTGAGGAAGCAACGCTCAACATCAAACTTGCGCCCGAACTGTGTCTCGCCAGTGGCAAGGAGATCACGACGAGTCGTGTACGTGTCGAGCGCACCGCTGGTGTAGCTCGATGGCTCTCGATACGTGCCCCACGCAACAGGGATTACCGACAGGATCAACGATGAGTACGCAGGAACTTTTGCTGTCTTGAGGTATCGCGTCCCATCAATGTCGACGAACGAATCTCCGATCGGCAACGTGATGATCTGATCCGTCACGGTCGGATTGACAAATACCCATCCCGAAGTGAACTGACGCGCCCACACTTTGCTCTGGTAATTCGGAACTGAAGAAACTGATGCGCCCGCAGCTATGGGCGTACCGATTCTGACGTTGTTCCACCAACTCTCACCACCATCGCCGTAGTAAAAGCGCGCCTGCTGAGAGTGCCGACCACTCATGGACTGAGTGATAGCGGACAATGCAGAATTATCAGTGGCGTAATCACTAAAGCTCTGGGTCACCGATGCTCCGAGCACCCACTTCGTCGAGTCAAGATCAGGAGCATTCAACGAAGACGAGAGATGATCTGCGAGGCAGTAATAGCGAACCCCACCGCCATACGTCACGCTCATGCCGATCGCATAATTCAATCCGCTAATCCACACACCTTTATCCATGAGGTAACCAGCGGGAGCGTTTGGATTGTCATGACGAAACGTGAAGTGCGTAAGCCCGTTCGCGCCAAGCAAGAAGGAACCAAGAGACAACCGATGCCATTGCTTTGAAGAAGCAAGTGTGTTGTTGGTATTAGGCCAGAGCTTCGTTTGGCAAATGAGTCTTGCCCCAACAGCTTCAGAATCAACAATCATATTGACATCATCGGTCCAGCAGTTTCCGACTGCGTACCAATTGCTCCCACGGAGCACAGCATCGAGCGGACCAAGCGTGAGTGCTTCATTGTCGATAATGAGATTCGAGACGGTGTTACCAGTTGTGTTGAGGCACACGAACCCTTCAGTGAATCTCCGCAGATACACACCAGGAGAGAGAGTTGTTATTCCAGTGTCTCCCAAGAAGTCAGGTGCCCCAATCGGATTCCCGAGCTTCGTGAGCAACTCATTTTCAATGCCACCGGCATAGAGACCCCAGTCGGACATGAATTGAAATGCCGACCCTTGCGAACGAATCGCCATCAGAAGATGAGCGTAAACAAACCTGCGATATTGCGATCTGGTCTGGAAGTCGCGAGCCGCCCCCTCGTTCGTTGTGAACCCATCACCCTTAGCCCACAACGTCACCTTGGCGGGAGGCGGTGTCGCAACAATGGTGAATAACTGAGCAACCTGCTCGATGTATGCAGGCGACTGGCCAGTGGATGTCAATGGATCAATAAATTCAAACTCAAAGATCGCCTCATCGAGATCAACAGCACCGTACAGCAACGCGTTTCGATTTCCATTAGTCGCGACGCTGCTCGACGCTCCGAGTGTGTTGCCAACCAATTTGATGCCGACATACCCACACGTCGTTAAGTAATTCTTGAAGTCGGTGAACTTCTTCGCGTGAACGACAGCAATCGCCGCCGCATTCATGATGGCTCCTGCCGAGATGGCACCGGGAACCCCCATCAAACTTGTGGGCGTCTTAGCTACAAGAGCAGTGCCGCTCATGCCACCAATGTTGTAAAACGTCACTGGGGCAGTGATGTCAAAATACAGATGGGTATGTCCGCCCAGGTTCCCTGGTGGCACATGGGTGGTCTCGATCGTTGCCCACGACGCATCTTGCGTGTCATGTGGAATCGTGATCGACCCAATGTTCGCAGCGATCTCTGACTCTTCATGTGTCATGATCCTTCGCCGCATGATCCACTTAGCTGCGTTGTGTTGAGTAGCGATCGTCGTACCCTGGCAGGTGTTCGACTGCTCCATCGCGAGCGCGTAACGAAGAGGTACTGCCGTTCCGGTTTTGGGATACCCAGCAGGGCTGTTTGGGTCGGAGGTTGCCGTGCCTAAGTAGCAAGGGAAGTACACCTTGGTGCTCACGGTGTGCAAGGCTGGCGTTGTGCCAAACATTGCTCGACGAACACTGACTGGGTAATACCCACTCGTCAACGCGCCGACACTGGTGATGCCGAAAATCTCATCATCAATACGGAACCACGTCACACAACTTGCGCTGCTATCCGAATACGTCGTTCGGCTCACGGGCGCTTTCGATGAAGTGAACAATGCTCCCAGAGCAGCAGATGTGACATTGACCGTCAAGGTCGGTGTCACCAACGATGGATCAGAAGCGATCTGAGCTTGCAGAGTCTTCGCATCATCGAACACAGCGATAGCCAACGGAGCCGTAGCTTCGAGTTGCGCTGCTTCCTCGAACCAGTTCTGCTCGACATACGAACCGTGCCCGTAGTTCGATGTCTTGATCCCCGCAGCAGAGAGCTTCTCGGCAAGGGTTGTTAGAGATGCGCCCTTGTACTGATCGCCCATCAAGATTGGTTTGGAAGACTCCCCGTGAATCCTCACGAATCGAGCGGCCAGCGCAGCAATGCGCGCATCAACATCGGAGTAGTTGTTGAATGTCGATACATACGAAGACCAGGCGGTTCCAGAGCCAGCTTGCACCGCACCATTGGTGGCGTTCGCAAACTGGATGAGGTCTGACACCAGAGGCACATACGGCTTAGCCTCTGAAGCGTTGAATTGCATCACGCGAGTTAGTGAAGGCCAATTCGTAGCAGAAGAGGATTGATTGCGAATGAATTGCTCAGCATGACCAATCCTGGGTCGACGATAAGCAACACCCGACGCCAAAACCTTGGTCCCGCTCGACGCGACCAATGAGTTCACACCTTGGAGTGCGGCTGACCCTTGAACTTTTCGTACCCCAGTAGCAACGAGTTGTCCCTGTTGCGCCAAAGTTGCAGTGCCTCTAACACTGGGGCGCGCAACCATTGTCGCTACGCCAGTCAGAACAGCAGCGCCGTTGACGTACCCGCCATCCCAAGGAGGCAGAGCGGCCATGTCAACACCGACCTTGTACCGAATGCCAGCACTCTTTCCTAGTGCTGCCGCAACATTTGCTGGAAGCGGATCGCCAAGAAAATCAGCAGGTGAACCACTATTTACACCAAAGTTATTTGTGCTCGGACTGGTGAAGAGAGTTGTATGGGAAGCTGAATTCGATACTGATGTTGTGTCTCTTGCGCCAGCCCACCCAAGTAAAGCGGCGGCAGCTTGCAATGCTGCGATCGACGTGTAGGCCCGGTTGGCTATCGCTCCACCAACGGTCGCTTGTTCCACCCAGTTATAAATTTCTGGCTGAGTCGTGACGCTCGATCGACCGTAGTAATTCGAGTTCTGATCTTGAACGAAGATGTGACCAAGCCCAGTTAAAGCTGGTGAGTTATCGAAACATCGGAAAAGCGCGCGGGAAGCTCCTGTTACAGACCCCGATGTGAATAGCACATTGTTGAAAACGTGATTCAGCTTCGTAATGCGATCCATTAAGAAGCCGCCCTGAATTTGTCCTGGGCGTTCTCGACCGTGATCTTGGAAGAATCGAAGAGTGTTACCGGACACTCGCGAAATATGAACGACGGTGTTGTGATACAGGAAGCAATTGCTCGCCGCGGACACGAACAACTCGGCGCTATCAATCAAGAGATTGTTCGCGCAAATGAATGCGTCACTGATCTCCATGAAGACAGTTTCGCTCGACCCCTGAATACCAACTCGCAAGAATTTGTTGTTAGTGATCGTTCCGTTGTGAACGGATACGTCGAGCCAGAAACCATTGCATGGTGCGTCTTCCACCACGTTGTAATCGAAAGTTGGCCCTTCAAGAATTGCCGCAAGCGGAGTTCCCGTAACTTTCCAAACTCCAACAACACCGCCGCTATTGAACCTTTGATTATTGATGTCTCCGAATCGGTTACCTTGGACGAGCACCCCTTGCCCGAGATATGTATGCCCCGCATTCATACCGATGTGCAGGAATAGATTGCCACGACAAATTGGATTCGAGTTTTGCGAGAAACTGAATGCGCTGGCATGTGTGTAGGCGAACGTGTTGTTCTCGATAGTGGCGTTAGCGCCACTCATCTGCATGATGCTGCTGCCACCACCGATGTCAAAATAGGTGCCGTAGTGCTCAAATCCCAGCCCACGAAAAAGCACATTGGCTCCGCTAACTTGGGCGAACTTCGCCCTAGTACAAACCTCAACAACTCCAAAATTTGGGTTACTCCCGATGTAGAGGATTTGAGCAACGAGGTCAGCGTAAAACGTGCCAGTAGTTACAGCGCCCAATGTTGCAACTTTGGTTAACGGCTGTCCGTCATAGAACACCATGTCGGGTTCGGTACAAAGAGGATTGCTTGAACTGCTACCCAACCCGCGAGTGAACGCTGGATTGTAACCAGGGAGTGACCAGTACCCCGCGCCCGCAGTCCATGAACCTCCGTTATAAACGGTACTGCCCTTGATCCATACCTGTTCGTGAGGCATTGGCTGAAATGTCAATGTCTTGTTGATAGAGATTTGCGCAGCTTCTCGATAATTACCGATGCCGGTAATCGAATACATACCGACAACAGCGCCACGAAGAATGATTGTTGAATTTGCTGGTGCTCCCGATATAGCTCTAGTGAGTGTTCGCCAAGGAGTACCGATCGACTGCGCTTGAAGTGCAGTTCGCGAATCGTCACCATTCACCGTGTTGTCGACGTAGTACGCACCAACAGGAATCGTGTAGTTCGTATCAATGATCCCAGGGATTTCGAGACCACTTGTTGGATCATTAGCTCCACGATCGAAGCACGAAGAGAGTTGGGGGGTCAACGTCATGGCGCAGGTTCCAAAACAAACCAATCATCAAGGATGACACCAGATTGATTGTCCTTGATTGCGCTCACGCTCAACTCGTACGTCCCTGGAATCAGTGAAATTGTATCGAGTTCAGCCGTATACACAAGATCACCACCGAGCGTAAAATCAGTCGTCGGAGATTGTGCATCAATCCCCTTGAGGGTGAACGAAGAGATCATGACTCTGTCGACCTGCATGAGCACGCGCGTCCCTGGCCGATACACACAGACCGTCAGAACAATGGGTTCCCCTACACGAAATCTCCTATTGGTAATACTGACATCATTGCTCACAGAAATGCACCTTCATATCTTTGCGACATCTCAAGCTCGGCATCAAAAATCCGGCCCATCGTCAACACAACATCATCAGTTCGTATTGGGTCACCAAGGAGGTAGATGGGCAGTTCCACATCGCCCACGTTACCGGCCTCATCGGACGCCGACACGACAAGTACAGATTGACCATCAACCAACAGTGAAGTATCGAGCACAATGGTGTACGTGTACTGCTCGAACGTCGGAGCAGCAGGGGGAGATTGATCCACATCGAAATACAGAACTCCACCTCCAACCCCTCTCAAAGTTGCTCTAACTCGATATTTCGCTTTCGCAAGAGCGGTCACGTTCCCCGACGCCGCCATTACACAGAACCCGTTGATCTTCCCGTCATCAATAACTGTTCCGTTGGCCGAGACACTCCCTGCGCCCTGAACGAGACCAATACCCTTTACTCTTCGTGTCGCACTAGCTGTCAGTGAACCAACGCCAGCAATAGTTGCTGCCGACCTTGCTCGCCTCGTAGCGATAGCAGAAATGATTCCTCGGCCAAGCAGCACTGCTGCGCCGATCGGAAATCGAAATCCACTTGCCGCAAGCCCGCTCGCCCCACGAAGAATTCCGAACCCTCGAACTCGCGGTCTTCCATCTGCAACAACCTGATTTTGACCAATCAGAATCGCGGTCCCTCTTCTGCCACGCAAACCAGAAGCGGTCAACGAACCTTGCCCAGTTAGATATGCCTGCCCAGAAATGACATGATGCCCGATGGCATCGAGATAGCCGAACCCGCGCAGAACAGCGAGGCTTTGATCTTGTACCCCGCCAATCGCGAAAAGATCGCTTACGCCCAACAATGTTGCCGATGCCATCACTTCTCGTTGGCCATTGGCATTCAATTGCCCAACACCGGACAATTGTGCAGCACCAATGGCTAAATGGAACCCCGAAGCACTGATCTGTCCACTGCCCGAGAGCGATGCAACACCGATACGTTTGATGTTGCCCGTGGCTGACAAGTTTCCAACGCCAGCAAGGACGGATTCTCCTACTATCGCGACGGGAATCGGCAACACGTTCTTGCTAGAAGAAGCTGCCGACGAACGAACTCTGGGAGCAGATGTCGTAGAGGCATCTTGCAATTTTGATCCAGCAGAACCAAACGCTCGGGACTTCAAAAATGATTGAGTCTTACTATTGGTTAATCGAGCAACTGATGCTGCGCGCGCAAACAGTGTCGGACGCGTTTGACGTAGTGAAGGGAGTTTTGATCGCGCACTACCACTAGAAATGCTGCGAGTCTTGATGTGAGAAACCGTTTTAACAAACACCACATCCATCGCCGTAGCGCCACCGAGGCGAGCGTTGGATGGGCGAAGCGTGTGTGTAAGTGGCTGTCGAGCGACCGAAGCTGCACTACTGCGGAACTGAGGGAATGTAGCAACAGGACCGATGTATGGAATAAGTCCTTTGTAACCGGCTGCGCTCGATGATCGAAACGTCGGGTTATTAGAAGATGCACTAAGTGTCGAGCCGAGAACTTTGACGACAGCCGATGCAGAACTTCTGGTGTAGACCGACTGGCGCACAGCAGTCTTAGGTGTTTGCCTGGAAACCGCACCCGCCGTTGACCGAGTATTTGGTCGAGACGTATTTAGTGTGCGGTACGCAATGAGCGAAGCAATGCGATTTGAAGCCGAACCTATGCCGCCGATAGTGCAAGCGATAGTGGTTGCGGTGTCGTAGCCGGTCGATCCCACGAACCCAGGTTTTGCGGATGCAGAAACAGCTTGTGTGTTTGTCCCGCCAGGTTGATCTGAGTCGACAGCGCCGATAAACGACCCTGCGTCATTCTTCCAGTCATACGTGTGCCCTGGCGATGCAGGGGTGCTTGCCTGGGTACACGCCGCAAGCGCCGCAACGGCATACCCGCCACTCGAAAACGTCAGAGCGTCGGTTGTTCCAGTAGCCGTTGTCGAGGCCGAGTTCAGGAGCCTGTTGCCGACGACCGTGGAAAACCCGTTGCCGTTGGCGTCTCTGAATATGACCGCAGTGAGTCGACGCACCGTTCCGGTTGTGTGATTATTAACGCTGCACAGAACTTGGTTTCCAGATATGTCACCTGCAACAAGAACTTTTGAGAAGTACCAGTGATACCGAGTCCCATCGTTGAGTGATGTTCCGGTGTCGACAGCTATGCCCGAGGTGGCTCCGATTGTTGCTGTAACGCTGATCTCACCATTTTCAGCAAGCAGTACGAGCAAATCACCGGCTTGTGGGGTTGCGTTGACCTTGTGTGTCGTTCCGGTGTACGCAGTGTTCGATCCGACTTTGATGTCGCTCGTTGCATTTGTGGTTGTGATTGATTCGGCTACGCACGTAGTTGCAGCCATCAGAGCGTCCGATAAGCGTTGCCACGTTTCTCGGCGATCACATACATACGGGTTCTCATCGCTGTTTGTTGACCAGCGTCGATCGTCAGCGGAATAGCTTCACCTTCATCTTCCAATGTGGCGTACACACGCTCAACGGGACTGGCCTCATTGGAGCGCATGAGCTTCAAGCCATCAGCTTGCATAAACCCATCGGACTGTGTCTTTTCAAAGAAACTGCCGTAGTAGTAGAAGGCGCGGTCTGGGTAGGAAGAACCAGGATTATCGACAATGCGCTTCAGACTCACACCGTCACGATCTACGTGCGGATTAAATCCGAGGACTCGATTGCTCCCAATATCATCGAGGCCAAACCAATCGAGAATGCCGAGCGGAATGTCAGCGTGCCAAGTAGGTCGATGAAACTTCGATCCTGGTGTCCACCCAGGCCAGCGAACATACAAACCTGTGCGCTGCGATGCGTGCCACAGCAAAGATTTCGTATTACCCCAAACTTGGTTGTTCTCGTCAATCGAGTGTTCGCCTTGTTGTTGACCGTTGTCGCCCGTAAACAAAATTGCGGTCTGATCTATCCACCCTCGTTGTTCCAGAAGTGCGAAAATCCGACCCATCATAATGTCGACACTGATGAGTTTTTCTTGACGCCCCTGCCAGTCTCGAAGTTGAGCTTGGCCTATGGCTTGCGCAGCAATCGAGGTGCTCCCGACGTTTGCCATCACCTTCGGGACCGAAAAAGTGTCGTTGCCAGCCAGCTTTATGAGCCGAGGGTAGTACCCGTCGATCACACCAGTTCCGGTGATGAACACTGCTTGACCGGTGCTAAATCCGTGCGATGGGCAAATGATGGTCGCAACATTGGATGTGACCGAGTAGCTGGTTATCGCTTGATCGCCCATTGTTGGCGGGACCAGTCCAGGCGTATTGAGCCACCCGGCAAACCCAGTGAAGGGAACCTTGTGAGCGTCGATCGTTGATGTTCCACTCGATCCCGTGGCATTCACATTTGTGCCATCAGGGTCTTTCATCGTGTAGGTGCCCGCACCCGCATTGAAATCGAGAATCACACCACCAGGGATTCGAGTATCAACACCACCAGTCGAAGTGGAGTTCAACTGCCAACCATCGAGTTCCCCAGCAGAGAACCCAGTAATCGTGACCGTGCTCGACCCAGCGGTAGCCACAACCGAAATGACCTTTCGGTTTGCATCATCAACCTCGAACGCATCCCATCCAAGGTGAGGCACTTGTGGAGCAAGATACAAAAACCAAGGCTCTTGCGTGCCCCTCGTTGATATGAACTCGATCGCCTCATCTGCAAGTGCATCAGTTTCATACAAGGGACTTGCGTTCAATGGATCGCTGCCAGTTCCATCTCCACCAACAACATCCACCGAGTTGTACTTGATGACCCCAACACCTTGCTCGCCAAAGTCGTTCGGTGTTGTTTTCTTGCAGATGATGCCATGACGCGGAGCGTGCTGCCCACCAGTGAATCGCCAACACGTAGCTGTACCTCCGCTGCTTACCCCCGTGCCGTTCGCTATCGGTGTTCTCGGCACCATCAAATACGCCGAACCACTTCCAGCGAATCCATCAGCTATATAAGTGGCATCGTCGGCACGGTCGTAAACTTGGTTGTAAGCACCAATAAGCGTGCCCTGAACGACAAGGGTATCGCCAACATTGGGTTGTGTAACGGAGTCCTGTGAATTGTCGAGTTGCAGAGCGACGTTCCCTGAAGATAACCGAGTAAGCGTCAGTATTTCCTCTTGGTAGAACGCAGCAGGGTAATTCGATGCATTCACCGAAACGGCCCCCGCACTACCTGCATAAAAGTCGATATCAGGCGGAGTTCTTGTGTGCTGCCCCCTCGCTTGAGCAAGGGACGGAGAACCGTCGTTCATCGTGCCACCAACACCCGATCCGCGGAAGTCCGGTGTGTGTGACTGATTCTGCATCTTCCCGACAAGTGCAGTAGTAACTCCCGCCCGCTTCAACCAACTGAAAAGCCCGCCGCAAGTACCAGAGCGAGGAACATCATTTGCATCAAGTCCAACTATTGCTCCCCCCGATACATACGGGCCTGGGTCAGTGAGCGGGCCACCAATAACCACGGTGTTACCGACTATTGATCCGACAGTTCCTTTCCCGTTGTAACCATTCGGGACGACGCCGTTGACATTGACGCTGGTAGAGCCACCAACAGGCACAAGAGAGTTAATGTCACCCTCAAATGTATAAGTCGTGAATGGGACGCCGGGAAACCCAATACCAGGACTCCAAACCGCACCAACAATTCGAGCTGGGTCTTTGTGCGTTTCCCACGGGCCGAGCTTTGTTGTTAGCGTTCCACTTGTCGCATCATCTCGACCAAGTTCGGCATTACGACCTTCGCTTAGGCCGTTTGCGTCACGCGTCGTTCCGCCAGCGGAGTGCCAGAAGTACCAGTAGTCACTGTTGTCGTTTGCTGCGCCGATTTGATGATTCGCCGTTCGCAACGCAGTCACCAACGAAGCGCGCCCAGGAGCGCACGCAGCTACATCGGTTGTGTGCGCCATGAACTCGACACCACCCTGCTGCAAGTACGCCCTTACGTTCGGCATCCACAGCAGGTCGTCCCAGCGAAGATCGTCGGTGACGACCAGGATTGCCCGTGGAACCGAAGGGCGTCTTAAAAAGGGTCGCTCGGCTCACCGACCTTTACTGTGAGTGGGTTGGTCGTATCAATCAACGGGTTGTCGTTGACGCTGTAGACCTTCGAGGTCGCCTTGCCAGTGATCGTGCAGGCTCCCGAGCTACCCGCACCAGACACGGGGGCACTGATGTACCCACTCAAACCGTCTGCTGATACAAATAGCAGTTGCGTGCTCGCTGGGATATTCGGTCCCGTAATGATCGCACCTTCGTAGTGTCGACCGTTCGTGAGCGCCGAAGCAAAGTTCACAACATTGGAACCGTTGACAGTCGTGACGTTCGGCGTCGATGCGTTGACAGACGTGTACGTGATGGTCGAATCGAAATACGGGAACGCGTACTTGATGATCTCGCCAAGCGTCACCGATGCCGTTCCACCTGAAGATGCATTGACTGGTGCGCCGTTTTTATACATCGTGAACGATGTCGAAGAAACGATCGCTCCAATTACGGCACCAGTCGGAATACCAATGGCACCCGAAGGTGCAGTGCCCACGGACGTTGCACCAACGGCGCGCCCGAGATCAGCATTGGTTACGGTTGCTCCGCCACCTACGGAAACTGTTGGTGAAGCGTTCGAGGTCGTAAGCGAAATGCTGGCCCGCGTCACACGGTCAATGATCGCCATTGCCACGACAGCTTCCGTACCGGTCGTTGGGGCAGCGGTGAATGTACCAAAACTAAACGACCCCGACACCGGAGCAGTCTTCGTTGTTGGTGCCCCCGGTGTGGCAGCGTTCCATTGCGTGTTCGCTGACACACCGGAGTCGTTCACGACTGGCGACGAATAGCCATTGCCCGTCAGTTCGGTGAGGTTGGTCGGCAACGAACCGTCTTCATCTGGAACTACATTGATCCCAGTCGACGTTCCAGTTGCGTGCTTATAAAGCGCAAGCCGAAACTTTCCACCCGACGAAGTGCGGTCGAGATCGGCATCAAGCCAATACGCCTCTGTGTGATTTGATGGACCTGGCATAGTGAATCTCCGGTTCGTTGATCTCGCTCAATAAATCGCTGGCCTAAGTGTCGATTTAGGTCAGAGTGAAGGTGAGGTTGCCGATGCCGAACTCGAAGGTGTCGCCAGCGTTGACAGCTTTTGACGCGGTCAAGTCGCCAATCCACAAACAGTTGCCTGCGGACGAAGCATCCCAGAGTGAGATCGCCGTATAGGTCTCAGTCGTCGAGACGTTGGTCCAAGTGATGAGTGCAGTATTCGAGATCGAACCCGAAGCTGCCGCTGTCGCGAACGTGCCCTGTTGCCTCGTAGCGTTGACCGCAGCATTTGTTGTACCTGCTGCGCCCGGTGCCCCAAGGTGGAGCTTGACATAGACACCAGCGGGTTTGCTGAATGAGTTCGATGAATGCAAAACGTGATCGAGAATCTTGTTCTCACCATAAGTGGAAATTTGTGATGCCATTGTGGTTTATCTCCTGGGTTAGAGGCTCCATACGCTTCCGGCGCGCACAAAAACCTTGATGATCTTACTGGTATCGCCAGGGCTAACGCTTGACACGTCAACTCCGTCGATTTGGGTAACGATGGGAGCATTGGCCAAATAAGGCCCGCTCATTCCGGCCACGTTCAAACTTGTGGCAGAGCTTGGGATCGCCACGCCAGCGGTGCGCAAAGCACCGATGTTGCGTACCAACCGCACAACGTATTCATCAAAATCAACATCGGCTGTCCAAGTGAACGACGTGAGATTGCCCGGCGTGACTTTCGAGATGCGACTTGTCGCCACACCAGCCAAGAGTGTCACGGTCGGAACGCCAACCACCAACGTGATTGCCGCTCGATACGCGATGGACTGATTGCCGACATCATCACGCAATCGCACGTAAATCGTTTTGGGGCCAGCGCCCGACGAGAGCACCACTCCGACCTGGGATGTGTAGTCGATCCACTCGGAGTCACCCTCTTCGGCCTGAATGAGATCGTCAGCATTGACATCAACACCACCCCACACTTTCATCGACGCGACATCAAGCGACTTGGTCTGTGCTTCAACGAGAACAGTCGAGTCGGCTGTTTGGCCAACGCCACCATTGATAGACAGAGATTTCACCGCAGGAGGGATCGTGTCGAGAGTGAGTGTGAAGAATGAAGTCATGACTTACAGCGTGACCGTTTCGGTAATTTGGATGGTGTCGCCGGGCTGAAGATCGGCTTGCGCATTCAGCGGAGTCTCGAACACCATCGTTCCGCTCGATACCGCATTGAACACGCCGAGCTTGCGCACAACGACTGCCTGGTCCGACGTGAAGCTCTTGGTGAGCGTGTACGTCGCTTGCCCATTGACGTGGGCATAAGCAGCAATCGCCCGAGCGAGAGTGCCGCCAGTGATCTCTGAGGGCAATGTGGTGTTGGATGCGCTGGGCGCAGCAGCGTCAGCAGACAACCCGATGTAACAGGCTGCTGCATACGCCCCCGTTCCCGTCGAGGATGGATCACCCATCACTCGCGCTTGAAAGTCTCGACCTGCATTGGTACGCATTACTGCTCCTGTTCCTTGCCATCTACTGATGGCTCGACGTTTGACTCGGTGTCCCAATTGGTTGGGCGCTTCAGAGAACCCTTGAGGCCATAGTGAAGGGCGACCGCCTCAAGAAGTTCGGGGCTTGAACTTTCGCACCAAAAAATCGTGGCCTCGCTGTGCATGTGATGCGGCAACATTGCTGTTACTGCCGCCACCTTTTCGGGGAAGGCCCACTCGGTTGGAATTTGAAAAGAAATCGTGTGACGATCCCCCTCGATAACCGAGTAAGTCTTGGCACCATCTGGATTGGATGGATCGGACGAAGCGACAATTGCCTTGTCGACTCCGAAAGCGATCTGTGTAAGTTGCGGCATTACGTCTCCCTTATTCATACCAACGCCTGAACGGGCTTCAAGCTCCAACGGCCTTGAGCATTTCGACCGTACACAGTGATCGTATTATCTCCTTGGCGCAACTGTCGACCGTCGATGTCGGCATAGGCCGAAGTCACTGTTGCTCCCGAATAGCTGGCGAGCAATTTGCCATCAAATGGTCCAGTGCTCCCGGCTCGCACAACCCAAGCGTTCACGGGTTGCCCGAAAGTGAATGTTGCCCGAACAATGTTGAATCCTGTAGCTCGTCCCACCTTCGTGTTGGCCACCGAAGTGACTGTGGCAGTGGGCCAATAAGCAGGACGCCACCGCGTCACGACGCGAGATGCAACATCATTGGGTGCGAAGATGGTTTCAAATCCGTCACCGTTGAAGTCAGAGAAAATAATTAGCTGACGAACTGCGTCACTTGGAGCACCAACGGTATCTACTCCTGACCTTGCCAGTGCCCGCACGGTGGACCCCACATCGACGACTGCCCCAGGACTATCCGCGCCACCAAAGCTCAAACCAATGACAGCTTCGAGGGTTCCGACCCCTTGCAAAATCGCGTCACCCGATACCCGAGAGGTTGGCTGAGCCGTTAACCCACCTCTACCTTGCAAGACCGCAGAAGTATTCAGTAGTCCAGAGACAACCGCAGCATCGGTCGTTGTCAAAACTTCGGTCCCGTCACCAAACAATGCTGGCGAGACACCTTCTGCGAAGTCGTACCAAGAGTTTTGAGTGAAGTTGTACGGGGGCGACGGAAGAGTCAGAGCAATTGCGTCAGCCAATGGCCCCGATGACGGAATCTTTGCGTACGAAATATTCCCAGTGATCGTGATGTCGGTCCATTGCCCAAGGTGAATCAGCGGCTTGCTGAATGCAGTTTTGTTAAACACAGCATTCCCTGGCGGAGCCGCCGTGGTGTTGTTACGAACAACAAACCGATTACGCGGCGTAGTCGCAGCGTTGAGCGTCCCGCAAGTAAATGTCATGTGCCCATCGCTGAAGAAATTGTATTGAACGACAACATTCCCAGCGCGAGCAAATCGAGGAAGCGATTGGTTCATGAACCCGAGGTTTCCGACATCGAACGAGTTGTACTCGATGAGCACTTCGTTGAGGTAGCTACTGCTGAATGGCTCAGAGTCGAAATTGAATCGCCCGATGGCGTTCATCGTGTTGAAGCGGAAGTGCAAGCCAGAGCCATCTGTGACACCGTCGCCAGCGATTCCGTTGAGCGTTACTCCTTGGCGACCACACCAACGCAGCAGATTCCCTTCGACCACGATCCTCTCGCCCTGGATGTTCGCATTGATACTTGCAGTTTGGCCATTAGGCAAAACTGTCGCAGACAAAACAGAACGGTTGAAATACATGAGGTCGCCAGGATGGTGGTCGATGGTGCAATTCTTGACCTCGAAGTCATACACACCGCCGATACGAAATCCATGCCAGTTCTCGCGACTAGCGTCGTAACCCCGATCAACCTTGCCCCCGGTGACCGATCCGTTCAGCACTTTCAATCCGTCGCATCGTGAGTACACGCTAATTGTGGCGACCGAGGAAGAGAACAATGCTCCCCCTGGCGTATCCAGAACCATCTCTCTTGTGTTCGGGTTGTAGCTCACAATGAGTGCATCAGGAGGGAACGGGCGAAGTGTCACTCCGGTCGGATCGAGCACCGTGGCGCACGCCGCCAATCGTTGCATATTGCTGTTGAATTCGGAATCCGCACCAACAGGAATCTGGACGATATTCGATCCCGCAACAACAGTCGCATTGATGACTTGCGTCAGAGAGTGAGGCAAGATGTCAATGACGAATGTGCCATTGTTGCGTCGTGGCTCTATGTCATCAATCCCACTCAAAAAGATGTCGCAAGGACCGCTCAGTAATGCAGGATCGGCAAGTTGCACTCGATGTGGCGTAACAACGTAATCAATCAAAGTTCCGGTCGGCACCACGGTGGGAGGGTTGCCATTCAATGATGATGAGTCGTTTACAAAATGCCCACTCACCAAAACCTCGACGCCATTTACGCTGTTAGAACTCAGGATCGAAATGTTGTTGCTGTCCTTCACCGTCGAGCACTGAAAAACAAATCCCTTTCCGATCGCAACAACTTGCACGTTGATCGAACCACTCGCGACTGCGGCATCCGCCAATACCAAGCTGGCTGGACGAGTGACCTGTTGGACGATTGTCCCAAGAGGCAAGTTGTTTCCCACGACAATCGCGCTATTGGGAAGAATGTATTGAACCCCTGGCCCAGCATTAACAGTCACGATGTCTGACCCGATGGTGAAAGAGCAAGTGTACTTGCGAACAGTGCCTCCGCCCTGCGGAGTGAAGTTCACGATCCCCTTCGTTACATTTTTCGTAGAAATGAAATTCATCTTGAACTGAAGCTCTTGCACCGCACCAACAGGAGACGACTGCGTAATCGTCTGAACAAAATCCAATGCTGTTGTCCCGATTGGATTTGGGTTAGAGACATCAGTGGTGGCCGTAGTCAACGACCAACAAGTACCAACGAAAGAACCTTCTTCTATCGCCCACGTCAAACCACGCACAACATCAGCAGAAGCGTCAAGCTCACCGCCCCGAGTCCACCCACCGCTCGAAGCTAGGTACACGCCGTTTTGAGTCGAATCGTTTTGTGCGACCAGCAAGACATGGTCGCCATTCAGGAGTTGGGTTCCATCCACGATTTGTAACCCAGACAGAGCAACATTCGAAGTGGCGACAACACGCGCTGTCATCGGTGCCTGAATCACCGAGGGCGTGACTAGATCGACATCGTTGGCGGTCACCATCCCAGAAACGCACTCGATGACCTGCGATCCAGCAGTCGCCACAAATTTGACATTGCGACGACTGGCCACCAAATTCGGATTGGTGAAGGTCAACCCAACTTTGGAAGAAGTCAACAACGCTGGTTTCGAGAGTCTTAATACCAACGGTGTCGAGTGCATCAGTTCTGTATCGGGCTGAATATTCGCACCATTACAAACTTCAAAAAGATTCGACCCACCTTGTGGCCAATCTTTTGATGTGACGATCCCTTGAGTTACATCGACCATGACATCATCAACGCGAGTGACGGTCTTGATGGTGCGACCACCAAGCCCCTGGTTGTATGCGGTCATGTCGTCGTAGAACAGTGCGCCACCATTGAGGTCAAACGTGATGTTGCGTTTTCCTACAGGACCATTCAAGAGCGGATGCGTATTGGGGTGCTTGCCGAGAGCACCAAGTGTGATGCCGTAACGAACGTGATACCGAGATGGCTGGCCAATGTTTCCACCATCGGTGCGCAAAGGAAACACCACTGCATTTGGATCACCCACGGTTCCATTCGGAACGCCGTACATGATCCAGTCGTTCAGAACATCGCAGGTCCACACTTGCTCACCAAATTGGTCAAGGACATACTCAGCACCCGTGTTGTCAATGGGCGCGGTTTGACCCGTGACCATCGTCCAAACACTGGGAACTGTGTATACCTGACCCATCGCCTCGCCTCAACGCTTGATGATGAAGGGAAGTACAAGAAACGGTGGCATGTTTTCGTGAGCAGTGCCGCTACCGCGCGTGCCGGTATTGCCCGTTGCTTGTCCAGAGTTCAACCCAGACGTTGTCGCGATTGTGTCTGCGGTATCGGCGGTCCCTCGCGAGAACGTCACTGCCTTAGTGGCACCAGATGTACCTTGCGCCACCAACCAATCCTGGTCGGCATTGTTGCCACGGTAGAACGCGAACCCTTGACCACTAGGGGGCGCTGGCAAGCCTTGCGCCTGGTGATTGTGGCCATCGGTCGTGTGACCGTGATTGATCGTGTGAATGTGGCTCCCCAACCCATGATCGTGAGACGCCAAGTTGGCAAGAGCCAAAGCGACACCTTCAAGACCACCAACTGCACCACGGACGCGGTTCGTCAGGCTCGAACCTTGCCCAGCGCCCAGCGGGAACTTGCCACGAAGGTCTGGGAGACGGAATTGGTTTCCTGCCTCTCCACCAGTGTTGAACGTGGCCCCAATGATTTGGAACAACGCATCATCACTTCCGCCGCCGCCGTACGTCTTGAGCGATCCGTCACAGACGTACCAACCGGTTGGTGCGCTCGAACCCGAGAACGCAATGATCGAGCCACTCGGGAACGGACTCGCCCAAGCCAACCCGGTCGTCGCACTCGCCAAAGCGGTGAGCACAGTGCCATCGGCACCGACCGGCAACTCAGCAAGTGTGCCAACGCCACTTCCACCAAAGATGGAACCCTTCGCTGTGATGAGAGCCTTGTTCGCGTATTGCGTGTGGTCGTCGCGAGCGGTGTCGAAGATGTGAGCGTTCGCTTCGTCGTAGTCGATGCGACCGACACAGTGCTCGAACGATGACCCCGACAAGTGAGCGACAGCGGTCGTCCCGTCGTAGCCGCGAGTGAGCGTCAACGAAGTGCTGGTCTTAGCCGTGACGAGCACCATCTCTTCGTTACTCGACCCACGCTCAAACGCACCCGTGAACGGAACGCTGGGATACCCAGCCGTGGACGCGTAGTTCGCGACCGTGGCTGAATCGGAAATGTCTCCAACGAGACCGATCGGTGTCGATACGTTGCTGAAATTGCGGCGTGCCATTATGCGCTCCCTTTGGTGAGCAGAAATCGAACAGCTTCTTGCATCTCGCTTGGCGTCAAGTTCTCACCAGCAAGAGCCTTAGTCATAACCGAAGCGAGCTTGGTTGGTTTGGGCTTCGCACCCGGCTTGTAATTCGCGATGAGTTCAATGAACTCTTCTTCGGGAAGATGGCTCCATACGAATACGGGCCATCCACTTTGTGCATTGGGGAGATCACCCGAGACACACGTCACGGCAGAGCCGACGATCTCAAGATCAAATGGCTTGATGCAAAGATACGCAGAGCCAATCTCGGCATCATCACCATCGGGCCAGCGACGAACTAGAACAGCCATGTGTCGTCGCTTTCGCCATCTTGAAGTTTGGCTTCAAGCAACTCGTAATGCGTCCCAGCGATGTCGAGCCGATCGAGATTGCTCGCACGTTCGCCGATGCCTTCATTGATGATCTCGCGTTGCTCAGCGGCATTGAATGTCTTCATTGACGTTTTGGCCAGAACCGCTCTAGCTGCTCCTGCAAAATCGTCAAACTGAGAACCCCCGCTGCCTCCACCACCAGCCAAGAGCCACTCACGACTCGATGTATCCAACACTGCTGCTTTGGCAAGCTCGGCATCGTCACCCTCCGATCCATCTGTACTCGGAAGTGCAGGTTCGGGTTCGTCGTGCAGTGTCGCTTCGAGTGATCCGCTTGGACCAGGCTGCGCACCAAGACCATGACGGTACGAGATGTCTTCCTCTGGCCATGAAGCCACCCCGACACCCGGCCCATCAGGAATTGGCATCATTGGCTCGCCGCCTTGCGATGCAACATTCTTGATGACTTCAGGAGTTCCTCCGAACATCTTGAATGGGAACTGTTTCCATTCTCCACCGAAGGCAAGAACAAGCCCATCAAACGTCACTTCACCCGATGGTGTGAACTCGGGAAGCTCAACAATGTTGTCGTTGGTGTAGAGCGCAGTCATGTGCGGAGTGAACCCATGTTCATCAGGAATCCACGGGATGTGATCCTTCGACAGACCTTGCAACACATCCACGCGCAATTGATCGAGACCGGGGATGTCCCAGCCCACATACAATACGTTCTGTTCGCCATTCAGGAAAGTTCCCCAGCCAGAAGCTCGACCAGTCAAGTTGTTACCGAACGCAGCGATCTCAGAACACGCAACATGCAAAGCATGAACGGCCATCTCGTCGAAGTCTTCAGTCTTACCGAGATACGCCAACGTGATGTGCATATTGTCGAGCGTTTCGCCACCGTTGATGAGGTACTGCTTAGCGATCTCTTCAGGAACAGCAAGAGCGACCATCACGCCAGTGCGGTTAGCGTCGGCAGTTCGCATCATCGCTTGAGCAACACCGTGTTGGGCTTTGACATCTTCAGCGGCAGCTTTTGTATCTGCCGCATCTTGGTCAAGCACCTGAACCGCTTTTTCGACAGTCTTGGTAACTACGTCTGCTGGGTTTCCAGCGCCACCTGCTGCGCCAGCTTCGAGCAACTCTTCGCCGACAGCGATCTTCGATTCGTGGAAGTTCATCCCGATGTTTGGATCGTAAGCAGGATGCACAACTTCGCGAGGCGAAACACTCTGGCCATTGTCGAGTTCCAACATGCCACCAACAATGTCGATGACGTGTTGCACCAGACCTCGCACCTTGACCGTAAACGGCTTGATGTCGAAAGCCTCTTTGAGCAACGCAGCGGCTTTGGATTGATCTGGCTCAAAGCGAGCGATCATGCGCAACGCATCGAGCGGAGTTTCACCGAGCACCATTGCGTATCGAGCGACCGAAACGATTGGAGCGACATCGGCTGTTTTGCCGAAGGTGGTGTCGATTTGCACATGCTCCTTGTGCCATACCCGTGCCTGCGCTTCACTCAAAGTCTTCGAGGGAGATGCTTGGCAAGCGCCACACGAACAGACTGCGCGTTTGTAGCCCTGGCCCTCGTCCTTGAAGATGAAATTGTGCTCATCACTTTGCAACGACGCAGCACGGTTACCCCAAGCTCCGTACGGTGCTTGAGCGTCAACCTCGTACGGTGGGCGCATCGAATCTGGCTCGATGTCTTCGCCAAACATCGAACGGCTCTGAGCTTCGTACATGAGCGCGAGGGCGTGCGAACACATGCGTCCCTCGAATCGACGCCAACGACCTGAACGGCCCCACGAATACTTCGACCACTCACAACCGCATTCCCATGTTGCTGTGGCCGACTTGCTCCCCGGCACACGCATGAGGCGAACTTCGTAAATGTCGCTGCTCCCACGCACGGTGCCAGTGACGTACAAGCTGTCCTTGTTAGGAACCGAAGTGATCGTGACAGCGCCTTCGGCGCGCAGTTTCTTCGCCTTACTTCGCACATCGGACCAAGCAGCAGTCATGTGGAAACGGAACGAAGGGTCGATCATCGCAGAGCGACCCCAAACATCTTCGGCATAGTTGTTGCGATACCCGCCAGCAGAATCACTCGGGGTTCCACCACGTTGGCCACCAGATTCCCACGACTGCGTGGCATCGGTGTAGCTCGGAGATTCACCGGACTTTGGTCCAGGCTCCGACACCGGACAGATGTTCTTTTGGCTGGCAGATTTGAAGTACGGGCACGGTCCTCGATCTTCGGGAATCCACACTGCATACCCAGCTTGCTGAGTCGCTCCCACGTTCAGTTCTTTGGGGAACATGCACTCGCCGTGTGAGCGGAAGCGGCACCAGTAATCGCCACGATCTTGAGTGAAGTGTTCGTTGACCCGGTTCTCTGGCGAGACACGATCGTTCACCCAATCAAAGACCTTGTCGCCGATGCTGCCAGTTGGCTTGAAAGGCTTCCTCGGTCGCGTCGTGCAGCGTTCACCATCTTCAGTGCATCGAGCACACCCCTCGGGGGAGTGATGCTTCATTGGGTGTCCGCAGCTATCGCAGGCCATCTTCACGGGCAACGGCGCGTACGCACCGTCTTCGCCTGAGTATTCATCGACATGACGCCCCGAGGTGAGCGAAGAGTAACGCTCTATGGCTTCATCGCACTTGTGGCGAGCGTACATCGGAAGCCCGCACTCATTGCAGGTGACCCCGAATCCACAGTTCTTGCATTCCCACGTACCGTCAGCCAGCCTCCTGTAAGGCTGGAACGAATCGCAATCGACGCAATAGACATCGCGGCTCTTTGGGCGCGCAGCCGAAGTGATCGCCTTCATCGGCGGTGGGCGATCCACCAGGATTTCGGCCAACTCTGGGTAATCCTCAGAGGCAACGTGGATGTGCTCAGCCTCAACCTGCGCTGCGGTGACTTGCTTCTTGGCCGTAGTGCGTAGCTGAGATGCGCTGTAATCGCCTCCACCCATTCCTGCATCCAAGACGACCTCATACACCTCAGCGCCGCCTACAGGGCCGCTGTGGACCGCTGTGACGGTGCCAGAGAAGCCATCGCACGTCATGACGGGCTGACCGGGCTTGAAGTCCCAGTACAGAGAGTGGTCTATGGCGTGCTTTTGGACGCCCGCAGTGAGGTGACGACGTTCGGTCATCAGGCGCTCTCTTCGTCGTCAAGCGGCACGTTGGCGGCGACATGGGCAGTGCGGCGCATTCCCACGGTGGTTGGGCCACCAGTGACGCCACCCGTGTATTTGCCAATGCGCAAATCGTCGGTGTCTAGGGCGTTGATCTGTTCGGTGGTCATGGCGCGCAGGGATGCTTTGGGCATAGAGGCGCGCATCTCGTCGGACTCTTCAGGGCGTTGGGAGACCTGATTGCGCGGGAGAGCTATCACGCTGCCACCACCAGATTCGTCGCCGCCAGATTCTTCTCCATCACTACTTAGGTCATCTCCCGAGGGGTTTGACAGCGAGGGGTCCAACATTTGTTGCTCAGCCATCATCATCTGAGCCTCAACGGACTCTTCAGCGTTGTTCGCAACCGGCGTGAATCGAGCCTCAAGCTCAGGGTCAATCGGCAACCCACGCGCCTTCAGCGCCAGGTACACCTCACGCTCGGTCTCGGCCTTCCACACAGCAAGGTCGATCGCCTCTTGACGCTTCGCTTCGAGTTCGTCTTCAAGTTGAATCGGGATGTTGATGAGGCGAGTCTTCATTGAAATCGGCACGCCCGACTCATTGAGCGACTCAACGAACGTGTGGAAGTCATTCTCGTCGTGCAAGTTCATCGCGCGGATTTGAAGATCAGGAATCAGCAACTTGGGTTGCTCAACGATGCGCTGCTCGCCACTCTCTTCGTCGATCTCCAACACTTCTTCCATGATCGGGTAACGACGACCCGAGCGCACCTCGTAATCGAAGTGCTCTTGAGCTTCAGCAACAACCAACGCACGATCACGATAGAGACGCTTGATGAGCTTCTGATAGCTCGACAACAACTGCGTCACAAGGTCACGGTTCAGCGCATCGGCAGCGTACGTTTGCCCACCGCTCGCACCCATCAGCATCGTGCGCGAAAGACCAAACACCTGCAACTGACGATCGGTCAAGCGATCGAAGTCATTCGAGAGATTTGGCATCGACTCCCGACCGAACACGTTTTGCATGTCCACAGCGAAGTTGTGAACGATGACACGGAAGTCAGCCGACAATGCAGCATCGAGCGACTCTTCAAAGTCAGCCAGATCACCATCGTCAGGAATCCACGGAATGTCGGTGCCCAAGTCTTGTGCGCTCGCTCCGAGCTTCGCCAAGATCAACGGGGTGTAGAGACGATCCGAGATTGCATCTTGAGCGGCGTTCAGCGACTCTTCCTGCATGAGCGAACGAATCCCTCGCATCATGATCGGAACACCGCGAGGATGAAACGTCGACCCTTTGAAGCGAAGCTGCTTTAACAAGATGTTGCTCACGGGCATCTTCACATCGTGATGCATGAACTTCGTGAACTCGGGATACTCACTGATGAGGCGCTGGTATTCCCACAGCGGCTCGCGCTTCGAGAGGATGTCTTTGATCGTTGCTGGCAACGACATCTCGAAACGTGGGTTGCGCAAGAACGGCGAACGGATCACGTCGATGTCGTCGGGGTTGAGAAGCTCATCGTCTTCCCACACGCCAAGCATCTCGTTGAACGTGCCGTAGGGCCACGCCTCGCCAACGATCCAATACTCACGACCGACATCGACAAGGTAATCCTCGTAGTCGAGTTGCTCGAAGAACAACTCATGATGGAAGTCACGAATCTTGGGGTCTTTGCAAGTGAACTCCATCCCCGTCAATGGGTACTTGCTGAAGATGTCGATCGCCGATGCCATGACGGGATGCGTCAAGTAGATCAGGCGACACATCGCTCGAATTTGCGTGAGTTGTTCTTCCTGCCAAATGTCGTATGGCATGTTGTTCTGTTTCCAATAGAACAACGGATCACGCGGACGACCAGTAGCGAAACTGACGTTGCCCCCGCCCCCGCCCAAGCCACCTCCACGCGGAGACGAACCCATGCGCTGCATTGCGACCTTACGATTCTTGCGCATCTCGACCAACACGGGATCAGCGCCTTCGCCATCACTGCCCTTTGCCAATTTGCGGCGCGATGCATCAGAAAGCGTACGAAACAATTTGTCCCGATCCTCTTTCTTCATCGTAGGTCGTTGTTCAGGCATAGTCGATGTCTCCCTATCGACGTGCAGCAGAGATCACTGCTGATGGATTGTCTGCGTGCTCAATCGCAAGGCGCAGCATGTACGCCTCTTGAGTGATCGCTTTGCCCGACGAAGTGATGTAGTAGCGAGCGCCCGTGAATGGGTTGCCGCCCTCTTCTTCATCTTCGACCGGCGCTTCTTCATCATCGAGGGCCATGTCGTCGCCCTCATCTTCGCCACCAACCATATCGGGTTCTTCGCTACCGGCAGGCATGTCGACCACACCATCGGGCGAACCGAGAGGTGAAGCCCCAGGAGCCATCCCAGGATCGCTTTGGGGCATCGAGGGATATATGGGTTGCACCTGCACGGTGAACACGGTGAAGCACATCGTGCATTCTGTCGAAAGGTCAGAACGCGCAACGATCGCACCGCTCCCGCAGAACGGGCAATGCATCAATGTGAATCCGTCACCCGAGTCATGAGCTTGACGTTGTATCGAAGTTTGACGTTTCATACCGAACACTCCTGGTCTGCCCCCGACACATGCGGGGCAAATAAATCCTTTGTCAGAACGTACCCGAGGTACTCCTGGTGAGAGCTTGGCACCACAATCATCACAGAGCCGAAGTGCTGCCATCGCACGACTCCCGACTCGCATCCGCCAGCACCATGCCGACAGTGTGAGTAACAAACGCTTCTGCTGCATCATCATCGAGCGATGCGATCACCTCACGAAACGACGGATCATTTCGCACTGACGACGCAGCAAATTGCATGACTTGTTCAGCAAGATCGGGCAGATGCGATGCGTAACCTTCATCGGCCAGAGAGGCAAGCAATGCTGGCGCTCCGCCGTAGGTGTATGCATCGACCGAGGCTTCGCTCACCAGTGGTGAATCGAATGCCATCGCATCATCCATGTCTGACCCGAGAGGTCGACCGCTAATCACGACAAGATCGTGTTGCGAACAAAGATCAACTTGATCGACTCTCGATCCTGTTGACCACTGCACATGACTGTTGTTTCCCGAAGTCGCCAAGGCGCGGCCCTCAGTGCCGACCCCGATTCTGGGGTCGTCACCGATGTAGCCGACACGTTGACCTTCACGAATCATGTCGTATCAATTCCCAATCACTGGGTGTCGAGCAACTGTCTCGCGAGCAATCTTCATTGCTTCACGACGAGCGATGCCTGGGTTTGTTGCCATGATGCCATCAGCAATCTCGCGCACCTTGGCTGTCACCATTGGGGTGAAGTACCGGCTGTCCGATGTGCCAAACGGGGCCAAGGAATTCTGGCCTTGATAACCCATCGGGTTCAAGAACGGATCAATATCACCTTGACCATTAACGGCACTGTCTTGACCGATGTAGCCAACGTACGTTCCTGGGGCTAGATGCTGCATCGCCTCAGCAGCAGTTGTCACGGGTCCATAGACGGGTGTGCGCCCCTGGATGACGTAGTAGCCACCGGGTGATGGTGCGGTCGCCTCTTCGCCTACAGCACGACGACGGAGCGATTGTTTTACGCGACTAGCGAACCCTTGTCGAGCATCACCGACACCCGGCTTTTGGCGTGGGGTTGTGGTTTTGGGTTGGCCACCCGGCGCTGCATTACCAGTGAAGCCTTGAGTGCCTTCGCCTTCGCCATCATCGGGCTTGCCATCGTTGATAGCTCCCTGGCGACGCGCATCAAGCCCAAACTGACACCACCCGCAAGGTGTGTTCGCCGGATAGCTCGATGGGCTTCCACACTGAGGGCACTCCACAATCGGTGCATCTGAACGTGGCAAGTTCAATTCTTGCGAATGGATTTCTTCGATCGCTGCACGCCGACTGATCTTCGGCAACCCTTGTGGAGTGGCGATCAAGTTGTTGTAGTGCATCGCACACAGACCTTGACCGCCTCTGACCTTCGGCTTGCCACATCCATGTTGAGCACACGCAGCTACACCAGCACTCTTCGATGAAGATGCCATGTCGCAGAGCTTGATGACATCTCCACAAGAAAGGCGACGAACAGAACCCGTGTTGCCTTGCGCACAACTCCGCGCCCACTTCACAGTCTCGTCGTTATCGTTCCCAATGAGATCGCAAATCTCCAAGACAGTGTGACACGGCAACCGTCTTACTGAACCGGTATTGCCAGTAGCGCAAGAGCGCGCCCAAGAAATTGCCTCGTCAGTAGGTATCCCATCCCATTCAGCAGTGCGGCGACGACTGGTACGAGCGTTTTCCTCGCGACTGCCTTCCCACGGATCAGCATCAGGAGTGTGGCCATGTGGAGTCTCACGCTCGTTGCACACAGCTTTGCCGCAGCGAGGGCATGGGTACACATACTCCTTGTGGTACGCAGCTTGACGCTCATTCCACGGGTCTGGCGAGTGCCGACGCATGATGGCTGAAACGTGATCGGTAACGGCCTTCGGAATCGCCTCTGGGAAGTCATACCCCATCTTGCCTTCGCCGTAGTGCGTTCCGTTGTAAGAGCGCGCACCTTTTTCGTGCCAGAGTTGCACGCTCTTTTCCCTCGGATGAATATCCCACCCTCGGTACTTGTGACACCCCTTGCCCTTGCCATCGAAGCCACATTTGCCTGGGTGGTAATCCATGATCTCAGTGTCGTTGAACTTCAACGGGCGATCTGAATCACCAGCCGTGCGACGCGAACCCTCAAAGCCAGCATTCTTGCCTGTGCCATTGCACTCGGTGCAATCGTGTTTGCCACAACCATCGCACTCGGTGCAGATTCCGTCGTCTTCACTGCCATCGGGACGCATCTGCCAACCAGCGTATGAACCCTTACCATCGCAGCCCTTGCACTCGACGCTGCCCTCACCATTGCAATAATGGCAAACCCCGTAACGCGTATCAGCAACACGACGCGAACCGAAGTGCCCGTCGCCCATGTCGTCGTCTCGGTACTGATCCGCTTCTTTCCAACGATCCCAAGTAGGAGCGTGGTATCGGCATTCACCTCTGCCACCATCACAGTTGCCAGTCTCGTCACAGAACATGCAGCAGTCGTAACCAGCTTCACTATCGTTCTTTGATGGCTTGTGGGTACAAGCTGCATCGGCAACAACACGACGCGAACCGAAGTACCCGTCCTTCATGTCCCAGTTGGTTCTCGGGGTGTGGAGCGTGTCGTACTCTTCCTGGGTCGGGCCGTAATCATCGTCATCGTCGAGGACGCCGAACTCTTCGTTGAACTCCGCAGCGATCGCATCCCAATCAACTTCGTCGTCGTTGACACCGTCGATTTTGCCACCAACGGCATCTCGAATCATGTCGGCGGTTCCACGACCTCCAACACAAATGCTCTGCACAGCTTCGTACAAAGCATGATCGTTCGAGATATGCAAAGACACTTCACCAGTGTCCCAGTTGTCGTGGCCCCAGAAGTCACCAGCTTCAACGCGGAGCGCCGACGATTTCTCTGGGCCACGGTCATCAGTCCACCAATACGACCTCGCCTCTTGCAGCCTCTCTCGCTGTTGCACATAAGCCAACTGATTCGAGTCAAGTTCCCACCTCGGGATTGTCCCTCCACCTTCATATTCAAGCATTTCTCTGCCGAGTTCATCTTCGTCCAAAGGCCAATCAGGATCGCCCACTCTATGCAGCGGGCGATGCGAACTGGTGTGACTGTAAAACTTCTCGTAGCTCCCGCGGTCATGAACAGCGTCACCCATCGGGAACACTTCATGCACACTCTTCGCGCCAGTTGCATCATCACGCGAGTGCCACAACGAGGTGGGGTCGGTGTGACGATTCTTCATTGCGTGTTCGAGCAACCCAGCCTTCAAGTCGTCACCAACTGATACCCAGTCGTTTTCACCACCGGCAGCAGGACGGATTGAATGTGATGCTGTCCGACGTGAAGACGTTCGTCCATCACGATGACCATCGCGCACACCATCAAAATACGGACCACTGCGATCAGACTTCGTTACGCGCCCACCTAGAGCATCCGCATACCCTTGTTCGTAACTTTGTGGACCGTTATCACCATCGAACGATTCGAGGTCATCAGGGTGCATCCCATCAGTGAGAGGTGATGAAGTCCGACGTGATGAAGTCTTCTTGCGCTTTTTCATCCCACGTTCGTCAATGGGATTCTCAACCGCGTTGCACCCTTGGCAATCGCGACCGGCACATTCAAGAGCACTCAGATTCTTGCCGTTACTGACGTGGTCGATGCTGTCTTCGGTCCACCCTTCAGCACGGGCATCCTCAAACGAACGATAAGGGCCAAAGTAAGAGAACCCGCTCGACCGACCACCACGACCATAATGACCATCAGGCAGATTGTGCCTGTTGGAATGGGCGAAGGTCTCGTAGCCACGTTTGTCAGCAGCCGCTCGCCAGTCAGTCTTGGCTGATGTGCGCTCACGCAGGTCATCAATGAATGTGTGACGACCTTCATTGGGGTCGGTCTGTAAGCACCCTGGACACGTATTGGCAGTGCCAGCAGGAACGTGAGTGCCACAGTTCTTGCATGTGTACTTGCCACCACCCTTGGCTGAGGTGCGAGACGCCCTGGATGCCTCGCGTGACTGCAACAACAACTCGAAGTCCGCAGTCATCTGACGTGCAGACTCGACACGCAACGCAGTACGCGTCAACGTGTCGTTGCCAGCGAGCGCATCACATGCAGCTTCGATTTGCGGTGTAGCCAAAAACATGCGGTTGCCGAAATCACTCTCGTCGACAGCGCCCGCAAGGAATGGCCACACCGGCAGCACAACTTGTCGAGCCAACGCAGTGATGAACTCGCCAGCTTCGGCTTCGATGTCTCGGCTGGCTTCTACCCAAAGATCGCTCATGTTGTTTGTTTCTTCCTACTCGAAATAGATGGAGCCATCATCACCAAGAACTGGCCAGACCTCGCCGAACTGCTTGCACAGTTGTGTCAGCTTGTCACCAACATCACCGAGGCCACGATCCCAAAACCCTGCGCCGTGACCGTTACGCGTCAACCAGAAATCGTGACCAGCTTGACCCATGTCGATGCCATCAAGAAGCTCACCTGCTTGCTCGACGAAATCGCTGCAATCCTGATTGATCGAAGTAATGGCCTTGGGAGCAATGTCTTCGGGACCGTAATTCGCGTCGAACGGTTCACCACCGCTCTCGTCTGACTCATCATGTGAAGACCACAGCGCACACTCAATGTACGCGTCGACGAATTCGCTATTCGCCCCGGCTTGACGAACTAAAGGGCGGCGGCTCGCTTGACGACTAGCGAGGAACTCACGACAATCTTCGTCGATATACATAGGTCCAGTGCCACAGACGTTGCACTCGTAACCGCCATCTCCATCTGGGGTGCCATGTTCGTTCGACTCACAGAAGGGGCACCAACCGGACTTTGAAGCATCTGCTGTACGGCGGCTCGCTGATTTCCGCGATTCGTCTGTGTGACAGTGCCGACACTGCGCCTTACGCTCACCGCTGTAAAGCCCATCGTGCGCAGTGGTCATGCACTCTTTGTTTTCAAGGTCCACACCGCAGTCTTTGCACTTGTCACCGGCTGAGCCAATGTTGGTGCCCATCGCACCCGATGCTGCTTCGCATCGAGTACACATGCCACTTGCACTGCCACCGCTGTCCTTACCGCACTTGCTGCATGGCTTGATTTCGTAAGCTGCAAGTCGACGTGATCCAGTTGC
>SXGT01027299.1_pt1 | contig 44134 bp, 29 predicted proteins | sample 3176221 | NCBI WGS metagenome assembly SXGT01 (sample SAMN11356862, study PRJNA531348) | freshwater metagenome | isolation source: freshwater sample F1-120 | place: China: Fuxian Lake, Yuxi | collected 2017-12-25 | reverse complement strand
GAACGGATCCGTCAGCGGATGGCGAACGCGGCCGACGGTGACTTGCCGTTCCTGCATCGCTTCCAGCAAAGCGGCTTGGGTTTTGCGAGGGGTGCGGTTGATTTCGTCGGCGAGGATGACGTTGGCAAAGAGCGGCCCCTTGAGGAACTTGAACTGCCGCTCGTTCGTGGCGGGGTCCTGATAGATCACCTCGGTGCCGGTGATGTCGGTGGGCATGAGATCGGGCGTGAACTGGATGCGCTTGAAATTGAGGTGCAACGTCTCCGCCAGCGTGGACACCAGCAGCGTCTTGGCCAGGCCGGGCACCCCCACCAGCAGCGCATGGCTGCGGGTGAAGATGGAAATGAGCGCCTGCTCCACCACTTCGTGCTGGCCGATGATGACCTTGGAAAGCTCGGCGCAGATGGTGGCGTGGGCCGCCTTGAGTTTCTGCACGGCCGCAAGGTCGCTGGCTTGAAGCTCGGTTTCGTGGGGTTTGGTGGTGGGGGTCGGAGTGGTCATGCTCGGTTCCTGTAAATTAGGTCGCGCTTGGATTTAAGGTGACGCATGCAAAGCCGCGAGGCAATCGCAATTCCCCCGGGCCACGCGTGGATTTGGATGGGCTGTGGCGGGGCGCTATTCAGTCAAGTTGCCCGCAGGAACACTTCGAGAGGGGTCACTGCGGCCGGCCTGCGGTGGACCGGCTGCCGCGGGACACCCCGCCCAAGCGCGCGATTTCCGGCGCACGTCCATAGAGGGGCAGGTAGCGGTAGTACACTTCCAAGATCAAGGTGGCCCACGCCGTCGTGACCACGTCGCCCTCCTCAGTAGCACGCGAACCGGCGGCCTCCCAATGGCCGTCCTCCTTTTGCTCGGCGAGCAGCAAGGGCTTCATGCGCGAGTTCCACTCTTCCCACGCCTTGGCCCCCACCTCCGAATCGGCATAGAGCCGCAGTGCCAGCGAACCGTAGTACCAATAGTAGTAGTTGGCCTGCTTCTTTTCCGGCAGATGAGTGAGTAGCAACTCCGCCGACTCGTCGAGACGGCCGGTCGCTTTCGCGCCGGTGAAGAGCTCCAGCGAGTACATGCCCTCGGCCGTCATCGCGGGCGTGGGAGGGGTGCCCAGATAGCCGTAGAGGCCCTGGGACTCGCCTGCGCTAACGCGATCCAGAAACGCCAAGCCCTTCAGACGGATGGCATCGGGCACCTTCAACCCCGACATCTGGGCACTGGCCAGCGCCATGATCACCCAGCCCGATACTGACAAATCGCCCTCCCAATCTTTCTCGTGGTACGGCGCGTATCGCCATCCGCCCGTCTTGGGGTTTTGCGCCATGCACAGATATTCCACGGCCTTGGCCACGGGACCGGCCAGCCGCTTGTCCTTGGAGAGTCCGTAGGCTTCGCACAACGCGAGCGTCCCGATCGCCTGGTCGTACATGCGTCCGCCATCGCGCAACTCGCCGGCCTCTCCCACGTTTCGCAGCAACCAGTCCACACCGCGGTCAACCTGCGAGCGATAGGGGCCGTCTTTTCCCGGCACCGCGCCGTAGGCCATGTAGCTCATGAGCACCAACCCCGTGTGCGCGATGGGCGACTTCTTTTCCTCCCAGTGCCCATCCTGCTTCTGTTGCTGGGTGAACCAATCCAACGCACGCTTGACGGCTGCTTCCGTCGCCTCGTCGCCGCCGCGTGTCACCAGCGTGTTTCCCAGGTGCTCGGTGAATCGCATCGGATCCTTGGCGATTCCCGGACCGCCAGGCTGCAGCCGCAACGAACTGCGGTTGCCACGCCCACTGCCGCCTTTCAAGGTCGCCGCCTGCTCTGCCGCCGGGAGCGATTCCACCGCCGCCGACATCGCGAGTAGCGCGTAGAAAAAGTGTTTGGAGTATGTCTTCATGATTTGCCCCATGCTCTCCATCCTCTTCGTGGCTGGTAAGACCACGCCGCTCCGGCTTCGGTTACAGCACTCAAGATTTACCCATCACGCAGCTGCGCGCATCGTGGTTTTCTTGTGATGCCACGCGACGCAACCCTTTGCACTCCCCCCCAAAAAAAACCACCGACCTAGCGGGTCGGTGGTTACTTCAAATGTTTGCTTAACGCAACTGGTTAGCGAGGCCGCTCCCCTTGGATGGGTGCTCCACCCTTGCCGCCTGCGAAAGGATCAGCCTGCTGCGGCCCGCCGGTTCCCTGAATGGGTGCCCCACCCTTGCCACCGGCAAAAGGATCGGCTTGCTGCGGCCCGCCAGTTCCCTGAATGGGTGCTCCACCCTTGCCGCCTGCGAAAGGATCAGCCTGCTTTGGCCCACCAGTTCCCTGAATGGGTGCCCCACCTTTGCCACCCTTGAAAGGATCCTCCTGCTTGGGCCCGCCGGTCCCTTGGATCGGTGCGCCACCCTTGCCACCCTTGAAAGGATCTTCCTGCTTGGGCCCGCCGGTTCCCTGCACGGGCGGCTTGCCGCTTGGATCGACGGTGGTGCTTCCAGGCGCACCGGTTTCGTTCGGCCCCGGATAATTAGGACGACCCGCATTGGCAGACCTTCCTGAGGACGCAGGTGCAACGGGCCTGCTCGTCGATTCCGACGTTCCTCCCGTCGAAGGACGTGTTCCGCGCACGGCCTTGCGCGCATCCGAGTTGCTGCCCTGCTTTGTGTTGTTGCTCGGGGCGGTTTTCTTCGCCGTCGTTTTCTTGCCGCGTTCCGAGGCACGCTGGGCTTGCGCATCCATCGGGGCGATGACTGCCAATCCCAATCCGACTGCGAGGAGCATCCCTAAGTTGGTTTCAGAAGATTTCATTGTTAGGTCAGGTTGCCTTGTAAGTCTGTTCACTGCACCAGCCACAGTGGGAGACTGCCCCAACCCGCGCCCGGTTACAAAAGTTTATCGTGTTCATGTCGAATTCGAAAATCGGCTAGATTCGGCCAAGCCCAATCTGCACCCGGGCCGAGGGCTTTACACTTGTGCTTGATTTGGGGGTTGGCAGCGGCTCCAAGGGCCGCTTGGTGGGGTCGACCGGGTTGTCGGCTCCCCCGCCACGTTGAGTCGGGCCTGCCTTTTCCTTGGTCTTGGGCGGCACACCGGGCAGTTCCGAAGCCTTTGCGCGCGATTGCTCCAGTTTCTTGTACTGTTCTTGGGTGAGCAACTCGCGAAGCTTCGAGTCGTGGTGCTTCCAAGCCTCGTATAGCCTGGCCTTCCGTTGCTCCTCGGTCAGTTCCTTATCGCGATGGATGGCACCGGATGCCGTTTCCCATTTCTGGTGCAATTCATGGAAAGTCTTGGCTTGTTCTTCGTTCAGCCCCAATTCCTTGCGGATGTCGGGCTTGCGTCCATCCCCGCCTTCGGGTTTTTGCCCGTCCTCACCACCGTGCTTGGGAAAGGGCTTTTGAGTTTCACCTCCCTTTGCACCGCCTTCCTTCGGGCGCCCAGCCGAAGCCCGCCCGCCTTTCGGTGCCCCTTCCTGCTCCAGCGCAGCTTCCAGTTTCGCCACCTGTTCCTCGGTCAGGATTTCGGTGAGCGCCTTGTGGAGCCGGTGCCTCAACTCGATCAGGTACGCCGCCTTCTTTTCGGGGTCGAGTTTCTTGTCATCCAGCACTCCCCTGCGCTTCTCGTGGTGGGCGGAGAGCAGCTTGTTGACCTTCTCCTTCTGTTCCGCCGTGAGGTTCAGCGATTCCAGGATCGCTCGCAGGTCAGGGCCTTCGCCTCCCAAGGGTTTGACCGGCGAATGGCCCTTCCCGGTTTCGTTGGTTGAGGTGGTCGGTTTGCGCAGCACTTTGCGCGTATCAGTCCCGCCGCCGGAGGGTTTCTTTCCCTGCTTCTCAGTCGTCCCCTTCCCTTTGGTTTCGTAGCCTTGCTTGGGTTCCACCGCAGGCTTGGCCGGCTCGCCCTTGTGGGATTCGCCCTTGCCAACGACGGCCCCAAGACCCTTGGGGCGCTCCTTGCGCTCACCACGTTCCTGGGCGGCCAGCACAGTTGCCAGACTCAGCGCCACCCATATTGTCATCCTCGAGCTTTTCATGACGTGCGTCCCTTTCCCTTTGTGTCCCTTAAGAACTCTCTTGGAAGGCGAGACGGGTTTTCGACGTCTGCGGTTACGAAAAAGGCCCCTCACCAATGTCAGAAGTGATTGCATCATGCTGGGGCCTTGGCTAAATTGCGCGCATGCAACGGTGCCTTGCCTCCCGACCGGCCCTGCTTTTTTTGTACCCGTGCTTCCTGATTCTGGCATTGATGACGGCGGCGTCTTGTGGCGACGACAAACCCAAACGGGGTGGAGGCAGCCCCGGCTCCACCTCGGCCAACAACAAATCTTCTGGCGGCGAAACCAAGTCTACGAAGGGCCCCAATGTCGAGGAGGTCATCAATGGCAGCCAGATTCTGGTGCTCGAGGATGTGGTATACAAGTCGGGCAGCACCGATCCTTTGACCGGCACGGTGGTTTGGATGCACGCCAACGGGAAGCGCGCCGAGGAGGTTCAGTGCCTTTCCGGCCGCTGGCATGGGCCGGCGCGGTGGTGGTATGAGGACGGCACCAAGGCGGGCGAGGGCATGTACAACGACGGCGAATGGGATGGGGAATACAAGGAATGGTACCCGAATGGAAAGGTGAAGATTCAACTGACCTTCAAGGAGGGCCTCGAACAGAACAAGGAAGTTTGGTACTTCGAAAGCGGCCAGGTGATGAGCGTCACCTCCTACGTCGACGGAAACAAAACGGGCGAGGCGATGGGCTACTTTGAGAACGGGCTTCTTTCATGGAAGGCCCAGTGGACCAACAATGTCCCCGTGGGAGAATACTGGGAGGCCTACGAGACGGGCGAAAAACGCAGCGTGCATCGTTACAATCTGAAAGGCCAGGAACACGGCCTTGAGGAGCACTGGTTTCGCAAGCGCGGCGAGGAGAATCAGGCGCAGTCCCGCGAAGTTTCCTGGGAGAACGGCCAATTTCACGGCGTCTCCAAGGAGTGGTATCCCAACGGCCAGCCCATGCGCTGGGTCACATTTGATCGAGGCGCGCAGAACGGATCGGCCGGCTCCTACCATGAGAACGGACAGAAGGCGAGCGAAGGCGTGTTTGTCAATGGCACGGCCAGCAACGTGAGGCGCTGGGACAACGCAGGCCGGCCCATCGCGATTGTGCCCGCAGCCCTGCCCCGCGCGCGCACCCACCGATGGGATTCGCAACAGCTCTCCCAGTTCTACAAGGCGAAGACCGAAGCAGACATCCAATCAGACTTTGGTAATCCGGACGCCACGGCGGCGGGAGGCGCGTGGGTCTACAACGACATCAATTTCCTCAATCCACAGAATCAGCAGCCCTACAAGGGCACGGTGCAGTTCACCTTTCAAGCGGGCCGGGTTGCCACGGCGGTGGTGACCACCAACTAACCGGCGCATGCGCGTCGCACCGCACTCCGCGTGGGGCATTCTGGGGCTGGCTTTAGCTCTGGCCTGCTCGGGCGAATCCGGCAAGAAGGGCGGCAACGCAACGGCACCGGCAAAAACCGCTCCCCAGCCGGCCGCCATTCCTGCCACCAATGCGCTCGCCCAACCCGCCCCCAAAAAGGGATACAACCCGCCGCGACTGCTGCAGAATGAGAATGGGATCGCCTTTGAAATCCTGGAGTTGGACGCCAATCCCTACGAAGGAAAGATCGTCACCTATCATGACGCAGAGCAACGCATCGTGAAGGAGGAGCGCCAGTACGCCAATGGCCGGCTGCAGGTGATGCGCGAATTCTGGCCCAACGCCCAGCTCAAGCAGGAGGTGACCTACGCGGCAACGGGGGCCACCACCAATCAATTCACGCCCGAGGGCAAGCCCATCGCCGCGGCCGCAGCAACCAACGCGGCGCCTGCCCAAGGCCGGCAGTACGCATGGACCACCGGCGGCGGCCAGGCCCCCATCGAGTCCTACTACGCCAATCGGCCCACCAATGTGTTGCTGCGCGCCTTCGGCCCACCCGATGCCATTCTGGGCAACGCGTGGGAGTATCGGAACATGAACATCACCGACGCGCGCACCCGGCAGCCGCGCACCACCGTGCGGTTCCTGCTGAACGCGGTGGTCACGAACGTCGTGGTGGAATAGTTTCCACCACGCGCCCTCGTGCGAAGGCGAACGGGTTTCCCTTCCCCGCTTACTTCACCTTCTGGATCTGGACGCCCTTGCTGGGGCCGCGGCGCAACTGATCGTATCCCTGCCAGTTGCCGTCCTGAATGGCCTTGTTCTGCATGTCCAGGTTCATGCGGTAGTCCAGTTGCCGGCCTTCGGCCCCGGGTGCGGGCCGTGGCGCAGCAGGCTGCGCCTGTTGCTCGGGCGCGCCCAGCCACTTGTCGCCTCGGTAAAAGGCATAGCGCAGCTTGGCGTCGCGCGCGATGACGGTGGCCTTGCCGCGCAGGTTGTCGGCCACGAAGATGCCGCGCAGATCGGTTTCGCCGCCGCGAAAATCGGCATCCGCGCTGCCAATGGCCTTCACGTGGACGTCGGCCACGTAATGGTTGGCAGCGGCATCCATCACGTTGGCGCGCACGCGGCCGCTCTGCGGGTCTTCCTGCACCTCGATTTTCAGCGGCGTCACCAGCGCCAGCGCGCTCGTGAAGAGGTCATCGCCACGGCAGATGACAAGGTAGGCACCTTCCTTCTGCGCGCCCAGTTTCGCGATGGCCTCCTTGTCGATGTAGTCCTTGCCGTCGCCCAGCGGCACCTTCTGCTCCAGCAGCGGGGCGATGCCCGCGAGGTTGACCTGCGTGATCTTCGAGAGGTTTTTCTCGCGCAGATAGAGGGTCATCAGGTCCACCCGGTACACCTGCAGGTGCGCCTCCTTGATGTTGCGAAACTTGATCTTGAGATCCACGTCCTTGCCGGGCCGGAACACCGTGACCTCCTCCAGCCCGATGCGCTTCTCCTCGAAGTAGTCGATGGCCTGCCGCGCGTCGGGATACTTCTCCTTCACGCGCTGATACCACGTGATGGCGTCGCCGGGTTTGCCCTGCGCGTGGTAGACCTGCCCGACGATGTACTGCGCCAGGTTCTTGTCCTTGCTCTCACCCGTGGCCACCGTCATGGCGGCCGCCAGCGCTTCGGCGTGGCTGTTCTTCCAGAAATGGCCCAGCGCCATCATGTACTGGTAGCCGCTGGCGAACTCGCTGGCCGGGAAGCGCGCCTTGAAATCGCCGCACCGCCCGATCACCGCGTCGTATTGTTTGAGGTCAATCAGGGCGTTGGCCATGCTGAAGGCCGCGTCGTCCGCAAGCGGGCTTTCGGGATTGAGCACCATGAAGTCGTTGAGCTGCCGCACGGTCTCGCGCAGCATGCTGATGCGCTCGGGCGTGCGCGACTGCCGCACGGGCTTGCCGCCGCGCATCACCGCCACCTTGCGTTCCTGCTTGGCCAGCTCGTGCGCCTTGGCGCTGTGTACGTACATCGCCTGGCTGATGGAGAAGAGCATGCTCGTCACCTCGGCGGTGTCGGGATACTCACGCCACAGGTCCTCCTGATAGTCCACCGAACCCAGGAACTGGCCCTCGTCGTCGAGCACGGCGCTGACGTTGATGTCGTCCACAAAGCTGGCGTCGACCGTCGCGCGGAAGATGAGGTAGGCGCGCTCAAACTCGTTGAGGTCGCGGTACGCCTTGCCCACCTGCAGAATCTTGTCGAAGGGGATCTCCAGGTCCGGGTAGCGCTCGCGCAGGATTTCAAACACGGCGATGACCTGCCGCGCGTCGTAGCGGCCGGGGCTCGTGTAGATCCAGAGCAGCATGCGCGTCAGGTCGCGCTCGTTGTAGTCGCGGTTGCGCTTGAAAAGGTCGGCCAGGTACGTCAGGGCCTTGTCATAAAGCCCGTCGTCAAAGTTCAGCTTGCCCAGCGCGAAGCGCTCGGCGTCGTTCATGACATAGGGGTCGTCCGAGTCCACTCCGGGCGCCAGCACGAAGAGCTCTGCCTGCGCGCCCACGCGCATGCGACCGGGGTTCACCGCGTCGCGGACCACCGTGGGAAGCACGCGGAACTCACCCGTCGCGTAGCCGATGAGCTCATAGCTGTAATCCTGCACGTAGGTTCCGGCGGGGAAGAAGAGCGTGAGCTTGCCCGCGTCGGCCTCAAAGTGCGTGTGCGCCCCGTGCAGGGAGCCTTCGGCCAGCATCATGCCCGCGGGCAGGTTTTCCTCCACCACCACGTAGCCGTAGTTGTACGGGGAATAGGCGTCATCCATGTCCACCTTCACCAGCACGCGCTGGCCCACCCCGATGTTCTTGATCTTCGTCGTGCTGGCCTGCCCGATGGGCTTGCCGCGATACTCCAGCGGCATGTGGTAGTAGTTTCGCGACTTGATGTACGGGCTGCCCCACGACTTGGGATCGGTCAGGTTGGCCGAGAACCCCCGCAGCGTGACGGCGTAGGCGTACTCGCCCGCACCCTCGAGCTGGAACTCCACGCGGTTGGGGCCGTCCACCAGGTGATCGGGCGGCACGGCCACCGTGACGGTCGGCTGCGAGCCCTTGCTGGCGATGGTGTCGAGCTTCTTGCCGTTGACGTTGATGTTGAGGCGGAAGTCGGCCGCGGCAAACTTGGCCTTGCCGAAATACTCCGCCAGCACCGCCACGGCCGGCCCGCGCGACTTGGCGCTGGCAAACTCATGCGCGCCGCGCCGGTGCAGCAGAAAGTCCACCAGGGGTTTGATTTTGGGCGACGCGGGCCGCGAGCGCACCATCGCCAGCGCCGCCAGCGCCGTGGTCTCCACATCGTCGCAGGCCCAGTGGGTGTTGTGCAGCCCATCCAGAAACGCCACGGGCTTGTCGGCAATCGTCCGGGTTTTGAACTTGGTCTCGAGCACGTCAATCAGCTCTCCGGCAAACTCATTGCGTTCCAGGTTCACAAAGGTCAGCGCCGTGAAGGCCAGCGCGGGCATGCTCAGCTGGTTGCGCTCGCGGTGCAGCCGGTTGGCGTGGGCAAAGTCGGCCGCCTTGTTCATCGACAGGGCGAAGAGAATGACGGCCTTGGCGTCATTGTCGTTCGCGCCAACCTGGTTGAAGCGCGTTTTGAGAAACGCCTCGGCCTTGGCCAGCGTGTCGGCGTGCACGGGGATTTTCTGGTCGCGCGCGCGGCACAGCGCCCAGAAGTTCACCGCGCTCACGTCCCACCGCGAGCCGCCGGGCTGATTCCAGCCCCAGCTGCCGTCGGTGTGCTGGGAGACCACCAGGCTGCCCACCAGCGCGCGGGCGCGGTTGGCCAGGCGCTGGCGATCGGTCTCAGGCGCATTGGCCTGCTGCGCAAAATCGAGCGCGGAGGCCGCCGCCAGCAGGTCGCTGCCCGCAAATCCGCCCACGCGCGGCGAAGGAGGCAGCCAGAAGGCGGAATGCGCCTTGAGCGATTCGGGCGCGGAGACCCCGCCCAGCGCCATGTCGATCACCGCACGCTTCAAGTCCGGGCCGATGGTGATGGTCATCCACGCCGAGCCGTCGCGGCGATCCTTGGGAAGTTCCAGGAACACGACCTCGTTGTTGCGCACCACGCCGCCGGCGTGGTCGGCAAATTCCAAACCCCACGGACGCACCGGCACGACGATCTCCAGGGCATCGTTGAGATTGCCCGCGGCCGCCACCACCTGCAGTCGCAGCGAAGGCGAAAGCGGCACCGTCACGGCCTCGAAGAGCGCCTCGGCCGCGCCCTTGGCCGTCACGGCCACGCGCGCCTTCTTCTCCACCACCTTTTGTTTGAACTGGTATCCGCCCCAGACCGTGAGCGTGAGATCCACGTTGCCCTCAAACTCGCCCAGATTGTGGACGCGCGCGAGGATGCGGGCGCCGTCGCCCTCCTGCAGGAACTGCGGCGCCTTGAGGTTCACAAAGAAATCCTTCCGGGTGAGGACGTTTGCCGTGGCCTGACCGACCAGCGTCTCCACGCTGACGCCGTGCGCGCTAAGGCGCCACTGGCTGGCGCTGCCGGGCATGCGAAGTTCCACGGTGGCCTTGCCGTCCTTGTCGGTGATGATGGCCGGAAGCCACACGCCCGCGCCGGGCATTTCGCGGCGGATGACCGAGTCGCCCAATCCAAAGTCCCCGTCGGCGGCGCCCTTGCCGTCATCCGCCGCGTTTTTGAACGACAGATCAGCAGACTCGAGGTCTAGGAGTCCGTGGGAATGGGGCATCTTGCCGAAGAGCGCGGAGGCTCCGCCATTGGGAGCCATGTCGCCGAGGCCGCCGCCCCTCTCACGCAGCCGGCTGGCGCCTGGTTTGCGCTCGTCGCCCTCGCCATTGGCTGCGTTTTGTTTTTTAAACTCCTCTCGCAATAGTCGCTGGCCATTTGCCCCGCCAAGGCCGGCTTGTTGGCTTTGTTGGAGAACCCGTGCGCCCAATGCTCCGGCAGCATCCAAGCTCTCCTCCATCTGCGATTCATTGGCCTGCGCGCCCAGAAGTTCCTTTTCCAAGCCCTCGGCCGCGTCTTCCATCCGCCTGGCCATGTCCCGGCCCGCCGCGGCCATTGCAGCCAGTTCCTGTGCTTCCTTTTCGCGTCGCGCCAGCCGGTCCTTCTCGTCGATGAACACCTTGAGCACCTTGGTGGTCGTCGCCCGATAGGCGAAGTTGCAGGAGCTGGTGATGGCCCACTGCGCGTGGCGCTCGGCGTTCTGCTGGAAGAAGTCGACGATGGGGGGCTTGTTGTCGGCAAAGAGCGCGTGCAGGGCCTCGTCCACCATGGCCAGGCTCAGTTCGGCGACCACCGGCTTGCCCAGCTGGTCGGTGACGGTGATCTCCGCCTTGCCGGCGGCACCGGGCGCGTACACTTCGGCCAGCGGCTTGACGGCAACGCGCAACTGGCGTTCCACCCGGAAGGGCTTGTGGGCGACGCGCAGGTCGCGGCCGTCCATCACCGCCACGCAAACCTGGAAGTTCGGGAAGTGCTCGTGGGTGAGGGTGAGCGGGATGTCGTTAAACTCCTTCTTGAGCGTGATGACGCGGTGGCTCAAAACCGTCTCGCCCTCGAAGGTCAGCAGCGCCAGCGCCCCGTCCAGCCGCGAGTGCAGCCGCAGCTTGGCTTCGCCGCCCACCTGTAGCGTGTCGGTCTCGGCGAAGAACCGCAGCTTGGTGGCGTCCTCCGCATCGGACACATCCACCCCGCCCTCGGCGGTGACAATCTGCTTAAACCGGTCCTGGCCGGTGGCGCGGAGCACGTAGGGCCCCCCCTTGTCCAGCGTGAGCCGCACGGTGGCCATCCCGGTCTTGGCGTCGGTGGTGACCTTCTTTTCCTCCACGGTGGTTTCGTTCACGGCCTGGCTTCGCGCGGCGACCCAAGGCACGGCGCTGAGTACCGGATCGGGCCTGGCGACTTCGCGGCGCAGCACCAAAAGCGAAAGCTCCGCCCCGACGGGTTTGCCATCGGGTGTGCGCGTCTGGACCGTGACATCGAAGGGCGCGCCGGAAAGCACCAGCGGCTGGCTGGGGCGCACGACGATCCCAAATCCCTGTTCGGCCAGCCACACGCGATGGGTGGCACGGACATTCTCGCCCTCGATGGCGACGGTGAAGGGCATCACGCTTCCTGCCGGCATGCCGGTGGTGTCAAAGCTCACCTTGAGCTCGCCCTTGGCGTCGGTCTTGGCGATGAGGTGGCGGCCGTCGGGCAGGTAATAGCTCACGGCGCGGTCGCCCACCGGCTGGCCCCAGTAGTAATCGGCCTTGATGCTCAGTTCCACCGACTCGCCGCGGAAGTACACCGGCTCCTTGGTTTCGAGCTTGATGCGGACTTTCTCGAGCTGGAAACGCTGGACGGTGAAGGCCCCCGAAAAAGCCTGGGGCGACTTCTCCTTGGGACGCGCGGTGATCTGATAGTTGCCCAGGGGGGCGCGTCCGTCCAAATGCAGTTCGGCGTGGAATGTGCCGTAGGCCGAGAGCTTCTTTTCCTGCTCCCAGATGAGGCGGCCGGCGGCGTCGGCCACGGAAACGAGGTAGAGCTGGTCGGCGGGCGCACTGTACACCCCGTCCTTCACGTCGCGGATGATGCCGCGCAGCTTCACCGTCTGACCGGGCTGATAGGCCGGCCGGTCGGTGTAGAGATAGCCCTTGGCCACCAGGCCCGTGGAGAAGCCCATGCCGGAAAGGTCCAGCGCGTTGGATCCCACGTGGCCGTCCTTGACGGCGAACACGCGCAGGTCGTTGATGGACTTGAGCTCGTCCATCGCCTGCACCAGCACGCCGTCCTTCTGCGTGAGGCCCGTGGCGATGATTTTCTTGCCGTCTGAAAAGAGCAGGCGCACGTCCGCCACGGGCAAATGCTTGACGCGATCCTCGGCGAACACCAGCGCCTGCCGCCGCGAGGACTTGACCACGAGGTCGATGTCGCTGCGGATCACCAGCGTGCTGGCCTCAAAAGTCTCGTCGCTGATGTTGACGATGCACACGCCAGCCTTGCCCTCGGGGAAGGGCACTTCGATGTCCTGCGTCAGAGGCTTGTAGTCGGCGTAGCCGGCCACCTCGATTTCCCACTGCTTCTCCGGCTCGATAAGGCCGATGTCCAGATGGTTCACGGCTCCGATGGCGTGGGTCTTGCGGAAGTACGCCTCCAGATCGAGGAAGTACTGGCGCACGGTGACCTTCTTGATGTTGCGCGCGGTGAGGTTGACCATGGCCTTCTCGTTGGTGCGAAACTTGCGCGCCGTCTGCAGCGACAGGTTTTTCTCGGTCATCATCGCCACGCGCGAAGCCGCCGGCGACGCCTTGGAGCCCCACTTGAGCCGGCGGTGCGATTCCAGCGCCGCCTGCCAGTCGCCCAGTTCCTCCTCCTGAATGAGCGCAATGCGGTAGAGCGCGACCGAGGACTCCTCATGATTAGGATACTTGCTGACGAGCCGCTGCCATTGGTCGATGGCGGCCTGATAGGCCTTGCGAATGTCCTCGTCCTTGGGTTTCTCGGCCAAGACCACCTTGGGATCGGTCTTCTTCGCCTTCAGCTCACGGGCGGTGTGAAAGGCCATCTGGCCAAAAATGAAGAGCACCTGCCGCGCGCGGTCGTCGAGCGGATGCTTGGAAAGGAAATCCTCGAACAACTTCCGGCTGGGCTCGTACTTCTTGTCGGCCACCGCGTCCAAGGCCACCTGATACTGCGCGTCGATGATGCCGCGCTGGCTGTCGGCCCAGTTCGGGCCATCCGGATACTTGTTGATGTAGCCCTGCCAGGTCTCGACGGCGGCCGTGTACTTCTTTTGCGCGAAACGGATTTGACCAATCTGATAAACCGCCAGCTTTTGATAGCGATCCTGGAATTGCGCGGGCGATTCATTGCCCAGTTCAGGCAGCTTGGTGGTTGCCGCGTCGCCCGCAGGCAACTTGTAGCCTTTGGCGGCAATGAATTCTCCCAGTGCCGCCTCGGCCTGGTCCTGTCGCCCGGCGCTTTGGTAGGCCTGCGCGATGTAGGCCGCGCCCAACACGGCGCGCGCGTCGTCGGTGTGCGCCGCCAGAAATTCCTGCGTGGCCTTGATGCCGCGCTCAAGTTGCGCGCCCGGATGAGGCATCTTGAGCGAGAGCACAATCTGCCAGCGGGTGTCGGCGAGCAACTGCGCCGGCTTGGCCTGCCGCTTTTGCAGCAGCGCGAGCAAGTCCTCCGAGTTCACACGCGCGGCATCAAACTGCCCGGCCTTGAGCTGGGACTCTGCCAGATGAAAGCGCGCCTCAAGCGGGTGCTTGCCTGCGGGCGGCGGGTTCTCTTTTTTCATGCCCGAGGCCCGGGTGACGGTGCCCACGTCGCCAGTCCAGTCCGGATCATACTCGTTGAGGTAGGCTTGAAACTCGATGATGGCTTGGGCGTGGTTGCCCTGTTGCTGGATGGCGCGGCCTGCCTTGAAGGCCACCTCGTCGCGCAGCTCGCGCGAGATTTCCATCCCGGCCACCTTCTTGTAGAGCTGATAGGCCTTCTGGAAATTGGGCGGCGGCGACTTGAGATCGTCCGCCTTGGGCTTGACCGCCAGCGCGTCGGCGAAAGTCAGGATGACACCCGCCACGTCCTGTTTGCGGGCGCCTGCCAGCAGCCGGTTGGCTTCGCCCTCGTAGATCACCTCGGCAGCCTCAAACTTTCGCTGTTGCGCCAAGGCACCGGCCTTGAGAAAGCGCGACTTGTGCAGCCAGCGCGATTGCGGATGGGCTTCCGCCAGCGCGTCGCACGTCTTGCCGCAGTCGTCGAACTTCTTGCCGTGGAATTGCGCCAGGGCCTTGAGGTAGAGCACCTCGTCCGCGTCCTTGAGCTTGGCGGCCAGCGCCTTGTCCAAGGCCACCAACGAGGTTTCGTATTGGCCGGCGGCCAGCGCCTTTCGCCCGGCCGTCAAGTCCGCGTTGGGTTCGGGGTCGGCCGCCCACAGGGTGAGTGCGCAGAGCACGAGCATTCCGGCCAGGACGCGATGGAAGAAGGAGTGCGTGTTCATATTGTAGCCGTGGATTGAGAGCAGAAACTTAGTTTGTCCGAGGGGCGGCGTCAAAGACATCAAATACGCCTTGGTGCGAAAGAACTTCTGGAGCATGCCTGCACGTTAGACGGGAGTGCGCCCCCTGCCGACGGCAATTTCTTAGCGGCCGGGCATGAGCCAGACCAAGTCGCCCTGACTCAAGTCTTCGCCCTTACCCGCCTTGGACACGCCTGGCTGGCCGCCGTCGTCCTTCTGATTCCAACCCACGGCGTAAAGGCGGTAGCCGCCCCCGGGCTGCGGCTCAAATTTCATGGGCTTTCCTGCCACCAAATCCTGGGGCACTTTGGGCAGCCACCGCGGAACGAGGGCTTCGAGCGTTTCGGGCAGACGCGCATGTTCCTGAGCGTGGCGTTCGAGCGCGCAGGCGATGAGGGCCTGATCCACGGCGCCCTGTGTGGCGTTGCATCGCTTGGAGACCGCCCCCAGCGCGGGCATGAGCAGCCGCATCATCAGGTTGTAGGGGCCGCGCAATCCGGAGTTCGCAATCTCCGTGTCGAACCGGCGAGCCATGTCCGGATGCATACGGCGCTGGTTCACATCCACGATGGGGCTGACGTAGTCCATGTGCACGCGCGTGTAGCGAGCCTGGTTCTGGCGCAGCCATCCCTCGGGCACCACGCGCAGGGCAACCGTGGCGCCCGCCCCAGATTGATCCATGAGCGCGGGAAGCAGCTTGCGGTTGCCTGCGGCCACTTCATCCATCATCAGATTGGCGAAGTCGCGCTCGGCCAGCATCGCCAGCTGGTAATGCGCCAGCAGATCCACCCCGGCAAGCCGCTCCTGCATGGCTCGCAACTGCGGCGAAGTCCACTGGTGGCGCGAGAGTCCTTCCCAGACGCACTGGAGCGCGTTGTTGATGATGGCGATACGCACCAAGTGGCTGATGAGCGTGGGCTCGGTCGCGATCGCCTCGGCCAGAAACAGCGCCAGTTCAACGTCCGCGCCGGCGCCGGGGATATCTCCGGCGTTCAAACGTGCCAGAGCGCGTAACGAAAGGGCCTGCGCCGCCGTGCGCAGCACCGCCAGATGAGGCAGCAGCACCTGAAAGTGGGCCTTGTAGTCCACATCAAAGCGAGACTGCGGCCGTTCCTGCGCCGCCTTGGCCAGCGCGGCAAGCTCGGCTTGCATCCCCCCCAACGCAATCAGCACGTCGGCCGCGGGATCCCCGGCCTTGGCCGGCCGCGGCAGGTGCTTGTCGCCCGCCAGATAATCACGCCACTGGGCCATGGAGGCGCGTTCACCCCTCTTCCACCCGTGCAGCGCGGGCATCTCGTTGGTGCTGCGAAATTGGAAGAGCGCCAGGGCGCGCTTGTGGCCTTCGGGATCGCGCAAGACGCGGCCGGACGCACCTTCGGCCAACTTGTAATCCAGCCAGGGGCGCAGTTGCGGGCAGTGGGCAAAGTTTCTTTCGCTGGGCACCGGAGGCGGCAAGAGGCGCGTGTAGTCGAAGGATTCGCCCCGGGCCGTCTGTGCTTTGAGAAACTGCGCCCACTCATGCCGGCCGCGCCAGTCCTCAAACACCCACACCGCCAGCGCCGTTCCCATCAGTCCGGACAACGCCGATTTTGCGAACGGGTGCATCGAAGGAGATCTCCGGGGTTATGGGGCCGGGCAACTTTGGCGGCTTACTTTCCGTACTGCTTGTCTCCCAGCCGGAGGATGAACGTGCGCGGACCGGCGGGTGCGGACGGATCGGGGGCCGATTCCGATTGGAGCGGGGCGCCTCCCAAGGGCGGGTGAAACTGCATTCCACCCTGGGAAATTCCGCCGCCAAGGATTTGCACCTCGTTGCCCCCCCAGTAGCTGAAGGATCGCACACCGCCATCGCCGGGCGCCAGACTGCCTTGGCCGCCTTTACCCGGCTGGAACCAAAACTCCATGCCGGAACCCTTGGCGGGAGGATTGATCACCCGCTGCAATTGTTGTTCGGCGTACTTGACCATGTTCTCAGCTTGCTGGTCGCCGGTTAACTGTGCCTTTACCGAGTTGAGAAGGTCGAGCCGACGCTGCGCCGACTCCTTGTTGTTCGTCCCGTAGCCGAGGTAGGAAACCACGGTGGATCGCAACTGGGGCGTCTTGGTGTCGGCAATGGCGCTGCGAAAGAACTGGTCGGCCAGCGCGTCCTCTCCCGCGTGGCGCATGATGTAGCTCGCCAGCGTGCCCGCCCATTGCTGGTTCAGGCGCGGATCGCCAAAGGCGGCCACCAACATCGGCAGGGAGCGCTCCTTGAGCACCTGACTCACGTAGGTCAGGATGTCGTTGTCGATCGATCCGTTTTCCAGAATCAGCAGCGGCTGCGCCTTCTGTGCAAAAACTTCGTCCTGGTACTTGATGAGCATCCCCACCAGATAGCGGCGGCTGAGCGCATCGACCTGCGAGGGCTGATCCACCTTGGGCGGATTGATCAGCAACTCGCGCGCGGCGGCGAGCACCTTGTCGCGGTGCCGATCGCCCGCGGATTCCTCCAGCAGCCGGTCCACCATCGCCACCTCGATGCCGCGTCCGGTTTCGCCCAGCACCGACAGGAGCATCTCCTCGCTCTCGGGCCCGCCGATGCGCGCCGCCACTTCAAGCAGGCCCAACCTCAGCGAAGGGGGCAGCAGATACTCCGTGCTCATCGCGTAGAACTGCGGATAATAACCTTGGCTCTCGGCCTTGCGCTTGGCGGTGTCTTTGGAGGCATCGCCCTCGGCCACCTTGGGCGTCTTGGGTTTTGCGTAAAAAGGCGTGGTGGTAAATCCGTACTCGATATCCTCGTTGCGCTCAAGAAACGTGCGGATGGCGGGCAGCGCCGCCGGCCCCAAGTCCACCAGCGACTCCAGATAGTGCAGCACGCGACGCAGGGTCTGCGGGCGCTGCAACGCTTCAGCCCGGGCCTCGGTGATGAGCCCGAGGAGGATGTCCGGATCGGCCTCGGCTGCGCGCGCCGCCTGGGTGTCCCCCTCGCCGTTCTGAACCTGGTTCCGGGCTAGAAGGGTGTCCTTGGTGCGCCCGGCGCGTTCGCGTTGTTTTTGGGACTGCTCCTTGGCGGTGGCGGGAGCGGGAGACGAAACCTCCTCCTTGTGATTACAGGCGGGCTGCGGGGCGGCCAGTCCCAAGATCGCCGCAGTAAGAACGACGCGGGTTGTGTTCATGTGCCTTCCGTTGGTTGCGCACTTCAATTCAATTCCTCTTGAGAATGCCACTAAAGAATGAACCCGCGGCGGCGCACATTCAAGCCAAAGGATTGCGCCCGCCATTCCTCGGTCAGCGACGCGCATTCACCCCGTGCCTGACGGTGAGGGTATAGGCGAGGGTTCGCTTTGCGCCGGGCACCAATGGCACCACAAATTTCACCTTGGTGGCGTCCACCTTCTCGTGCGCGTCGTTGCTGGCCATCTCCCAATCTCCGGCAAAGTTGCGGCGCACGTCCACCACGGCGGCGATGGACTTGGAATTCTGCAGTTCCACCTGCCAGGTTTCGCGCGTGGTCCAGCCGCTGACGTTCCCCCCCTGGCCAAATCGCACGTCGTCCTTCTCCCAGTTCATCAGCCGGGGTTTGACGAGAAGCTCCGAATCATGGCCCAGTTCCAATTCCACTTCCTCGCCGATGGGGATGTACTTCACGGCCGTGCGCCCCATGAATGCGTACAGTTTCTCCGGGCCCACGGTGCGAAAGGCCACCACGGCGCCGTCGGGCAGCGGTTCCTTGCCCAGCTTGCCGGCCTCGTCATTCTTGAATTTATAGTAACGCATCACCGCGTCACCGAAGCGTTCCTTCTCATATTTGTAATAGCTGACGATCGGAACGCCCTCGGCGTTGAGCGAGGGCAGGCGCTTGGCCCAGCCGTGGGGCACGTCGCCGCGCCCCGCCACGGTGTAGAGGAAGTACTCAGAGAGCCCCTCCTTCTGGATGGCGCGCGGGTCTTCGGCTGCCTTCATGCCGTCCATATCCTTCAACTTTTCCGCGCCCTTGGTGCGACTTTCGAACCACGCCGTGTCGCGCTTGTCGACCGGCACGGGCATGTCGGCGGCGCGATGCGCCAGGTCCGCAATCCGCTCCACGAGCCGGATGATGCCCACCACCAGCCGCACCTGGGCATTCTCGTAATCCTCACCGCTTTGATTCTGGATGCGCACGCTGCCGGCCAGCCGCATCTGCTTCTCGGTCTGATCGGCCTCAGACACGTAGTCGGCGCCCCAGGTGATGCCGCTGGTGAAATAGCGGATCTCCATGCGCACCTCGCCGGCCGCCTCGCTTTGAATGCGCCACTCCAGCGTGTTGGTGACGCGCGGGGGAAACCGCACGTCGAGCACCTCCACCTCATCGGCGCGGGTGAGCGCGCGCAATTCCACCGACGTGGGATCGATGAGCGTGTTGGCCCACGAGAATTCCAACCGGTTCACGCCCTTGGCAAAGGTCAGCACGCGCGTCTCCTTCACCAGCGTGAGGTCCACGCTGTTGTAGATGGTGAGCTGCACCGTGCTGCGACCGGGCAATCCCGTCACGTTGATGCGGGCCTGCGCCGAAATCACCGCCAGCCCCAACACCGCAGCCATGGCCAGCGGCCCCTTCCAAAGTCGAACGCAAGACAGATTCAGATTCAAGTTCATGCCCGCAGGGTTGGACGAGTTGGCCCGCATATCGCTCCAACCAAATCCCTCCCCCACCGTAATGACGCCCGCACCTCGCTGCACCTATTTTCCTTGCCGCACGGTTTGGCGTGCCGATAGCTTTCCCCCCTCAGCGTGGTTTCCCACGAACGGAGGCCAATGTAGCTCAGTGGTAGAGCAACGGTTTCGTAAACCGTCGGTCGTCGGTTCAATCCCGACCATTGGCTCCAGACTGACGCGTGTCGTTGGCCAAAGGTGCCTTTCGCAACAAGACCTGTCATTCTCTCTGCCATGGAAACCAACCGCCGCCAGTTTCTTGAGAGCACCGCTGCCGCGACCCTTGCTGCGGCCGGCTGTGTGACGACAGCCCAAAACCTCCCGGCGCTCATCGTCGACACGCACCAGCATCTTTGGGATCTCTCCTTGCAGAAACTGCCATGGCTGGCGGAGGCGCCGCAACTGCTGAGAAAGAGTTATCGCACCGAGGAATTCCTCGCATCGACGGCCGGCCTTCAAGTGCGCGCCGTGTACATGGAAGTGGACGTGGCCGAGGAAGAGCTGGCCGATGAGGCCACGCGGGTGCTGGGCTTGGCCGCCGGCGGCAAGTCGCCCACCCGCGCAGCGGTGATTGGCGCGCGGCCCGATGCCGCCGGGTTTGCCGACTATCTCAAGCGGTTCGCCGCCAACCCGCTTCTCAAGGGCGTACGACGCGTCCTGCACACGCCGGCCACGCCGCCCGGTTACTGCCTCAAGCCGGAGTTCGTGAGGGGAATTCAACTTCTGGGAGACGTGAACCGCAGCTTTGATCTGTGCATGCGCGCCACCGATCTGATGGAGGGCGTGGCGCTGGCGCGGCAATGCTCCGCCGTGCGATTCGTGCTCGATCACTGCGGCAATCCCGATCTCAAATGCTTCCATCCCGCACGGGCAGGCGGGGTGGCGCCCAGGCACACGGCCGATGTTTGGAAACGTTCCATCGACGCCTTCGCCACACTCCCCAATGTCATTTGCAAGATTTCCGGAATCGCCGCGAGCCTGCCGCCTGGCGCAGGAACCGAAGAACTGGCGCCGGCCGTCAATCACTGCCTCGACGCCTTTGGGCCCGACCGCGTTGTGTTTGGAGGCGACTGGCCGGTGTGCCTTTTGGGTGCCACCTACCGGCGCTGGGTGCAGATGCTAGGAGAGATCATTTCTGGCCGGTCGGCTGAGCATCAGCGAAAGCTCTGGTCGGCCAACGCGCTGCGCCACTACACGCTGGCGGCATAACGCGCCATCCGGCCTTTGGGTTTGCCCGGGCCGGGCGCGGGCGTACACTCCCCGTCCATGCCCTGCTTCCTAATCGCCCTGCTGCTGGCGCTGTGCGCACCGCACGTCCTGTGCGCCGATGCACCCCAATGGATCTGGTCGGGCGAGAGCCCGCGCGCCGGGGACGCGCCCGTGTTCAGGCGCACCTTTCACCTTGCCGTGCGGCCCGCTGCGGCACCGCTGCGCGTACTCTCCGAGTACGCGGCGCTCGAGCTGGAAATCAACGGCCGTCCCGCCATTCAACGAGAGCCTTACGAGGCGATGGCCGAACTGGACGCGGCGCCGTTTCTCAAGGCAGGAACCAACACGCTGACACTGCGTGCTCGCGCCGTGACTGGCCCGGCCGCCGTCGCACTGCAACTGGACCTCTCACCCACCAACGCCATCGTCACCGGGGCGGACCGGCAGGTGGAACCCGGCAAGAGGGCGCCTGCGCTCCGGGGCACCCTCGCCCAAGAGCACTGGTGGTCGCTTCCTCCGCTGCAACTCTCCGAATCGGACGACTACACGCAATGGAAGCGGGCCCTTCCCGGCGGCAATGCCACCGGACTGGGCGCGCTGCGTGTGCTGCCCGGCTTTGAAGCGAAACTCATTCGTCAGGCGCGGGCCGACGAAGGCTCGTGGATCAGCATGGCGTTTGACCCCGGTGGGCGTCTCATCCTCTCACGCGAGGATCAGGGGCTGCTGCGTCTCACGCTCAACGGGGCGCGCGACGCCATTGCGTCGGTCGAGACCCTCGATCGCGAACTGCGCGAATGCCGCGGCCTGCTTCACGCGCACGGCTTTCTCTTCGCCAGCGCGAACAATTCCAAGTCAGTGTTCCGCCTTCGCGACACTGATGGCGATGGCACCTACGAAACCCGCGACAAGCTGCTGGACTTCGTCGGGGGCACGGGCCACGGGCGCAACGATCTGGCGATGGGGCCATCTGGCCGCATCCACCTCATCCACGGCGATGACATCCAGCACCACACCAACGCCGTGGATCTCACCTCGCCCTTGCGCCGCGCCCGCGTGCCCTTCCGTCCCAATGAAGGCCATCTCACCCGGTTTGACGCACAGGGTGGCCGGCTGGAAATCCTCGCCGGCGGGCTTCGCAATCCCTACGGCGTGGCCTTTAACACCGATGGCGAGCCCTTCTGCTACGATGCGGACGCCGAGCACGACATGGGCGCACCGTGGTACCGCCCCACGCGGGTGGTGCATCTGACACCGGGTGCGGATTTCGGCTGGCGCGCCGTCACGGGAAGCTGGCCGCCCTACACGCCTGACCAGCCGCAGTTTGCCGAGCCCGCCGCGGACATTGGCCGTGGCTCGCCCACGGCGGTTGCCTTCGGAACCCAGAGTCAATTTCCCCCGCCCTTTCGCGATGCGCTCTTCATCTTGGACTGGGCCTATGGGCGGATCCTCGCCGTGCACATGGTTCCCCGCGGCGCCAGCTACTGGGGTCGTGCCGAGGAGTTCCTGCGCGGCAGCCCGCTCAACGTCACGGATCTGACCTTCGGCCCGGATGGCGCGATGTACTTCATCACCGGAGGACGCAGAACCCAGTCGTCGCTCTACCGCGTGGAGTACCGCGGGCCCGTGCCGGAAAGAGCCGCGCCCACTGCGCAACAGGCGGCGCGCGCGGCCTTCGCCGCGAAGGCCCGAGCAGAACGCGGCCGCATGGAGGCGCTTTTGGGGGCGCGTACGGCGCAAGCGCTGCCCGTCATCTGGGAGGGACTCTTCCACGCCGACCCGCGCATCGCCTACACGGCGCGCATCGCGTTGGAACACCAGCCCGTGGCGCGGTGGCGCCAGGATGCGCTTGCCGAGAAACGAATCCCCGTCGCGCTCGCCGCATGGCAGGCCCTGCTGGCGGCCGACGACTCGACGGCACCCAAGATTGTCGAAGGACTGGTGAAGCTGGATTTCGCGCGGCTTCCCCTGCGCCAGCAGCAGGCGGCACTGCAACTCCATCGTGATTGCCACACCGCACTCAAAACCGCCCACGCCGGCGCGCTGCGCCAACTCGACGCAATGTACCCGGCGACGCGGTGGGAACTCAACCGGCCGCTCTCGGATCTCCTGGCCACCATGAACGCGCCTCGGCTCGTGCCGCGCACCCTGCACCTCCTTGCCACGGCCACGCGACAGGAGGAGCGCCTGCATTATCTTTTTGTGCTGCGCCACGCACGCGAGGGCTGGACACCCGGATTACGCCGCGACTATTTCGAGGCCCTGCGCGACGCCTCGCGTTTCTCCGGGGGTGATGGCATGCCCAAGTTTCTCGACCGCATCCGGCAGGAGGCCCTGGCCACGTTGGCGCAGGATGAACGGGCCGCGCTCTCGGCTCTGCTCACGGAATCAAACGCGCTGCCGCCGATGCCCGACCTCTCCTCGCGCAAGTTTGTGCGTGAATGGAAGGTGGCGGATCTGGAGCAGGTACAAGGCGGGGATTCGAAGGGCCGGGCTCCCGAACAAGGCCGCAAGCTTTTCCACACCGCGCTCTGCAGCCGGTGCCATCGCCACGGCACGCAAGGCTATCCGGTGGGGCCGGATCTGACGCACGTGTCAAGCCGGCTGGGCCGACGCGACCTGCTCGAAGCCCTTCTGGAGCCTTCCAAAACCATTGCTCAGAATTACCACACCGACAAATTGACACTCACCGACGGCCGCAGCCTGACCGGCCGGGTGGTGCCCCATCTGGACTATCGCTCGCCCGATTTGCTCTTCGCGGAGGATGCGATGTTCCCGACGCGGACGGTGGCCATCCCCAAGGCGACGGTGCGCGGGCATTCCAAATCAGAGGTCTCGCTCATGCCTGCGGGCCTGCTCAATCACCTCTCGCGCGGGGAGATTCTCGACCTGCTCGTCTTTCTGGAGAACAGCGCCGCGAAGTAAGTCCTCTGGAGGCTGGCCCGCCTCGAGTCGTCAGACAGACTCGCTCACGAGGTGGGTGCCTACGAAGTCTTCGTCCAGCGTGACGCCCAGACCGGGGCGGTCGGGCACTTCCATCCAACCGCCGTTGGCTTGGATTTTCTCATGGGTGAGCTCGTGCCGCAGCGGCGAATCCTCGACACAATCCTCGAAGAGAAACGTGTCGCGGCAGGTGGCCAGCCAGTGCAGTCCCGCAGCGTGCGAGACAGGGCTCGTGTAACAGTGGTTGCAGAGGCGCGCGCCGATTTCCTCGACGCGCTGGCGGATGTAGAGGCTGTCGGTAAAGCCATTGCGGGAGAGGTCCACCTGATAGACGTCCAGGCACCGGCCATCGATGAGCGGCCGGAACGATTGCCGGCCGCATTCCTCCTCGCCCGCAGCGATGGGGACGGGCGAACGGTCGCGCAGCCAGCGATATCCCTCGTAATCGTCGGGGTGCAGCGGCTCCTCCAGCCAGCCGATGCGCTGATCGGCAAAGGCGTGGGCGCGTTGAAGGGCGGTGCGCGCGTCCCACACGCAGCCGGCGTCAATGAGCACGGTGCCCTCGTCGCCCACACCACGGCGCGCGCCGCGCACCAAGTCCAGATCGGTGGCCTCGTCGCGGCCCATGGGCTCCCAACCAAACTTGACGGCCGTGTAGCCAGCCTCGCGCCAGCGCCGGCCAATCTCCGCGGTGTGCCCGCCGTCCCTGCCAAAGAGGATGGATGCGTAGGCGCGGATGCGCGCGTGCCGCCGGCCGCCCAGCAGGCGGTGCAGCGGCTCCTTGAAATGCTTGCCCTTGAGATCCCAGAAGGCCATGTCGAGCGCCGCCATGGCCGTCAGGGTCACCGACCGGCGCCCGCAGTACATCGTGCGCCGGTACATGAGGTCCCACAGGCGGTCGGTCTCCAGCGGGTTCTCGCCCAGCAGAAGCCCGCGCAGGCCCGTGGCGATGTTGTGGCTGAAGGGCGCGTCGATGACGGCCTTCACCATCTCCGGCGAGGAGTCGGCCTCGCCCACTCCCTCCAGGCCATTGTCGGTGCGGACGCGCACCAGCACCGAATCCTGGCTGCTGGCCGTCTTGGCCTCGACACGGGGGATGCGCAGGATCTGGCAGTGGATTTGGGTGATCTTCATGGGAGATGTGCCCGCCCCCTGCGCCGGTTGCGCGGGAGGCGGGCATCCTCCTCCGCCCCGCCTTAAAAGGCAAACCCGATGCCCAGCGCGAAGCGTTGTTCGTTGCCGGTTTGCGTGCCGTTCCAGCGCTCGTACACGGGCAGGCGATACTCGGCGCGCACCGCCATCGTGCCCCAGTCGTAGAGCTTCACGTACATGAGCATCGGCCCCACCGAGACGCTCTCGCCGCCCGAGGAGGTGCTGGTGCGATCGCGATCCATCCACCGGCTTTGCACGTCGAGCATGACAAACACGCTGGAATGGCGCTCCTGAAACGGGAACGCCCGGCCGATGTTGATGTCAAACATCAACTCGTCGCCTTTGCGCATGCCGGCCGACCCACGCGTGTTCTTCCAGTACGTCAGGTCATAGAGGTGATACCACCTGGCTGACTCCGAACTGAAGGAGACGCTCAAGCCCGGATCCCAACTGCCATCGCCCACCGGATAATCAGCCGTGGTTTTCCCCGTGGGAAGCCGCAGCTGCGGTGTCACCCCGAAGTTGTAGGTCAACCCCGGGAGGTTGGTGTAGCGCTTGAGTGGGGTCGCCACGACGATGTCACCCAGACCGTGGCCGCGCTGTGTCACCGGCGTGCCTCCCACCAGCGCCACCCGCTCCTGGTCGAGGTAGGGCATCTTGAAGGTGATACGCCGCGCGCGGTCGAAGGTGTACACACCCTCAAGCCACGACGTGCGGATCTCCTTGCGAAGGCCGTCCGGGTTGGCGACCTCGCTGGCGCCGGAGAAGAGGTCTTCGGCCATGCGGAACTCGTGGAAGTACTGGAACCCCCACCCGCCCGCCCAACGCGGCACCATGTCCATCACCGGCTGGCGCGCCGACAGAAGCCCCGCCCCTGCGAGCGTCACCCATGCAAAAATGAAGGCGCGATTCATTTCACTTCCTCCAGTTTGTAGGCGGTGGCGGGGATGATCTGGCCGGTTTTAAGCGTAGCGATGGCCGCGGCCATCACCTCCACCTGGGCCCGCACCCGCGCGCCCGGCACCCAAGAGGCGTCGGCCTTGCCGCCCAGCGCGTACTCGGCCGGATGCGATTCATCGCGAAGAAACCAGCCGCCCCCGCGCTGCTCCAATTTGCCATGCAGCGTGAGATGGGCGGAGATGAACTGGTAGCCGCCTTTGTCGATGGACTTGTGGATGCCGGCAAAGTCCGGTGCCTTCCCGGGCACCAGCGCCAGCGCCACGTGCTGCTTTTCGATGTCCACGAACACGCCATTCTTGAGCTTGGTGCGGTCCATGAACTCCAGCCCTTGGAGGTTTTTGGCCACGCCAAAGGCACAGAACTGGCAGACAATGCCGCCGACCTTGAGCAGGATTTCGTTGGTCTTGGCTTGCGGAAGCGACGGTGCGCCGGCAGCGCCGGCAGTGGTTGCCGCGGAAATGACCGCGGTGATCAGTATCAAGATTGCAGATTTCATTTTTGGTTAATTGGTTAAGGTTTTCGGGTTGATTGGGCTTGGCGGTTATTCGCCAAGTCCAAGGCGCCCTGTGCGGGCACGACAACGGGAAGCGAACGAGGCCGCTTCAGAGAAGCAGCCGGCAGAAGCGAATGAAGAGGGGCTCTTGCGCAAGCCCGCGAGGCGCATCCGAAACTTGAAGTCGAACACATGGGCTAACTCCCACGCGGGGAAGGAATGGTTCTGAAACCGGCAGCGCCGGCGGTTCAAGTTGGGGGAAAAGGGAACTGGCCGGAAGCACCGGCGCAGGCTGGGGTGTTCCGGGCGACTTGTCCGCGCAGCACGTGGCACCGCAACAAGTTTGCGAAGACTTGGAGCAGCATGGGTTGGGCGACACAAGCGGCATTGCCGCCAGCAACGGGCCCGCCACGAGCAGGATCACCGCAGGCCAGATCATCAGTCGCCGCAACATCCTAGAAGACAGATACGCCAACTTGGGAGAACGCGCCAGCGAATTGTAAAAGAATTCCGGCAAATGGCCAGCCCGCCTGGCGGATGTGAAGAATGCCGAAAAAGCTGCTACGGTACGGCCGTTCCGTTGCCGTTGCCGCCTCCGCCTCCACGGCGAACACTGCGGATCACAATGCGCATGTTTCCTGCGGAGAGCGAACGCAAACTCAACCGCCCTGTGCTTCTTAAAGAGTTCGTGCCGTTGCCTGTCGTGTTACCGCCGGTCTGCCCTCCGCCCCCCGCCCCTGCATGGGATAAGGTCATGCCCAAGGACATCAGTAGAGCGACAACAAAAAGGAGTATGCGGTAAGTTTTCATCATCACCCTTTCAGATTACCTTCGGCAGTTTAGGCGCACACTTAACCCAAAGGTAATCCAAGGTTTACCTTATGGATCGGTTTGCGCGCAGAGATTGGCGCAAGTCGGCGGCCGGTACGGCCCCACTGCCATTGGAAGCGACGCGAAACATCACAACTGGGCCGCCACCGGATCCACCGCTACTAACAATGCCGCCACCACCACCCTGCCCTGCTTGGGCTCCACCACGGCCTCCGCCTTGTTGATTGGTATTGCCGGCTTGGCCTCCGCCGCCTTGTTGATTGTTGCCAGCCTGATTGTTGTTCCCGGCCTGGTTGTTATTGCCGCGGCCGCCGCCGCCAGCCTGTTGATTGTTGTTGCCGGCCTGATTGTTATTGCCGCGACCGCCGCCGCCCCCTGCCTGATTATTCGCGCCTGCGCCACCGTTGCCGCCTCCACCGTTGGTGGCATTTCCCGTTTGAAAGTTGTACTGGCCGGTGCGGCCGTTCACTACCACGTAGCCTGCGTTGTTGGAAACGACGCGCCGATGTTCGTTGGGTATCGGAGCCGATGCAAACCAAGCGGGAACGTTCCCATCCGGGATGCCCTTGGGGTATCCATTATTAAACGCCACACCGCCGAAGGCATTGCCGTTGTTCTGGCCACCCTGCCCCTGGTTGCCTTGATTGTTATTGTTCTGGCCGCCTTGATTATTGTTCCACTGGTTATTACCTTGGTTGCCATTCCCCCACTGATTGGCGCCACCGCGGTTTCCGCCCCGGCCGCCACCCTGATTGTTATTCCCCCACTGGTTATTACCCTGATTGTTGCCCTGGTTATTGTTTCCAAACCGGTTGCCGCCGCGGTTACCGCCGCCAAATTGGTTTCCCATACCACCCATGCCGCCGCCCATACCGTTGCCCATGCCGCCCAGGCCGCCCATGCCTCCCATACCGTTGCCAAATCCGCCCATGCCTCCCATGCCGCCACCCATTCCTCCCATGCTACCCATGCCACCCATACCGTTGCCAAATCCGCCCATGCCTCCCATGCCGCCACCCATGCCGCCCCATTGTGCCACGGCCGTCACGGCCGCACACAGGAACGCGATGGTGAGCGCAATAGAGATGGGGACGCGCCGGGTCGTCATCGATGCAAACCTACGCCTTTCTTTTGTTCTGTAAAGGGAACTCTTTTCGGGGTTCTTTCCCATACCACTTGCGGCTCTGCCACAAGCTCTCCCTGTTGGACGGTGGCAACCATTGGACGGTTGCAACTATTCCCTAACCCTGCCATTGCGAAATCATCCGGAGCAGTCTACATGCCACCCCTTGCAGGGGGGCAATAGGAAGTGTTGGCGCGGATTGTCGCGGGCGATGCAGTCTACATGCCACCCCTTGCAGGGGGGCAATAGGGCTGCGCCCGCCAACGCCATTTGCGCGGAGCGCAAGTGCCCTTTTCATCATAGCTAAGCGCAATTGCGCGCTCGGGAATGACATTTGCGCGCTCGGGAATGACATTTGCGCGGAGCGCAAGTGCCCTTTTTCCTGGGTACAATGAGTTATTGCCGGGCGCAGCCCCATCCCCGGGCTTGGGTCGGCTGCGCCGGGGGTGCGGCGCACAGCAATAAGGAGGGGCAACCCCTTGCAGGGGGGCAACCCCTTGCAGGGGCAATCGAAATCATTGCTGACGCCGCGTGGCGGCGGGAGTATTTGTCACTCGATGCCCAGCAGCAGGCCTGCGTCTCTGGATGCCATGAACCCGTTTGTTCCAAGCCTTGTCCTTGTGTTGGGGGCAGGATGGGTGCTGGGGGCTTCTGCGGCGACAGCCCGTGCAGCCGAACCGGCGGTGGGATCCAAGGTGGTGCAGTTTGACGCGGCCTCGCCCTACTCGGACGCGTTGGAAGTGAAACTGCGCTTCTCAGCCAAGGAGGATCCAGGCGCCTTCGACATCCGCAGGGAGAAATTCACGGTGCGATCGCCCGCCGACATCAACGCGTCGTGGGGATTGTTCATCTGGATTGATGCCGGCAATACTCCCAACCTCCCCGAGAGCTGGAGACCGGTACTGGAGCGGCAGCGGCTTGTCTTCATTGGTGCGCACCAGTCGGGTAATCCGCGCCCCATCTTCGACCGTTTCCGCATGGCCATCGAAGCCAACCAACAAATGCGCCGCCGCCATGCGATTGATCCCGCAAGGGTGTATGTGTCGGGCTTCTCCGGTGGCGGCCGTGTGGCCAGCATGCTGGGCGTGGCCTATCCGGATATTTTCAGCGGTGCGCTGCCATTCATGGGGGTGAACTTTTACAAAGATTTGCCCACGCCCGACGGCAAAACCTTCGGCCTGAGTTACCGGCCCGATGACGAGCTGCTGGATGTGGCCCGAAAGGACACGCGCCACGTTCTCGTGACCGGCGAAAAGGATTTTAACCGCGCCAACACACGCGCCGCCTTTGATGTGGGTTATCGCAAGGAAGGATTCGCCCACGTGCATTACCTTGAAGTGCCCGGCCATGCACACAGCCTGCCCGATGCTGCATGGTTTGAAAAAGCTCTGAAGCTTCTGGATCCGCCCCGCCGTTAAACACCCGGCCTTGGCGTGCGCCGCCCGCCTGCTACGGCTTGGCGCCGGTGATGTCGGTCACCTCAGCCCGCACGGCCCCATCGGGTGCGAGCACCTTGAAGGCCCAAGTGGCATTGCCAGCGAGGGTCTTCACCTCATCGGTTCCCGTGCCCAGATCCTTGCCGTCCTTGTCGAAGAATCGAAATTCAATCTTGATGTCGGCGTATGCCACGGCAGCCGCAAGGTTGCGCAATTCTCCAGCCGCCACTTTCAATCCGACGTCGGGCACTTCCTCAAGTTTGTAGGACACCAGCTGCAAATCCAGGAACTTGGGCAACGCGGGAGCGGGGGTGGGAGTTGGTGCCGGTGTGGTGGGAGGGACGGGCTGCGGTACCTGAACGGGCAATCCATCGGGCCCAACCGCAGGCGGCGGCTTGGCTGGAGTGGTCGTGGGCGGAGTCGTGGTGGGCGGAGTGGTCGTGGGCGGAGTGGTCGTGGGCGGAGTGGTCGTGGGCGGAGTGGTCGTGGGCGGAGTGGTCGTGGGCGGAGTGGTCGTGGGCGGAGGTTCCACAGGCGGCACCACGGGCGGTTGGGTTGGCGGGGGAGTGGGCCGGATGGGCGAAGGCTTTGATGTCCCGCCAGGCCCGGTCTGGAGCTGCGCCAGACGCCGTTCGGCGGCCGTCAAATCTCCCAATTTAAGACCAAGACGGCGCTCGGCGAGCACGATCGACCTTCCCTGGTCTATGGTTTCGGGCGAATCCTTGGGCGCCAAATCCAAGGCGAGCTTCGCCGAGTCGATCGCGTACTGCGTGGCATTAAGTTCGGCGCGGGCTTTAGACACCCCTCGCTGGGCCGATTCAAGTTCGCTCAGCCCGGCGCAACCGGCCAAGAGCAAGCCGACAATGGGGAACAGGGCATGCCACGCCTTCATGAGTCCCACATTAACGCCAACTCAGAGCCACAGCAAGCCCGCAGCAGACAATGTCACACACTCTCTGGGATTGAACAGGCCGCACACCCACGGGCGTCCAATAGGCCGTGCCAACCTCTTCGGGAACTCTTGCCCCATGAAACCCTTCCTTTGCCTGCCGATTTCCCTCTGTCTAGGAATCCTTCTGGCGCAGCCCTCATCCGGCGCGGCGCCGGAGAAACTCTATCTGGGCAACCTCAACGTGAACGTGCCCGCCGTGCGCAGCGATGCGTCGGTGAAGCTAGACTACGACATCGTGTACGTGCGTGCGGGGCGCGCAGGCGATGAAAAGCAGAAGCGTTTTTACACCGACTTCTCCCAGCCGGTGACGATGGAGCCGGGTGCCGACCTCATGCTGCTGCATCCCGATGGCAAAGAGGAACTGCTGGCGGCCGGCGGCGAAGGAGCCATCACCGATCCGGTGGTCTCCTTTGACGGGCAGTGGGTGTACTTCGTACGACTGTACCAACTGGTGAAGGCCAGCCAGTGGTCGCCGCCTGCGGCCGGTGCCGACATCTTCAAGATTCACCTCAAGACGCGCCGGCTGGTGCGCCTCACCAACCAGCAGTTTACGCCCAACACCGGCGCCGCCGACTGGTCGCAAGGTTACCGCCGGGTCGCCGGTGCCTCCGAGAGCCGCAGCCACTTCGACTACGGGGTGTTTAACATGGGGCCCTGCCCGCTTCCCGGCGGGCGTCTGGCGTTTACCAGCAACCGCGAGGGCTTCCGGCCCTCCAAGGGCTACCCTGCCATCGCCCTTCAGCTCTTTGTGATGGACGACCGCGACACCGACACGCCCGCCGGCGAACCCTTCCCCAACAACCTCGAGAAAATCGGGCACTTCAATGTTGCCGGTGCGCTGCATCCGGTGCCCCTGCGCGACGGGCGCATCCTTTTCAGCACGCTGGAAAGCCAGGGCATCCGCAGCGAGATTTCCTGGGGCATCTGGACGATCCACCCCGACGGCTCCAACTGGGCGCCCTTCATCAGTGCGTTCGACCCCGGCGGCGCGGCCAACGGCTTTCATTTCCAGACGCAGCTGGCCGATGGCTCGATCGTGGTGGAGGAGTATTACAATCAAAACAACAGCGGCTTTGGCGCGTACATCAAGGTGCCGCCCAATGTCACCTTCAGCCCCGCCCACCCCGGCAGCCCGCGCAACCCCGCGCTGCGCTTCGGGCGTTTCGACAACGGCAAGGGCAAATACTACCGCATGCCCTTCATGCCCGAGTCGGCCGTATCGCTCACCCCCTTTGCGCTCAACGGTGAAGGCCCGGCCGACCGGTCTGTCATTGGCAAAAAGGACTCGCCGACCGTCGGCAAGTTCACTCATCCCTCCGGCGCGCCCGAGGGCCACATGCTCACGGTCTATTCCCCCGGGCCGGTCAACCATCAGTACACCTTCCTGCCGCAACTGGACGGTGGCATCTATCTGTTAAAGAACGGAGCGGTGGTGGATGAACCCGCCCAGCTTCGGCTCATCAAGAACGACCCCGCCTACAACGAGAGCTGGCCCCGCGCCGTGGTGCCCTACCGCCGTATCTTCGGCGTGGACGAACCTGACAAGCTCAAGCCCGTCGCCAACGACGGCCTTGCTTCGCCGCACCTTCCGGCGGGCACGCCCTTCGGCTTAGTGGGCTCCTCAAGCCTTTACAAGCGCGAGAGCTATCCCAACGGCACCGTGCCTCCCGGCAAGGTGACGGCCACCTACGCCGGAAGCGGCAACGACCCGTGGCGCGGGCTGGACGCCTTCACCAGCCACGGCAATGGCATGCCCAACAACTGGCACAATCAAGGTGCGGACGCCGGGCTGTACGAGAACCACCAGATTCACGCCCTGCGCGTGCTGGCGATGGAGCCCACCACCGACCGCAAGCACGGCGCGGCCAGCGGGCGCCGCTTTTTCAGCCACGCACAGGAGCGGCTGCGCATCTTGGGCGAGATCCCCGTGCGCAAGTTTGAGGGCGGCCAACAACCAGCCGACCCCGATGGCAATCCGGACACGAGTTTCCTCACCAAGATTCCCGCCGACACGGCCTTCACCTTCCAAACACTCGATGCGCGCGGATTGGTGCTCAACATGTCGCAGACGTGGCACCAGCTTCGTCCCGGCGAGGTGCGCACCGACTGCGGCGGGTGCCACGCGCACAGCCAGAAGCCCACCGAATTCAAGCTCACGGCGGCCTCGCGACCCGACTACGCCCTGTGGGATCTCACGCGCGGCACGCCGCTCATCACCGACGTGGCGGCGGATGAATCGCGCCGCCAATGGGACACCGAAAAGGCCACGGGTCTGCGCACGGTTCCCGGCCCGGCCAACGTGGAGTATTTCCGCGACATCCAGCCGCTGCTTAAAACCCACTGCGCGGCCTGCCACACCAAGTCGTGGGATCGCCCGGCGGGAAATCTGGTGCTGGATGATGACGACACCTCCGTGCAGGTGGAGCAACAGGGCAAGCTGCCGGGCACCTACGTGCGCCTTGCGCTGGATGAGCGCGCCAAGTTTGGCCACAAGCCCATCGGCTACGATTCGTGGGGCTACCCCAATGCCTCGCGCTACATCCGCAAACTGCAGTCGCGGCGCAGTCTCATCACTTGGAAACTCTTTGGCGAACGCCTTGATGGTTTCTCCAATGACGATCACCCCTCCGAAACCGTGCCGGGCTCCGGCCAGTTCACCCTGATGGGAAAGCCCGTTCCCACGGACAAGAACCGCCATCGCTACGATCTGGACTTTCTGGGCACGCCCATGCCACCGCCCGAGGCGGTCGCGGGCCGCTTTAAGGGGCCCGATGGCAAGGCCATCCGCGTACCGGCCGTGAGTGACGCGGCGCGGCGCACCATTGCGCGGTGGATCGATCTGGGTTGTCCCATTGACCTCGACTACAACCCCGCCAATCCGCAGGCCCGGGGTCGCGGCTGGATGCTCGACGACAACCGGCCCGTGGTCACTCTGGCTTATCCTCCGCTTGACCATCGCGGCGTCATTGATCGGCTGGTGGTGGGAATGCACGACTACATGACGGGACTGGATCCGGAGAGCCTGCGCATCGTGGCGGACTTTGAAATCGCTGGCCGCGCCGCCGGCCAGAATCTTGCGCCCCAATTCAAGACGGGCGCACCGGGAGTGTGGGAGTGGAAACTGCCCAAGCCCGTCATGCCTCCCGCGGGTGGCATCCTTACCCTCACCGTGAAGGATCGGCAGGGGAACACCAGCACCCTGCGGCGCCAGTTTGCCCCCAACCCCACGCAGCGCGCCGCTCGATGAATGCGACTGGCGCCTTTGCACTCGGCGCGTTCTGTGCCGTCATGGTCGGGGCGGCCCCGGCCGCAAAGCCCGTGGCGCAGGGCGGCATGCCGGTGCGCGTGAACGTGTTTGAGGACTACGAAACCCGGATCGAAGCGCGCTGGTGGCTGCGCGGCACTCCCGTCGCCACCAATCTGCCGCCCAGCCTGTCGGCGTCGCTGCCCAACACGCGCGCCTGCCTCGCCGCCCCCTCGAAGGATTTTGACGACAAGATGGGCAACGCCACCGCGCAGTACCGTGCCGTGGTGTTTAATCCGGTTCCCGGGCCGCCGATGGGTCCGCGCACCCGGCTCTCGTTCCGATACTGGCTTAAAGGCACCTCCACCCTGCGTGTGCAGATTTACAGCCTCACCCGCAACTACCACCGGCGGCTGACGCTAGAAAACCTGCCCCAGCTGCGCTGGCAGGAGGCCACGGTGGACATGACACAGGCGCGGCGGCCCGACGGCAGCGGCGGCCCCCTCTCGGAGGATGAGCGCATCGACGACATCCAGTTTTATATTTCGCCCGAGGCCGAATTGATGATCGACGACATCGTGCTCTACGAGGCGGCGGCGGAAAATGAGACAGGGCCCTTCCCCCGCCACATGGGCTTTACCGGCTGGTTTGACACTGGCCAGCAGGGCGCCGAATGGCCGGGGCATTTTGACATCGTGCTGCACGAGAAGCCGCGCACGTGGGACGCCGCCCAATCGGTTGCACACCCCAAGGACGGCCTTCCTTGGATCCGTTTGAACCTGCGAGGCGAGCGCGCACTGGCGGCCGACAACGAGCTCTTCTTTCGCTACCACCTTGCCGCGGATGCCCGGTTGACGGTTCACCTCGTCAACTCCAAGACCGGCCGCGAGCACGGCGTGCGCATCGCCAATACGGCGGTGGGCGCGTGGGACGATGTGACCATCCCCTACCCGGTCCCGCGCGGACTTTTGCCCGACCGCGTGGACGAAATCCACCTGCGCCTGGACCGCAAGGGAAAGCTGCTCATCGACGACCTGCTGCTCTACGAGCCGGGCAAAGCGAGTGGCCCGCCTTGAATTGCCCCCCGCAATCAGATAGCCTCATCGCCGATGCCGTCCATCGAACACACCGTGCGCGTCGCCTGGCGGCACCAGGTGCACTTCACGCAGGACGTGTTCCATGCCGACAACGCCCTGCTGCGCGACGTGCTGGCGAACGGCGAAACGCGCCCGCCCCGCAAGGTGCTGCTGGTGCTCGACGAGTCGCTTTCAAAGGCGCGGCCCACGCTCGCGCGGCAGATCGAGGCGTATTTCAAGTCGCACGCCGACGCGCTCAAGCTCGTCTGCCCGCCGCTGGTGGTGGAAGGCGGCGAACGGGCGAAGAACGCCTACTTTCATGTTTCCGAAATCCACTCGCAGGTGGACCGCCATCACCTCGACCGGCATAGCTACCTGCTCTGCGTGGGAGGCGGCGCGCTCCTCGACATGGTGGGGCTGGCCGCCACCACCGCGCACCGCGGCATCCGCCATGTGCGCATTCCCACCACGACGCTCAGCCAGGCCGACTCGGGCGTCGGCGTCAAGAATGGCATCAATGCGTTTGGCAAAAAGAATTTCATCGGCACGTTCGCGCCCCCCTTTGCCGTCCTCAACGATTTCGGCCTGCTGGCCACACTGGATGCGCGGGACAAACGCGGCGGGTACGTCGAGGCCGTGAAGGTCGCCTGCATCCGCGACGGCGGGTTTTTTGCCGACATCGAGCGCGACGCCGACGCCCTGCGAAACTTTGAGCCCGGCGCCATGCAGCGCCTCATCCACCGGTGCGCGGCACTGCACCTGGAACACATCGCCAACGGGGGCGACCCCTTCGAGGCGGGCAGCGCGCGCCCGCTGGATTTTGGCCACTGGGCCGCGCACAAGCTCGAGCAGCTCTCCGAATACCGCCTGCGCCACGGCGAGGCGGTGGCCATCGGCATTGCCTTGGACGTGATCTACTCGCGGGGGATGGGACATCTTGCCCCCGCTGCGGCCGACCGGGTGCTGCGCCTGTTGGAGCGGCTGGGTTTCGCGCTATGGACCTCCGAGCTGCTGCATTCCAATGACGAGGGCCAAAGCGTGCTGCTCGATGGACTGGAGGAATTTCGCGAGCACTTGGGCGGCGAGCTCACCATCACGCTGCTTGCCGACATCGGCACGGGCTTTGAAGCCCATGCGATCAACCTGCCCTGCGTGAGGCAGTCGCTCCGCGAACTGGAGGCGCGCCACAAAGCCGGCGGGGAGGGCAGCAAGATCATCATTCCCGCGCATGGCTGAGATGCGGCGCACGGCGGTCCTCAATCTGGTGGGCCTCACCGAATCGCTCTTGGGGCCGCGCATGCCCAGGCTGGCCCGATTTCGCGCACAGGGTGCCCTCTCGCGCATCGTGCCGGCGCTTCCGGCCCTCACCTGCACGGCGCAGTCCAACTATCTCACGGGGCAAACCGCCAGCGTACACGGCGTCGTTGCCAACGGCTGGTACAACAGGGAACTGGCGGAGGTGCAGTTTTGGAAGCAGTCCAACCATCTGGTCACCGCGCCCAAAGTCTGGGAAAGCCTGCGCGCAAAGGCGCCCGGCTTCACCGTCGCCAAGCTTTTCTGGTGGTACAACATGTACTCCAGCGCCGACTGGTCGGTCACCCCGCGCCCCATGTACCCGGCCGACGGCCGCAAGCTTTTTGACATCTACGCGTGGCCTTACGGCGTGCGCGACGAGCTCAAGCGCGAACTGGGCGAGTTTCCCTTCGCGGGATTCTGGGGGCCGGCGGCAGGGTTGGATTCACCGCAGGGCCCGGCCGACGGTGCCACGCGCTGGATCGCCGCAGCCGCCCGGATCATCGAGCAGCGGCACCAGCCCACGCTCAACCTGGTGTACCTGCCGCACCTGGACTACAACCTGCAACGACTGGGCCCCGGCGACCCGCGAATCGACCGCGACCTTCGCCAAGCCGACGACATCGCCGGCGGGCTGATTGATTTCTTCCAAAGCCGCGGCGTGCGCGTGCTGGTGCTTTCCGAATACGGCATCACGCCCGTTAAAAGGCCGGTGCACCTCAACCGGCGATTTCGCGAACAGAGATGGATCACGGTGAAGCAGGAGCTGGGGCTGGAGCTGCTCGACTGCGGCAACAGCAAGGCTTTCGCCGTGGCCGACCATCAGGTGGCGCACGTGTACATCAACGACCGCAGCATCGAAGGCAAGGTGCGCGCGCTGCTGGAGCAGACCGAGGGTGTGGCGCAAGTGCTGGGCGCGGCAGAGAAGCGGGCCGCGGGCCTGGATCATCCGCGCGCGGGCGACCTTGTCGCCATCGCGGAGGAGGACGCGTGGTTCACCTACTATTACTGGCAGGATGACGCGCTCGCGCCGGACTTCGCCCGTTGCGTGGACATCCACCGCAAGCCCGGCTACGACCCTGCCGAACTCTTTCTGGACCCCGCCATCCCGCTGGTGAAACTGAAAATCCTCCGGCGCCTGCTGCAGAAGAAACTGGGATTTCGCATGTTGATGGATGTGATCCCGCTCGACGCCTCGCTGGTACAGGGCTCGCACGGCTGCCGTCCGCGAAACCCCGCCGACTGGCCGGTGTTGCTGGCGGAGGACGCCGCGGCGCTGCCGCAGCCGCAGCTCGACTCGACTGAAGTCTTCGAGGTGATCGGGCGTCGGATTTTGGCCTGATCTAAAAATGAAACCCACCCTCTCATTCCTCTTGCTGATTCCCTTGATCGCCAGCGCCGAGAACTGGCCCGCGTGGCGCGGTCCACGCAACGACGGCACCAGCACCGAGCAGCGCGCACCCGTGGAATGGAGTCCGACAAAAGGGGTGCGCTGGAAGGCGCCGCTGCCCGGCGGCGGCCATGCCTCGCCCATCGTGTGGGAGAACCGGGTGTTCACCGTCGCCGCGATTGCCGACACGCAGGGGCGCGATCTGATTTGTCTGGACGCACCCTCCGGGCGCAAGGTTTGGCAGGTCACGGTTCTCAAGTCGCCGCTCGAGCGCAAACACCGCGAGAACAGCCACGCCTCCAGCACCCCGGCCACGGACGGCGCGCTGGTTTATGTCGCCTTCCTGGACACTCAGGAAATGGTGGTGGCAGCCTATGATTTCCAGGGCAAGCAACGGTGGATGGTGCGGCCGGGCAGCTTCAAGAGTGTGCACGGCTTTTGCAGCTCGCCCACACTCTGGGGCGACAAGGTGATTGTAAATGGCGATCACGACGGCGACTCGTACCTGGTGGCGCTGGACAAGGCGACGGGCAAGACGCTGTGGAAAACGGCGCGCCCCAACAAGACCCGCAGCTACTGCGCGCCCATCATCCGCCAGCTTTCCGGACGCACGCAGATGATTCTTTCTGGCGACCGCTCCATCGCCAGTTACGATCCCGACACGGGCAAGCCCCACTGGTACATCAATGGGCCCACGGAGCAGTTCGTCGCGTCGCTGGTGTACAATCCCAAGGCGGATCTGCTCTTCATGACCGGCGGTTTTCCCCAGCACCACCTGCTGGCACTGCGGCACGACGGCCGGGGCGAATTGGGCAACATCATGCACGTGCAGGAAACCGACCTGCCCCAAGTCGCCTGGCACCATACGCGGCCCAGCATGGTTTCGTATGTCCCCTCGCCCATCAGCGAAGGCGACTACTTTCTTGTCGTCTCCGACACCGGCCATGCCAACTGCTTCCTTGCCAAAACCGGCGAACCCCAATGGCAGGAAAAACTGGGCCCGCATCATGCCTCCATGGTGTCGGCCAATGGACTGGTGTACTTCACCAGCGACAGCGGGGTCACGACTGTGGTTCGGCCCGGCCCGAAGTACGATCTGGTCAGCCGCAACGAACTGGGCGAAGCCGTGTATGCCTCTGCTGCCATCAGCAACGGCTGCTTTTACCTCCGGGGCGACGCGCACCTCTATTGTATTGGCGCACCTTGATGGGGGCTGGCCCGCTTTGTGCTAAGTCATCCCGCGTGGATTTGTCGGTTGCATTTGGTAATCCACGAGCTAGTTTGACATTGAATCGGTGCAAACAAGGTGATTAGCTCTGAACTGAGAGCAGCCAAAGTCGCCACTATGAAAGCTCCCTCCCCTTCCTATGGCTTGGTCTTGGGACTCATTGCTGCCGCGCCCCTGATTTATGCGCAGCCCACCGTGGGTGGGCCGGGAGGATTCAATCCGGGAGGCGTTAGGCCAGGCGGTGTCCCCGGTGGAGTTGGAGGCTTTCCCGGCGCAGGTGGTGCCCCCGGCGGAGTGGGTGGAGTTCCCGGCGTGCCGGGTGCAGGCGGTTTTCCCGGAGCGGGCGGTGTCCCCGGTGGCATTGGAGGCTTTCCCGGCGCAGGTGGTGTCCCCGGTGGCATTGGAGGCTTCCCAGGCGCAGGTGGTGCCCCCGGTGGAATCGGAGGCTTTCCTGGCGGTGCTCCCGGTGGCATCCCCGGTGTCGGTGGTGCTCCCGGTGGAATCGGAGGATTTCCTGGCGGTGCTCCCGGTGGCGTCCCCGGTGTCGGTGGTGCTCCCGGTGGCGTTGGCGGAATGCCCGGAGTGCCCGGAGTGGGCGGTGCCCCCGGTGGCGTCCCCGGCGTAGGCGGCAATCCTGGAATGAACCCGGATCCGTTTGGTGGTGGTGTTCCTGGAGTCAATCCATTGCCTGGGGTCAACCCTCCCGGAGGGAATCCCCCACCAGCAGGAACTGGAAACCCGCCTCCCACAACTCAGCCCCCGGTGCCCACACCTCCCCCGCAGCCCGCTTACACCGATGAAGAAATTCGGGAGGCCATTCGCCTCCTGCGCGAACAGGTGAAGGTGTTCCGCGAACAGGCGGCGAAAGGCGACATGGTTTCCCAGCATAACCTGGGTGTGATGTACACGCAGGGAATCGGCGTGCCGGTGAATTTTTCGGAAGCCTTCAGGTGGTTCGCTGCCGCCGCCGAACAAGGCATGCCACAGTCGCAATTCAACCTGGGGATCGCCTATGCCATCGGGCAAGGCACCGACAAGAACCGGGTGCAGGCTTACAAGTGGTGGAATCTGTCCGCGGCGCAGGGTTTTCCGGAGGCTTCAAACTCGCGCGATAGCATCGCCAAGTACATGACCAGCCTGCAAATCCGCGACGCGCAGCGGATGTCCCGCGGTTTTCTTGAAAACCTGGAGCACGTCCAGCGGGTGCGCGAATTGCGCGAGCGGCGTCTCAACTCTGGCCTGGCCAAAAAACCTGCGCCGCCCACAGAGACAACCCAGCCTGATCCCACTTCTGGAACCGGCGGCAACAACCCGGGCACGCCTCCCACCACTCCCGGAACCACGACACGCGCGCCACTTCCCACACCCGGAGGTGCAGGTGCTGCAGTGCCGCCCGCAAACACGGGCAATGGAGCCGCGCCTGCCCCGCTCCCGCCCAACCCCGTGGTGCCCCCGGCTGTGCTTCCGGCACCACCGGTGCCCGGTGCTCCGATTGGAGGCGCGCCTGCGCCGCTCATTGGACCAGGGGGGCTGCCCGTGCCGCCCGCTCCCGCACCTCCAGGGCTGCCTGCAGTTCCGCCTGCCGTTCCCTAGAGCAACCAGCGTTTATGGGCGTGGCGCACGCGCGCGAAGAAAAGCGCCCAAGAGCTGTGCGTACTGCATAAAGAAGCAGAGATCCTCAAGCGCGTACTCAAAATCCTTTTTCGCCGAGTCCACCGTTAACAGGCCCACGGGTTCGTTCCCCATGCAGATGGGGGCGTACATTCCGCAGCATGCCGGCAGGCGAACGTCTGTGGCCGCGCCGGCTTTTTTCCAGCAAACCCCATGCCCACGCGCGATCGTCTCGCGGGCCAGGGCCGCACTCACGAAGGGTTTCAGTCCGGGGACATGCGCCTTGAGTACCAGCCTGCGCTGCGACACTTCCGCCAGAAACAGCGCCGACCGCTCCGCCGCAGGCAGCACCGTGAGGAGCAGGTTGGCGCCAGAGGCGCAGAGCGCATCAAAGTCCGCCGTCCCACCCAAATCGCGCGGCGCCAGGAGGAGCGTCCGGTAGTACCCGAGGGTCTTCTGCTTGTTGATGGTGTTGACTTCGAGCTCCGCCATGCGCGCGAATCTCGCCACCACCTGGATGTGCCCCAAAGGCTCCCCCTCCGTCGCAGGGGCCGAGGGACTCAAGCTTACAAAATCCTCCACCTTGAACACCGGGCATGGCCCATCCACGGCCGCGGAGACTTCGGGCTTCGAATCGGGCAAGGGGCTGGTCTCCGCAGGCGCCTTGGGTGGTGCGACCCGCTTGGCTTGGGCGGGGCCGGGTACAAGCAGCTGCACGTGAAGCTGGGTTTCGCCAATCTGCACGATGTCCATCTTCGAAATTTTGGAGGGACCGGAAATGGGCGTCCCGTTGAGCACCGTGCCGTGCCGGCTGCCGCGGTCCTCGACCCAAAGCTCGCCGTTCTCACACCACACCCGCGCGTGCACGCGCGACACGCTTGAGTCCTCGCTCAAATCCACGTCCACGGCCTGCTCGGCATGCTTGCGCCCAATCGTCGCCTCGGACTTGGCCACCACCACGGCGCTTCGCTTGCCCTTGTGCTTGACCTCAAATGCCAGCTTGAGGCCGCCCGCCGGCAGCTCCGCACCCCCTCCTCCGCCCCGAACCACGGGCTGCGGCACCGGCGCGGTTTGCTCCGGCAGCGTGGCGAACACGCGCAAAACCGACTCGCCCACCTGAACCAGATCCTCCTCCCGCAGCGACCGCACCTGATGCAGCGGCTCTCCGTTCACCGACGTGCCCGTGCTGCTCTTGAGATCCTCGATGAACACCGCCCCATGCGCGATGAACACGCGCGCGTGCGCCCGCGAAACCGAATCGTCGGGCGTCAGGTCCACGTCCACCAGCCGAGCGCCGCCGGGCCGGCCGATGATGATTTCCGGCTTCTCAACCGCCACCAAGCGGTTGCCTTGCGACTGGCGGATTTCGACCTGGAACATGGCGGCTTGGCCGGTTTGGTGGCCTCAAGCGTGGCCAGTCTTAAGTCAGTGCCCAAACTCAAGTCAATGTTGGAATCGGCTTGCCCGTCAGCGCTCTCTTGGTTTAGGGCTGCACCAGCACTCGCATGAGCGCGCCCTCACTGATCATCACCGTCGCGCCCACTCCCGACCAGCCATCGGCGCAACTCACGCTGGGCGAGGGAATCCACCTAGTGGGGCGCGATCCGGATGCAGGGCTTTGCCTCCATTCGCCTTCGGTCTCGCGGCGCCACGCGCATCTGACGATTCGTGAGAACCAGATTGAATTGGAGGATCTGGGCAGCACCTCGGGCACGTTCGTGGACGGCGTGCCCCTCTCCGGGCGCGTGCCCGTGCAGCCGGGCCAGCGCGTGCAGTTCGGGATGGTGGAGGTGTCATTGCAATGGCACCCGCACGCCGAGGGAGCGCCCTCGGGCCTGGTGGGACAGGGCCGGTTCCAGCTGCTGCGGCTCCTGGGGCGCGGAGGCCGCGGCCAGGTGTGGCAGGCGCAAGACCTCCAGCTTGCCGAACCGGTAGCCCTCAAGTTTCTGGCGCCGGAACTGGCGGCGGATCCGGCGGCACTGGCGGAACTCAGACGCGAGACGCAGAAGGGCCGGCGACTTTCCCATCCCCACATCATCCGCCTGCATGATCTGGTGCAGCCTCCGGGCGAGGCGGCATTCATTGCGCTCGAGTACATCGAGGGGATGGATCTTTCAAATATGCGCCTGCACCAGCCCCAAGAGCGGTTCACATGGGCGCTGCTGGAGCCGCTCGTGGCACAGTTGTGCGACGCGCTGGAATACGCGCACGCGCAGCAGGTGATCCACCGGGACATCAAACCCGCCAATCTGATTCTGGACATGCAGGGACGCGTAAAACTGGCGGACTTTGGCATCGCCGCCACGATGGCCGACGCGCTGCAACGCACTACCATGACGCCCGACGGCAGCGGCACCGTGCTTTATATGAGCCCGCAGCAAATGCAGGGTGAGCCACCCCAACCCACGGACGACCTCTACGCCTTGGGCGCCACGCTCTGCGAACTACTGACGGGCCGCCCGCCGTTTTACACCGGCGACATCTCCCGTCAGGTGCTGCAACGCGACGCGCCCCCCCTGGCCGCACAGCTCGCCGCGCAGCAATTGCCCGACGACGTACCCCAACACATCCACCGCCTCATCGACGCCTGCCTGTGCAAGGATGCGGGCGGGCGTCCCCAGTCGGCCGCCCAATTCAAGGCGTGGATGCTGCAAGATACCGCTGGTGCGACTGCGGAACCCAAGCCCGATGCCTCTGCCCATGGTGGCGCTTGGGAACGGGCTGAAGCTCAACTGCTGCGCCGCTTGCCCGCGTGGGTGCAGGGCTGGGCGCAACCTTTGCAAGCGCGCACACGCGAGGGCTGCACGGTGGCAGTCCTCGTCATTGCGTGGGTGGCGGTGGAGCTGGTGCTCTCACTGATCCTGAGATCGCATCCCTTCGAGTTTTTCGGCCATGGAATCTTCCGCCCGTTTTAGCTTCCCCTTAAAAACAACACCGCCGCGGGAGCCCGCGGCGGTAAAGTCCTTTGAATGATTTCTGCGCGGCGTGCGCGCAATGACCCAAGTCAGTCGACTTTAAGTTCCTTGAGCTTCTTGGCGGCGTTGGCGCCGTCCTCTCCCGCCTTCACGGCCTTGTCCACGTGCAGGATTTTTCCATCCTTGCCGATGTAAAACGTCCAGCGTTTGGGAATCTTGCCGCCCGGTGCCACCAATCCATAGGCCTGCGCCACCTTGGTGTCCGGATCGCTCAGGATGGGGTAGTCCAACTCCAGCGACTTGGCGAACTTGGTGTTGACCTCCACCGTGTCGCAACTGGCCGTGAAATAGGCGACGGTGAATTTCTTGAGCTCGGTGCCGTTCGCACGGAACGACTTGCACTGGGCCGTTCAGCCACCGGTGAAGGCCTTGGGATACCACGCCACCACGACGGCCTTCTTTCCCTTGAAGTCGGAGAGCTTGTACACCTTGCCGTCGCTTCCCGTCAGCGAAAAGTCCGGGGCCTCGTCGCCCGCCTTCAAATCCGCAGCGTTCATGGTGCCTCCCATCGCCATCAGAACCGCGCCCACCAACCAGTCCTTGAGAAGAGTCAGTTTCATCGTTTGGTTCTCCTGAAAATGAAGGTTGCCAGCAGCCACATCGGGTGTCACCAATAAAATGCTGGCCAAGCGGGAATGGAAAAGATGGTGCGCGCTGGAGGATTTGAACCTCCGACCCCATCCGTGTGAAGGATATGCTCTACCCCTGAGCTAAGCACGCACGAGCCGCCACGCTAGCGGGTTGCCGCGCCAATTCAAGAGATACTTGCGGCTTGCGCTTCGCGCCGCAGGAGATTCCGGCGCTGGGCCCACGCCGGGTCGGCCTCCGGATGATCCAGGTTGAAATGCAGCCCGCGGCTTTCGGGCCGCAGCAGCGCGCCGTTGATGATGAGCTCGGCCACGGTGGCAATGTTGCGCAACTCCAGAAGGTCGCTCGTCACCTTGAAGTCCCAGTAATACTGCGCAATCTCCTCGCGAAGACTCTCGATGCGGCTGCGCGCCCTCAGCAGGCGCTTCTACGTCTACAAGCCGGTGATGGGGCGCGCGGAGTTCATCGAGGCGATGACGCGCGAGGTGCTCAACAGCCTGCCGCCGGTGGGGCAGCAGGCGGCGGTGGCGATGCTGGTCGATCGCGTCGCGGAG
>SXGT01393517.1_pt1 | contig 44177 bp, 27 predicted proteins | sample 3176221 | NCBI WGS metagenome assembly SXGT01 (sample SAMN11356862, study PRJNA531348) | freshwater metagenome | isolation source: freshwater sample F1-120 | place: China: Fuxian Lake, Yuxi | collected 2017-12-25 | reverse complement strand
CAAAACGGCTTTAATCACTTCTCCGTGGACATCGGTGAGACGCATGTCGCGACCTGAGAATCGAAACGTAAGTTTGGTATGATCCATACCGAGGAGGTGGAGCATTGTTGCATGGAGGTCGTGAATGGTCACCTTATTCTCTACCACCTTGTAACCGTATTCGTCGGTGGCGCCATACGCGACCCCGCCTTTGACACCTCCTCCCGCCAACCAGATCGAAAAGCCAAAGGGATTATGATCTCGACCATCGTTGCCTTGAGCGAAGGGAGTCCTACCAAATTCCCCAGCCCATACCACCAAGGTGCTATCCCAAAGCCCCCGCGATTTCAGATCCCGAAGGAGTCCAGCGATCGGCTGGTCGATTGCACGCGCATTGGAGGCATGCCCTTTGAGCAAATTAGAATGTTGATCCCATCGATCATTGCCATCCACTTGACCACAAGTTAGCTCGATAAACCTCACGCCTCGTTCCACTAGCCGTCGTGCGGTCAGGCATTGAGAGGCATAACTGCGCGTAGCGGGGACGCTCGAATTAAGACCGTAGAGATTTCGTGTCGCTTCACTTTCTCCCTTGATCTCGGCCAACTCTGGCACCGCACTCTGCATTCTGTAAGCCAATTCGTAATTAGCGACAGCGGATTCCAATTGATCGGCAACCCCAAATTCTCGCACGACTTCGGCGTCCAGTTTTCTCAATAGATTGAGCTTGTTCTCTTGCAAACTAGGTTTCGACTCCAATGGTTGGATATTCGCCAGTGGTTTTGATCCAGCGCGAAATATCGATCCTTGAAAGCTCGCTGGTAAAAAACCGCTACCAAAGTTTTCCAGCCCGCCGGGCGGCACCAAACCGCCATTCAAAACCACATACCCGGGTAAATTCTGGTTCACCGAACCTAAACCGTAGGTAACCCAAGAACCCATACTCGGCCTGCCAACTAAACCGAGACCCGTATGTAAAAAATAATTGGCACTCGTGTGCTCGGAAAAATTAGAGGTCATGGATCTAATGACGCTCAGATCGTCGGCGCACTTAGCAATCTCAGGGAACAGCTCGCTGATGGGCAACCCGCTATTACCATGTTGATTGAATTTCCAAGGGGATCCTAATGTGTTGCCGTTGTTATTGAACTGGGTCGGTTCCATCTTCATTTTGAATGGCTGACCGCTCTCTGCTTGCAACCTCGGCTTTGGATCGAACGTATCGACTTGGGATGGACCTCCGTCCATGTAGAGGAAAATGATATTTCTAACTTTCGCTGGAAACTGCGGTGGCTTCGCCGCGAGCGGAGAGACCGGTATGCCCCGTGCCTGATCCTGAAGGAGCGAGAAAAACGCCAACGCACCAAACCCATTTGCTGTACGGCTCAGTGCTTCTCGCCTCGACAGTCTTAACGGATTATTTCCCATGTTGTTAGTTCAGGTAAATGAAGCTCTTGACGTTAAACAATACGTGGCAAAGGTCTGCAACGGAAGCAATGTGACTCCCAGAATCTCCGTAAACTTTGCTCTGCTGTTCAAGGAATTCTTGAGATCCTTTCTGTTCCTCAACGGTGGGCTCACGTCCAAAAGCATTCTGGTAAAGTTGGCGCACCAATCCCTCGGGGTTATTACCGGAGACCGCGATGGCTCGTTTCGCCCAAAACATGCTTTCCTCTTTAATGAAAGGATCATTCAGCAGGATGAGCGATTGGGCAGGCACATTAGAAACCGTCCTTCTACCGACAGTGGAGGAAGGTACGGGAGTGTCAAAGCTCCGCATCAATGGTGAGAGAAAATTGCGCCTGACCTCTTGGTAAATACTCCGGCGGCGTCCTCCGTCTAAGGGGCCACTTTGCCCGGGCCTCCCACGGCCCTCCATGAACTCAGTAAGGTGAACCGGGACACTATTCCCGTACATGGTTGGATCCAATCTGCCAGACAAGGCTAAGATTGCATCGCGAATTGCCTCACCTTCGAGTCGCTTGATCGGCATTCTGTGCCAGAGCAAGTTGTCCGGATCTAATTCTTCCGCTCGTGAGTCACTCACCCGACTGGACATTTGATAGGTTCGAGACGTCACCAACAGTTTGATCAGTTTCTTGTTGGACCATCCTAAATTCGACCGGTAATTGCTAGCTAACCAATCCAGTAATTCCGGATGAGTTGGTGCCTGACCGAGAACTCCAAAATCATCTGGAGTAGGAACGATTCCTCGACCAAACAGATGTAACCAAATCCGATTCACCATCACGCGAGATGGAAATGGGTTTTTCGAGTCAAGCAGACGATCCGCGAGCTCAAGGCGGCCACTTCCTGTCTTGAAAGCATTACGCGAAGTTCCATCCAACGCCTCTAAAAACTGTCGAGGAGCGATCTCGCCCATTGATTTGGGGTTCCCTCGGATGAAAATAGGTTCATCCAAACCGTTCCCATCAGCCATTGAAGGTACTCGAGGAACGGTAGGGATCAGATTCTCAAGCGAGATCAATTTTTTTAGTGAAGGATCCTCTGTGTCCATTGGATTAAAAAATCCAAAACGCAATAGGAGCGATAAAAGAATGGGTGGTTCCTTGGAATGTTGTTCAACTCTTTTCAACTCTTCTTCTGCTTGGGATTGGAAAGTTTTCGCAGAAGTCCCTGCAACGGATGCACCCCCGAATTCCGGCGGTTTCGCATCATCCGACAATACGACGTGGGAGAGAGCTGCCCAACCCGTCTCTGAGTAGGAGGATTTGCCTCCAGATGCTAGGTCTCGGGTGGATGTGTCGCTCAAATCAATGTAAATCCGATGGCCTTTCCACCGTTCGAGGTCAATGCTCGTCCACGCCAACTCATCTCGGTCTAAAACACGACGCAACGAACCGTAAATGGGATCCTGAACAATGTTGAAATTATCCACCATCAGATTGAATCGTGATTCACGACCTGCGACCCGGAGATGGATGAATCGATTCGTGATCGTAAATGTAGGAGAGCGAATGGCACCCTGCAAACGGGTCGAAAATCTCGCACTATGCAATATGGGTTCAGTCACCAAAACAGGATCATGCTTTGGCCCGAGGAGTAGAAGATCGTTCGGTTCTACCACCCCGTCATGAAACGCTTCTCCATCAATTGTCCACTCCCGAAGGGAAACTGGATTAGCCGCAGAAACCAATGCCGAGGCACCAGAGATTTGCGTGGCCGACTTTCGGTTCGACCAAGCTTCCATAGCACGTTTAACGGCCATTACTTTGTTCGTTCCCAGCGATGGGTCGATCTGTGCATCAGCCTTTCCAAGAGCGTCTAAAATTTTCGGCACCGACTGGATTTGAGTTCGCCAAGAATTGACTACTGCTGAAGTAGCCGTGGGTTTGTTTGCGCGAATATCTGCAATAATTATGTCGAGTTTATTATCAGGGAAAAGTGGGCGTTGTGCATAACGTGAACTCGAGAACACACCGTAGAGGGAGTAATAGTCTCTCGTCGGTATCGGATCGAATTTGTGATCGTGGCAGCGTGCACAAGCTATCGTCAAACCTAGAAACGTTTTGGACATCACATCGATTTGGTTGTCGATGAATTCGCTTTGATGGGCGCGGACATCCACGGGCGAATGGGTTTGTTGGCCGAACCAGAAAAAGCCCGGACCAATCACAGACTCATTGTGACCAGAGATTGGATCGATTCTGGGTTTGGCTAAAAGGTCGCCGGCCAAATGCTCCCGTAAAAACTGATCGTAAGGGACGTCCTCATTCAATGCTCGGATGACATAATCACGATAACGAAAGGAGTTGGGGATTTCATAATCAAATTCGTGTCCCAAAGTCTCGGAATAGCGCACTAGATCTAACCAATGCCTTGCCCATCGTTCGCCAAATCTAGGCGAGGCTAAAAGGCCATCAACTAACTCAGAATAAGCCTGTGGACTTTCATCCTTAAGAAACTTCTCAACCTCCTCGATCGAAGGAGGGAGGCCTACTAGGTCAAAAAACAATCGCCTAATTAATGTGCGTCGGTCCGCGTCAGGCCCTGCCTTTATCCTGCTCGATTCAAGCTTTGCTAACACGAAACGATCCACTGGATTCGAAGACCACGAAGTGTCCTTCACCTTCGGTGGCTTCTGGTTGAGAATCGGTCCCCATGCCCAGTGTTCCCGTTTTCGTTTTGCGACATCAAAAACTACAGGATGATCCACTGACGATGCTGCTTGGTTAGGGGAAGCAGGCCAAGGTGCCCCATGTTTGACCCAGAGGGTAAGCGTCGCAATTTCATCCTCACTGAGACGAATTTTTGGAGGCATTAAAAGGTCTGGGTTCGCGTAGCTAATTGCTTCGATCAACAGACTTTTCTCGGGGTGACCTGGAACTAGAGCAGGTTTGGTTTCCCCTCCTCGGAGTAGTGCTGCTCTAGAATCCACTTTCAAGCCACCTTTAAGTTTCTCACTTCGTTCCGAGTGACATTTGTAGCAGCGATCCGCCAGCAGGGGTCGCACCTGTTTTTCAAAAAACTCTACATCACCTCCGGGAAGCCCATCCGCCCGAGTAATTCCAATGTAGGGAAGAATCAAGAAGAGGAGAAATCCACTTGTCAGGCTCCCAATAAGCTTTATCGCTGGTGACATGGGGTTTTGACGGAATTCGAACTCCAGTTATTTAATCAGCCCAACTTGATACTGGAGCAGAAAACTATCTCCATGTTGGATCCAAACGATTTGTGGTTGAAGTAACAACGATGGGTGATTCATTCCCTCGAGATTGATCTAGAAAGCGCAGATTGTCAGCGACATTGTGATCCTAAATGCGCCTCGGCAAAGACGTAATCGGTGACGGTTTGTCCTTTCAGCAAATGTTCCTGAATGATCCGCTCCAACACGACGGGTGAACAAGAGTGGTACCACGTTCCCTCTGGATAAACCACGGCCACAGGACCATTCACGCAAATCCGAAGGCAATTCGCTTTCGATCGGAGTATCGTCACCTGTGGCTCGCCCAGTCCTAATGATTTCAGGCGAGTCTTCAGGTATTCCCACGCAACCAAACCAACCTCCTTTGAACAGCACTTGGCTTCCGTTGGGTCAGCACAAAGAAAGATGTGTCGAGACGTTGTTTCTAACCCGAGAGATTTTACCATCCGCTGGATCTCAGTTCCGGCAATAGTCATGGAAACGATTCTGCTGAGGGATGGACTCGCTGCCAATCCTTGAATCGCCACTTCTTACGAACGATGTTACTGAAAACGACGTTAGGTCACTTCAGGAGCCATTAGCTTCGCAGTAACTGAACGACAAATGGTGATGAAGGTTTCTTCTGGAAGGCCTAAACGCCTTTCTTTCCAATGGAGAATACCCCAATTACGCCTGATTTTCCTACGTCCCATAGAGAGTGCCACCAAACTCCCAAGTTGAAGTTCCTTGCGTGCAATCCAAGGCGCAAGGATTGCGATCCCTAGGTTAACTCGAACCAGCTCCTTGATCGCTTCCATACTGCCAACTTCGATGAAGGTATGAGGGACTAGGTTTTCCTCCTTAAAAAAATCATCGATGAGTCGGGAAGTGAGGCTATGCCGTCCGTGTAAGATAAAATTTTGTTTAATTAAGTCCTCACGGACTGAGTGTTTCAGTGTGGCCCACGGGTGCTCAGAAGAAGTGATGAATTTGAGTTCATCATGGAAAAGGTGGTGGAAAACTAGCGAATGTTCGGACTGAATCTCCATACCAATTGCTAGATCGATCCGATGAGTCTTCAGTCCGTCAATCACATCCATTGTGTCGCCCGGTTCGAGCTCGATCACACAATCAGGGTAATGTTTTCTGAACTCCAATAAGACCTCAGGAATGATATACTGGCACGCAGTGGAACTCGCGCCGACACGAAGTCGAATTCTACCCCACTTACCCAGATGCACGAGCGATCGTCGGGCCAAATCCATTTCTTGGAGGATTTTTTTTGAGTGCATTTGAAGCATTTCGCCTGCCTGTGTCAGAAAAACCTTTTTTCCGACTCGATCAAAAAGACGACAACCCACATCCGCCTCCAAAGCACGCATCGAATGGCTGACTGCAGATTGCGACAAGAAAAGTTCTTTGGCGGCCTGAGTGAAACTACCGACGCGGGCTAGGGTCGCGAAGGCGTTCATCTGGCGACTATCAATAGGATGGCTCATGATTACTGAGAGGTTCCGTGCAGATAAGCACACGTATGCTAAGCAAGCCGTAGGCCAAGTGGGATAAGGTTCGAAGCAAGGGAAAAACCTCACGCAATAGCACAGAAAAGAACTTCTGAAGCGATTGGATGTTTAGCTAAATAACCATGGTGTCCAAAAATCACCATCTGGAATGAAAGCCTAGGATTCCAGTCCTTGAAGAGATTGGATCATTGTAATCCTGAGTGCTGACTCGCCAACTAAGAGCGGAACCGCTTAAACTTCCGCAGTCAGAACTATGGCCAAAGACTTTATCCGGATCGGCGGAGCGCGGGAGCACAACCTTAAAAATTTAACCTTATCGATCCCGCGAGATCAATTGGTTGTGATCACAGGGTTGAGCGGTTCAGGCAAATCATCGTTGGCCTTTGACACGATCTACGCAGAGGGCCAGCGTAAGTATGTTGAATCTCTCTCGGCCTACGCACGCCAATTCCTAGATCAACTTAAGAAACCCGAACTTGATTACATCGAAGGACTTTCACCTTCGATCTCGATAGAACAACATGGTGCGGGTTCAAGTCCACGGTCCATCATCGCGACGACTACGGAAATATATGATTTCTTACGTGTGTTGTATGCGACGGTCGGGCAATCCCACTGCCCTGTCAGCGGCCTACCCGTCACGCACCAATCCACAAGCGATATCGTCGATCGCCTGATGAGTTTACCTCCAAAGACTCGCATGATGCTGCTCGCGCCCGTAGTCAAAAGCGTCAAAGGGGAGTTTCGTGATGTGATCGAACGTTTAGCCCGCGAAGGATTTGTGAGGGCTAGGGTTGACGGCGAACTGGTTGAACTCGCGGTCAATGTGCGAATCAAATTGGATCCTAAAAAGACTCACACTATCGAAGTGGTTGTGGATCGATTAGTGATGGACGAAAAAATAAGGGTGCGGTTGAGTGACTCCGTGGAAACCGCGTTGAAATGGGGTGAAGGTGAACTCCTCGCGCTCCATCAACCTTCTCATGCTGACTCTACAACCGGGTGGATTGAAGCGGCTCATTCGAACCGGATGAGAAGCCCATCGACAGGCCATACCTTCGATCGATTAACTTCAAAGCATTTCTCATTTAACTCCCCGTTCGGAGCGTGTCCAGTTTGTCACGGATTAGGGCAGAAACTCGTTTTTGATGCCGGCCTGATTGTTCCCAACCCCGAAAAAAGTCTCGGTGACGGCGCGGTTCTCCCATGGCGTCGTGGCGGGAAACGAATGATTGTCTATTACAAGGCAATGTTGCGAGGACTAGCCCAACATTATGAGGTCAGCATGGAAACTTCGTTCGCCTCTCTTCCTGAAAGTTTTAAGACCGGCCTGATGCTTGGTTCGGATACAACCGAGATCGATTTTGTGTTCAATCGTGCAGGAAAGCCGACAAAAACAAGGCGACCCTTTGAAGGGGTAATCCCTCATTTGCAACGCCTTTATCAGGAGAGCGAGAGCGAATTTACCCGCAATCGGTTGAAAGGTTTTATGAGCAGCACGGACTGCGACTCATGCCAAGGCGCACGACTCAAGCCAGAGATTCTCGCAGTGACATTGGGGCAGGAATTTCGGAAGCAAACTTCCCAACTTAACCGCCAGCCAATTCCCGGCCTTTCAATCATGGATTTTTGCTCACTTTCCGTCAACGAATCGCAAGGATTTTTGGAGAGAATCCAGCTTACAGAATTCCAACGAAAGGTGGGGACAGAAGTAATCCGAGAAATTCAAACTCGTCTCAAGTTCTTACAAAACGTCGGATTAGGATACCTGACATTGAATCGTGAAAGCGGGAGCCTGAGCGGTGGCGAAGCTCAACGCATCCGGTTGGCCACTCAGATAGGTGCTGGGCTGGTCGGGGTACTTTATATTCTGGATGAACCAAGTATCGGTTTGCACCAGCGGGACAATGACCGTCTCCTAGAGACAATCCAGTGCCTACGCGATGCCGGGAACTCAGTCCTCGTGGTTGAACATGATGAAGACACCATCCGACGAGCCGATTACGTCCTCGATCTTGGGCCGGGTGCCGGAGTTCATGGAGGTGAACTCGTTGCAGCGGGTACACTCGCTGAAGTGTTGGCAAACCCTCGATCACTCACCGCAAAGTATTTAACCGGAGAGCTGTCCATTGTGATACCCAAGCTCCGTGTTCAATCATGCCCAGAGAGAGGATGTATCGAAATCCTCGGTGCCACCGAGAACAACCTGAAAAACATTGATGCTAGGATTCCCCTCGGCACTTTAACCTGCGTCACTGGGGTGAGCGGGTCCGGAAAAAGTACTCTCGTTGACGATGTTTTGCGTCGTGCGTTGTTCAGAAAGTGGTATGGATCCAAGGATCGCCCGGGTGCACACAAAGCAGTAATCGGGATCGAAAACCTCGAAAAAGCCATTGTCATTGATCAAACTCCTTTAGGTCGAACACCACGCAGCAACCCTGCGACTTACACAGGAATGTTTGACCATATACGGGATCTGTTTGCCAAATTACCGACATCCAAGATTCGCGGATATGCGACTGGGCGATTCAGTTTCAATGTCAAAGGAGGCCGTTGCGAGAAATGCAAAGGTGACGGCCTCATTATGATCGAGATGCATTTTCTGCCTCCGATCTATGTGACATGCGAGAAATGTAGTGGACGTCGTTACAACCGTGAAACCCTCGATATTAACTACAAGGGGTTGAACATCGCCGATGTTCTAGCGTTAACAGTGGATGAAGCGGTTGTTTTCTTTCGAGCAATCCCCCCGATTCATCATCTTTGCCTGACCTTAGCGGAGGTTGGTCTGGGTTATATTGGACTTGGACAATCCGCGACCACGCTCAGTGGTGGAGAAGCTCAACGCATCAAACTCGCCGCAGAGTTAGCCAAAAAATCCACCGGACGGACGCTATATATCCTCGACGAACCGACTACCGGGTTACATTTCCATGATGTCGCAAAACTTTTGGAAGTCCTGTTTAAGCTACGAGCCGCCGGAAACACTCTGTTGGTGATTGAGCATAATCTGGACGTTATCAAAACGGCAGATTGGGTAATCGACTTAGGGCCTGAGGGAGGAACAGCGGGAGGTTTTATAGTTGCCCAAGGCACTCCGGAGGAAATCGCTGCAACTCCCGAAAGTTGGACTGGTCGATATCTGAAACCAATTCTTTCTCGTCACCACGGGAAGTAAATCAACTGGCCCACTTCTCGCCTACTCTCTAATCATCCAGAGCCCAATAGGGATTGATTTCAACACTCAGTTCAGTCGCAGGTACGTTTCGCAAGATTTTGCGTTCGGCGAGAATCCCCACCATGCCCGCGTTATCCGTGCAATACTCCTGATTCGCCAAGCGAAGCTCCAACCCATGCTCGCAACATTCGTTCTCTAATTTCGTTCGTAAAAGCCGGTTACAGGTGACTCCGCCAGAGGCAGTGACGCATCCAACTCCCAGTCGCCTAGCCGCACGTAATGTTTTTGTCACCAATACATCGACAATTGCAGCTTGCGCGCTCGCACATAAATCCCGAATCCCCGAGGCGGACTCGAGCACATCAGGATGATCGCGTAAAAAATACCGAACCGCCGTTTTCAAGCCGCTGAAACTAAAATCATCACTCGCAACCTGCATGAGTGGCCTAGGAAACAGATGAGCGGAAGAATTTCCATTGGCAGCGAGCCGATCCAAGCAAGGCCCTCCCGGATACGGCAGCCCGATTAGTTTCGCGATCTTGTCAAAACATTCCCCTGCGGCGTCATCGACCGTGGAACCAAGGACAACATGCTCCTGCTCAGCGCGGACGTGGGCCAAAATCGTGTGTCCTCCACTCACAATCAACGAAACCGAAGGTCTGAATTCCTCAAAGCAAGCGCGTGGAGGGGTCCCTTTGATCCAAGGAGAATACAAATGCGCCTCGTGATGATTGATTCCGTAAAAAGGTTTTCCCAATACAAAAGCCATTGTTTGAGCCGCCTGAAACCCGATCATCAACGCGCTGGGTAATCCTGGGCCTTGGGTCGAGGCGAGGTATTCCACATCCTGCGGTTTCACCCCTGCTCGTCTCATGGCTTCGTGAGCAACCGCGTGGATATTTCGAAGGTGTTCGCGACTCGCCAATTCCGGAACAACACCACCGTATTCCTTATGAAGTTTGACCTGAGATGCCACGACGTTCGCCAACACGCCTCCATCCTGCACCACAGCGACACTCGTTTCGTCGCAAGAAGTCTCAATAGCCAGTAGCGTCATTGGGCTGCCAGTTTGCCGACCCCTCCACCATCAGAATTCGCCCTTTCACGAAACATAACCATCCCCTTCAGAAAATCGTTTGCTCGATCCAATTGAACATCTTTTACATTTCGTACTCGGGTCTGTTGAGCCTCATCAAGGTTCTCGATCCCTCCGGTTAAACGCCGTAGATAAAGTGCCTCTTCCTCTTCTTGGGTGGTTGGAATGATGCTGTCCGGTTTAATCCCGTGTTCATGAATCACTTTGTGGCTCGGCGTATAGTATTTAGCTGTCGTCAATCTAAGAGCTGAACCATCTTGGAGTGGCAGAATGCTCTGAACCGAGCCTTTGCCGAAAGTCTGCTCCCCCATCACGTAAGCTCGACCCAAATCTTGCAAGCACCCGGAAACAATTTCAGACGCCGATGCACTTCCGTTGTTCACCAAAATAACAATCTGAACTTTCGGAAACTGATCCCGGCCTGACGCCCGATACTCCTCCGCCTTCACTCGCGCGGCTCGACCTTCAGTTGAGACAATCAACTGACCTCTGGGGAGGAACATTTCGCAAACCTTGACTGCTTGGTCGAGCAGTCCGCCCGGGTTATTCCGTAAATCCAAAACCAACCCAGTCATCCCTTGGTTGCTCAGTTTTTTAAGAGCAGCACTCAGATCTCCAGAGGTTTGTTCCCCAAATTGTGTGAGTCGAACGTAGCCGATTTTGTTCTCCCCTAGAGGAAACTCTCCCCGGTTATTCACGTCCTTCACTGTAGCCACTTTGATCACCGCACGTTTCAGCTTGAAGTCCTTGGGCTCAGGCCATGACGGGCGTGCGAACGTGATAGTCACCTCAGAATCTGGCTCACCACGCAATCGCTTTACCGCGTCTCCCATGGTTGCTTTCTCGGTCCCGCGGCCATCAATTTTCACAATTTTATCCCCGGTCAACACCCCGGCTTTGAAAGCTGGAGTGTCCTCCATGGGAGCTACAACGGTCAGAACCCCATCGCGGAGTCCGACCACAATTCCAACCCCACCGAACGCTCCCTCAGTGTCGTTCTTAAGGTCCGTGTACTTCACGGGTTCCATGAACTCACTGTGGGGATCCAAGGTGCTAATCATTCCACGTAGCGAAGAGTAAATGAGATCTTGATAGGTCAGATTCGCGCCATCCACATAATCTTGGCGGACGCGTTCCAAAACTCGCATGAACAGCTCTACATGAGAATAGACGTTCTCTTTCTCTGCCGCCTGCGCAGAACTCAAATAAATCTGCGCTCCGACAAACAAATTCAACCCCAAAACCGTGATCAAGAAAATGTATAGGAGTCGTTTCTTCATATAACTTTTCCTAAACTAGTAGCTGTAAAGGGGGTTGGCAAGTTGCAGTCAGATTGGATTTTAAAAACGACAAGGCTTTTTCTGAATTATCGGATTGAAACGAACCAGAGATCATCTCAAAGTTCAACCTATGAGTAATGTTCCCCTCGCTCGACCACTGGACCGCACTGCGTGGCTGATATGCATCATCGCGTCCATCGGCTTTGCATTCGACATTTACGAGCTACTCATGCTCCCCCTCATCATTAAACCTGCAATCGAAAGCCTAGGCGGGTTCAAACCGGGGAGCCCTGAATACATTCATTGGGCCCGAATGTTGTTCTTTTTACCGGCCTTTTTCGGAGGAGTTTTCGGCCTCCTCGGAGGATACCTGACCGACCTCTTGGGGCGACGGAAGGTGTTGACTTGGAGCATCCTTATTTACGCATTCTCGGCTCTCGCTGCCGGTTACAGCACTTCCCTCAACCAGTTGCTCTTCTTTAGGTGCCTTGTTTTTATGGGTGTTTGCGTCGAGTTCGTGGCTGCAGTGGCATGGCTCGCGGAACTATTCCCGAACCCTTTGCAACGTGAAAAAGTCCTTGGCTACACTCAAGCATTCTCCTCTTTAGGAGGTTTGTTAGTTTCAGTTGCTTACGCACTCGCGGTGACATACCGGGAAAGCTTCTGGCCGGTCCAAGGAACTCATGATGCGTGGCGTTACACCTTGATGAGCGGGGTGCTCCCTGCCCTTCCCTTAATCCTGATTCGACCCTTTCTCCCCGAATCACCTGCATGGGCACAAAAAAAAGCCGCCAACCAACTCAAACGCCCGAGTTTCGCAGCTTTGTTTTCCCCTCAACTTCGAAAAACAACTGTCGTCACCGCTTTAATGTTCGCCTGTAGCTACGGCATTGCTTTCGGAGCGATTCAGCATTTACCGCAAATCATTCCTGGGCTGTCGAGTCTGACAGGGCTGACTCCTCCTCAGCGTGAAAAAGTAGTGGCTTCAGTTCAACTTTTTCAGGAAATCGGTGGACTGGTGGGACGATTTCTTTTGGCGTTTCTCACTGTTCGTATTCTCAGCCGGCAAAAACTTCTCCGTGCTTTTCAGATACCAGGTCTGATCATCGTCCCGTTTGTCTTTTTTGTTCCCGCAGTTTCAGATTTGGGGTGGCTCAAAATAGGGATATTTTTTGCCGGAATGGTGACCGTGGCTCAGTTCAGTTTTTGGGGTAATTATCTACCTCGAGTCTATCCCATGCATCTCCGAGGGACCGGCGAGAGCTTCGCGGCAAATGTCGGGGGAAGAATTCTTGGAACCTCCTTCGCTTGGATCACAATCAGCGTGGCAGGTTCGGCTTGGTTGAAGGGGTTGATGCCGGCAGCTTCCAGTTTCACTAAATTCGCATACACCGCCGGCACAGTAGCCCTCGTGGTTTATCTAGCAGGTTTGATCCTTTCGTTCAGTCTCCCAGAACCTCCCGAGAAACTCGCTGAAGATGAGTGAACGCTCGCCTCAGCCGTTCTAAAGTTCAGACCCCTTTCGAACGAGTATCGAGGAGCAAGCCAGCCTGCCAAGGGAGAAGTCCAGACTCGCTCTCTTCTCCCTTCTGAGCGAGTTGAGATAACATCGCCTTGCTCGCGATCAACGTGGGATCAATCCCCTGCTCCGAAGCGACCGAATCACGAATCGCTTTCAACTCTTCAAACCGTTGTTGTTCCGTGAAACTAGGACTCGATCCTGCCTGCCAACGTTTGATCGGCCAGCCGGAACGAGGTAACGCTAGTGCACGTGAAATCGCATTTTCAACCCCCTTCCGACGAGCACTTGAATACCGTGTCGGCAGCAATGATTCGAAATCCTTTCCAGCATCTGCAGCCTCCGCAACACGAGTCATCAATTCATGACTCATAGTAAAGTATGGTGGTAGATTCGCCGCGATCGCTTCCTGCTCACGCCAATAAAAAAGTTCTCGAACCATGGCCTGCGCCCGCCTTTCGAGGCGATCAGTCCCCTTGACTCGCCAATGCACCTCTAGATCGACCACATCAGGTCGGGCACAATCCCGAATCAATCTAGCGCACGTTTCCTGATGCCAGCCGAGTCTACCTTTGGCGATTAATTGATCCGTTAAGAGGTTGGAAAGATTTCGGAGGTGGCGAGTATCATTTCGTGCGTAAACTTCCATCCGTTCAGAAAGTGGTCGCAGTGCCCAATTCATTTTTTGTGGTCCCTTTTCCAACTGAACACCGAGGAATTTTTCCACCAAATGGCTGAGCCCAAACTGGAGTTCCCCGAGTAGACGGGCCGCGATCATCGTATCAAATACTAGGTTGGGAATAAAACCATAGCCGCGCCTTAGCATACGCAAATCGTAGTCCGCTCCATGAAAAACCAGTAGCCTTTTTTGCAATGCGACCCACAATGGATTCAGATCCAATTTAGCTAACGGATCGATCAACTCATCCCCTCCTGCGTGACTGATTTGGATCAGGCACACTTTTTCAGGATACGCGTGCAAGCTGTCGGCCTCGGTATCGATCGCGATCCAAGGCGACGCTTCCAAACTACCAATAAGAACATTCAAGGATGCTAAACTGGCGATCACACAATAGAAAAAACCGAAAACGCCTCGTCTGCCAATACTTTCATCACGAAATGTTTGTTGAAGCACTTGCTTTGTGCAATTTGACATCCGAGCCTTTCAACAGGCATCCTATCGGAGATGTCGATTTCGTGGCCTTGGGTCGCGTTTGTAATACTGATCTGTGCGATGGGGAGCTTCTTCTTCGCACTCGCAGAGTCGGCTCTGTTCGCCTTGGGCAAATGGCGCGCCCATCAACTCGCTGAAACTCATCCTATAAAGGGCCACCGAGTAGTCGCATTGTTGAACACCCCTGAGAACCTTCTCGCTGCACTCATATTCGGAAATACCCTCTGTAATGCGTTAATGGTGGCATCCATGGTTTGGCTGACCCTCCACGAAGGCATCGCCTTGCTTGCGCCAATGCTGGGTCTATCTATTTTTATCCTTTTCGCCTGCGAGGTCGCCCCCAAAACCTTAGCCGTCAGGACCCCTGAGTTCTGGGCTGTGCGCGTTGCATTATTTGTAGAAATTCTCCTTCGAGCGACAAAACCATTCTTATTGTTCGCTAAAAGAACCATCGAATGGCTAATCGCGATGGCAACCCCGAAATCGGTGCAACCTAATCCGAATCTCAGTGACGAGGAATACGCGGAGCTACTTGAAATGGCGTTCCAACAGGGCGCACTCCAACAATCAGAAAAACAGGCCATCCTGAAAATCATCTCTCTGGACCGAAAGACAGCAGAAGATGTGATGAAACCTCGAGCGACACTCGCCTGTATATCGGACGAACTCACGCAGGAGGAAATGGTGGAAGCGGCTCGCCGCCTACGCCACAGTCGAATCCCCATTTACGATGAGACACCCGATACCATCGTGGGAATCCTCAATTCGCGAGCACTTTTAACTAATCCGCAGATCGACCTAGCCGAGGCGATTGAACTGCCTTCGTTTGTTCCTGCCACAATGAATCTACTCCAACTCATGCGTAGCTTACAAAAGCAACGCCGCGGAGTTGCCATTGTGTTGGACGAATTCGGAGGCACCGCTGGCTTAGTAACCATAGAGGACGTCCTCGAAGGAATCATGGGGAGGACTCGCCGGACTTCAGAGGATCGTGGATTTATTTTCGAGAAAATCGCTAAGGATCAATGGAGGATCAATGGTCGGATGCGAACAGAAGATTTCCGCCGCGAGTTTCCTGACCTAGACCTAGTCGACGAAGTCGAAACAATGGGTGGGCTGTTGATTCACCAAATCGAAACCATTCCAACGGCTGGTCAGTCTGTAGTTTGGGGTCGACTCAAATTAACCGCACAAATCGTAGATGATCGCCGCGTTCACGAACTACGGGTTGAGGTCATACGCGAAAGTTAAGCGATGGATTATCTCACAATAATCATCCTCCCGTTAGCGATCGTGGTTTCCTTCGTCTGTGCTGGGATGGAAGCGGGTGTTTTCACACTCAGTCGCTGGAAAATTCGTCAGCAAGTAAGGAAGGGATTTCGCCGAGCAAAAGTTCTCCAACAGCTCTTGGAAAACTCTGAAAACTTCCTTTGGACCATCGTGGTCGGGAACACCATTGCTACGTTTGTGGCCTTTGTGCTTGGTGTTCTAGTTCTAGAACGAGCCTGCGAAGGTAGGACTGTCGTTTTGGTTGCAGGCTTTGTTGGAGGGGTGGGTCTATTCTACATGCTATGCGATCTGCTCCCGAAAACCCTGTTTCGGCTCTACCCCAACCGTCTCTGCATGTTAGCCGCAATTCCTTTTCGTTTTTTTCATTTTTTACTCAGCCCGATTGTCGGTGTTATGACACATTTTTCCAATGGGTTGTTACGTTGGACTGGCGGCAAAATCTTTACCGGACAAGTTTTCACGAGTCGCGGTGAACTACGCCAAATCATGCAGGAATCGGCTCATGGTTTGAGTAGTGAGGAAAAGGTGATGATCAACCGAGTCTTAGACCTTCAAAAGATTCGAGTGGGACAGATTACAATTCCATTTGCACGTTTCCCGACGGTAGTGATCTCTCAGTCCACAGGTTCAGTTGTCCGGTTAGCCGCCGAACATAAGGGAATAATCTGGCCAGTGTGGCAGGAGAACGAGGGTCAACAAACGTTGGTTGGCTTATTGGATGTGAGAAGTCTACTTTTTAAAGCAGATACCGAATCAACACAGCCTATTCAAGAGTTCGTCACTTCCGCTCTGTTTTTTGCAGAAGATCTCACGGTAGAAGAGGCCCTACGTCGCCTGCAGAAAGCAGGCCAACGGTTGGCGGTTGTGCTGGGACGTGACAGACGAGAAATAGGCGTAGTCGGAGTTGAAGAGATCTTTCAAATTATATTTGGGGAGGTTCAGTTCTAATCTATGGAACAGGCAACCCTTATCGAACTTGCGCTGAAGGTCCTCTTGGTGGGAGCGATCATTGGTATCAATTTTTTCTTTGTCGCTGCCGAGTTTGCCCTCGTCAAATTACGTCACACTCAATTGGAGGAAAGCATTAGAAAAGGCAGCCGAGCTGCGAAGCAGGCAAAACTGGCACTGACTAATCTTGACTCTACCCTCAGTGCATGCCAGTTAGGTGTCACATTAGCGAGCTTGGCACTTGGGTGGGTGGGAGAACCGGTGGTTTCAGTGCTTTTGGCTCCTTTGTTGGATCTAATCCAAATCACTTCTCATGACGTCCGACACACGATCAGCGTGGTCGTGGGTTTCACCCTTCTGACTTTCCTCCACATCGTAGTCGGTGAACAGGTTCCCAAACGATTCGCGATCACCAACCCTCTGAAAGCGTCTCTTCTAGTTGCTCAGCCACTAAGGTGGTTTCAGAAGTTGACCTGGCCCTTTGTTTGGCTTTTAGACAAGTCCTCTGACTGGTCGATGGAGAGAGTGGGGTTGGATTCGAATGCCGAATCGGAGTCAACCCACTCACACGAGGAGCTCCGTTTGCTACTGGCGGGTTCACACACATCCTCGGCAGACACCAAACTCGGGCGGGATATCCTTCTCAATGCGCTTGACCTGAAACACCGTCGGGCCCGCGATGTCATGCGACCCCGCCACGAGTTGGTCGTGCTCAACACGCAGGCATCAATAGGTGAATGTTTAGAGATCGCTGAAAAGTCTAGGTTTTCCCGTTTTCCCCTCTGCATCGACGGTGATTTAGATCACACGATCGGAGTGGTCCATTTCAAAGATCTGATGGCAGCACGCCACCTTTCCCGACACGGAAACGACCTTGTCCCATTTGCTCGAAAACTAGTGTTTGTTCCTCCTACGGCTAGATTAGAACGCGTGCTCCAACTCCTTCTGGAACGACGTCTTCATATGGCGTTCCTCGTGGATGAATATGGCAGCACAGTAGGAATGATCACTCTGGAAAATATACTTGAGGAATTAGTCGGCCAAATCCAAGACGAGTTCGATCAAGAGAAGCCCCAGATTGAGATCCTCGATGCCGACAATTGGATTCTGGACGGAGCGCTACCGCTTCACGATTTGGCCAATCTTGTGAACGAATCGTTTGAGGAGGAGGACACAGTCACTGCAAGTGGCTGGATGACTCACCGACTCGAAGGGTTTCCCAAAAGGGGAGATACTATAACCTTAGGAGATTTTGAGCTCCGCGTCGAAAGTTTGGAAGGGCCCACGATCGAAAGATTGCGACTAACCCGAAAAATAAACAGGCACAATTCAAAACAATAAGTCTAGTTTGCCTCCTGATTGGCCAACAATCTTTCCATTTTCAGGAGCTCGTAATTGAACTAACTTTTCAGCATGGAATCGTCCCTGACAGCCGAAATGATTAATTTGGCCAAACAAGCGAAAGGTGCATCACGAGCCTTGGCACGCATCTCCAGCGATGAGAAGAATCGTTGTCTCATCGCTATGGCAGTGGCGATTCGTCTCAATTCCCGAGAAATCAAGGATGCAAACCGTCAGGATATGGATGCTGCCACGATCCAAGGTCTCTCGCGTGCCATGCTGGACCGACTCGAGTTAGACGACAAACGAATCGAAGCCATGGCAACCGGGCTCGAGGCGATTGCCGCCCTCCATGATCCCGTGGGAAGAGTGCTGGAAGATCGAACAAGGCCCAATGGCCTCAGGCTCAAGAAAATCGCAGTCCCCATCGGAGTTGTGGTCATTATTTACGAGTCTCGTCCCAACGTGACCGCTGATGCAGCCAGCCTTTGCCTCAAAACAGGTAACGCGACGATTCTACGCGGAGGAAAGGAAGCCATCCACTCAAACACTCTTATTGCTCAAGTATTAGTTGCTGCCGCATGCAAGGCCCTTCCTTCTTTCCCAAAGCACGCGATTCAAGTGGTTCAAACCCCTGCACGCGAGGCAATCCGAGAACTGCTATCATTCACCCAGTACGTGGATCTTTGCATGCCGCGTGGCGGTGAGGGGCTGATACGGGCTGTGACCGAATGCTCAAAAGTTCCAGTCATCAAACATTACAAAGGAGTTTGCCATGTCTACATTGACAACGAAGCGGACTTAACGATGGCCGCTGAAATTGTCATGAACGCCAAAGTCCAGAGGCCATCCACCTGCAACGCAATGGAAACAATGCTGGTTGATTCCAGTATTGCAGCCCAGTTTTTACCCCTTATAGGCAAGCAACTAGCGGATAAAAACGTCACTCTGCATGTCGATCAAGCGAGCCACCGATTGCTCGCCTCGACTGATGCAACCATGGTTCCCGCGACAGAACTGGATTGGAGCACCGAATACAATGATTTCATTCTGAACGTAAAGGTGGTTAGCGGCCTCGAGGAGGCTCTGGATCATATCGCGCATTTTGGTTCAGGCCATTCGGATGCGATTGTGACTCAGAATCAATCCACCGCCCAAACTTTCCTCCACGAGGTAGATTCGGCGGCGGTTTATTGGAACGCTTCGACTCGTTTTACAGATGGTGGAGAATTCGGCATGGGTGCAGAGATCGGCATTAGCACGGATAAAATTGGCGCACGTGGTCCGATGGGTTTGGATGAGTTGACCACCTATAAGTGGCTTGGCTTGGGCACCGGCCAGATTCGACGTTAAATGAACCCTTCAGACGCTGCCCGCTTCATTCGCGATCGCTTGCCCCAAGATGGCCTGTTTTCAGGGCATTCATGGCGAATTTCGCCAAGACCTTTGCCGCTTGGCCAGACCTTGGTAAACGAACTCGAAACGCTCGGGCGGGTGCTTCTCCGATTCAATCAAGCTCTCAACCGCCTCTACCAGCATAGCCATTCGGGCAAGCAACCGGGTTGGATTGCAGAGTGGCTCGATCGAGGGAAACCTTCTGAATTAATCGCTCTGCAACGCGATGATTCCTTCAAAAACGAACTTCCCCGAATCATTCGCCCGGATTTGCTTTTAACCGAGAATGGGCTTTCGGTGACCGAATTGGATAGCGTCCCCGGTGGTATCGGCCTGACCGCGTGGCTCAACCAGACCTATGCCCAGTTGGGAGACGATGCATCCTCCCCAATCGGTGGAGCATTGGGCATGCTGGATAGTTTCCGTGCGATATTCTCTGATGCACCACAAGTGCATGTGGTGGTTTCTGATGAATCATCCACCTACCGTCCTGAAATGACATGGCTTGCGGAACAACTAAATTCCCGTGGGAACTCGTTCAAAATCCAAAACGCCTCGTTTAACAATCCGAACGATCGAGATGCAGTCTACCGTTTTTTTGAACTATACGATCTCTCGAACGTAGAAGGTCACAAAACACTGTTTGAAAAAGCCCAACAGAGGAGCATCCAACTCACTCCTCCTCCAAAGCCAATTTTCGAGGAGAAGATGATGTTTGCCCTATTGTGGAACAAAAACCTTCGAACATTCTGGCACCAAGAACTCGGAGAAGGTTACCTGAACCAACTTCAAAAGATTGTCCCTTATACTTGGTTGTTAGATCCCACACCGCTACCTCCTCAGGGTGCTTTTCCCGAACTCAACCTCACGGATTGGAATCAGCTCAAAACTCTTTCCCAAAAAGATCGTGACCTCATCCTAAAGGTCTCTGGTTTTTCAGAATCTGCTTGGGGTGCCAGAGGTGTTTCATTGGGTAGCGACCTTTCAACCGCCGAATGGAGCCTTGTAGTCGATGCCGCTCTGGCCAAGTCCCAAACCGTGCCACATGTGTTACAACGTTTCCATAAACCACGAACCATCAGCACTGAGTGGTTCGACTTTCAAACCGAAAAGTTAATCCCGATGCTCGGCAGAGTCCGTTTGTGCCCGTATTATTTCATCTCAGGAAAAGCCGAATCGTATCAGATCCATCTAGGAGGGGTGTTAGCCACGATCTGTCCAGCGGATAAAAAAATAATCCATGGAATGAAAGATGCAATCTTGGCTCCCTGCTCCGTTGCCTAAGGGTTGATCGTTTCAACAAATGCAAACTTTCCGTCCTTGATAGCAATAATCACGGCGGGCTTCGTTGCATTCCGGTTGGCATCCATCGTCGTTTTACCGGTTACTCCCTCGAAATCTTTCGTTACAGCGATCGCGTCACGCACTTTCTGCCCATCGGTTCCGTTGGCTCGTTTCATTCCATCCACTAAAACATAGGCGGAATCGTAACCCAATGCCGCCATCGCATCCGGAACTTCCCCCGCAAACCGTTCCTTGTACTTTTTGACAAAACTTTGAACCTTAGGGTTCGTGGAATCAGGAGAGTAGTGCGTTGAATAAGCGCACCCCTCCATCGATTTTCCACCAATCGTCAGCAACTCCGGCGCTTCCCATCCATCGCCCCCAAATAAAGGCACAGTGATCCCCAGTTCTCGAGCTTGTCGCACAATTAACCCGGCTTCAGTGTAATAACACGGAGCAAAAATCGCCTCAGGATTCATCGATTTGATCGCCGTCAACTGCGCCTTGAAATCTTTGTCACCCGAACTGAATTTTTGCTCGATCAAGATCACACCGCCATCCGCAATCATTTGTTGCTTAAAGTAATCCGCCAGCCCAACACTGTAAGGAGCAGCAACATCGGTGAGCACTGCAATTTTGGAAGCTTTGAGGCTTTTTTTGGCGAATTTCGCCATGACCGTTCCTTGGAAAGGATCGATAAAACAAACACGAAAAATGAAGTCACGACCTTCAGTCACTTTGGGATTTGTAGAAGAAGGCGAAATCATGGGGACTTTGTATTGCTGGCAGATCGGTGCCGCTTCCATCGATCGCCCTGACGCTACCTCCCCAAGGATCGCCACCGCTTGATCTCGGGTAATCAGTTTCTTCACCACAGTCGCTGATTCACCCTGTTTGGATTGAGTGTCCTCAGTTTTGAGGACAATCTGTTTCCCCAACACACCTCCGGCTTGGTTGATCTCCTCAACAGCCAGCAATGTTCCCTTGTGGGAGGATTGACCAAAAACGGCCTCCTTCCCTGTCAGCGAGGCAAACTCCCCGACTACAATGCTAGAACCACCGGATCCGGTCGGGCTACAACCCATCCAACCTAGCCCCATGGTGACCATTAAAAACCCGACAAGTGAAAGACGAATGTTGATTCGGCGGTCGTTCATAGAAAGAATTACTGCCTAGTAGCTTAAACCCGGTTTCCTTCCACCGGCAACTGTGTAATCAAGACCATCAAATGCCAAAACTAGGGTTGAAAAATGGGTTGGAAATGATTCTCAGGGCTTAGTTTTCGTGTAAGATTTCGGCATGCAACTTGTATTACCCAAAGTGGTGCCTGTCCTTGACCTCGGCTTTCGTCCGGCCGCCTTAGCTTGCCACAAGTTTCTGTCAAACGTTGCCATGAGTGGGAAATCCGTTCCCCTGTGCCTTGCCCTAGAACAAGCGGATGGATCGATTTTTCATCATACAACCTCCGTTTTCGACGAAACCCATCCGCTCGCAGAGGGGAATTACAGGTTCGTGGAACGGTTGATAAAATTCCTACTTTGGAGTCGAGGCGGCTTCCGCGTTCATGTCCAAGGTCAGGAAGGGTTAGTCAAAAAACTTCAACAGCATTATCAGAAAACCTCCACGGGCCGATTCGATGGCGAAATAATGGGAAACCGAATCTATGGTCGGGATTTCGAGGTGGTGTCGGCAAAAAACATTCCTGACGAAAAATCAACCTCAACTCCGCTTGGTCGCCATCTGGAGGGTTGCCGGATCGGATTTGACCTTGGCGGTTCAGACCGAAAGGTCGCTGCCGTGATCGATGGGGAATGCATTTTTAGTGAGGAAACCGTCTGGAATCCGATCACACAAACGGACCCTGCTTATCATTTCGAAGGGATTATGGATTCCCTCAAAAAAGCCGCAGCCCATTTACCGAGGGTTGATGCCATCGGGGGGAGTGCCGCCGGTGTCTATGTAAACAATCAAGTCAAGGTTGCTTCCCTTTTTCGGGGCATTAATCCGACTGATTTTAAATCAAGAATCGAGGGGATTTTTCTCGATCTGAAGAAACAGTGGAATCAGGTTCCGTTCGAGGTTGCAAACGACGGCGAAGTAACCGCTCTCGCGGGTTCCATGTCTCTTAACGACAATTCGGTTTTGGGACTCGCCTTCGGAACCAGCACGGCTGGTGGTTACGTAAATGCTGAAGGTAACATCACCTCTTGGTTGAATGAATTCGCGTTCGTTCCGGTTGATTACCAAAATAATGCTCCCGTGGATGAATGGTCCGGTGACTCGGGTTGCGGAGTTCAATATTTCTCCCAACAGGCAGTGAATCGGTTACTTTCGGTGGCGAAAATCGAAGTGGATCCCACTCTGCCTGTACCGGAACGGCTTAAATACGTTCAAGAACTCATGTCTCGAGGCGACTCCCGAGCTCACCAAATCTATCAAACCCTAGGAACCTACCTAGGCTATCAGGTCGCTCATTTCACTTCGTTCTACGATATTAAACATCTCCTAATCCTTGGACGTGTTACCACAGGCGATGGCGGCACCATCTTAATCGATCAGGCCCGCAATGTGTTGCGGACTGAATTCCCAGAATTCGCCGAGAAGCTAAAATTTCACATGCCCGACGAAAAAGAAAAACGTCACGGCCAAGCAATCGCAGCCGCCAGCCTCCCATCGATCCAATCACCTCGTTAACCATTAAAATCGCCATGAACCCCTTTCTCTCCTTCGTCAATGGTTTTGAACGCCTCCTCCGCGAGGGGAAAGGTTTCCCCCTCGGAGAGCGACCCCCTTCCCTTCATCCATCGGTCACCTCTGGTGCGCCACGCGCTCTAATTTTTTCGCCTCATCCCGATGACGAATGCATCATTGGTGCTCTACCCCTCAGGCTCCTAAGGCAGGGCGGCTATTCGGTAAGTAACGTGGCGGTGACTCAAGGAAGCAACCCAGCCCGCCAAGCAGCACGCTGGGGGGAACTCCAGCAAGCCTGTGATTACCTCGGCTACGGCCTGATCGCGACCTCTCCATCAGGACTCATTAACGTGAACGCTAAAACGAGAGCCACGGATCCTGTTTTTTGGTCGAAATCAGTAGATGTAGTCGCCAAAATCCTGCAAGAAACTAAACCATCGGTCATTTTTTTCCCGCACGAACACGACTGGAACAGCTCTCATATCGGGACCCACTGGTTGCTCATCGATGCGTTGCATCAACTCGGCCCAAGTTTTCAATGTTATGCAATCGAAACCGAATACTGGGGCCAGAACGCACAACCCAATCTCATGGTGGAATCATCCAACGAAGATGTCGCCGACCTAGTGACCGGAACCTCCTTCCACGTGGGAGAGGTAATGCGCAACCCATTCCATTTATTCCTTCCCGCTTGGATGCAGGATAACGTCCGCCGTGGGAGTGAGCTGGTGGGCGGACAAGGCCAAGCAGCACCGGATTTTACCTTCGCCACACTTTACAGGTTACGTCGATGGGACGGAACCTCGTTGAAGGAAGTTCAAATCGGCGGCAAAACTTTGGCTCGCCAAACTTCCCCAATCACGCTGTTCCAAGATTTAACTCCTACCAAGAGCTCCTGAGATCGGAGTGTGCGTCCTATGTTCCCAGAGAAATCAACCAACCTTTGGGTTAGTTTTTGGGAGAGCATCGCCGGAATTTTTTATCCAAACCTTTGTCAAATCTGTCGCGCTGAGCGGGCCACGCGACCAGAAGGCTATGTGGGGATAGAATGTCGCAAGAAAGTAAAAGTCATAGAACCCCCATTCTGCGAAACCTGTGGACAACACTACTTTGGAGAGATTACCCAATCTTTTCGCTGCGGTAATTGTTCCGATCAACAGATTGCCTACACCTCAGCCCGATCCGCCTGTATCTTTGCAGGTCCTGTCATGGAAGCCATCCATTGCTATAAATACCAACGAGCCCTCTGGTATGAACCATTTCTCTCTCAACTTTTGCTGGACGCAGCTCTTCCGATCCTATCGGAAACCTCATGGGATGCGATCATTCCAGTGCCGCTTTTCTCAACGCGCCAGCGAGGTCGGGAGTTTAATCAGTCAGAACGTCTCGCGCGCCATTTGGGTCGCGCCCTCGGTGTCCCGGTCCTGAACAAGGTCCTGCGGCGGACCAGACCCACTATATCCCAAACCAAACTCGATCGAACGGCGCGAAAAGAGAATATGGACGGTGCGTTTGATCTCAATCAACTCCCCGAGACCCCCTTAGTCCGAGTCATATTGGTGGACGATGTTTTCACCACGGGTGCCACGGCGAACGCATGCGCAATTCCCCTGATCAAAAACGGTATCCAAACTGTGGTTGTTTGGACAGTTGCTCGAAGCGAGGCAAGGTAGTAGAATACCTCCCAACGTGACTAAGCAAAAAGACGGAAACGCGACGACGACGTTCCCCAAGAAAACCTTGGGAGCCGAGGCTACCGAACCGGCATTGACGCCACCGCCAACCACCTCGAACAATGCCTTTGTCAAAAAACCACGGCTAGGCCCTTCAAAATCCAGAAAACGCGAGATTCCTGAGGGGCTTTGGAATAAATGCCCACGATGCAGCACCCTCCTTTACGATAAAGAACTCGATGAAAACCTAAAGGTTTGCCTTCATTGTCAGCATCACTTTCCGATCGGGGCACGCGAGCGCATCAATTCTCTGGTTGAAACTTGTTCTTTCACTGAGATCGATGCTGACATGACCAGTCGTGATCCTCTGAGTTTCCCGGCCTACGCCGACAAGCTTGTTCGGGACCTCAAGTCAGGGGTTCGAAAGGATGCTGTAGTAACCGGACTCGGTAAAATAGGAGCCCATCGTGTGGGGTTAGGAGCTATGGATTTCGCGTTTCTAGGAGGGTCGATGGGGTCAGTTGTTGGCGAAAAACTGACGCGCCTGATCGAACTCGGAACCGAAAAGAAATTACCTGTCATCATTGTTTCCACCAGCGGAGGAGCTCGGATGTACGAAGGGATGTTCAGCTTGATGCAGATGGCAAAGACCTGTGGCGCATTGGCTTACCATGCTAAGCAGCGTCTTCCTTTCATCAGTGTGTTGACGGATCCAACGTTCGCCGGCGTGATGGCTAGCTTTGCGACCGTCGGGGACTTAATTATAGCAGAACCTGCGGCTAGGATTGGATTTGCTGGGGCGCGCGTAATCAAGGATACAACCCAATCTGAGCTTCCAGCCGACTTTCAAACGTCAGAGTTCCTTCTTGAACACGGTTTGATAGACGCGATTGTAGCTCGGAAGGAATTGAAAACCACGTTGGAGTTTTACCTCGATTTCCTGATGAGTGGTCAGAAAAAAATCCAGTCCCCGACAGGGTGAGACTCTCGCATTTCGTCGATTTTAGTAAATCTTTCTCAGGTGGGACGGGAGAATGTTCAGCTCTGATCGGTATTTCGCGATTGTTCGCCTAGCGATTTGTATCCCCTTCTCCCCCAATCGTTTCACCACCAAATCGTCCGGCAATGGGGTTGACGAATCCTCGTCCCTAATCATTTCCGCAATGAGATCTTTGACGCTCGTATTGGACATTCCAACTCCCGAGGATGTCTTTATACCGGAGGTAAAAAAATACTTCATTTCCACGATGCCTCGTGGAGTCTGCATATATTTGCCCGAGACTGCGCGGCTTACCGTCGTCTCGTGAACACCCAACGCTGCCGCGATCTGAACCATGGTCATGGGTTTAAGAAACGAAATCCCTTTCTCCATGAATTCGACCTGTCGTTTCACAATCTCCCGGGCGACATTCAGGATCGTTTGTTGGCGTTGTTGAAGACTTTTGATCAAAAACTTACCCGACCGAATCTTTTCTCGAATATAATCGCGAACCTCAACAGAACTCTCGGCCTGTGCCATTAAATCCTTGTAAGTATTACTAATGCGTAAACGTGGCACTTGATCATTGTTGGTGCTCACAACCCATTCCTCACCCAACTTTTGCACAAAAACCTCCGGAAGAATATATTGCTGATTATTTGGCAGAAACGCGCGGCCCGGGCGAGGTTCCAGATGACTGATTCGTTCAATCGCTTCCTGAATTTCCTCCACAGATGCTCCGAGGCGGAGAGCAATGTCCGGCACTCGCCTTTTCCCCAGTGCTTCCATGTAGTTTTTGATGATCTGGTAATCCATCGAATGGGTTTTATTTGCGCGCTCCAACTGCAACATGAGGCACTCTCGCAAATCCCTTGCCCCAACCCCGGGCGGATGAAACCCTTGAATCACCTTGAGGACCTCCTCGATCTTCACCCCGTCAACATTCGTGGAGAACGCAAGTTCATCCACAGAACTCTGCAAGTGGCCGTAATCATCGATATTACCAATAATGATTTCGGCAACCTTACACTGTTCATCTGTTAAATCAGCGGTGCGAACCTGCTCGAGTAACATTTCTTGGAACGACACAGCAACACTCAACGAGTCAAATAAGTGCTGCCGCCGTTCTTCATCCTCACCATCAAACCGTTGAGGAACAAGCGTTTGTGAAAAACTGTCACGCCACTCCTGATCAATCTGAGTCAAACGCTCGAATTGAGCCTCAAAATCATCGACAGGATCCGAGGGGGGGTTCTCAGTTGCAGGATCAAACCGAAGGTCTGCGGGGGGTTCTGCCAAATCGGAGGATTCCGTCGGTTCCTCCGCATCACTACTCGGAGTATTCTCATCCCCAACCCCATCCGGAGAGGCGATTTCCTCAAGCACAGGATTCATCGCCAACTCCTGTTCGACTAAACCCTTAAGTTCGAGAGTCGGGGCTTGGAGCAGGATGAGCGATTGCTGGAGCTGGGGTGCCAGCGCCTGCGACAACGCCATGCGTTGGGATAAATGCATTCCGTGAGCCATCCGATGCAACCATAACCGGCAAACTGCCAATCTCAAGATTAAAACGGCACGAACAATGCTGCAATGTCCCAAACCCTGCTTCTCAAGGGCTTTTTGAGCATTTATTTCCTTCTACAGCCCGTCCTTCGCTTGACAGAGGTGATTTTGTGCCAACAATCGGTGCTCAATTTTTGAATTATGGCCGAAAAACATGTTTTCCAAGCGGAAATTCAGCAACTGCTGAACATTGTCATTCATTCCCTTTATACTGATAAGGAGATTTTCATCCGGGAATTAGTTTCGAATGCTGCGGACGCACTCGAGAAACTCCGCTTCACCCAGTCTGCAGGACATCCCGTTTTTGAATCGGAAAGCCCCCTCAAAATCAGCATTGAAACGGACGAAAAAGAACACCGTCTCGTCATTTCTGATAGCGGCGTCGGGATGACTCACTCGGAACTTGTGGAAAACCTAGGAACAATCGCTCATTCCGGTTCCAAAGCCTTTTTGCAACGACTAGCGACCGAACAAAAACCCGACGTTAGCCTCATTGGTCAATTCGGCGTCGGCTTCTACTCTGCTTTCATGGTCGCCAGCAAAGTTTCTGTGGACTCCCGTTCTTATCTACCCGAGGAAAAAGGTTGGCGTTGGACATCTGACGGCTCGGGAGGTTACGAAATCGAGGAAATAGAAGGTGCCGCCAGAGGCACAAAAATCACCCTCCATCTGAAGGAAGATTCTCACGAATTCAATGAATCGTGGCGGGTAGAGGAGGTCATCAAACGTTATTCGAGTTTCATCTCCTTCCCTATCGAACTCAACGCAACGTTGATTAATACCAAGCAGGCCATCTGGAGCCGGAACAAGAACGAGATCAAGGAGGAAGAATATGATGAGTTCTACTCCTACATCGGCCATGACAAGGAGAAGCCATTATTCCGATTGCACTTTTCTGCGGATGCCCCGCTCTCCATCCAAGCCCTCCTCTATGTTCCCGGAAAAAATATGGAAGTGATGGGGATGGCTCGCTCCGAGTCGGAGGTGAACCTTTATTGTCGCCGGGTTCTCATCGCGCCCAAAGCAAAGGCCCTGTTCCCAGAATGGCTAAGGTTCCTCAAAGGTGCTGTGGATAGCGAAGATCTGCCTCTCAACATCTCGCGTGAAAACATGCAAGACACGACCTTGATGCAGAAGCTGAACAAGGTGTTGACCACCCGGTTCATTAAATTCTTGGATGATCAATCAGAGAAGCATCCAGAGGATTACACCAAGTTCTACAAGGAATATTCACGGTTTCTGAAAGAAGGGATCGTCACCGATTATACTCATCGGGATGCTCTAGGAAAACTCCTCCGATTCGAGAGTTCCACGCAACCGAAGGATGAACAGACCTCTCTGGCTGATTACATCAAACGGATGCCTTCCGAGCAGAAAGATATCTATTTCTTATTGGCGCCCTCTCGTGCTTCCGCTGAGAGCAGTCCCTACTATGAGGTCTTTGTAGCCCGTAAATACGAAGTTCTATTCCTGAGCGATCCTTGGGACGAATTCGTCATGGAGCATTTGCGGACCTTCGAGGGAAAAACTCTTCAACCCGCCGAGAAGGCTGACCTCACGGTCGAGAATCCACAAAAAACAGACGGAGAACTCTCCCAAGACGAAGCGAAAGAACTGGCTGCATGGCTCAAAGAATCCCTCGGTGATCGCGTGGGAGAGGTCAGGGCTTCAGAACGATTAGTAGGCAGTCCTGTCGTGGTTGTTGATAAAGACAAGATGCTCACAGCAAGCATGCGGCAAATGCTGAAACGGATGAAGCAGGATATTCCTGAAGATACTGAGTTCAAACATGATCTCGAAATCAATAGGAGCCACTCCGTCATTGTCCGATTGAACACCATCCGGAATTCGAATGGCCCGCTTGCCACCAAAGTTGCGGAACAACTGCTCGATAATGCCAAAGTAGCCGCAGGAGTGATGGAAGATCCAAGGATCATGTTGGCGCGTTTGAACGATCTCCTCGCGGAGGTTTTGAAGTAACCCAAAGAAGCCGTCATTTTGTGGGAGCCAGTTTCCTCGAACCCGAGGAAACTGGCCACTCAATGGCTCAAGGTTGAACCTCGATCTGGAACCATTGAGTAGGCACTCCAGCCACGTTTGGGACGATCGCAGAACCTGACTCGGAATCAGCCCTCACCCAAGGCAGGTTGTTCCAATTCTTGAGGTCAGTGGATGACCTGAGCCGATAAAGTCTGCCTAGAACCGCATCCCACTCAAATTGTAATCGACCTCCGTCCAGCATTTCTGGCAGACCGAGCTTAAGTTTCGAATCCGAGATACTTGGATCGGTTCCTGCAATAAACTCCGCATAGTCACTCTGACCATCAGCGTCAGAATCCGTTTGAATCGAACGATCATTGGATACCGCGTCGAAATGTTCCAGTTCCCAGAGGTCGGAGATGGAATTGTGGTTGGAGTCCGGAAAAGTGTAAACACCCGTGACCGTAAGGGTATTGGTGGTAAGGACATGGGTCTGGCGAGGAGGTGTGATGTAGTAAGGAACCGGACCCCAATGGGCCACATAAGTTCCAGCAAGGAGCTTGGAAGAGGTCCAAGCCTGTCCTTCGCCACTTGTTATCTCCGGACCTTCTAGAACAAAGGTAGCTTGGGAAAGATTATTGGTGACGTTTATTTTCCCTCGAAAAACATTTTTAACCTCAATTGAAATATCATCCACAAGCCATCCGGGATGCGGGTTAACCTCGTCGCTGATATCAATCAATAAGTAATGCCAAACCAGTTGGATGATTTGTCCAACATACGGAGTGAGGTCAATTTCCTCCTTTTGCCATTTGGGTGCGAGGTCGTAATACGTCGCGGCAATGATTTGCGCGGGTGCATTATTGGTCAAAATCCAAAGCTCTGCGGATTCTATGGTGGCCTCAGCGGTAAAATCGTAGGCCGTCCAGAACTTAAGGGTTGCCGAATTTCCACCCACCAAATCAATGACAGGGCTTACCAGATCGCTTGAAACCATAGTGATCGCCTCATCTGAAAGGTTACTCCCCCATGCCTTCGTTCCCGAATGAGCCCCAATCGACAGACCGTTGGCAGGGCTACCCAAGGACCATTCTGTGTCACCTGCTTCGCCGAGGTCTTCCAGCATTTCCACAGTCCATCCCGGAGCCCCAGCCTCAAAATCGAGAAGGATGGGTGGTTTCAATGGAACCAACGTACGGAAGGTGAATAGTTTGCCATCATTCTCATCCACGGTTGCATTCCCTGCCTGATCACGGCTAACGACGCGAAAGTAATAAGTATGGTCGGGTTGAAGGTTGTTCAAAGTAACCGAGTGCGAAGTCTCAAACGGCGGCGTGAACGAACCGAATCCAAGCAGTTTTGATTCCCCATACTGAACCAATGCGTCCGTGGCCTCACTCGTATTCCAAGTTACAATCGCTGACGTATAGTCAGAAAAAACCTCGATCCCCGTGATCTGGGATGGCGATCCATCAACCTCCGCGATTGCTTGGACTATACTGCCAGATGCGCCCTGGGCGTATTCTCCCCAAACCAAATCGCCGTCTTTCACTTTCAACACCGCCAATGGAGGAATCCCAACTATGTCCTTAGCGACGAGTGAAATGGAACCCCGGAATAAACCTGACTGAACCGTTGGTTGAAGATTCAAAACCACTCCGCTAGCCTGACTCTCACTGTAAATTCGGATGCTGGCATTGGTTAACCCCACCAAATTTGAATCCGCCACTTCAACGGTTGCTAACGAAGGAATCGGGTAAGCAGTCCGATCCAGCGAGATACTGGCTAGACCGTTGACCCCCGGCGCGAGAAAACTAATGAAATTCCTCAGGAGATTCGCCCGATTATTCGGCGGTGGGGCGTCAGCGGGGATTGCCTCCAACGGAAAGGAAGCGAAAATAACACGGTTTGTGCTATCCACGCCTGTCCTCGGATATCGAATAGCTACCGTCCGACCCGACAGCGGTTCAAACAAAATCGGGGTAGCATCAAAAGAAGGAGTAAAAGTGTCACCTACATCGGGTCCGATCTCCGCAATGATCAAATCTAGAATAGGGAACCTAGTCCAATCCATGGGTATTTCGATCCCCGCGCTGATCGATTCCGTGTCATAACCTAGAACGTAGGGAATCCCAATATTTTGATCGCAGTCGGTACAACCACCGATCCCGAAAAGGGGATCGGGCTCGAAGTGCTCCACATGTAAGACGTTAGAAACAAAAGTCGGAGAGGGGTTCCGTTCGAGAATCTCAGCCGAGGCCAGCAACAAGGATCCGCCGCGCGCAAGATAATTGGTGAGATTCCGCTCAGTCGCCGTGTTGATCGTCGTGCTTGGGCCACCAAGGGTATTGTAAATACTGTCGTTGATCCGCCAAATCACGACTCTGAACGGTGTCAGGTCCTCCAATTTTGGAAGTTTATCCTCGGTTGCATCAAAGACTTCGTAGCTCACTCCGATCTGATCCAATGCATCGGTGTATTCTGTGATCGGCAATTCGTCGCTTTCATCCTCCAACCCATGCACATAATTATTAACTAGAAGGATGGTTGCAGCAGACTTTGAGACGAAGGAAAAGGGAACCTGTCCATTTCGATTAGTAGAGGTATTTCCGGCTACGTCCGTGGCTTCAATCACAAAAAAATAGGGAATGCCAGGTCCGTCCGTAGGAATCGAAAACTCATGTTGCGTCGTAAAAACTAGGTTGGTTTGAACCGTTAGAACGGCGACGTTCGTTCCGTATCGCAACCTAGAAACAGAGGGTTCGTCCGTCTCCCATCTCACATTAACCCGACCATACCGATTCGTTGTGATGAGGGAGGACACGACAGGGGTTAACAAATCTGCGCGAGCGGTACTTTCTACTATTCTGGCAGGCGAAAGGTCCACGAAGCTGGCTGTAATCGTGTCGCCATTGACGATATGCAACTTCCCGTCATCGGTGAGGGGTGTGGAAACAACCCCAACGAATCCTGTGAACACCCCTCGATTCCCGAACGGCTCAAGGAGGACATTCATTCCTGCAGGTTGAGTGGCACTCGCGATCCTGATTGTTTGAGGAGGTTTTCCAGCTAAATCAAAATCGATCAATTTAAGCTTAATAACGCTCGGCGCACTATAGGCAGGCCGGTCGAACGCGATCACACCTTCTCCTGGGAGCGGAAGATCTCCCGAAACGACCAGAGCAAAATCCTGATCCCAAACGGCGGGTGTTTCTCGAAGCGCGTCCTCGGCTATTACTCTCGCGATCACTCGAACCACGTATTCCCCTCGCTCCGGTTGGCCAATGTGCACCCCTTCCACATTGTTCAAATTGTCGAACCCAAGTGCAAACGGCACCGATTCGCCTTCATCGAATTGATTTCCGTGATAGACAACGCCATTCGGCGAAACCACCTCCAAATCGAGATCGTTCACCAGTGCCCGCGCCACAGCGGGAAACCCCGGAACATCGGTATAAGTCATCGTGATTTTTAGCGGCCGATCCTGACTCGAAATCACTACTCGGTGTTCAAATACTCCTCCTTGAATTAGGCGGTTGGTTTGCTCAATGAGCTCAAAATGCGTTGCAGACCCGATGAGTTGCGCCAAATCCAGTCTCCCCCACCCTTCGTCGTTGTTGGGAATCGGTGTCGTGTCAAAACTATCATCCATATCCACTGCCGAGTTGATCAATGCTGCTTTGACCAACGCAGGAGAAGGGGTCTGACCTTGGTGTAATTGTCGAAAAGCCTGCACAAAAACTGCTGCCGCTCCGGAGACATGAGGACCGGCTTGGCTGGTGCCACCTTGGAATTGGTAATACTCAGAAATTGGCTGCCACGCATTTTCGTCGGTCGCGGACTCCGATTGCAGGGAGGCAATCCAAGTCCCCGGAGCCACGAGATCAGGTTTTATTCGCCCGTCTGCGCAAGGTCCACGCGAGGAAAAAGCAGCCATGGTGTCAGGACCATCTGAGTATCCAAAGATATCTGGTCGGTTGCTCCCCGATGCTCCCGTGGCGATCACATTTTTTCCGACTGCTGGACTGCCGATGGTTTGTTCCCCTGCTTCCCCGGCGTTACCTGCTGAGAACTCGAGAATAAAAGGGACATCAGGACGACCTAAAGTTTGATCATGAAACCGGTTCGCGTCCCGGACCAACGCATCAAAAAGCATCGCACTCGAATCATAAATGCCTTGGGTGTCGTCCCCCCAACTGTTGGAACCAATCACCGCACCGACCCTGCTCGCATCCCGAACTAGATCGGCTAAGTTCTCGGGAGGTTCATACCCACCCTGACCATCAAAAATCCGTTGAGCCACGATGCGAGCCTTCGGAGCCACCCCGATTCCATAATAAAAACCCTCCTCGTCCACCTCCCCTACAGAACCATTTCCAGCAATGATCCCCGCACAATGCGTCCCATGACTGTGTTCATCAGCTGCGGACGCTAGCCCACCGTAGTAGAAGAAGGCATCCACGCGACCGAGAAGGTCAGGATGCATATCAGAAGCCGTTCCATTGTTTAATCCCGAATCCGCAACCGCAACGAGCACTCCATCCCCGTCGAATCCTAAATCCTGCATAGCACTCCCCGGATTATCGGAAATTCCCCCTACGATTTCAGACGAGACCTCATCGTATAGCTTGGGATTGGGAGCTCGTTCGATCCAGAGGACCGCACTGGATCGAGTCAGTGCCTCTAATTGATGGTCACTTACCCACCCTTGCATTAACGAACCCAGATCACTCCGGTTTAAAGTCCGTAACCCTTTGAGAACCTGACGAGTTGCCAACATTTCTCGCATTCCCAAGCCAGGGGCGAGAATAACCCGAACCTCAATCGGCTTGTGAATGGGGACAGGTCCGAGTTTTGGAAGGTGCTCCTGAAGTTTTGGGTCCAGTTTGTAACTTGGCTTAAATTCCCCAACCCAACGAACCAATGGATTCGCTTGGATCAAACCAAGCTCCACATCCTTCAGCCGAACCACGTAAGCAAAATCAGGAACCGCCCGAATCAGTTCCACTCCTAACGCCTCGAAATCGTTCGCAACCCGGGCCGACACCGCCCCCTCGAATTGGACGATAAACAGTCCAGAAACAGGGTGAGTGATCCCTTGCGGATGGAGATTGCCTCTTGGGATTAACTTATCCGGAGTCGAAATTGTCTCGTTTCGTAACCAGATTTTTTCCTCCCCTCCGGCGGTGCCAGACACCAGCGCAACGAGGGACAAGGTCAGAAATACTACCCCCCTGAAACTAACCCAGCTCCAACGGTTCATCCAAGGTGGTGGACGGCAACACAAAACGGGCATATTAGTTCAGAGAACAACCATTGGTTAAACAGTTGCAAGTTAGCTAACAGTAGAGCAAAAAACGTACCGAAGCAATGAGGTCGATTAACCTTGGCAAAGTTAGTTCTGTAGAAAACAGCACTTACCCAAAACCACTGCAGCACTAGGAATTGTTCATGTGTGACAATGAACGCACACTCGTCAAAAGTGGTTCTTGGCTTTTTAATGCAAACCAATAATCTTGGTTAACAGAACTTGCGTGACATTTGTGGTTGACCCCCAACTGAAAGTAATAATACGTGATTTAGTTTCTTAAAGCTCTTATGAAAAACCGTCCTGATTATCGCCTCCAAGGGCTTCCAGAAAAACGCCAGAATGCCTTTACCCTCATCGAATTGCTTGTGGTTATCGCCATCATCGCGATTCTAGCTAGCATGCTGCTTCCCGCGATTTCGAAAGCCAAAGATCGGGCGATCATCACTATCGACGTCAATAACAACCGCCAAGAGATGTTGGCTCAGGTTATGTATGTGACCGATAACGCGGATTACTTGGCTTTTCCCGGGTGGGGCTTAGCGGATGCAAGCTGGGCACACGGTCCAAATTTGCCCGGTGGCGGAGGAGCGGTTGCCGGATTGCAACGAAGAATCACCAACCAGTTGGAAGTTTTTAAGAAGGGGCAACTTTACCCTTACCAAAAGAACCCAAAAATCCTCATGTGCCCCATGGACAAGACGAATGGATCCCTAGGAGTTCTATTCGCTCAACGCGAGGTCGTGATCTCGAGCTATGTCTGGAATGGATCCGTTTGTGGCTATGGTGCACTCTCCGGTCAAAAACCCAACACCTACAAAGCAACAATGTTCAAACCGACCGATGTATTGCAGTGGGAGACTGACGAGCTAACACCGTTCTTTTTCAACGACGTGTCCAGCTTCCCAACTGAGGGAATCTCCCAACGACACTCTGGAGGAAAAGTAATCCGAACAGGATTGGACGTCAAAGGGGGAGCGACGGTTGGGTTGATGGGGGGCGGAGTTCAGTTTTTGAAGTATTCCGCGTTCTTAAAAATGGCAAATCAAGCGATCAAGAATGATGTCTGGAATAGCCCAGGAACCAAGAATGGCCGTTAATCGTTGGTTGACTATGAACAATAAGTTGGGCCGTGCCCTGTTTGCGGTTACATTAGCCTCACTGACTGCGTTCTCAGGGTGCAGCAAGAGTGAACCGGACCTCAGCCCTGCCGAAAAGGCCAAAGCGAAAGCTGAAGAGGCAGCTAATCCATCATTCGCTGTAGCTCAGGAAATTGACGAAGCCTTAAAGAAACGCGAATTCGAGAGTGCGGCAGCGCGACTCATCGAGGCTCAGGCGATCGCTGGTCAGGGAATGCTGAGCGAAAAAGACGCAGCCCAAGTCCGGGATTCAATGCGGGATGTTCAAAGTCAATTGGCCGCAGCCGCTGCCCGAGGAGATCAGAAAGCCATTCAAGCGATCCAGATGCTTAAACTCTCCGCCTCCGGGACAATGCTCCGCTGACCGTTCCTTATTTCACCATCACAAGGAACGGTTCAGAATAACATGTCGCGTTCACATCTCTGGGCTGAGTGCGTTGTTTAAACTCTTCGATACGCTTCGCGGCAGCTTCCTTTTTCGCCATCAAATCCTTTGCTTTTGCAGCAGCCTCGGGGTTTTCTTTTTCCTTACTCACCGCCTCCGCTGCTTGTTTCGAGATCTCTTCAAAAGAGGTTTGAGCAGATTTAACTTCGCCCTCTGAAGCCTTGATGGCTTCGGGTCCGAACCTTTGATACCGACCTGAAACTTGGACGAGGAGTTCAACTTTATTAGTTCCTAAAGCCAATTTCGTTTGGTTCAGATCTAACTCGAACGTAGCGTTAGTCGCATTGGCAGGCACTTCGAAATCTTTTACTGGATCCACCAAGGCGCGGAATTTCAATACCCCTGTAAACTCGCCATGTCGTTCGATTTTGATCGGCAAGGTAATTTTTCCTCCTTTGGCTACTTCATAAACCTTTCTATCCGCAGGAAACACCGTGACTGGAGCCTCCTCTCGGTCGCTCACGGCGAGCAAGAGGCCGTCGCGAGTCAGTCGCGAATTCATCGGGTCATTATTGTAATCCGCCACTTCCCAAAGAGTCATCGCCACGCGAGCTGAATGTTTTCGTTCTCCCGCGCGACCCTGAAGTTTAATCATCCCACCCCAAGATTTGACCTCTGAACTTGTTGTCAGATAAAGGGTAGTGGAATTCGCATCCGGAGGAATAAAAGCAGGAAGAAACGAAACCCCTTGGGGTAAGCCGATCGGGTCAATGTGAATAGGTTCATTAAAGCCATCCTTTCGATGCGCAACGACCCGAATGGGCATGATTTCTTTCCGTCGGAGGAACGCGGTCCAAGGTCCAACATTTCGGGTATCTGGCTTAGTTTGGATTGGAGCCAACGCCCATGCTAGAAGCCGGAAATCAGGTTCCTGTTTGCGGATGATCAGATTATAAACCATCCGTGGCTGAGGTTCTCCGAAATCAAAACGGTTGCGAACGACAACGCGATAAACCCCATCCTCAGGTGCTTCGAAACGTTGAACAGGATCCCGGGTAGCGGTGTTAAACTCAGCCCCTCCATGGTTCGCATCTTGATCGGATGACTCTTTGAGATCATTGGTTTTCCAGTCTCCTTTTTCATTTTTGGAAAGGCGTTGGGTCAGGATGTGAGGTGCGGTTGGAATTCCTAGTCGTTGGCTGACGACCTCGATGTAATAAACATCCCCCTTTTTGGCGTTAAATTGGAATCCGTCTCGATCCCTTGCCGGATAGAACTGCCCTGAAACTTCGCAAGGAACAGAAATCTGCTGCGCACTCCCGACCAAATCATTCGGTTCAAGTTCCTGAAAAATGTTCGTCGAGGTGGTCTCCATCATTCGGACGGAATCGCTACCCGCTGTCCCTTCATTTGGTCGGACGTCAACCGTCTCAACGAACGCTTCAGGGATTTGCTGAAGTGCCGGAGCCAAACGACTCGAAGTGAGTGCAGACGCCAATGAGAGGGATTCTACGTTTTGTCCTAGAAACCACTGATTTGTCAGGATTTTTGGGTTCGGAATGTTGTAACCGAACAAGGTTTGCGGCGGGGTGTTCGAGTTCAGATTAAAACCAAGCGGGAGCACGAAATCGAAACGTGGGGCAAAACTGAGTTCTAATCGGTATCCAAATTCTCCTCCTCCCCTAAACTGCGAATCCTGAAGCTGGATAATGTAGTCCGCATCATTCCTAGCAGTAAATTGGAGACGCGTGCCGCGTCGGCCGGTCGCGAGGGTCCGACCGTCTGAATCAGTCAGGATTAAATCTGGTTCGAGGCGGGAATCCAAACTACGAGCATCACATTCGATCGTAAACCTCTGACCGCTTTTTGCCGAGAAGCGATAAAAATCGAATTGGCTCGCATCCCCTCTGCCGTTCACGACACATGGCACCTTCAGCACCATTGCGTCTTTGCGGGACTGGTGCGTCGGGATTTCGTTCAATTCAGGCAAATCACCAACGACAAAAGTGCGAGCGGTAGAAAAACCAAACCGGCCGTTTACACGGATATCATAATGCCCCAACAGAGCATTGGTGGAGACGGCAACACGGCAGACAACCTGATCTTGGCTCGGGAACACCGGTATGTTCGTGACGACTGCGGTCACTCCGGGTGCAGAGATTAGCACTTGAGTCGCCTCGTCTAAGTCAATTCCCGTCAGCCTTACATCAACCTCGGTTCCTCGTTGTGCGCCTAATGGAAAAATTGTGTCCAACCGAGCACGTGGGAGCTCAGCTCGGAGGCTCAGACAAAGGTGGAACAGGATGAACGCCACCCAAAACGGTTGAATCACGACAGTTGGGCGCAAGGGATACTAATGGTTAAACAGGAATTCTTTGGTGTTCAAAACCGCCCAGACGATATCCTCGTAGGCAGCTTTTTTCTGTTGCTCCCCTTTTTTATCAAGGTAAGCCTGTGCAAACTGGATTTCATTTGTCGAGGGTTCCCGAGAAAACGCGAGCATGTAGAGTTGGCGCAGCTTGAGTGAATGCGGCACTTTGGTGTCATTCGCCAAGGATGCTGGACGGCCATCATCTGCCGTCAGTCGGTCCTGAATTTCCTTTGAATTGAGGAGATGGAGACATTGAGCTAGGCTCACTTCCTGAGACCGTTCACATTCACAGGAACTGTTCGATTCTGGTCTGCCAAAAACAGAGAGGAAATACGAAGACGTATTAAAGCTGTTATCGGGCAATTGCACGGCTCTAGTCCCGGTAGGAATACCCGCGAATTTACTTTCAGTTTTGAGAACCAAGTTGACGGCGTCGAACAGAACTTCGGCCTGATGACGCTTAGCGTAGTATCGGGAGAAATACTGTTTATCCCCCGCATTATACTTGTTGGGAATCGAACTGAGTTGGTAAACCGTAGACTGAGAGATCGTCCGGACGAGCTGCTTCATGTCAAAACCACTCGCGATAAAGCTCTGGGCTAGCGCGTCGAGTAACTCTGGGTTCGAGGGAGGATTGGTCTCCCGCATATCGTCCTCCGGATCCACCAGTCCGCGTCCAAAAAAATGTTTCCAATAACGATTCACCAAGGACTTGGCAAAATACGGATTCGATTTTGAGGAGAACCAATCCGCCAACGCGGCGCGCGGATCTTCATCGGAGGTCACTTGATTTAGTTTAGTTCCTAGCGCGGCGGGCTTGACTGTTTGTTTCGTGCGCTTGTTGGTGGCTGATGCAAATCCGCCTTGGTGATAGATGATTTCTTCACCAGGTTGAGATCCTCCTTTGCGACCCGTTTGATTGAAAACCGCAGCTAAGCTAAAATAGTCGTCTTGGCTCCATTTCTCGTAGGGATGATGATGGCACTGAGCACATTGTAATCGTTGGCCCAAAAACAATTGAGCAGTGTCCTCGAGTTGTGAACTTGAGTTCCGAACCTGTCTGAACCAAGCAACCGGAGGATTCTCAGCCAAATCGCCTGAAGCGGAAACTACTTCACGAACAAATTGATCGTAGGGCTTGTTTTCCGCAAGACTGTCTCGAATCCACGAATGAAAGGCGAATGTTCCGCGGGTATGGGTTCCTGTCCCCCGTTTGTTGCGCAATAACGCGCTCCATTTGTTTGCGAAGAAGTCAGCATAATCGCTGCTGGCCAAAAGGGTTTCGATCCACTGGTCTCTACGCTTGGGATCCTTGGAAGCAATAAACTGCTCAGCCTCTTCCGGAGTAGGCAATCGCCCTGTGATGTCCAATGCCACCCGGCGGAAGAAGGTGGTATCATCACATATTTCCGATGGTGGCATTCCAACCGCTTTGAGTTTTTTGTAAACAATCTCGTCGATGAAATTCCGTGCCACAGGAAGATGCTCCACCGGCGCACCAAGCGGAGCGATGAACCGAGCCACAGCAACTTTGCTCTGGTATCGCACCATCACAGCAACATCACCGGGTTGATCGGATAAGGTAACCAATCCGTTCGCATCCGTTTTTGCGAGATTCTTATCGTTCGCCTCAAATAATGTGCTTCGGGTCACATCCGCGCTCGATCCATCCGAATAACGAGCCATCACGACCAATTGTTGTTCGGCTCCAAAGTAAAGGCTGCGTTCCTCTGGATAAACTTGAACTTGAACTACGGTCGGATCATTGGTTTTCCCGTAAGGCATGCCCTGAGACATCCAACGCACCAGCAAACGATAATCAGGGGTGTCCAGATCCAATCGTTTCCCTCCACCATGAGGAAGCAATGCAGCCCCTTTCAACAGAAGCAGGCTCCGATCGGGAGCTGCAGGAAAGAGACGTCGTCCTCTCGCTTCGTTCACGAGGTATTCGTAATCTTCGGTTGGTTCGAAACCGAGCAAAGAGAGTCGAAAACCATTTTGACCGCCGGATTTTCCGTGACACCCTCCCCCATTACACCCCCCCTTGGTAAAGATCGGCACCACGTCGTTTGCAAAATTGACGGGTTGAGTGACCTTGGATTCTTGAACGTGAACCGCGATTTGAGCAGTCAGTCCAGACTCTCCTGTTGCAGTAATGGTTGATTGGCCATCCGCCAATCCAATCACGAGTCCGTTCGTCAAAACTTGGATAATCCCAGTGGGTTCAGTCTTATAGACCACGTTTCGGGTGAAATCCATTAACTGACCATTTGCCGTTGTTCCCGTAACCAAAATTTGTTGGCGAGCTTCCTGCCCCTTCAATTTCAGCCCCCCCTGTTTGGCGATATTGCCCGAGGTAAATTCGCCGCGTATTTCCAAAGCAGTTGGCTTTTCCAATACGGCTTGGGTTCGAATGGCAAAGCAGAGCAGCGCCACTGTGGTTAACCACCGAAAACCAACCGGATTCATTTGAGTGAAATACATGTCAGATCAGTTCTCGGATCGGTTCGTGGCCATCGACGAGAAACGTAGGTCTCCCGCTCAAATCGGTAACCGTTGTGGTGGCTAAATCAAGACCCATGTTGTGATACATCGTTGCAAAGACTTCCCCAAAATGAACCGGCCGTTCTGTGGCTTCTCCTCCTAACCGATCCGTTTTACCGATCACTTGGCCGGTCTTCATTCCACCGCATGCCAACAAAGCGCATGAAACTCGTGGCCAATGGTCGCGCCCTCCGTCCTTATTGATGATGGGGGTCCGACCGAACTCACCCCAGACCACGACGGTGACATCTTTGTCCAAACCGCGCTGGTGAAGGTCCGTGACCAAGGCGGAAACGCCTTGATCCAGCATCGGTAAATCTTCACGAGCAATCTTGAAATTGCTGCCATGATAATCCCAAAAACCAAACGCAACCGTAACGACACGCGCTCCAGCCTCCACCAACCGTCGGGCACTCAATAGTTGTTCCAAAATCCGAGGAGCTGCATCTCCTCGCACGCTTGGATCGCCCTTACCATACATTTCGATGACTTTTTTGTCCTCTTTCGACGTGTCCAAGGCCTCCAGAAGCTTGCTGGAGGTGAGCATTCCAAACGCTTGTTGGTTGAACGAATCCATGCCCTCCATCATTCCGCTGGAATCCACATCCCGGCGGAACTTGTCGAAACCACTCAATAAGGCTCGTCGATCGTTCAACCGTTCTAAGGTGACTCCATTCAAAACCATGTCGCTTCGACTGTCCCCTTCGGGGTGAAACGACCGATGCCCCACTCCCAAAAACCCCGGAGTCGCTGCGTTGTAGGGCTTATGCTTCATCGTCGGTTCAAGACCCACGAATGCTGGAATCGCCGGATCGGTTGGTCCTTGAACTTTAGAAATGACTGAACCAAAAGAGGGCCAACCTCCCGGAGGTTGGTTATTCTTTAAACGGCCCGTCATGCACTGGAAATCCGTGTGATCATCCGTCGCCCCAACAACCGAGCGAATGGGAACCAGTTTATCCATCATCGCAGCCATTCTGGGCAAATGTTCACAGATCTGGATGCCGGGGACGTTCGTCGAAATTGGGCGGAACTCTCCGCGGATTTCAGAAGGTGCATCCACCTTGATGTCGAACATGTCCTGATGGGGCGGGCCACCCGGAAGGTAAACCATGATGATCGCCTTATGCGAATGCTTGGTTCCGGAGGCCGCTTCAGCTCGAAGCAATTGAGGCAAAGCCAGCCCGCCAAGTCCAAGAGCTCCTACCTTGAGAAAATTCCTCCGCGAAACCCCGTCACAAAACCTGTGGTTGGCCCCGTAAATGGTCAACATAAGAGCGAGGATTAAACCAACTCTTTGATGGGCAAATAACCATCCGTGAGATACTGAGGCCGACCGGTCAAATCAGTCAGATGAGGCTGGGTTAAATCTAATCCAAGGTTGTGGTAAAGGGTTGCGAAGACCTCTCCGAACTGCAGGGGTCGATCGACGGCTTCACCACCTAACCGATCCGTCGAACCGATGACCTGACCCAATTTCATTCCGCCCCCTGCTACCATTGCGCAAGAAACACGGGGCCAATGGTCCCGTCCCCCGTCTTTGTTAATCGCCGGAGTTCTACCAAATTCTCCCCAAACCACCACGGAAACATCTTTCTCTAATCCACGCTGGTGGAGATCTTCAATCAACGCGGTCACACCCTGATCCAACAGCGGCAGATCCTGACGAAGCGCACCAAAATTATCGCCGTGATGATCCCAACGACTGAAAGCCAAAGTCACACATCTGGAACCCGCCTCGACAAGGCGACGCGCTACGAGGAAGTGTTCCATCAATTTGGGACCGCCATCATCCCGATTTTTAGCATCGCCTTTTCCGTAGGCATTACGGACTTTTTTGTCTTCCTTCTCGATATCTAGAGCCTCGAGCAAGCGACTGGACGTCAGCATGCTGAATGCTTGCTCGTTGAAGGAATCCATTCCCCCCATAATCCCACTCGCATCGACATCCCGACGGAAATTATCAAACCCTTGCAGCAACGCTTTTCGGTCTGCTAGTCGATCCAAGGTGACTCCGTTCAGCACCATGTCCGCACGCCCTGCCCCATCCGGTTTAAACGGTGCGTGGCCTACACCTAAAAATCCTGCGGTGCCAGCATCCGCCCAAGGCATATGCCCCATCTTTGGTGATAGGCCTACAAACGGCGGGATCGCCTTATTCACCTGACCTTGAACCTTCGAGAGCACGGAGCCAATGGACGGCCAACCGCCGGCAGGTTGATTCTGGTGGGGACGTCCCGTGAGGCACTGGAAGGCATAATGGTCTCCTGTCGCTCCCACGATCGAACGAATGATGGCCATTTTATCCATCATTTTCGCCATGAGCGGCAAGTGTTCGCAAATCTGGATTCCCGGGACGTTGGTGGATATCGGTTTAAATTCGCCACGGATTTCGGAGGGGGCGTCCGGTTTGAGGTCGAAAATATCCTGATGCGACGGTCCTCCCGGCAGGAAGATCATGATCACAGCTTTGTGACCAAGCTTGGTGCCTGTGCTGGCCTCAGCTCGGTATAGCTGGGGTAGGGTTAAGCCCGCCATCCCGAGAGTACCAATTTTGAGGAAATTGCGACGGGAAACGCCATCGCAAAACCGAGATTTTTGGCCAAGGATTGTTAACATCGGATTTTTTCTAATTTAGGCTCAATTTCCATCGGAACACCATCTTTTTCTTTCGACGAAGGAAAATGCCTCATCATTCAGTTTTTCTACACTATCTATGCGGAACCAGTGGGGATCAAACCCCGCTATTCTTTAGGGGACTTCCAGAAACTCGAATTCCTGCCAAAGAAACAGACATAAAAAGTGAGTAAGGAGGGTAGGTTTATCGTCGAAGACTTCATGCCTGAATTGATTCGTTCCGCCGAACTTTCCTTCTTTTCCCTGACCGAACGT
>SXGT01459348.1_pt1 | contig 44187 bp, 45 predicted proteins | sample 3176221 | NCBI WGS metagenome assembly SXGT01 (sample SAMN11356862, study PRJNA531348) | freshwater metagenome | isolation source: freshwater sample F1-120 | place: China: Fuxian Lake, Yuxi | collected 2017-12-25 | reverse complement strand
ACAAAGACGAATTTTTCATCTTATATTCCTACCTGTGCAACGATTGGCATTAACTTTGTTTTAAAGTTATAGTGGGTGTTCTTGGTCTTAACTAGCTTCTAGTTAAGGGATTGGAGCATTATATAAGGTTTCTTGTGGCGGTAATCAAATTATTACATCATTGGAACAATATAACAGAGAGTTCGATATAAACCGAACAGAAGCTCATAAAAAATATTTACAATTTGCCAGAAAACTAATACTAGATTTAAAAGAATCCAAAAAAATACCGCAGGGTGATATGGATACATTGAACACATTTATTGGATGGATAAATCAGTTAGAAGATGTTTATGAACACAAATGAAAAAATTATTTTTTTTTTTGCACGAAAAAATATATTAAAAAATATCGAAGAACTTTTATTTTTTTGGCGAATTTCTATTTAAAGATAAAATTGATGAGAAAATTACGTAACTATTCCTATTGTTTTTAAAATTAAAACAATGACTGAAGCATCAAACTATAAAGGAACACAAATTAAGACTCTGAAATTCAAAGATCATGCCAAGAAACGCTCAATGTGGCTTGGCAGCCTTGTCTCTTCAGAACATGAGATTTTCGTTCTTGAAAATGGTTTATTCAAAAAGCAAACACTTGAATACAGCGATGCGCTGTTTAAGTGTATTGATGAAATTCTAGTTAATGCTCTTGATCAATATATTAATGCAATCAATTTACCTGTTGGAAAAGGCGGACCTGTAACTGAAATCAGAATAGGCTTCGACGTTACCACTGGTGAAATTACAGTAAGTAATGATGGTCAGGGTATGCCTATTTATCGTATGGATGATCCTGACAATCCAAAGCTTCCTGAGAACGAAAAACCATGGACAGTGAATAACATTATTACTAAAGAATTTACGGGCAGTAACTTCGATGATGAAGGAAGCCCTGACCGAGTAACAGGTGGAATTAATGGCCTTGGTATTAAGGTTGTTAATGCACTTTGTGCAAGATTGGAGATTGAAACAGTAGACTGGAACAATTTTCGATATTATAACCAAGTTTGCTTAGATGGTATGAACCAAATTTGCGAACCCGTAGTCATTGATTTAAAGAGTGACAGAAAAACAAAAGCCTTTCAGGATTTAACTGATTATCAACAAAAGCCACATACCACTCTGAAGTTTATTCCGAACTACACTGAGTTGTGTAAGGTATCAAGTCGTAAAAAAGACCCAAAATGGTATAACAGTGAGCGTGCAGAAACAGTTAGAAAACTTATTGAAACACGCACTTATCAGCTTGCAGCATTTGTTGCAAGTACTAACTATCGTTATGATGGTGAAGAATGTATTGAATACAAAAAGAAAGCAAAGATTTATTTCAATGACAAATTGATTGAGATTAAGAGCCTGAGTGACTATGCAATGATGTATGGTCTTAATAACGTAGTGTCTGCCGAAATTAAATCTACAGCTACACAACGTAAAAATAGTGACGATGTTGTTCGATTTCCTTGGACTATCGCCGTCAACGTAAGCCCCTCCGCAATCACAGATCGTGAAGCCGAAGGCATCGTTTATGACACTGTTGAATATAAAAGCTTTGAACAAGTGAGCTTGCTGAATGCAGTACATTTAACAAAAGGTGGCTCACATGTAAATGCACTTCTGAAAATGATTCAAGAAGCGTTACGCAGTCGTATTGAGAAATTACTTGGTACGAAACATACAGATGAAAAAGGTAAACCGAAAGACTTACCAGCACCTGTACTAAAAAATAATTTGTTCATCTTTAATAGTTTACAAATTCCTATTCCGCAGTTTGCAGGACAAACAAAAGAATCGGTAACTTTGAGTTCGTCAGATTTGAAAAGTTTTAAAGAAATCTATGAACTACCTAAGAGTTTCATAACAAAAATATGGGAACTTCTGGAGCCAATTCTGAAGTATAAATTCCTACTTCAAAATACGGCAACAAAAGTTAAAAAGCAAAACTTTGTTCGTAAATATGAGAAAGCTAAGTTTGCTGGTAAACGGCAGGCTGATGAATGTGGATTATTTGTGCCAGAAGGTGATTCGGCAGAAACCACGATTAACTCAATTATTACTTCGCGAAAAAGTAAATTGAGCAAGGATTACTTTGGAACTTATAACATTCAAGGTGTTCCAATGAATGCTTTGAAAGAAATCAAAGAAATTGTTGTTGGCAAACATAGCCGACTCAAACAAAGCAAGCGGCTGCAACAAAATGCAGGTTTGCAGGGACTATATCAAGTTCTAGGACTTAACTACGATCATACGTATTATATTGGTTCAGACGAAAAACTTCAAGCACAAGGTGATAAAGAGTTTGCATCTTTGAACTATGGCGCTGGAATTATTATGGCAGTAGATCAAGATTTAGATGGTATTGGTCAAATTGCTAGTTTAATTCTCGTTTACTTTATGGTATTCTTTCCGAATCTCATTAAGCGAGGATATGTAAAACGATGGGCTTCACCCGTTATTCGTGTTTATCAACCGAAAGGTGATGTTTTGGAATTTTTCAGCGAAAAAGAATTTATGCGCTGGCGCAAAACCGAGTTTGGTGATGATGACATTCCAGGCACTTACAAAGTTAAATACTACAAAGGGCTTGCAACTCACAGTAAAGAGGAAGTTGAGCACATGGCGGAAAGCTATGTGCAAAACGTCTACACATTTACGTGGGATGATGCAGCTAACGAATTCATGGAATCGATGTATGGTAAAGAAACCGATCCAAGAAAAGCGGAGTTGAAGACTCCAGTCACTGCTGAGTACAACGAAGATATGTTCGATCAACAAATGGTTGAAATTAGCAGTCATTTTCAGATTGAAACCAAATCATTTCAACTTGATTTTATGGAACGTAAATTGCCGAGCGCGGTGGATGGTTTAATCCCATCACAACGCAAAGCGTTCGCTGGAGGCAGAAAACAATGGGCAAACGGCGGACCTGAAATGAAAGTCTACCAATTAACTGGGTATATCACCAAGCAATTGCATTATCAACATGGTGATTCTAGTATGAACGACACTATCACAAAAATGGCTCAAACTTTTAATGGTAGTAACAATATCCCACTTTTTACACCGATTTCTAACGGATTCGGAGATATTAAAGATGGGCGTGCAAAAACAGGACAGGCTCGATACATTGAAATCAAGCTAAATAAACGACTCACTGATGTGATGTTTCCTCGTCAAGACGATTGGTTGTTACCATATGCGTATGATGATGGAGTTCAATGCGAACCCAAATATTATGTTCCGATCATGCCAATGGCTCTTCTGAACACTACAACTACAGTCAGTGTTGGCTGGAAAGTAATGAGTTGGGCACGTGATTTCAAGTTTACTTTGGAACAAGTTCGACATATGATCAAAAACAATTATCCTGATCCAGCTGGTGAACCAGCGAGTTTTCATAAGAAAGTTTGGATACAAGAAGGAATGACTATTTTTGAAGGTCATTATGGGAAGGGATCAAAAGAACAATCAGAAATTTGTGTTGGAAACTACGAATATCATGAGAGTACCAATACTGTTCAAGTTACGCAGTTACCACTGAAAGTTTGGAGTTATAAACTGAAATGCGGATATGTTGGTTGTAAACCATACGATGAAAAAGTAACCACTCGCAAAACTAAAGAAGGTGAACAACCTCTTCCAAGTAAAGAACATGTTTTGGAAGTTACGGATAATACGGGAAATAACATTGTTGACATGCAAGTAACGTTGCGACCAGGTGCATTAGAAAAAATCGAAGAAGATTATGGCGATGCACAAATCGATCCAGTAACTGATTATCTCGAATTAAAGCAGAATTTAGAAAAACAACTCAATATGATCAATAAAGATGGTGGAGTCATTGAATTTGATAATTATGAAGACATTGTGAAACATTGGTTCCCCATTAGACGTAAACTCTATGAAGATCGCTTAGAACGTGAAATTCTTATGTTGCGATTTGAAATCATACATTTAGAAAACGTACAAAGATTCGTCGATATGGAAAAGAAAGAGGAAATTAATGTGAATGACATTCCAGAAGACGAGCAAGATACAACTCTAATGGAAAACAAATTTGTCAAAATCAATCTGACAATGCTTGAAAGTCCAAAATACACAAAGACTGAAGATTTACACGACGTGATTTTTGGAGAATCAGCAAGTTACAAATACATTCTAGACAAGATTACGAAGCGTATGTGCTCAACACAACAAATTCAGAAACGTGATGAGAAAATTAAGGAATTAAAGGCTGAGTTAAAGAAACTAGAAGAATCAACGTACAAAGATCTCTGGTTAGATGAATTAGATAAATTAGAAACCGTTGTCGAAGAAGGTATTCGAACCGGATGGTTGTACGGTCAAAAACAACACACATTCAAGAAAGCTGGTGGAAAATCAAAAGCAAAGAAAACCACTAAGAAAAAGTAAAAAACTGATATTATATTTTTTAACAAATGAAGTTAGCAATTGTTGGGTCGCGCAACTTTAAAGATTACGAAAGGTTTTGTATTGAAGTTGAAATTGCATTAAAGGAATGGGATGTTACAGATATCGAAATTATCAGTGGTGGTGCTGACGGAGCTGACGCACTTGCCGAAAGATATTCGCGTGAAGTTTTGCAACGCGAGCCAGTTGTATTTCCGGCAGATTGGAATAAGTACGGAAAAAGTGCAGGTCCGAAACGAAACACACAGATAGTTGATGCTTGTACACACATGATTGCTTTTCCGTCACATTATGGCAAAGGAACACAAGACTCTGTAACAAAAATCCAAAAAGCTAAAAAACCTCACAAAGTTATTTTCATTGATTAATTGTTTTAAATATTTGGTACAAAACTGAAAACGATGGAGCATGTTCCGATGGAAATATTAGCGCAAATTTTAATTAAAGTAGATGCGCCTACAATCTATAATTTAATGATGGCAAGTCAATATTTTTTAGACATTCTTGATATTGATGCGTATTGGAAATTACGGGTTAAAAAAGAGATGCCAATGAGACCATTTAATCATAAAACATATAAATGGCTGTACCAGTGTCACTTAGCTCGAAAAACCTTTGTAAACAACATGAACCAAACACCGTGGATGGATGTTCAATCTGAAAAAACATACATTGGAGATGATGTAGAAGGTTATATAGTATACAAAGAAGCTCACGAGACTATTATGGAGGAAATTGCAGCTAATTTACAAGCGTTACAAACTGTTGAAGAACAAGATCGAAGATTTGTCACATCAAACAAAACTGGATATTACACACATGAAAAAAACGGCGATAATTTTTATTTCTTCAGATATGCTCCTTATGATGCTTTGTATGTAGGAATTATGTTCCAAAATGGCAACATTTTTGTAGACTACAGTCCTGTTTATATGGGTGAAATTAAGTGTGAAGAAAACGAAATTTTTCGTTCAAGTGAGGGTGTTGCTGTATTTCGATCTGGACATACGTTTACTAAAAATGACTGGGAAGATGAAACAGTGTTTATTGCTAATGTAAATCCACGATTAGCCGTTCCAGTTACTACTGTAAATGTGATGATGGTACTTGATCAAGGAATAGATGCATGGATAGAATACTGTATTGAAAAAAATATCGATGAAGAATGGGCGCGTAATTTTAGCAATACCGCCAGTTAAGGATGTTTTACATTTTCTAAAGTATTAATCCATTTATTTGGTATGTAAAAAGGAAAGTACACTGTATTATCTAAACCGTCTGTTATACTAGACAGAGTACTTCTTACCACTTTGGCGCTTTGTAAATTCCACAACCATTCTCGCCATGTTTGCATCATATAAATGTAATTAAGACGGCTATGTTCTAGAAACGCCAAACCACCATTATGTCGCCAATTTTTCCATCGTGGAATCCATAATGACTCTTCTGTACTTAATTCACGAAACTGCTTACATACCAGTGAAGTGCTTCTGATTAGATCTTCATCTGAAACAAATAGTAAAATATGCAAAACAATTTCATTCGGTAACTTATTCATTATATATAACAAAAAATTATTCATCTTCGATATTGATTTGACGAACTCCATGCGGAATTGCAACTTGGGGTATGGGATAATCTTATAAAGAACCTCAAAAAATCAACTGTTTATTAAAATCTTATATAGTGAATATCCATTTAAATACAGGTGTGCTACACATCTTAAATGGAAATCACCAGTTACGGTATAGATTCAGAACAAAGACGAATTTTCATCTTATATTCCTACCGGCATTAACTTTTAATAAAGTTATAGTGGGTGTTCTTGGTCTTAATTAGGTTCTAGTTAAGAGATTAGAGCACTATATAAGGTTTCTTGTAGCGGAAGTGCCAATCCAGGATTTTGATTAAACCAAAATTGTAAAGGCGTTCATAAATCTGGATTAAACACTGGTAAAGCCAAAACCTCAATCGGAATATATTCAAAACACGACATTACTTTACCATCACTATAAATGTGAAACTTACACAGACATCCCACGTATCTTTGCATCAGGTATTTCTTTAGGCCATGTGCGTAGAATTTTGATGCTATAGTTTTTGGGGTTTTTCTAAATTGTAAATCCACTTTTTTATTCGATCTCGCCATATTGATTTATCATGCATCAGATCATTGAAATAGTGATTTAATAACGGTAGTTTGAGCAAATCACCATCGCCAAGATACGGGAATATCTGAAAATAAATCTCAGTTGGCAAATCTTCCATTGTTAAAAAATAAAAATGTAATCAAATTTTTAGAACTCTTTAGAAATTGCTCGAATTTGTTCCATTCCAAGCTCACAAGCATCAATCATAATTTTAACCGGCTCGGCGTGATCTACGTTAATTGTAATGTTACGCTTCAGAGGGTGCCACAATTTTTTGTTAACAAATGGTATTGCTGGATCTAAGTTATAAACGTTAATCACGAGAATTTCTCCAATTGTATGGGTTTCGTTATAAATGTGTACTTTTGTTAAGTCTGGTGTAAATTCTACACGCACTGTGTTACCTGGTTCAGCTTCACGATTTTTCAAGTAATGTGTAAGTTCATCACGAATTATTTTTAGTCGATCATATATGTTTTCACAAGCCATTTTAATTAGTTGTTTGGGTGGAATTGTTCCCAAAGTTTCTACTTCTAGTAGATATGTATCAGATACTGCAATGAAACTAGAACATACTTCTATGTTTTTGTTTACAACAAGATCGAAATTCGGGATTTTTTTCTTATATGTTTCAGATATCATCTCTTTGTATGAAGCATCAGGAATGATGAGAATACGCAATTCGTGAATACTACGCTCAGTTGTGCCGGATTTAGTTAAAGGTAAAATATCTTTAGTTCTGACCATTACTCTATTAAAGAATCCAGTAGAATTCACAATATTAACATCTACAAAATCTAACGGCATGTACACGATTCCGCAAACTGGTGAAAACTTTGCATTATCATACCCATACCCTTCTTTAACAAAGATATCTTTTACGAGTAAATGTTTACCTGGACGCAACTCTGCAATACTAAACTTATCATCACAAGATACATTAATATCTCCGCTGTGAACACGCGTCCATGGTTGTTCGGTATTTGTATTGACAATATCTATAGTAAATGTTGCATCAACATTTGTAGTTTGATCAATTGGAATCAGATTAAGCCTATCACGAAACTCTTCTCGAATTAAGTATTCTTCGTCAGTATCAATATCCTCGATTTCGACATCAAGAATCTTAATTTTCATTTCTTCAAGAAGTGTCCTCCTAATTCCATTTGCAATCTTTGTGTTTGTATTTCTGAGAACAAACGATATAACTTGACGTTTTTTCGTGGGCAACAAATCTCTTATTTCTCTTTCATGTTTTTTGAAGATTCCAGTAATTTCGTACACAACATCTCTAACTTCCACGTTTGTTACACTTGGTAGTTTTTGCTTCATTGCGAAATGGTTTTAAGTATAACTTCAGAAATCAAATTTTAATATAGAAAAAAAGCACTGTATTAATATAGAATGAGCGAAACAAATCAACAAAATATGGGGCGCAAGCCGACGGTGACTGTTTATGTGCAGCCTGGAACGCGTAGTACGAAGATTCTATCACGATATATTGCTAAAAATATTGATGTTATTAATCAATATGTTTTTATTGATTTGTTTAAGATTTCAAAGGACAATTTAACAGAGGTTAAAAAACGTGGGATTCAACGCACACCGACTCTTGTATATGGGAAAAAGACAATTGTTTCATTAGAAAAAATTATGAAAATCCTTACACCTCCAAGTCAGCGAAAAGATAATTTTGGATATGGTAAAACAAGTGCTGATGAGTTTGTCCAGGATTTTCAAATGGCCATTCTGGATGATGAAAGTGACGACGAAGATGAGTTTGATCCAGAGAATCGTGAAGCAGAAATTAGACAAAAAATGAGCGCAATGCAGAAACGCCGACCAGAAATGAAGGGGGTGAGTAAAAAGCAACGTTTACAGGGTGGTAAAAAATTACACAAACGTCAACCAAAAAAGAGCTCATTTGACAAAGGAGGTGATGGTGATCGAGAATTTCGCGACATGGCTGGTGTGGACAACATTGCTGAAACACCTACCTATGGATACATGAGTGAAGCAGACGGTGAACTGTTACTTGAAGAATACCGTAATGAGTTAGCAGACGCTAGCGGGCGTAAGGTTGGAAAGAATATTATGACTCGTAGAAGATAATACGCATTATTCGCATTTTTTTTGGAAGAAAAATATACATCAAAATATAATATGAAGAAAAAAGGACTTGACTTTACGCAAGTTAATGGATCTAGTGGAAATTTTTCGTGTGACATTATCACTGCGAGAGAAAAATTAAAGACTTGTGCTTTAGAACTAGCAGGGCCAATCCGACCATCTGATCGAAATAAGCCTGTTGAATTGCAGGGATCTTTAAAAGTAGACGGGTCGGAATTTTGCTTTTCAGGTGTGGTTGGTCAAGATTATTGCCCGTGTATAGCTTTAAAGTATCAAGCCGATGAAGCATTCCCTGCATATACTATTATGAAAGTGAGTGACGAAACAGATTTTCGTGTCAAAACTATGAAAGCAGATGATAATAACCGCACTGGTGTTGTTGGGATATGCACTACAAGCTCAAATGGCGCAGGAGATATTGCGAAAGTATGTACTGGTGGTGTTTTCAAAGTTAAAATGCAAACCGGATCAATGGTTACACGGGGGGATCGCTTGAAAAAATCAGATATTCAAGACGGTGTGGCTGTTGCGACCGAATCATCAGTTGGTGTGTTTGGAATCGCTTTGGAATCAAAAATGAGCAATTCAGTTATTCTATGGGATGGATCACCCAGTTTTAACACTGAAGAAGTCAATATTTTACCCATGTCAAACGTTAGCGGTATTTGCTTTATAGGACCCGGATATGGTCATTCACATGGAGGTTCAGTGAATATTAAAGTCGAACTATGGGATGGTATGCAATGGATCACAGTTGTAATGCTGGATGTTAATGATGAAGTGCATTTTAACACTATAAATGAAACATTTGGAGTAATTTCTACGGTTAGTAAGATTAGGTTTTCGTCAGACCCTGGTCAAGACGATACATTTCACGACATGGATAACTTGTACATTAGTTTTAACTGTCCAGTTGAGGATTTTCTTGTAAAAGCCTGTTTTATAAAAAGTGAAAACTATTAAACGTAAAAACAATGGAAGATAATTTTAATCAAGAGTTGTACAATCTGTGTCATGGGATTAGAACACAGATGATTGTAACATTAAATAAAAATTATTCCGAAAGCAAAGTGGAAGACGGCCTAATTAAGACTGCTATTGCAAAACATAAAGCAAATCCGAAAATTTCAAGGGTTGTTATCGCTGCTTTGGAAAGCGTGGACAATTACATTATTAGCGTGTCATCAGCTTATTTTTCACGAGAGAACTAATTTTCAAATTAAAGAATTAATGTTTATTTTTTATACATGATGGATGAAACAGTAGCAAGACGAAGAATTAATCCCACTGAACGTAAAAATGAACTAAAAAAAGAAATTACCGAGTGTCAAAAGAGTTTTTTACGGATCGTAGTTCAAATTACGACCAAACTTCACAATAAAAACAAACGAGATGGTGATTTAGCAGAGTTAAAAGAACAAATAAGTGTTGCTGTGCGAGATGCTCCGGAAGATATTTTCCGTAATGCCGGGGAGTATGTTTGGCAATATCGCGAGGATATTAGACTCGGGGATGTGAAGAAATTTCTAGGAATGGACTTCAAAGACGAAGTAGAAAAGAAGGTCACTGACAGTAGTGAAGCAGAACAAGTGCAAATGCTCATTACAAAAATTAAGCGCACATGGAGGTTACTTAACGAAAACGAACAAAAGGACCTCATCAAAGATGTTCAAAAACTTGTTGCAAAATATGCTCAATGGGAAGCACACACTCGCGAACTTAAAAGCTTTGATGAAAATAAGTAGACGCTAAAAAAACTATTTAAACGGTTGAAGTGCAAATTAATATAAGAAATGTCGCGCACAGTTAAGATTTCGACTGCTAAAAAAACTATGAAGGACCCCCAACTGATTGAATTGTTCAATCAAATGGTTGGAACATCTGCTCCGGATCCAAATGTAGTTATTCCCAAATATGAGAAGTTATTAAGTATTACGGGGGATATAGTTAATATTCTTGGAAAGTTTGTTGTTTCACCTTGTCAGGTATTACGGCCTGAGTTTGAAAAGGGATTTGAAGATATTGAGAAGTTTGTTGAAAAATCTAAAGAAGAATTGACAAAATTAACCATTGAACCTACGGAGAAAAGTGTTCTCTCACAAGAAGAACTTGATTTAGTTAACACACAACCAGACACATTGGAAAAAGTCATGCAGAATATGGGACTTAAATACGATGTAAATGAGCTTGGGGAGGCTTACAAAAATCTAAAAGACAGTGAGGTTGTAAAGGCATTCATTATGACATACAGATTGCTGAAAGAATCGTTGGTGGCCGAAGTCGAACGCAGAAAAGTTAAAATGGAGTTGTTTGACAGTGAACATGATCTAGCAGACAAAACTAAACTTTCTAGTTCGTTTATCCGCAAATCAATTGGGCACGTTTTGAATTTGTTCAGCTTTTCGAGTATTGATTTTAAAGGGATTGATCTTTCACCGCTCGTAGATAAAAAGATGCGCCAGTATGTATTGTTTACATTATATTTAGTTTACACTAAATGTGATGAAATTTACAAGCTTGTGACAAGTCCTGATGTGGACGTTGCGAAATTTTCAGAGGCGCTTGTTTCAAACATCGACAGTATTCGTAAGCGCATTCCTCGATGTGATGAGGCATTCAATAAAATTAAAGAATCTGTTGAGCTTCTTCAAGGTAATTTTGGTGGATATTACAAAGATTTTATCAGTTCTCAAAACCCAGGTATTATCGTGGAGCACTTCGTCTTAGATGTCGCAAAGGATTCCAAAGCGAATGCAAAAGTTACACGTCAATTTAGACAAATTATTCAATTCTACAAAAAGCACATGGCTGGTCAAATCAAAGATCCTAAGCTGCAACGAATCTTCAGTTTAGTTGGAAAAAACCTGGACATTCTTGAAAAGAAAACTGGAGTCCGTAAAGATGGTGACGAGGAAGATGATTTGGATGGGGAGGATGAAGACTCTGAAGAGAAGGAACCTGAACCACCAAAAGAGCTTACACCCGAAGAAAAGGAAGAAAAGCAAAAGACGTTTCTGCCGGAGAACATGCGTGACGGGTCAAAAAAGAAACCACCCCGTCGTAAAAAGAAGGCGCCTAAATAACCAATTAAAAAAATGATTGTTTTTTTTAAATCAATAAAATGAATCGTGAAGTGAGTTTGGGGGTGGTTGGATTGGTGTTTGGGTATTTAGGTGTTCGGTCAATTTGCCAATGGCTTGTGGACCGAACATTCTCAGACAAACCCGAAAACGACGTACACGTAGTTGGAAACTTCACAAAAGATGTAAGTATATTCGGGTGTGAAAACAACTACTCAAAATGGAACAAGTTGATAAAACCCACTTCATGCGAAACATTTGAGCTTGTTCCAGTTAGTTATCGTATCGCTGAATGGACAGGTCCGCGAATTGATTTACAAACTACTAATGGTCCATTTACATGCATATTAGAACCCAACGTAGATGTTCAACTTAACACATGTGTATTGACACAAGGATCGTCACATGTAAACACTGATTATAACGGGATTTTAAACTACCCAACTCAACTGGAGATACGATTGCGACAATCAACCAAAATAGTTGTATATGGCCGCTTGGAAGGTGCAACATTCCGTATTTCAAAACTTTCAAATTATCCAGTTGTGCAATACAAATCAATCATGGTGTCGCAAAAAATGCAAAACATAGGAATGTTCTTAGGAGTGACTGCTGTGTTGGCAATTTTATTTCGGCAATTTAAAGAATAATTCATTTTTTATATAATGTCGACGAAAGAAATTGTTATACCACTGGGTCTTGGACCCACACAATTATTCATTGTTATGATATTTATTATCATTGTTTATGTAGCGCTCAGTATGTATAATCCGAATGACCGATTTATGACTGCTGCTCTATCCACTCTTGGAGTTACATTTTTCTTCTTAGTGTACTACGGTTGGAATATAAAAGAATCTTTAGTTGATTATGAACATGCACCAGGTTTAGGAGCTTCGGATCACTATCTTCGTCCCGCTGAAAATAGTGGATTGAATATGGACGATCAAGATCGGCATTTATCAAAACAAGGTAATATTTCATGGGAAGATGATGCCGGTCCAGTTACTCAAACTGACCGAGATATTTTAATGGAGAGTAATGATTTTGATAATAGTGATATAGTAAGTGCATATACAGAAGGAGCTTCGCAGACGCACGTGCCTTTAGAAGGGTCGAGTAGTGATTTTCATAGTGTACATCAATTAGCATATCCAAAACATCCAGGATACGAAACAGGTGATGGACCGACCGATTTAATGTATTCAGAATATCAAGTTCCATTGAGTGATCGCGCCATTAATATGGATGATAAAATAGCGCGTAAGCAACATCATCGTGCTGATATGAACAAAAAAGCTATTGACGGGGCTGTGCGCGCCACACGCGATCAATTTAAACGATTCTTCTCAAATGAACTAGCAGAGGCTGATGCCGAACCATGGTGGGAAGGAGGTGACACCGACAAAGAAACTGATTTCAAATATTAAAGGAGATTTCTTCTAATCCATGAAATTTGAATAATTGTATAATAAAAACCAAAACCATGGACGTTCTTGATGAATTGAGTGAAGACCAGCAGTATGAGCTTTACAAAAAATTGCGAGCAAAGTTTAGCATTCTAAAAAACGATGAAGAAGTTTATTATGTCTTTAACAGCGGATACACTTCACGATTACTCAAAAATAGTAGAGAACCATCTACTACATTAAAAGACAAGGTTATTAAAGTATTTGAAGAACGAGACTTTGATGAACGTCCTGTATTCATTTATGATAATACATGGGGTCAAGGATTGTACCTGCGTGATGGTGACAATTATAACAACCTGGGTAGCAATATGGATGCAATCAAAGAAAAAGTAAGTTCTGAATTGTTTTCTATCATCGCTAAAAAGCGCGATTGTGTTTGTTTTAAACGAACAGAAACACAGCCATTGATGGATATGATGAAAGAAATGAATTATTGTCGTATATTTTCAATCGACTCAATACGTTACGAATTTACGGAAAATGGAACTACAATTGTAATTGAAGACGTAGACTCCGAATCTGGCTAATACACACATTTATTTTTTGAGCTGATGATCTATATAAAATAAAAGCTTGAATAGGCTTAGCTTTATGACTTTTTAACGGCCCGCATTAGGTTAATCATTGTTCTTTGTACGACCACGACTTACATACTAATAAACCTATTCGTAAGTCAGGTTTTTCAAGATTCTCCAAAATTAACCGATCAGCTCCTTGAGGAATATTTGACCACATTAGTTTAAAAAACAAACAATCAATTTTCACCAACTAATTATTGTATATCCGCATGATTGGTAATCACCACGATCTGTTTCAACTGTGTAGCCAGCCTTTTTCAAGTAATTAGCAAGACTCGTGCCAATACCATAAGCTAAATGTAATGTATTTTGACCTTTAGCAACAACCTCATCAATTTTGGGCTTCAACTCTTCCCATTACTGCCTTACAGAGGTCATTTCCTCAACTAAGTCCGACATCTTTTTATTGTTTTGGTGTTTCAGTTTTTAAATAATCGTATAGAAACATTCCACCTAACCCAAGCAAGAGAAACGGTAGAAATCCAAGTATCATTTTACTACCGGTGGCAGCACTTGCAAAGACAATAATAATTACTATTACTAACAACACAAGTTTGGCAATTTGTAATCCTGAAAGTTCACCTTGGCCGGTTCTTCTATGAACTGGTCTGTGTACTGGCTGTTGGCGTTTTCTCGCCCAATATTGTTTTATGTCAGCATCAGTCATTCCTTGCGCTTTTAATTGTTCATTCCTCGCCTTTATTTCGGCAGTTTGTTCTGCTGTTGACTTTTGACCAGATACTTTTGCATATCCTTTTTGTGCCAGTGTAATCGGCGCAACTATTGCAGATGAAATTAAATTGGTCAGAAACCCAAATGAACTTTCAGCAGCTGTGTGTACTTTTTCTTGAGTTGCCAACACAGCGCTTGCTCCTTTGTCAACATCCTCTGCAATTTTTTGTATGTATCCTCTCGGATCTTCGGCCTTAGTATTTTTTTCAGCTAAACCAGCCATTAGTTTATCTAAACCATCTTTGTATCTGTCAGGATTCGCTTGTATATCTTTCAAAACTTCCTCTTTTGTAGTATTATGCTCTTTTGCAATACTTTCTGCATACAAATTAATGACCTGATCCTTGCTAACAGGTCCACCAGATGGATTTTGTTCTTTATCTCCATACAGAGTAGTAATAGCAGAAACAGCAACTGGAACTGCTTGAAGAATAAAAGGTATAGCCGCTACAAATGCCATCTTATATTAGAAAAAAAATAAAATACATCATTCTATTATTGAAACCTTATTCATAAATCCTTCGTTTTGTGCAACTTTTGAAAGACATTTAATTGCTCCTTCAACCATCGTTGGATTTTCCGTATTAATAAAGTATACGCCTTCCATTTGTGTTTATATTCTACCTAGATTTAATTGGAAATACATTTTTTCAAAAATCGCGTTTGAGTCCACATTAAAAAAAGGCCAAAAATTAGGCCCATATCTTTACTTCATAAAATGTCGCAAAAATCAAAAAATAAGCCTACTCATTTATTGTTCTAATGATATTAGCTCGATTTGAGTAACAATTCGCTTACTTCCGAATTGTACTTCAATGTTACTAACTGGACCAGGCTCGGCAGTTAAATCAACTGGAATTGTGAATTCTGTATCACTAATACGTGTAATAATGTGTCCTTCATAGCGATTTACCTCACGATTTGTTCGCTGTGCGGCGAGCACATCTGCCTGATTAGATACAAAGTTGCATACATATACAAGATCACCTGTTACAAGTGTATGTGGTTCAGTTGATGTAAATAACGCTGGGTTGGTATTGCTGATTGTAAAAAGTAATCTATCTGCATCGAATTCGATTTTTTCAAAAGGCGCACGAAAAACTAATGTTAATGTGTTTACTTGTGCCATCGGCTTGCGAAACTTAAATGTATCACAGATAGGCGTTAAATGAATGCGATTACGTTCTATACGATCAATTAGAAATTCAAAATGGTAATAATGTGGGCGGGGTACACATCCTATATCACAATCTTCAAATTCGTTAACCTGAATACTTTGTGCTTTAAACTCCTTAATGTATAACCGAACTTTGCTGTAAAATTGGTACCGAGCTTCCGAAACTGGGATCCAAAATGGACAGATTTTCATTTGCATAACTTCGGTTACAGTATCTTGCATACGGATATCACCAGGTCTACCAGGGTCATTTGATGTATGAATATTCCACTTATACTCACCGGGTGAATCATATTCTATTAATCTAAATCGAGAATCTAACGGAATGACTTGATGTGGTAATACGATACTTTGAAATGTTATAAGTGAACTACGACTGCGGGCGAATATTTCTTCGATAGCTTCCGGTGAAAACGCACCATTCATTGTGCGCAAATATTTTAACAACTCTTTATTTACGCGTTGTTGAATTCTAGCCATTGCGATTCCGGCATCGCCTTCACCATCGATATCTAAACGTTCTTGTGTGGCGATGTTATTGGGCGCAGAACGTGGTCCTAGTAAATGTTCACCCGTGTGATCGCGGTCAACTGCTGCACTCCCACGTCGATCATGATACATACTGTATTTTAAAGGATTTTCGTCGGTTGTTAATCCATTAATTTCGATTTTTTGGTATTCTTTCATATCTGGTTGATCGGTAACTTCATTAAGTCTAACAAGGGATCGCAGATCCTCCTGTTCTTGTGGTACCTCTTCCCACATATTATGACGATACATGAATTGATCTGCTATTTTTAAACGAGCTTCACTTAGCTTTATCCCTTCGAACTGACTCGGAGGTAAGCGCCCTATAAATTTATCAAGTTCGGCTACTTCGCCATTAGACAATTTGCGTCGAATTTTCTGTGTAATTAAGTTAGAAATTGCTAAAAGCGAATCATGCGTAATTAAAAGTTGCCCAGAATCTCGTCCAATCATACTATCTTCATATTCAGCACCGTTAGGAGCCATCGTACCTTGCGTACGAAGGACTTTTCTTTTAGCTCTGTGTTGCGATTTACTCATTATATATTTAACGTAAACAAAATTATAAATGCAAAAACTGCATTTAAAAAAATGTAACTCAAATATATCAGAGAATGTCTTTTGTTCATATTGGGTATAAGTGCAACGGATGTGATGAAGAACCAATCACAGGAAAAAGATGGCATTGTTATATTTGTAAACGAGCTGGGCGCGATTTTAATATATGTGAGTTTTGTTACACCAAATTTTCGCATCCACATAAATTAGGAGCTATTAAGCGTCATAGTACTAAAGTTAAAGAAATACACAAGGTCCGTGATAAAGATAAACGCACTGGTCATATAGTAGATCCAAACAAATATGAATACACACCAGACAAGCTAAACAAAAGATTTGCTGCAAAAGTTACACAAGAGCCTACTGAAAAGGTATCATCCAAATCTCGTCCGAAAGATGATGAATCAGATGACCGACGTAATTATTTCGCTGATTTGATTTAAATAATGAGTTTATGTTTGCTGCCACGACTAACCATTAAATCGGACGTGGTCTTGATAAGAAGCACATGTCCGAAAACAGAAAAGTATTTTAAACAAAAATGAATATTGGCATTAACATAATTAACAATGGAAATTCAAGTAACTAATCCGAACAAGGAGAGATGCAACAATTCTCAAAAATTAGCATCAACGCTATCATGCATTGTGTATAGAATAAAAGACGGTATTCTCAAGAAATTTCGTAATGATTCATATTCACAAATGTTTGATCATGTTGTTCGTGAAGTGATTGTTTTACGTAAAGTCAGACACCCTAATATAATTCAACTACAGGAAATATGGTATGATCAGTCACACCCGAGTTTAATTTTAGAGGATGGTGGGGTATCTTTATGGAGTTATGCAGCAAAATTATCGAGAATGACCAGAGCCGCTGTTTTTAATTCTATTTTCGTACAAGTATTACATGCATTTAACTATCTACACACAAACCACATTATTCATTGTGACGTCAAAGCAACTAACATCCTTATCAAAAATAACGTCGTTAAAGTGTGTGATTTTGGATTAGCGCGTTGTGTATCAGGTGATGACTTGGGTTTACTCGCTTACACGATGAATTATCGTCCTCCAGAAATTCTTGCAGGAAACTATAATTATAACACTCAAGCCGATATGTGGGCAATTGGTTGTGTAATGTATGATTTTATTACACATATGATGTTATTTGGCAAAAATAATGATGAGGAAACAGATGACGCAATAATGCGAGACATTCTTTTAGAAGTGCCAACATCGATAGAAGAGCTTGAAAAACTGAACGCTGATTATGATATTCCTGAAGGTCCTAAATGGCAAAAAATTAATCAACTTATAATATCTGAAGACAAGATAACAATGATAAAATCATTACTTTCTATTCATCCAAAGAATCGTCCCAATGCAAAAGCATGTTTAATTCTCTTAGGAGAGGAGCCACAGAATGTCCAACCGATTCAATCACCGTATTTGATTCGTAAAAAAATTAAATCGGATCTGAATGTCCGGTATATCATGATATTGCACATATTAGAAATCGGTAATCAGTTTCCAATTTCACCGTTCGTTATATCATCGGCAATTGACATTTATGACAAGTTTTTAATTATACATCAAGAAGCCGATCAAACTAAACTAATTTTGTACTATATTGCGGCTGTTATATTAGCCAGTTGCATTTATGATTCACATAAGTTATTTTCGTCAGATTTTGAGTCAGTTTATAATGAAAATGATATTACAAATGCAGTAAAATCGTTATTTCGAGAAGTGTCATATGATCTGGATAGTTACTCTTTATGGCAAATTGTACAAGATCAAATCGCATTAAATATTTTAGACAAAACAAAAGAAGATTATTATTGGGAAAAAGTCAAAGAAATGTACTTGGATTATGAAGCACTTGGACCTGATTTAGAGCAAGTTACTCAAAAACTCATACAACGCATATGTTAAAATACTTTTTGAATGTTTGTTTTTTCTTGTTAATATATCATGAGTACAATCGAAAAGTCTGTTGTTCAAATCTTTAGTGATAAGACTATTGTTAATTATGCAAGACCGTGGTCTATTTCTCATAAAGAAAGAAGCACTGGATCGGGGTTTGCTATAGAACTTGTTGGCTTTAAAAAACCATCAAAATATATTCTTACCAATGCACATTGTGTAAACGAGGCATCGTATGTAACAGTACGTAAACAAGGTATTTCAAGAACTTTTAAAGCAGTCATAGAAGCAATCGGATACGAAGTGGACTTAGCTATTCTTTCTGTAGATAATAAAGAATTTTGGGATGACGCACCAGCATTACAACTTGGTGATATTCCGTCAAAGTTGTCGAAAGTCCAAGTATTAGGTTATCCACTAGGAGGATACAACGTTTCTATTACACAAGGCGTTGTAAATCGCATTCAAATTATTCCTTATTTTAATGTTGCGAAAGGAATTACAATTCAAATTGATGCACCTATTAATTTTGGCAATTCAGGCGGACCTGCCGTTAATGAGCAAGGTGAGGTGATTGGAATTGCATTTGCCGGAGAAGATGACTCCAGAACACAAAATATGGGATATTTAATCCCCACATTAATTATTGATTTGTTTTTAGGAAATATTAAGAAATTTAAAGCGTTTAATGGGTTATGTTGGTTTGGTATTGATAAACAAAAACTTACGAATAATGGATTGCGAGAATACTACAAACTAAAACCTCATCAAACCGGTATTTTAGTATCAAATGTAGAACGACTAGGGTCGCTATACGGTAAAGTGAAAGAAGGTGATATAATTACTAAGTTTAATGATATAGTTATAGATAGCGACGGAACTATATCAATGCGTGCGCTGATTGAGAGTGCTAAAAAAAATGTCGTCCCCACTGAGAAGATCGCTGACGTTGTGGAAATTCCGTTGGCTAGTGATGAAAGAGTTACATATGGAACTGCAATCAGTTTGCAGCTGCCTGGCGAAGACGCATCTGTAACAATTTTGCGAGATGGTGTGCAAAAAGTTATAAAGTTTACTACAAAGCTAAAAGAATTTTTAATTCCAATTCTACCATACCAATTAGAACCGGCTTATTATATTGTCGGCGGCTTAGTATTTGTACCTTTAACATTAATGATGATTGAAAAACTACTTGAACAAAATGAAGATCCAGGACTATATGGATATGTCGGTTCTGAAAAATTAGTAGAAGATCAACAAAAAGTAGTTCTTTCAGACATTCTCTTAACAGAAATTACAGATGGTTACAAAGATAGATTTCAAGTAATATGGTCTGTAAATGGACAAATGATTTTAAATTTGGCACATCTTCGCGAAGTCATTAAACATGAGCTTAAAACTTCTAAATTTCTAAGATTTGAGTTTGAAAGTGATCCGCATGTAATGGTGCTAAAAAGCGCTGATGTAAAGAAATATACACAAACCATTGCTCAAGAACAACTAGGCTTATCAGAGTTATACGTTAATAAAACAGGCTGGTCTTTAGACAAAAAAGCAGATCTACAGTTACTTAAAAAAAGTACAAAGTAAAAACTTTTTAAACATACAATATATAATATCTAGATATGGACCCTCGTATATATATTGCTGTAAGCGTAGTTATAATACTGGTTGCTATTTTAGTTTATTTAAAATGGAGTAGTTCAAAAGAAGAACTAGAAGAAGATATGCTTCCTGATGATTCGGATGTTGATTTAGTAGACGATGAAGAAGAATTTACCATCATAGATAACCAGTAGGTGCTGAATTACCATAGTACAACACAGCAGAGTTTTGCGACATTGTTAATATTAAACTAACTTCGTTAGTGTTAGGGTCTTCAATATTGAATTCTAATTTCATGTCACTTGAGTCGGCACTAATATGAGAAGGTTCCATTTTTTGAATAGTAAAAACGATCTGTTGTGCGTTTATCGGATGTAGAATGATATGTGAATTGTCTTCGGATAATGAAAACGTGACTGTTTGCAGAACATCTGCATAGTTAGCACCTAATGGACCGTCATATTTAACCACAGTCCATTCTCCTTCAAACATAGACGGAGAATTTAAAAACACATATAGTGCTACTGAAAGTATCAGTAATACAATAATTATTACTCCTATTGGTAATCCACCCATGATACAATTCTATATTTAATGCTTAAAATAGTTTTTTTCACGTTTCTTGATAGCATCAAGAACCTCATTGTAAAAATTATGATCGTCAAAAATTTCCGTATGTGCTCCTAATTTTGGATCGTATTCAAAAATATGCACATTGTCTTCACCCAAAACATATGCAAATTCTTTTTCTACTTTTTCACCATCGGTGACAGCGATAGACTTAGCTTTAACAGTAGACTCCGTAATTGGTGTACACGAAGACTTTGTTTGCATATCCTTATCCAAATCTGGGATAAATAGGACGTCGCCAGTAGGAGTACACAATCGGCAATCTAATTTACCTTTATAATGCATATTGCAATCAATACTTGCTTCTTTAATTGCTAGTAAAAACGAGTTGATCATATTCTGATTTTCGATACTCTTTTCATATAAAGTTACATCTGTCGTGCTTTCTTTTTCCATTTGTTTTTTAATATGCTCCAACCCCTCTTCTAACTCTTCGCTAATTTCTTTTAGCTTATCAATGCCAGGATAGTCTGATAAATAGATGTATGGCTGTACATTACGTTCACTCTCGGGTAGTGAAATATGACTGTCCATTCGCACACCTCTAGCAAATACTTGTGCAGATCGTGACCAGTGCCAATATGGTTCAAGAATGTGAATATGTCTAACACATTTTAAATCTAAACCCTCAGCACCAGTACTTGTCACTAAAAGTATTAGTAGGTGTTCACCATGTTTGTTTTCAGCTGAATTGAATATTTTAATAATTTCAGTTCGTAAATCTGGGTCGACTTCACCAGAAATAATGGCATACGCGGCACCTTTATGATTCAGCGCATCACCAATAGTCTTAATTTCCTTGAATCCGTAAGTTTCTAGGACTTTTCCAATCAATCCAACACCGGAGTCAATAAATTGTGAATAAATGATTCCAGGCCCGATTCCTCCTTTAGATTTTACAGGCGCGCCTCCAGAAATACGTCGCATGTACCAATGACCAGGTGATACTCGATATACAAAGAAGTCGGAATCTTCATAGAATTTTTTTGCGCCTTCACCGTGATTCCATTTTCGATCAACTTTAAGATAAATTTTTTGGTATGTTTTTAAAACGGCATTTAGTAATTCTTTGCCAATGCCTTGACGCCGGCTGTCACTTTCAATGCCAAACGCCAGTAGGTAATTTACACCCTCGCGTTGTTTGTTTGCACTCGAATAACCTGGTTTTAAAATAGAAAAGCCGACAAGCTCATTGTGCTTTGCAACTAATATAGATAAACTAGAGTCGTTAATATCAAAATCTGGCTTAGATCCAAAAATTTTCTCATATAACTCTGGTATTTTTTTCTTATCAGATTCAGAAGCTTTATGAATCTCAATTTCTCCTTTTCCAATCATTTTTCTTTGAGTATGCCAAGCTGATGGTGTTTCTTTCACTACACGAAATCCATGTGCTTTATATGCTTCAAGTACTTGAACTCCGTCTGATTTAGGAATTGTTAGTTTTGCATTAGGATACTTTTCTAAAACCAGCGTTATTAATACACGTCCTATTCCACGTTTTTGATGGTCCGGAATAACACGTAAATACTTAATCAACTGAGTTTTTGGATGATATGTAACATAACCAACAACGATGTCACCATCTAATGCTTCGTATCCTATTACATCTTTCCCGATAGAAAATTTATCTTCGAAAAACGAGTTGTGCACTTTTTCAATACTACTCCAGTTGACAATAGGTTTAACAGCCATGTCCATTTCCGCTTTTCCTTTAGTTTTCTTTTCAGTTATAGTTGCTTTAGCAAGTTTATCAGAGTAAAACTTAAGCGGTGAGTGATTTTGAATGTGTTCTAACATTTTCATAATTTTAGGTGACCAGACTTCTAAACCGAAGTTTGCTTCATCATCACCTTTTCCGTCAGACCATCGAACCCTGAGATTTTCTTCTTTCAACTTATCAAAATACTTTTCATATCGGAGGTATCCTTTAGCATCTTTGAATGTTTTACTTGCATAACTAGGAAATAGAAAATTACTAAACTGCCTTGATCGTACACGATATGAACTGCTCATACCTTCTGGCTTTTGCAACGGCTTTTTATGTCCTGATTTAGCAAATCTAGAACTTTTTGATGTTTCTTCAATCTCGCGATCACGTGCTGTGATGTAACTTGCATATTGTTTTGGCGACATAGGCACATGTGAAACAATAGTTTCTAACTGTTCTGGATAGCGCGATTTTTGGTCTTTATCGTCAGCACCATAATAACTCACTAGTCCAACAATACGATTAATGAATTTATCGCGGTTTTTAATGTATGGCTGTCCTACTTTAACTTTCTTACCATCTTTCATTGTTTCAACCCCTATCATGCCTACAAAGTATTTGGTAAAATCTGCATAATCTTCACCAAATAATGTTATTTGAGATCCATTAGAATGCTTACCTAGTGGGCCTGCTATCATATTCATACAAACAGCAAATTCAAAAGGATCATTAACAATCGGAGTTCCAGTCATGAATATAATTTTAATGTTCTTAGCGTCCATGATTAGTTTGTATAAACCCATTGCATTTTTACTACCGTTTGTAATTGCATTAAATAAGTTATGAGCTTCATCAACAATAAGAATTGAATTGTCAAGATTACCAATTTTATCTAGCTTAGCAAATTCTTCAGCTTCTTCTTCTGTAATAATATTATCATCAAATGCAGAGATATCCGCATCTTTTTTAATCGCCTTGTGCACTTGTGTTAACATATTACTTGCATTCATAGAAATAAACTGATATGTTGTGTCAATATATTGATTAAGTGCTTCCTCTGACATATTTGGCTCAGAACCTTTTTCGACCATTAGTTGCCTGTACTTAATTACATCTTTGCGAAAGTTAGCGTGTAAAGACTTTGAGGCCATAACAATAATTTTACGTTTTATATCTTGTGATTTTAAACCCTCAGCTAAACTAGCCCCAGTAATTGTCTTACCAGCACCCATCATGTGATAAATAAGAATTCCGCGTGTAGGATATTTAAGCAAATACTCATAAACCAGCCTCTGATGATACCTCAATGGATCATCTTTGTCCTTTTTAATATTTTCTAATACATGCGCAAGTTCTTTTGGAAAACTAGTGTTATTTCTCTCCGGTAGTTGGTCCATTCCGAAATTAATTTTAATTTCGAGTGTATAACAAATGGTATATATTTGTAATTGACAAAAAAGTTAGTATTTGAGCAAGTTGTCAAGTTCCCGCCACCGAGCGATCCTAGGATCTTCAATGTCAAGGAGTTTAACCAATACATTTTTTGTTCTATACTCGATTCAAATTTTGAATGTGAAATTTGAATTTAAACACTTGATGCTAAAATACAAAACACAAAAGTTCTTCGATACTTTTGTAATGTGTGGAATATTTTTCTACTTGAGTTCAAAACCCATTTTGGGGAGAGACAAAAAAACATTGGAAGAATGTGCATACCGAATTAAGCATCGCGGTCCAGATGCCACGCGAATTCAATACTACGGAGCTAACGCAATGGTGTGTTTTCACCGATTACAAATTACTGATCTGACTTCAGATGGTATGCAACCATTCACAGCAGGTGATTGGATTTGTATGGTTAATGGCGAGATTTATAACTTTACTGACATTGCTAAAGAACTAACAAATGAACTCAAATCACATAGTGATTGTGAAGTAGTTTTGCAAAAGTTTTTGCAATTAAGACAAACTATGTCCGATGAAGAGGCTGTAAAGGCATTAATGTGTAAATTAGATGGTGAATACGCAGTAGTGCTTTACGACACTCAAAGTCAAACAGTTATTGCATTTACTGATGAACTGCGAGTACGTCCTTTATTCTATGGATGGAGTTTTACATCAGGTGATATATGTATTGCCAGCGAACAAAAAGCTATACCGATAGGAATGAATATAATACCTATTCGATCAGGTGTCCCGTATATTGGAGGATATATGCAACGATTGCTTGCGTATACACCAGCTTTTCCATTTTGGGAAACACCAATGAATTCAATAATTCAACCAAGTGAAGCTGCTGAAGTTTTAAGAAGATTATTAGTGGAGAATGTGCATTTAAAAATGCACCCAGACCGATCATATGGGTTCCTATTGAGTGGAGGGCTTGATTCGAGTCTTGTTTGCGGAATTGCCGCAAAATATTGCCGTAATCTTGGACTTCCACGCATCCGAACTTTTACAGTCGGTTTTAGTAAAAATGCCCCGGATGTTATCGCGGCACGATTAGTTGCTAAATTTATAGACAGTATTCATACCGAAATAATTATTTCTTATGAAACTGGTATTGCCTTAATTCCTGAAATTATTCAATATAACGAATCATGGGATCAAACGACGATACGAGCAAGTACTCCAATGGGTATTGCCGCTCGTTATATTAAGCAAACATGTCCTGAAATTGCCGTGATTTATTCGGGCGAAGTGGCTGATGAGCTGCTGCGGGGATATCTTTACAACAGAATATCCCGATCACCAGAAGATATTAAAGCGGATATGGAAAAACGTCTGCGAGATATCACCTATTTTGATGGATTGCGCGCTGATCGTGTAATAGCTAGTCAAGGCATGGAGTTACGATTACCATTCTTTAGTAAAGCATTGCTCCAATTTGCGTTTAGTTTACCAGTGGATTTCCTTGATCCGTCGTGCCATGGTGGGATTGAAAAATGGCTGCTCAGAAAAGCCTTTGATAATCTCGACTACATTCCCCCAGAAATTCTCTGGCGTACAAAAAGTGCCTTTAGTGATGCCACATCGGTTTCTACAGAAACAGGTAGTGAATGGAAAGAGATGTTAAAGCAAGCTGCTAATGCCCAAGTGACAGATTCGCGATTTGCTGCTCGCGCTGAACTTTATCCCTACCAAACTCCACAAACCAAGGAAGACATGTGGTATCGAGAGATTTTTGATAGTTATAAATATGAGGGAATGGCAATTCCCTATAAATGGCTACCTTCCTGGGTCGAAGCCACTGATTCCAGCGCTACCACATTAGCCGTGTTCACCGAAACAAAGCTATAAGCGACGCAGCGAGCATAAGCGATGCGAATAAATTGATTTTTTTACTAGTAATAAAAAATCGGGATATGGAAGACTGGGGTTCCATGGAGTTCCCTGAGTTGGGTTCATCACCCCGCTCTTTCGACATGAGCAATTTGTCTCCTGAGGAACTTCTTGCACGGCAAGACCGCTGCAACTTCAAAGTTGACCCAATTCCTGACCCAATTCGAAAGTTTAAGCCGACCAGTATGTTCTACACAGAAACATTACCTTCTGGAAGTGCAAAAAAAGTCCACATGGTTTTCGTCTCTTTTGACGAGAATGTTGGCTACACTGTGCTCTGCACTCAACAGGAGCTTGCCGAGTACTTTTCACAGTTCCAATCCCCGAAAAACAAGGAAGAGTACTTGAGATTCATCAGCAAAGTTCGACGTTTGCTCCCTCGAGTTCGCCCGACCACCCATTCGCGCATCTACAACAAGGAGTGTGAGTTTAATATTCACTTGGAATGGTGATTTTTTTGGCGATGAGAGTTAGAAATGGTGGAACTATGTGGGCGACGAAAAAGTCGGCGCAGTAAGCCGAATCAAGCCGCGAGCTTATACAGAATTTTCGTCGGCCGTGCAGACCCACCGTTATTCAACCATTATAAAGCATGTGGCAAAAAAAGATATAAGTTTTTTAAATTTCCGCTTTTTGTAGTTCATGTATATGTGCATTTCGTTGAACTCCATTAGCATCTACCAGTGCTGCAGAATCAGATGTGATCGTTGTTATTTGCCATGTTGTAATAGGCTCTCTTATTATATTCACTTTATCACCCACTGCAAAAACGTCTAACGGAGGTGCAGTCGGTTGTATAATATTGCTAACCACAGGGACTCGTACCTTAAAAAGCTTAACAGCAACAATTAAACCCACTATTACAAATAGTAAGATGAGGAAAATTTTAAAAGTTTATGCAATAACTTATTCAGAATGCTTGGAAATTGCTTTGGCCACATCACCGAGTCCGGCAACATCTTTGCCGAGTAATTTGTGCAGATCAGCATCCTTCTTAGCTAAAATTTTACGTCCATCTTTAGGATCTTGCAAACCCTTTCGCTTAATGTACTCCCAGATTTTCTTAGTGAATTCAAAGCGCGGCACTGCAGCTGTTCCGCAGATAGTAGCAAGGGTCGCATCGGGCTTCAGATTCTTTTTAAGCGCGGGATTTAATTTGCGCTTTGTTCCAGTTGATGCTTTTTTAGTAGCCTTCTTCTTACCTTTAGCTTTACCACCAGTAGTAGTCATGATTATTCGAGTTAACTATAATTTACTGTATATAAATCTAATTAAATAATAATAACATATTAAAAAACAATCGCACTATGCTTGTTGAGCATGTTCAGATAGAATATATTCCTTCTCCACCTGTTAACAGGGTAATTCCACGTTGTTTTCGTAACTTTTGTCCTTCGTTCAGTAAGGATGTTAAAGCTTATGCAAAAAGAGATACACTCTCGTGTTCGCTTACTGTAATTGCTAGCATTTGGTTTATTACAGATGTAGTACTTTTTGGTATTGGATGCAACACTGAAAATAAGAAAGTTTGGATCGCATTAGGAATTATTTCAACCGTCATTCCATTCATAATTTTTACACTCGTGTCAATTGTCACAACGTGCTTATATTGTGGTAAAATTTATCGAGATTCAAGTGAAGAAATAACATTAGAAGATCATCCAGATTTGAGAGAGTCTCTTGGAGATGATGCTATGAACGACGCGTTTAATTTTGACGAAGTATTGTAATTTTGATATAGAGATATGTCTCTTATTTTAAAAAATGCAATCTCTACAACAATGGACAGCTGCTTATTTGCAAGCTGACGAACAAGGAGAACCGCTTTTATTTGGAAAAATGCGTGAGACTATTAAACAATTACAAGATGCTGGCAAACTAAAAGAAATAATCTTTAATCAACTAGCTATAATAATTCAAACCTTGAAAGTTATGAACGCTGTTCCTGAGGCAACGTTTAAAGCGCGTACTAAGAAGCTTCTCGCTTTACTATACAATGACAATATTTACTTAACACAACTAGTTGACCAGCTGTTAGACATTGTTACCCAAACTCAACAACACATTCAGCATCGCGGTATACAACCTCGTACAAAGCGCGGTCCGCCGGCAGGACAATCCATCTGTTAAAAAAATAACATTTCATCACGTCTTTTTTTGCTCAAGACATTATTCAGACATTTGTCCATATGATTTAACAGTGTATCCTTGATGAGATACGCAATTTGGAGGCGGGCGAGCTTCGTAAATTTCAGAAAGTCGGGCTTTCTGTTCTGGCGACATAAGACATGAACCACAGCTCTTAGCACAGTTTGACAACATGAAAGTTGGATTAATCATACAATCGTTTTCTTCACGCCATTTATCACAATCATCACGTACGTTCATGCAATCAAATCCAATGGGTAATGATTTAATAAATTGTTCTTCAGCCGTATACTGTGTTTTAATTTGCTGGTCTGTAAGATCGTTATCAATTAACTCCTGACGAATAACTCGTGTAGTTTCCTTAGTTGTTTCTATCATGCGTCCAATTTCTTCTGTTGTTAGTTTAGACCACATCTCATCAATTTCTGCTTCAGATTTACCTGCCATAGCTGCTGCTAGTTTAAAGTCAATTGCTGAAATATTCTCTGGTAATTCTGTTGAAACAACACGTCCATCTTTTCCAAAATAGCTAAATTTTCTGTCAATAACATAGTTTTTAGGATTCTCAGTTTCTTTAATTTTAAGAGAGTTATTATGTGGTACCGTCGTATAATCCACAATCATTCTATTAATTCCGCTACGGTCAAATTTACTATAAAACGGCATGTGACTCGGTGGTTCTAATTCTACTCGTTCAAATTGTGCTATTTCGGATTTACCACTTTTGAGTAACATCTGTGCACGTCGGCGTGCATCTGCCTCATTCTCCCAATCCCGAACAAGAAGAAGCACAATAATAAAGATGATAAATGCAAAAATAATTCGTCTATCCATTATATTTGATATGTTAATTTTTTGTGGTATTAAAATTATGGCAACTTTTATGCACCGCGAAACATGTATTCTCGGAACTTAATCATATCTTTGTCGTCTGCGTTAGCATTGTAAAAGTATTTAGGGTCTTTGTTTTCTAATCGTGATTTGATATACATTAAAGACCACATACCACATTCTGTTTGAGAGTATTGTAGTCTTTTAGGAGCGGCTCGTAAAGTCACAGCATGTAATTTAAGAGTTTTCATAATATCAGCACACGTATTTTCCATCCATAAGTTTACTTCTCTTACTGGTGGATTTCCAGAGCTGTTAAAGAATTCTATGACGAATGGGTCATTTTCAGCACCAGAATGTTCTAAATCTCCATAAATACAAAACCAATGTTTACCGCCACCAGATGAAACATCTGTATTAAGCACACACCCAAAACAATCATACCCACCTTTTATTAAATCGGGAATTGAAATTCTAGATAATTCGCTCCCTACTTTTTGAAAGTCAATCATTTGAAATGGTATATGATAAAATTTCTTACCTAGCTCAGTAGCGCCACCTTCAGCGTTTCCATATTTCCCTTTTATCTTTTTAAACAATTTTTGTGAATGTTTAGCCCATTTATGTAGTGTTCCATCTATATTAAAATTGTCTAGTAGCGCTGTGGAATCATTTGGACCTTTTTCTTTAAAATTTTCCTCTAGTTCTCGTTGCGCTTCACGTGTTCCTATATATTTAGAAAAATCTCTATGTTGCAGTATTTCTGCTTCTGTATCGACACCTAATACATTTTTCATTGTTTTCACTAGTTCTTTTGGATTTTTAGGTAAATCAATAGAATGTTCTTTTTTAAGAAATCTGTGCATTTCATCAACTATTTGTGCTGTAGCACAAACTCCCTCATTTTGTATAAAACATTCGCTTTTATCAATAGCAGTAGGTGCTACTTCACCACCTGTAACAGTTTGCATTGTCTATATCTTAACAAATAAATTTGTCAAAACACTTAAAATAGTTTGCGTTGTATGTATTATACTTGTTTTTCGCATATGCATATATAATTCTAATATCAAACCTTCGTCTTCACGAAGTCGAGATTTGATGTTTTTTTTATAGTTATCGGAAAGTTTTCTCCCCGTTTGTTCAGAAAGCATTTCTATTAATCCAATAAACATATATGGCAGTTTCGCACGCATATCTTGCCTAAATCTATAATAATCCAATTTATTGACTACACGACTGTGAATAGTATTTAACTCTTTTAAACTCATCCATTCAAAGACATATTCCTGTTCAAAGTCAGAATCGATTTCAACTATTGCTTCTTCAAGCTCTTTAATTCGCCGTACAACAGAGTGATGCTTTTTTCGAATATGCTCTTTTTTTCTATTAAATACTTCCTTTTTAGTGTTCTCGTCTAGTGTGGAAGAATGTTCGTATAGCAAGTCAATCACCACATTGTTAATTCCTAATACTTCGTAAAACTTATTATCAATAAGCATCATTTCTAGAAATTCTTCGATTGGATAATCATTACAAGTTCGTTCTATGTATGAAACCGTGATACGATAACCATATATAAAATGCATAAAAGCCGGAAAAGTTACGCCATATCGTGGAATATAGGCATTCGTTATAAATTTTTTAATGTTAGTGTTTTGGAGTAATTCAATGTCAGCCGGGTAAAGTATGTATTTAAAACCGTCTGCAAATGTTATAACCGACATAATTTCTTTTTAAAGATTTAATTTTGAATTATTAAATCTTTAAATTAAAATGTCCAGTTGGGAAGTTGTGTTCGTTCAAAACGCGCTGCGTTTAAAGGTATTGTCCTTGGAAGAAATATGTTCATTACGCACTGTTTGTAATAAATGGAATAGCTCCATTGAATCAGTAGATACATTATATGAGAAAATAGTTGAAGCCAGTATCTTTATGCGCCTTTACTATCCTAAACGATCTGATGGAAAACCTAGTTTATATAAAAAAGATTATTATGATAAACAGATCATTATTTCGAAAAGTAAGGCGTTATGGCCTAAATATGATGAGTCGTTCGTCGTTTGTTTAAGCTATATAGAAGATGACTTATTTGATGAAGATAATGTAGTTTCTGCAGAAGCTACGCAATTACCATTAGAATTTCGTTTATTCATTAAATATTACAAGGAGTATCCTGACACACGTATAAGGTTGTATCAACCAAAAGTACTGCAAAAAATTACTTTGCAACAAATACAATACACTCACAAGAAATTAGACACGGGTCGAGTTGTTCACCTAACACCAATTTGCTATTCGAAACACTACAAAGGCGATATGGATGATAAGCAATTCGCCAATGTATTGTGTTATGTAAATGCATTAGACAATTCTATGTTTAATGATTTAGGTAGTCTTTATGAACGATTTCACGTCATTACATTAGAGTTAGAGGATATGCAAGACAAAAAAGAACATTATGATGCATTAGTTAATGCCATTTTTAATATAACTAACAAAATAGAAAGTGATGTTGGTTACTTAGAAGATTTAGACCTCGTAACATTCTGTCAGTGTTACGATCGGTTACTTAAAAAACAAAAATACAATTTATAATCGGTTAGTGATTTTTTTGCATATCCAAATAAAATATGGGATTTTATATAATGGAGACTCTAAAAAAAGCCCGTTTAAAATACAAGAACGGTACTTCGTTGCTTGATCTTGCAACAAAACTAATTATTAAAGTTATTGAACTAGCAAACAAGAATTTATTAAATGACGCTGAAAGAGTAAATCATCAAATTACTACAGGTGATCTTTCAAAACTCAAAAAGTTTACACCTGTGCTTGTAGAACCATTAAAAAATTATATGACTTTAACATCGTCGTTTGCGGCATTAGTCGCATCTAGTCATGTTGCCACTTATGACAGAAAAATGATCATTAAAACGCTTCTAAAACATTTACAAGAAAAAACTAAGGATGAGACCAGATCGGAATATCTTTCCTTGAAAGTAAGTGCCTTAGAAAAGCATTTTGAAAATGCATTGGATTACCTTGGAATAATTATTTCAGCTGTGAAGTATTTTGCATCCATGTATGTTAAAGGTGCTGATGAGGTTACTGATGAACCTGAGGTTAAAAACCTATCGGGAATTGTTAAAGTGTTAGAATCTATGAAGAAAAAACTCGAAGCACATTATTCAGAAATTAAATCAATAAATACCAGTGTTCGACAATTATTTGCAAAGAAAGGATCGTATGAAAATATGTTGTCACAACAATATGACGATGTGCGAAGTACTGTTTATGCAAGTCTAGTAACAGGAGGTGTTGATCCTAACGAGGAGTACCATCTTGCAAAAACATACATTATAGGAGGTGACGGCAATGTTGAAATGTACGTTGGTGGACATTTGGTTGAACAAGATATAGACATCAAAACTACATGGCTAACAAACTACGAGAATAATGAGATGATGAACAAAAAGCTTAATAAGGTATTCGGCGGAATTGATGAGGCTGTAGAAATGTGTGATGATGATTATTTTGAAAAACTCTTAAAAGATTGTAATGTTGATGAAATCCTTGAAAAAGAAATAGACAACATTATATCTAGTGGATTCTTAGACTATTTTAGAAATTATTACTTTAAGCATAAGAAACAATATATTGATCCTAGTACAGATGAATATTTCAAGTTTGATAAAGAAATGGGAACTACTGTTAATGAAAAACTCGAGTATGTTACTAGTTATATAACAAAACTCCTAGATGCGTTAGATCAAATAGATGTTGCTGCTGTTTTATTAAAAGCTGAATCTAATTTTAATGAAGTCAAAAAAATAGAAACATCTGAACAATTAGACAGTTCATTAAAAAAACTACAAGAATCAGTAAACTCAGCTATTGCAAAAAAAGACTTGCTGTCAAATCGCAGAGAACTTAAGGCAAAGATACGAAAACATATTCAAGATGCATTAGAGGAGACAACTGTTGGTGGAAAATTTAAAAAGTTTGACAAACCGTTGGCAGATGCGTCATCAAATACAAAAGCCCAATATTTACTTAATCGAGAAATGTCAGTTAAAGGTGCATTAAGTTCTGCAGAACATCAATCATTGGATAAAGCAAAATCACTATGCCAAGTAGTTAGAAGTGTCAAATTATTAGTTTCTCCTGATAACAAAGACAGTTGTATTTGTAAATCAATTAACCTTGTTTGCGGTCTGGTGAACGCTGATGTATTGGATAAGTTGTTGCGCACACGATTAAAGTCATTTCAAAAAAACAAGGAAGGTGAAGTAAAGAAGGCAAAAAATACATTAATGGAAGTCGGCGGACTAAAAAACGTTGTATTATACGATGAAAAACTTCAGACAAAGAAGATTACAGATATAGCTATGAAATTATTGTTATAATTCCTCATCGTCATCATTATTTTTTGTATCTCGAAGATTAACTATCTCTGTAAGAATTTTAATTCTACATGTTTCTGTATCTAGCTTTGGCTTTTGAGTTTTTTCGTCTATATCTTGATCGAGATAAGCTGTAAAAATAAGTTTTTTCTCTTCATGTGCTGAAATTCTTAGATCTTCAGCAACAGTTGAATTGGCAATTGCTTTAATATTTTGCAGAAGAACACTTACTGCAAATACGTCACCTTCCTCTACTTCGCAATATAAATCCATGTGAGAGTTCTCAACGCATTCAAGCGCTTGGTCACCCTTTTTATCTGAAAATGTGTATTTAAACGTTAATGGATATGGAGGCTCCTTTTCTATCTTAATAGTGTCTGCAAACTTCATAAAATCAGCAACACATGTTTTCCAATATTTTGACTCAAATGTGAATTTTAATGGGTATTCATCTTCATCTTCTAAATCGTCAAAAATAGTGCCAGTATACTTTTCAGCATGCTCACAATCGATGTTATATGTTTGAATAGTTTCTGTTTTTGTAGTCTTATAATGTAAGACTGTTCGAAACTTCTTACATTTAATATCTTCGTCTGCAACAAATGAAATACTTACATGATTCGCTTTAATTGTTCCAACGATTTTTTTCATGCTTTCTTGATTTACCGAAATTTGGAACGGAGTGTCGCAATAGTATCTGCTCAGCTCCTTTCCGAAAACTTCTACAAAAATTTCACACTTTTGTTTATGATCCAAGGCAATGATAGTAATCCCGTCATCATTAAAATGAATTCGCACAGTTTCAACATTCATATTAGTTAAAAGTGTGAAAATCTTCTTCCACATGTCGGGATTGTCATAAACCATTTCCATAATGTACACTGTTCGCGGGTCTGGGTTTGGGATTTTTGACTTTTTCGAGAGATCTTTCTCTGGGTCATCGGGATCATAAATTTCCAAGTTTGTGGGTTCATCTACAATTCCTAACTTTTGCAACTTGTGTGTTTCTTTATTTTTACGAGGTCGTCCCGGGCCTCTCCCAGATTTTGTAGTCGTTTTCTTTACGGTGGTTTTCTTCGGCGTACTCATTTAATATTTAATATACATGAAACATTTAAATATTAAAACGTATACACCAATTCTAGCATCTCGATTTTTTGTTGAATTATGGAGTAAACGTTGCTTTTTTCATTTATGTATTTTTCAAGCATTTCCAACAAAATATTTTCAAGCATGTCTATTATTTTAATAACTGCACGTGTTGTTTCACCGCTTTTGAGCATTTTATCTATTTTATCTTTGTATTGCTCATTATAGATATTTTCTACTTCTTGTGCCATATTGGAGCGAAGTTTGTATAAATCAGAAAGCGCTGCCATATAGATTTCGCTATAGTATGTATCCGCATGTTTTTTTAATGATTCAATTGTTGAACTCACTCCTTGAATAATATAATGTAACGCACTCTGAAAAATCGTGGGATTCATTATTAGCGAAAATATGTTTACTGTGGTTGGCGCATGTTGCGTAAATAATTGTTCGTAGTCTTCAAGCATACTTCTTGCAATTTTCTTCCTAATAACCGCCCATTGGATTTCTTTACGTTTTCGATCGATTTTCGAAAGACCGACTTCCTGTTCGATCATTGGTGGTTTTAAATGTTTTAAAATTTCATCACACATAATACTATTATATGCTTCAACTCGAGTTGATGGACCTGTTTTAATTTCCCCGAAATTTTCTAAATACAACGCTGGTACTTCGTATATCTTCTGAGCAAAAATAGAAATATACCACGGATAAAGAATATGAAATGTGGCACCATCTAATGTTTGTAACACATAGTAGTAATTGGATTTGGTATCTTTATCAAATGTTTCATCGATTCGATAAACACCATCTTTGATAAGAGGCTTAACTTCTTCCTTATTTTGAATCGTTTGGGCTCGTTTAATAGATGTTGTTGTTACACAGTTGGTGGACGAGGCAAGATTGTTTTTTTGTAGGTACGCTGCATCTGTAAGTAACCAGATGTTATGTTCAATCGGACGAGGAATAATTTTCGCTACTACAATAAATCCATACCGCCTGCCTTTAGATATAACTTTTGCAACTTTACCGAGTGCAGTGAGCGGATCGGTGTCGTTAATCTTAACCCCTGTTAATTCTTCAATAAGAGGTGCTAGTGATCTACTTGGTCCATCAGGAATCATTCTATATCGTTGAACTAGATTTTGTAAAGTATTCGCTTTTCTATTACCTATTTGTCTTGGAATAGGTGGTAAAACTTCCGCCTTTAATTCATCAACTAATTGAATGACATATTGAATAGTAGACTTGTTATTTTTAGTTTCGACTTCAGATGTATATGTAAGAATGTTACTATACAAATCAATTAAATGCAAACCAATACCACTTTTGTATAACTTATGGATATATTCTAGAGTTTTGATAGCTAGTTCTGGCAGTTTTAAAATTGGTGCTACGATGTATTCAGATAGTGTATTTTCTACAATTAATGTTCTAACATTGTTTAGATGTTGATTCCAATGCGATTGCATATAGTCATATGTTCTCATAACGTCTTCAACATCATGTTTAGACATACTAGTCGCCGATGATACATAACTTCCACTAAATGGTTCAATCTTATAAGTTTCATAAATTTCGTGTATTTCAACAAGTTTATAATGACAAGCTTTAAGAGAACCGTAAAAGCCAAAAGCGTCCAACACAAATACATTAATTTCGTTCTGTGTGGGATTTTCCAAGTTGATGGTTGATTTAGAGAGAGCTTGTAAATATTTACTCATTAAGTTGTCACTATTTATTTGTTTGAGATATTTTAATAGTAGTTCCGTTTCATATGGATTGGAACCTGAAAAATTCATATGTTCCAATTTATCATAATATAATTTAAATACAGACGCGAGTTCCTTCACCTCCTCGATATTTGGTTTAAGTAAATCAAAGGTTTTTGAAATATCTGTCGACATTTTCATACTATATTAAATTGGAACATTTTTAAACGCGACAGTCAATAAATGTTCGAACCGAAGATTTCAGATCAAACATTTCTTCACTAATATCTGGGATGAATTGCTATTTTTTCATAAAAACGTTGGGAGTTTTGTTTTAAACAAAAGCTATCAATTATATATATGAAATATGTCGACAACATTTATCAGACCGGATTTTGCAAACAGACCGTATGCACCAGATTTAAATAATGCTGTACAACAACAAGTGGCACAACCTGTGGTAGAATCCGCAGTAAGAGGTGGATTTACAGACTTTATAAAAGACAACAAAGTCATGGTAATCATATTTGTGTTAGTAGTAGTAGTTATTATATGTATTCTTATTTGGATGATGACTAGAGAAAAACCAAAGCCAGTTGCAGAAGCACCAGGTCCACCAAACCAGCGACAGCTTAGAGGACCGGCGCCGGTTCCTCCACAACAGCAAGTGTCGCCACAGCAACCGCCACAACAGCAACCGCCACAACAGCAACCACAACAACAACCGCCACAACAACAAGCAGCAATCGAAACTGCTGATGATAAAGAGCTCAATAGATTTATGCATTTGGACGAAGGTTCGGCCGATGAAGAAAAGCATGAAAGTTTCACAATCTCAGAAAGTGATGATGAAAGTAAGCATGATAATATTGAAGATTCTGTTAGTGTTGAATCATTAAATGAATAAGGAGTATCTTTGTATATTTTTTTAACTAGGGGATGAGTACCGCATACTATGTGGAACAATCTACAAAAATCGAAAATTGAAATACCATATAAATAAATACCCGATAAGTTATTACCTTTGTACTATCGACAAAAACAAAACATGACTACTCGCACTCAACAAGCCGACAAAGCTGAACTAAAGATTCAGCCCCCACGCATGAGAATGCATCTTGATCGTCTGGCGATGAATCGCCCAATTGAAACACAGCTCGCCCCTATTAAGGAAAAGATCGAGCAGATCCGCAAGCAAGGAGCGCCTGTATTGCCTGAAAAGCCTGAAAAGGAAGCTGAGCAAGAAGTTAAGGACGCCTACAAAGAGGCACAAAAGGCTTACAATAAGTATTCTTCCGCTGATTATGAGAAGTTAACCACCGTATATGAGCTTGTTAAAAAGATTCAAAAGATTGCATCCATTCAAAAGCTACAACACGAACTCGCTCAAGATGGCAAGGAGTTAACCAAGAAACAATTGGCCGAGCTAGCTAAAGAGCAAAAGACTGTCGCTGATCAACCGGCTGATGGGCAAACTGCTGAGGAGTATGAGTCCCACGGATTTGCACCATACACAACGGGTGTTAACGTTTCAAGTGAATCAGAAGTTCATGCTCTGACCACGAAACTATTGGCTGATAACCCAAATGTGCAATTACTTATTGAGCGCGATCGCATTAGCAAAGACAAGACACGCTTTACTGACGCCGCTATTATCGCACTTGCCACTGCATCCGAAATGGGTATTCGTGAGTTCATTGAACACGGAATGGCCACAACTCTTACCGAAGGTAAGCGCATTATGCTTCCAGACCACTGCGTTAGCAAGGGCCTTGAGAATTGCTCTCTTTATTCACTGTTCGACAAGTTGCCGACTTTCCGCCTCGTAGCAGATCGTCAAACTCGTCGCGCTGCATATGATCGCGATCATGCCGAATGGAAGGCTGAGAACAAGCGCAACAATCGCGCCAAGGGTAATGCTCGCCGTAAAAATCCCAAGGCTGCAAAGACATCACCCCCAACTCCATACCAAACCTTTGAGGAACGTGAAGTTGAACAAGAATTTGCTATTGAAACCGAAACCACTGCCGAAAACGGAGACGTTAAGACCAAGGTCATGTGGCGCGGAATTGATGACTTCAGCAAAGTCGACGTTGACGAAGATGAGGACGGTGATGAAACCTCTCGCAAATTTGGCTTTGATTTCTACATTAACTTGCTCTGCAAGGATGTAAAGGAAGCCATGACTGACGAAGATGCCCCTGAAGGCACCGTAGACTACAAGGACATTAGAGTTTCCACTGATATTAAGAGATTTTTGAGCAATCTGATCAAGGAGTTCATTCATCGTGTTGCTCCCCAAATCCGCTTGTACATGGATTACAAGGAGGCCAAGACCGTAAGTTATGGAATGATCGAAACAGTGCTCAAGAGCATTTTGATGGACAGCTATGTTCCTGATGAGAACGGAGTCGTTGAGTTCAACGAGGCACACAAGACTCTCTTTGATGAGATGGCTCGCCGCCGCGATCTGTATGCCGAACGCCAAAAGAACAAAAAAGCTGGTATTGTTGAAGGTGACGTTGAAGCCGATGATGGTGTTGATACCGAGGAGGAAGAGACACCCGCCCCCGCCCCAAAGAAGCGTACTACTCGCAAGGCTCGTGCTGAATCCACTGAGGAACCTGCTGAACCAGTGGTTGAGAAGCCCGCAAAGGCCTCAAAAACCACCAAAGCGCCCAAAGCTGAAAAGGTTACCAAGGTAGAAACCGCCGAACCCGAGGTTGAGAAGCCCGCAAAAGCTGCTAAAGCAGTAAAGACTGAGAAGACCGCTGAGAAGCCGGTCGCTGAGAAAGTGCCTCCTCCAGTCAATAAGGCAAAGCAGCCACGCAAGACCGCTGAGAAGAAGTAAATATTCGCGATTGCGAATGAAATTAAATTTTTTGCATTTCTTTCATCGCGTTAAAAAACGATGAGCCTGTGGGTTGCGTATAACATCAAGTCAAATCTGATCAATAGCATTCATGAAACAAAAGAAGCAGCCATTGTAAAAAAGAGCATAGAAAACAACAGCTTTCATATCGTGGTAACGTTTGATCCTGAAAAAGAAAAAATAAAAAAATTTCGAGTCATCAGTAAGCAATGGATTATTTAATGTCGCTACCGCGAATAAAGTCACGATAATGCTGCTCGATATCTGCTGGCAATGTATTAATTTGAACACCTGGAATTATTTGTTTAATTGCCATGGTGAAGCGTCCGGCTAAATCTCTTCCAGCTTCTTCATTTTTCATGTTAAGTAGGCTTTGAATGAACTGATTTATAGTGCTGTTAACAATTTGCGGTCGAATAAGAAACATTTCGCGAACTCTGTTACATAGTACAACATCAAGTTGCCAACCGCGTTGCTGGGTCTCTGGGGAGATAATTGAAACTTCGTTAGTTACTTGTCTGCATAAAATTTCGACTGTTTTTGGATTACTACAATCTGGGTTAAGTAATTCCATTAATGAAACAAGGTGTGTTTCAAATTGTAAAGGGTAATCATTTGACTCATTTCCAGTCCCATAAAGAATCACAAATGTTCTGCGATCTTTATAATGAACTTCATTTGGCACAGCGATGGACAGCAGCCCTGCAAATCTTACTTGCCAGTGTTGACGGAAAAATTCAACATGCGGATTGCTATTTGGGTTTTGAATACCGGTAACGATGTAATTACAAGCAGCGTTTTCTTGAAAATCCGCCATCCAACAATGTTTTTGCATAAGCCAATGTGCAGCGAATTCTGCAGCTTTATCCGGAACAATCATCATCATTTGTAAGATACTTTCATCAAGTAATACAAGATGATATCTTGTCTCATAACATAGTGCATAACCAATGATCTCTTCGGTTTGAACAGGTGAAATACATAGTAATCCTTCTGCCCATTGTTTGCGTTGTCTTAATAGAGTTATCCACTGTTCATCATGTTTGTCTTCTTCGAGAAATTTCTCGAGGCACGTCTTGTAAAAATCAACTGTAATTTCAGGAAGTTCCATTCTGTTTTTTTATACAATCGACGAACGTTTAATTGGTTTTTGGGTTACTCAATTATTGTGTGACGAAATATGTAATTGTCGCGACCTGTTTTATTTGCCAGGTGTTCAAGATGATTAATAAACTCTACTTCGTCATCCACCGGTGGTTTGGGAAAAACTTTTTCCTGAGGTTGTAAAGGGCGAAATGGTTCTGTATCATGCGGGCGCCAACGTGTTCCTTTAGCTCTTCGACGCATGTGATCTGCAATTGCAGCTTGATGTCCACGATGTTCGGAAGGTTTGTAGCTACTAGGTGTATAAACACCATTGATGTAATCATTATATAATTTGTCACTGTTATTAATCTTTTCAATGTCGGCAGGTGACAACTCCCCATACATTAACTGTGTAATACGGTGTTGTTCGTCATCATCATCTATTTCAGAATAAAACTCATCGCGCATGTCTAGTTCAACCATCTCAACAGGTTTTAGAACTTCCTGTTTTGTCAAATGTGGTGTAACTACAACTGGTTCTGGACGTGTTCTGCGGACAACTTTTGTACGTTGATTTGGTGGTTGTTTTGCAATTTTAGGACCCCTGGGTTTTTTTTCAAGATCCTCAATATGATGATGTTGATTGGTTAGCAATGATGTTAGTCGATCAATGTCAGATACTGGTTCATTTAATTCAGCATCGATACGTCCAATCTCTTCCAAATATTGTTGTTTTTGCAACAACAGTCGCTGCCTTTTTAATTGAAGAGCCCGATCATGAAGCTCTTGTTCCTGAATACGAATCTCATGCAATTGCCTAGTAATGTCGTCCATATGAAATTATATATAATTTCAGATATGTTTGCTACATTTCTTTAAATTGATGAAAATCGGTAAAAAATAAATTAAAATAAAATAATTAAAAACCATGGTGGTCATAACCATATTGGTTATGTTGGCGTTCATATTCTGTATATCGTTGTGCCAACTCCTGACCAGTTAGAGGAACGTCATGTGCATCCTCTGGCGCTGTATCAAGCATCCACTGACGAGATTCAACATCGGCACCAACTGTATGTTGAATACTTTCAAAGTCCATCAACATACCTGAAACTCGTTGCTTTAATGCATTTACTTCTGTCCTAAGTTTCTTATTCTCGTCCTTTACTTTTCTAATATCTAACACCATTTTTTCCATGGCATTGGTAATAATTTTGACCTTTTCTTCTAACGCAGAAGTAGACACTTCAGTTCTTGTCATCTTGTCCATTTCGTCGATCATATCCATCTATTTCAAATATATTTGAAATGCATCATTCTTTATATGCTTTTTTGGTTCCAAACTTTATATGCTTTTTTGGGAAGAAAAGAACCTATGAAAAAATAAAGATCAACAGGAGGGGACCTCCTTTAATGGTTGTGAAGGTGACCGAATTCGTTGTGGTATAGCACGTAGTGAACGTTGAGATTGGTGATGCGACCAACTCGTACAGCACGACCAATGATTTGTGATTCAATTGCGGTTTCAATAACCTTGTGTGTGAAAACAAGATCTGTTGTGTTTTGGAGATTAAGACCAGCGCAATATAATGCGGCATTGATTAACAGAACATTTATAGCTTGTAGATCGGTATGTGGTAACTTGTATCGCTTTACAGTTTCTGCAATTTGCTTAGATGTGCCATTCAGATACTCATATGCAATCTTTGCCTCATCGAGTTCCTTTCGCAAATTGTCCAATGTTTCTTTAAAATTGGCGAATACCAAAACCTTTCTTTCATCTTTTTTCGGTTCGGGTAAATCAATTGAACCAAGTAGGATTTTGTTAATATGGATGTTTTCAGGTTTTCTGAGATTCTTAAACTCATAACCCTGAATGATTCCAATAATACATCTAAACTTAGTTAAGTCCTTAATGTCAAATGGGTCATGTTCTTCGTCTGTGGTTGGTGCTACGGCAACCGGAGCAGCTTCCCCCCCTTTAAGATTGTCACTCAAAATACTATCAAGACTGATCTCCTTGTCAATCATGATCATTTGCTGAAAACTAATTACGGCGCGGCAGTTGGCACATTTGCCTTGAACGTCGCTACCTATATTACGCAGCCCTGTTGTGTCTTTTACACAATTTGTGCAGAATGTTTGTCCACAACATTTCATAATCATGACTCCTTCACAATCACTGAATGTTTCGCAACAAATTGGGCAATCACCTTCTTTAAGTCGACTTTTGACTCTTTCAATGGCCTTGCCATTTTCTTCTTTTGCTGATTTATTCTCGTCTTCAACTTCTTTAATTTTGTCGTCAACTGCTTGTTGCTCATACTCCACAATATCAGGAATAGAGTTAATAGGGCCACATTTTTTAATATTGTTGGCTAATTTAGTTAGTGCAGCTTGTGTAATAGCATCCTCTGGATCAGGTAACGGTGGTAATTCAGCCACTGCTTCGCGAACTTCAGGAATGTAATTGGCAATTTCAATATTAAGCTTGTACTTCAACCACTTGTCATCCAGAATCTTCTCAAAGATATCTGCAACGCTTGTGCTCTTAATTCCTGCGGCTTCGGCGGCTGTGTTCACTGCATCACCATTAAGCATTTCCATTACGTTATTGGCATCTTGAGCTCCCATTGTTCCCAAAAGTTCAATATAGTTCTCATTTGGATTTTTAAACTTGTATGAATAGAAATGAATTTTACCAACATTTGTGGACTTGTCGATAAATTCATCTGAGTTACAGATATTAAAATGCGTAAACAAATCACTATTTTCCCAGCTCTCAACGTATGTTGGGCGACTATATGTTATCATAGCTTGAATCTCACGATGAGCACGACCAACATTGCGTTTACTAACAGCTTGTTTTGTAGTAGATGAAATAAACCATGTAAACAAAGCCGGCACAACACGCGCAGTATTAGGAATGTTAATTGTGTCGAAATCATCTAAAACAACACGTGCAAAGCAAATGTTACTAAACATTTCACCAAACAACGTTAAGATTGGCTTAATCTTGTTTTGTTCTAGATAAGTTCCTTTGATTTCAGGAATAGTAAACTCGCCAGATACAGTTTTGTTCTTCACAAGAATAATGTCATACTTGTAAAGAGTGCTACGATTCGATGTTTTTGTTGGATTAAACACCATTTGATGCAACGTTCTAAGCGCACGAACGTCATCTATGACAAGAACATTAAAGTCAGTGTAGTCTTTGATATATTGTGTCCATTGTACTAAAACCGATTTACTGACAAAGATTACAGTTTGTCTAAACACAGTTTTGTATGTTTTGCGAACTTCAAGACCAAAGCCTAGTTCTTTATAATACTGTCCTTGTTCCAATGCCGAATAAACCCATGCACTTTGTAAATCATTCGTTCTTGGAAAGTCAATAGAAGTAATTTCCGAAAATGCTTTCGGAATAGGATTAATACTAATTAGTGCAAGCATTTCAAATGATTTACCACTTCCTAATTTCTCTGACAGTACACCGGCTGTAGTTTCTATTACAATCGAATCTAAGTTATTAATTGCAGTTCTATTTGTAGAACCCCAATATGATGGTTGTCCTGGCAAATTCTTAATTTTAACATATCTACGATTTTCTAAATCTTGCATTGCTTTCACAGCAGTTCTTTGATGTGGTAATAGCTCTGTAGACAAATGTTTCGGATTAGCAGAAATTTTGTCATCTTTCTCTGTGAGATACGCCATTTTGCCGTATTCTCTTTCGAGAGTTATCCATTTTCCAAAGCTAGCCATGATCAAGTTAATTTATATTTTATATTCAAATTTCTTTAACTGAAATTCCGCCGCCACAAGAAACCTTATATAATGCTCCAATCCCTTAACTAGAAGCTAGTTAAGACCAAGAACACCCACTATAACTTTAAAACAAAGTTAATGCCAATCGTTGCACAGGTAGGAATATAAGATGAAAAATTCGTCTTTGT
>SXGT01213931.1_pt1 | contig 44213 bp, 45 predicted proteins | sample 3176221 | NCBI WGS metagenome assembly SXGT01 (sample SAMN11356862, study PRJNA531348) | freshwater metagenome | isolation source: freshwater sample F1-120 | place: China: Fuxian Lake, Yuxi | collected 2017-12-25 | reverse complement strand
CGATTACGCACCCAGACATGCATCTGCTGCCCCGACATGCCTTACGGCGGAACTTCCTGGGCAGGTGTCTTCGTCACGTATCGATCCGAGATGGTTCTCGCCAATACCAGCGATGAATTCTTCGACACCAACAACGACGGCCGAACCCTCGGCTTCAGCAGCGACCATCCCCAGATCGCCAACTTCCTCTTCCTCGACGGCAGCGTCCACCCCATGAGCCGGTCAATCGACAATCGCAAGACGTCGCCTTACGGCGTGTTTCAACATCGTTCTACGATTTCTGATGGCGAGGTCATTGGTGAATTCTGAGGGACATAATTCCCACAATGGCGAAAAACAATGCTAACTCGCTACAAGAGATTTAACGACGCCGTGGACAAACTGGAAATCCAACTGCGAAATGTCATCGATGAACTCATCACCCCATAGCATCCACAAGACGAAGTCTTCCTGATGGCACTGACTCACCTGGGTCTAGCCGACCAAGAGGCTACAGAGATTCTGAACGTGCCAGCAGTTTATCAACCCTGGCAGCCCATCTGACTATCTTGAGGGCTGAGTCCATTACTCGTCGTCTGTGCCTACAGGCACTTTACAGCACGTTGACTGCAGGTCGTTTCACCACCCTTCTGACAATCTACATGTGTCTGGCCATGCTCAGGTATACTTCCAATCTGATTGACGGATGTTGTCAATCACTTTTCTCGTCGCACGGCTGTTCGGCGACCTCAGAGCCGGACACAAAGACTCTTTGAAATAAGCCGCTTTAATCTGGTCCTGTATTGCAGTGGCATTGATCAGCATTTTTCTGGGCGCATGGTGCGAGAAGGAAAAGACCGGTGATTCTTCGGAGTTTCATCTTATGAAGTTAGTGGCCTAATTATTCTCAAGTGGGAAGTTATCATCAGTATCAGTTATTGTGAGCTTTGGCGGTCAACCAGTGGCAACAATCACCCCAATATGAAACTTGTTCTTGATGCAACTCGCATTTCAAGCTAAGAGTGCCATCAGCAATGATAGAATCAAGCCTCGCTCATCTGGTCACCACACATAAAATTTGGTATAGAAATAATGGAAGTACAGCTGAATTATCCAAACGCAAGAATGCGCGAACATCAGCGATTTGCTTGGTTTAAAGCCTCGATTCTGAGCTGCCTGATTTCCGTGAGTGTCTTGGCGTTCGCATTCATTGAACTGTACGATCTCGACCTCGTTGTTTCCTCCTTGTTTTACAACGTGTCGACTCATTCGTGGCAGTACTGCGATCACCTTTTCTTTTCCACCATCGATCACGGAATCGTCTGGCTGACTTCGATCACTGCGATTGGTTATTGACTCGTATACCTGTTGACCTGGTTTTCGTGCCGAAACTGCTGGGCAAACCGAGCTGGCTTGATCATGGTCCTCGTGATGCTGATCGGCCCGGTGCTTTTAATCAATGGAATCATGAAGCCAATTTTCTCTCGAGCCCGCCCGCGTGAGGTCGCCACACTGGGAGGGACGATGTCGTATACCTCCGCGTGGCTGAGTTCGAACAGCCCGTACCGAAATTCTTCCTTCCCGTCCGGGTATTCCTCCGTTGGCTTCTATTTGATCGCTCCTGCGATGCTGCTTCGCCGCGGGAGGCTCCAGTTCATCGTCCTCCTAACGACTGGCTTTATGTCTGGCATGATCGTCGGCTATTCACGCGTTGCACAAGGCGGGCATTTGGTTTCCGATGTTCTTTGCTCGATGATTGTCATGACTGTTATTTCCTGGGCGATTGCGGAGGCTGTCTTCTATGTCTGGCCGATTCAAAGTATGAATACTCACAACGCTTTCCGCGTTTAAGCGACCTCACGTTGCCTTGCTAATATGCCATAAAATCGAGCGAGTAGAACATAACCAAAGAGTTTGTGCGCTGTTGCATGGTTTTGTTTGAGTGAGTGCAGTTACCTGCCTGGCTTACAACTTAACGACAATCGCATCCTTGGTCATTGTTAACATCAGCTTCAATGTCGTCTTCTTAATCGTCCTTACGAGAAAGTCAGAACATGTCCTGGGTGCACTGGGCGATCGCGTCAGCTGGATTTGCGGGGGTGACGGCGATTCTTGCCAAGGTCGGTGTGAAGGATGTTCAGCCTGATCTTGCGACTGCTATTCGGACTGTGGTGATTTTGGTGCTGTCGTGGGCGATTGTTTTCTTTCGGGTCACACAGTCCGTAACTTCGATCTCGATGACATCTTGGCTGTTCCTGGTCCTCTCTGGATTTGCGACGGGAGCATCATGGCTGTGCTATTTCCGCGCGCTTCAGCTAGGGCCTGCTTCACAAGTCGCTCCCGTTGATAAATTGAGCGTTGTCTTCGCCATGTTTCTCGCTGCCTTGTTCCTGGGCGAATCTAATACGTGGCGACATGCTGTCGGCGGTGGTTTTATCGTCTTCGGAGCGACCATTCTCGCCAGGACTTAGTTGGTTATGCTCAGCTCGCGTTGTGCATTGGATGAATTCGAGTTTATTAAGTTCATCTCTGACTTCTCTCGAAATCTCAGCGGACCGATAATGCGAACAAAAGAGAAACAATTCTCTGCCTTCATTCAATTTGTTCGCTAAGCTATCCATCGCACATCCATGTCCCGAATACTCATCATCGAAGATCAGAAAAATCTCCTGCGAAGCCTGACCAAGACATTGCAGGAATCGGGATTTGAAGTGATCGGTGCAGACACTTTGCAGTCGGCCCGAGAGGCGATTCAAAGGGGCATCGATGCTATCATTCTCGATGTCATGCTTCCCGATGGTTCAGGACTCGACTTACTCCAAGAACTTCGTCGACTGGGAAGTCGGACTCCCGTTCTGATTCTAACGGCTCGTGATTCCATTGAAGATCGAGTTGCTGGGCTTGATATGGGAGCGGATGATTATCTTGTAAAACCGTTTGCTTTGGACGAACTCCTCGCCCGGGTTCGTGTGCTGCTGCGTCGTGAAGCAAAGCCCGACCGAACGCAGATCTCGTACCATGATTTGAGAATCGATCTCGTTTCACGAACGGTTTATGTTGGTCATCAGCAAATTTTGCTTCAGAACCGTCAAATCGAGCTGCTGGCCTATTTAATGTCATCCGCGAACAAAGTCGTTACTCGTGAGATGATTTCCAGAGACGTCTGGAAAGAGGAAACCGCAACCTGGACGAATGTTATTGAGGTCCAAATCAATCAATTGCGGAAAAAGCTGGAGCAAGCAGGGCGGTCGGAGATTCTGCATACCGTTCGGGGCCAAGGGTACGTGCTGGGAGACTTGCCATGACTTACCTGTCGATTGGATGGCGACTCACACTGTGGTATGGCATCGCGATCGCCATACTGCTGTGTGGCTTTTATGTGCTGCTGCTGCTTTTGATGCGTCATCAGGTCGTTACTCGAACTGATGCGGGATTGAAGGAAGAAGTCAAAGAGATTGGACAAGAAATCAACCTTTCGGCCGATGCGACTGCATTTCAAGACGCTGCCGAGGCGAGGTTCACGCAGCATGCTTTTTACGAGTTTCTGGTCACGACGACAGAGGGTGGGGTCGTTTTCACGAGTTCCAACCTGAATCATTCGGAAGGCTTCATAAATGAAATCACCCAGACGAAGCTGGCCTTGAGCATGGAATGTCTAACCCGACGACTCGGTGATTCTGGCTCCTTCCGAATCGCTCAGAAGAGCATTCCAAGCCGGTTTGGAACACTTCGCGTTTATGTCCTGCGATCTCTGACGCCGCTGATGGAAGATGTGTTGGCGTTGCAAAGGCTGATGGCTGGCCTTCTTCCTGTCGGAATGCTGCTGGCGCTGGGGATCGGTCACTTTCTGGCCAGGCAGGCGCTGGCCCCCATTCAGAAAGTTCTGGATGTCGCCAATTCTATCGACATCACTTGCCTGGATCAGCGAATTACGGTCATCAATCCACACGATGAGATTGGTCAGCTGGCGAGTTCTCTCAATTCATTCATCGGGCGCCTGGAGCACGCAGTGACCGAGATTCGACGGTTTACGGCGGATGCCTCACATGAAATCCGTACTCCTCTGGCTGCCCTGCGAGCAGAAGCCGAAGCAGCACTACGCTCCCCCCGCACGCCATCTGAGTATGTCGCGGCATTGCAGGTCGTCGCTGACGAAGCGGGACGACTTGGTCGCCTGGCCGACCAGCTTTTGCAACTCAGCCGACATGATGCGGGGGTCATGAATAGCACACATGAGTTCGTCCAACTCGATGCCCTGCTGCATGACGTGACCGATCAGCTTCGTGGGCAGGCAGAGTCTCGCGGAGTGAACTTGCAATGCCGATGTACGGGATCGTGTGAAGTCATGGGTGATGACATTCGCCTCAGTCAGGTGTTTTTCAATGTGGTTGATAACGCCATTAAATACACACACGATGGTGGGCAGGTCGACGTTCGAATGAAAGCTTACGATCATGAGGCGTTGATTGAAATTCAAGATTCCGGGATTGGCATTTCACCTGATGACCTTCCGCATATTTTTGATCGTTTCTACCGAGCCGACCCTTCACGGCATGCGGAAACGGGCGGAGCCGGCCTGGGACTGTCCATTGCCAAGGCTGCCATCGTCGCCCATCAAGGGGTGATCGATGCACGAAGCACGCTCGGTAAAGGGACAGTTGTCATCATCCGGCTTCCAGCCACCCGTACAACCTCTGCGCCGATTGCGACACTTGTCTAATACTGTCGGATCTAAACTCTCAACGGATTTTCATAACAACGATTGAGTCGTTCCCAAGGAATCCTTCACGATGAAAATCCTTTCGAAATCTATGAAACGCACGGCAACTGGCCCTGTTGTATGCGGGTTCATACTCACTTGGCACCTCTCCTGCACGCCTGCGGGAGAGCAGACTGCATCGACAAAGCCTCACCCCGAAAGCCCGGCGAAAGTGACTCACAAGGTCAATGAAGCGGACCTGAATAGAGTCGAGCTGACACCGGACGCGGTGAAGAGACTCGGACTGATTTGCCAGCCGATCGAAGTCCGCCAGATGCCAAGATCACGCAGCTACGGCGCTGACATCGTACTTCCGACCGGCTCCGCTGTGATCATCTCATCGCCTCTGGCAGGAACTCTACAGAACCCCGCGGCAGGGAAGTTTCCACAAGTTGGACAGGCGATTAAACGAGGCGATGATGTTGTCGAGCTGCTTCCCTTATTAACTCCTGAACGCGCTGTCCTGACACCGGCAGAACGCATCCGCTTTGCAGAGGCGAAGGTAACCGTCGCCCAGACTCAAATTGACGCCGATGCTCAATTGCAACAGGCCAGTGTCCAACAGGAAGCCGCACAGATCGCGTTGACCCGAGCCGAACGCCTGTTGCAGGACAATGTCGGAACTCGACGAGCCGTTGATGATGCAATGGCGCAGCTGGAGCTTGCACAGAAAACCCTAGCAGCCGCGAAGGTTCGCAAGCAACTGGTCGACAACATCAAGCTTGATGAGGATGCCGGGACACTCAAACCGCTTGTGATGGAATCCCCATTGGATGGCATTGTCCGGACGACCCACGTTCAAATTGGCCAAATCGTTGCAGCGGGGGCGCCGCTATTCGAAGTCATGAACGACTCGACCTTGTGGATCAAAGTGCCAGTCTACGTCGGTGACCTAGATGACGTCGATATGACCCAGACCATTCATCTGACAAATCTCGATGGACGTCACGACTTAGGCCAGGTTGTCGGTAAGCCTGTCTCGCTCCCTCCAACAGCACTGCCGTTGTCATCTTCTGTTGACCTCTACTATGAGATTTCCAATGCAGACCATAAGTTCCGCCCGGGTCAACGCGTCTCTGCTCATCTGCCTGTGATCGGTAAAATCGAAACGGCTGCAATCCCCTGGTCAGCTGTATTGCATGATATTTATGGCAGCCAATGGGTCTACGAACAAGTCGCTGACAACACGTACGTGCGACGACGTGTCGAAGTCGGCTGGGTAGAAAATGGCTGGGCAGCGCTTCGTCGTGGACCAGCCGTCGGCACTCGTCTTGTCACCGCAGGAGTGGCTGAACTGGCTGGTACGGAATTCGGCTTCGCCAAGTGATTTCGAAACGGCAATCAAACTGTCTTGATGTTTCTTCCTGAGATGTGGCTTCTTGTTGGTGGTATGGGAGATTGAATGAAGTGGCTTGTTGAAACTGCATTACGACTTCGGATCGCAGTCGTCGCGGCAGCAATTCTGCTGGTTGCAGGCGGCATCAGCTTGATTCCCAAAATGCCACTCGATGTGTTTCCCGAGTTTGCACCGCCCTATATCGAGATTCAAACGGAAGCACCGGGACTCTCAGCAGAAGAAGTTGAGAACCTGATCACGTTCCCGCTTGAAGGGGCTCTGGTTGGAACACCGGGTCTGCAGACGATCCGTTCCAAATCCGTTCTTGGCCTGTCGTCGATTCGTTTGCTGTTGGCCGAAGGTACTCAACATTATCAAGCCAGACAACTGGTTCAGGAAAGACTCGCCACCACAACTCCGCGACTTCCTGTTGTCGCGCGTCCGCCAGTCATTCTCCAGCCGCTTTCATCTCTAAGCCGTATGCTGAAGATCGGCATGTGGTCGGAGAAGTTATCTCAGCAGGAGATGTCAGAACTCGCTGTCTGGACAGTCCGTCCACGTTTGATGGCGCTTCCCGGCGTTGCCAACGTCGCCATCTGGGGACAACGGGACAAGCAGTTTCAGGTCCTTGTTGATGTTGATCGACTGCGTGCTCATCAGGTCACGCTGGATGCTGTGGTGAAATCCGCCGGTGATGCCGTCCTCCTTGATGCGGGAGGTTTTGTCGATACGCCGAATCAACGGATGGCAGTACGACAACTCCCCCCCGTGAAAGAGCCCGCTGACCTTGCTCAAACAGTCGTCGCCTATAACCAGGGAGCACCGCTGCGTCTAGGTGATGTCGCCGAAGTGAAAATTGGGTCTCCTCCTGCGATCGGAGATGCCGTCATTAACGATCAACTCGGCTTACTGCTGATCGTCGAGAAACAACCAGCCGCCAATATGCTGGAAGTGACTCGGGAAGTCGAAGCAGCCTTGGAAGTCATGAAGCCAGGCTTGAAGGACATTGAGATAGATTCGACGATTTTTCGTCCTGCGACATTTATCGAACGCTCGATAAATAACCTGACTCATGCCTTGATCGTCGGTTGTATTCTGGTGGTTGTCGTCCTGATCATTTTCCTGTTCGATTGGCGGACTGCCATCATCAGCCTGACCGCGATTCCACTTTCGCTCATTGTCGCCGTGCTGCTTATTTACTGGTGGGGTATGACGATCAATACGATGGTCATCGCAGGTTTGGTGATTGCGCTGGGAGAAGTCGTCGATGATGCTGTCATCGACGTTGAAAATATCGTGAGACGGTTACGTTTGAATCAATTGTCAGAGAAGCCAGTCTCCGCATTTCGAGTCGTACTGGATGCGTCACTGGAAGTACGCAGTGCTGTTGTCTTTGCAACGGCTATTATCATCCTTGTCTTCCTTCCCGTCTTCTTTCTCGAAGGGCTTCCAGGATCATTCTTTCGTCCCTTGGCGATTGGCTACGTGCTTGCGATTCTTGCTTCGCTGTTTGTCGCCATCCTGTTAACTCCAGCACTCTCGCTGTTGATCTTGCCCAGACAAAAAAGCAATGATCGCGAACCACCAATGACGCGAATGCTGAAGGCTCCCTATCGCGTTGTCCTTCCATGGTTTGTGCATCGCCCCAAGACAGCCATCGGATTTCTTGCGATCTCGTTTGCAGGAACGTTCTTATTGATTCGCACATTGGGACAAGAGTTCCTGCCGAATTTCAAAGAGACCGATTTCCTGATGCACTTCGTTGAGAAGCCAGGCACATCGCTGGAGGCAATGGATCGCATCACTATCCTGGCGAGCAAGGAATTGCGATCGATTCCCGGTGTTCGAAACTTCGGCAGTCACATTGGGCGTGCTGAGGCTGCTGACGAAGTCGTTGGCCCCAACTTTACGGAGCTGTGGATCAGTATTGATGAGACGGTCGACTATGAGAAAACGTTGCATGATGTCGAGACAGCGGTCAATGGTTATCCGGGACTCTATCGCGACGTTCTGACGTATCTGCGCGAGCGCGTGAAGGAAGTTCTGACTGGCGCCAGCTCCAGCATCGTCGTGCGGATCTACGGGCCGGAACTTGAAGGTCTGCGAGAGCAGGCACAAAAAGTCGCGGATCAGATGAAAGACATACCGGGTGTCAGCAATTTGAAAGTCGAGCCTCAGGTGCTCGTGCCACAGGTCGATGTCCGCCTCAAGCAAGATGCTCTCGAACGTTTTGGACTCACACCAGGACAAGTCAGACGTTCCGTCACCACAATGTTGCGAGGACTGAAGGTCGGGGAAATCTACGAGAAACAAGTCAAGGTGGATGTCGTTGTCTGGGGAACGGACAAATCGCGCACAGACCTGATGGCGCTCCACGAACTTCGTATCGATACCCCGACTGGCGCTCAGATTCCCCTGCGTGATGTGGCAGAGATCGGAATCGTCCCCGCTCCTAATGAAGTCAAACGGGAGAATGGCTCCAGACGTATTGATGTGACTTGTGATGCCAAAGATCGCGATCTCGGTTCCGTGGCCCGTGACATCGAAGCCGCTGTCAAACAAATGAACTTTGATCGCGGTTATCACCCGGAGTTTCTGGGTGAGTATGCCGCACTTCAGGCATCTCAAAACCGCCTGCTAGTCCTCGGCGCGGCAGCGATGCTGGGGATCCTCTTACTTCTGTACATCGATTTTCAATCGATCAAATTGACGATGCTGGTTTGCCTGACGATCCCGTTTGCGCTCATCGGCGGCGTCATTGCCGTCTGGATGGCAGGAGGAATGCTCTCTCTCGGCTCCCTCGTCGGATTCGTCACGGTTCTCGGAATCGCAGCTCGTAACGGGATCATGCTCGTCAGCCACTATCGTCACCTGGAAGCGGTCGAAGGGATGCCATTTGGCGTGGCACTCGTACTGCGCGGTGCAGAAGAACGGCTCACTCCTATCATCATGACTGTTCTGACGACGGCACTCGCACTCATTCCCCTTGTCATTTCCGGCAACAAACCTGGTCACGAAATTGAATACCCTCTGGCAGTCGTGATCGTCGGGGGACTGGCGACATCGACGATTCTCAATCTTTTCCTGCTGCCACCGCTTTACTTGATGTGGGGTAAGAACGCCGTGACGAAGCCAGACGACGATGACGATTATCAAAGTCATGTCCATTCAACGCCATCGCTACAGTCGTCAAACTTTACGCAGGCATCACATGCAGCACATTGAAGCAGGATTCAACTGAGACAAGATTAACTCTAACTTAATGGCATCGACCATCCTGAAGCCGCGCCTGTTTTTTCGTCGAAAGTAACAATATGCCGACTTCGGTAAAAGTTACGGACGACAGAATGGAGAGCCAGGATGGCGAAGGTTTCTTTCACGACGATTGTACTATTGATCGCCGCCAGCGGATGCCGAACGGCTGGCCCATCGGGTCAGGGCAGCTCTGTCAGTGTCCAATCTCTTCCATCTCCTGCCCAAGCTGCAATCGCAGACCTTGCTCCGTCATCTGCAGGGATTCAACTGGCATCATCCGCTCAAGATGCGCCAACCGCGGCCGTCTCGATACCTGTCACGACTTTAAGGCCGACACACGCACTGTCGCTTCAAAATACCATCTCCACGGCTCTGGCTCAGAATCCTAATCTCGTCGCGCTGCGTCAAACCGAACACGTCGGATCAGCAGCCTATGGCGTCGCTCAGATATACCCTTTCAACCCATTGATACAGGTTCAAGCGACTCCCTATCAGGATAACTCGCAAAGCGGTCCTGGCACGACTTACCACTACGTCCTGCTCATGCAGCGTATTCAGTTAGCCCACCAGCAACAATATCGCGAAGATGCAGGGGCTGCCTCACTGAACGGTATCCGCTGGAATGTCCATCAGGCTGAACTTCAGACTCTTTCCACAACACTTCAATTCTACTTCACGCTGCTTTATCGCCGTGGCCTACTTGAGGTCGCACAAGCCAGTCACGCAAACAATCAGCAATTACTTGAAGTCCTGTCGAAACGATTCGACGCTGGTGATGCATCAGCCGCTGATGTCGCGACGGTTCGAATCGACACGAGTGCAACTCAGCAGCAGCTTCAACTTGCGAACGCGAATTACCTGGCTGGACAACGAGACTTGCTCCGACAACTCGGATTGCCAACCAACCTCAGTTGTGAATTCACGGGTGATTTGACTGCACTTCGTTGGAATCTCCCAACACAAAACTCAGGGGACGACGTGACGCAAACCTCGGAAGTTTCCGGGATGCCACTTGCCAACCCAGTAAGCGATGAGTGGGTCAAAAGCTGGGCCCCATCGCGTCCAGATGTTCTGAATGCTCACGCAAATATCGATCTGGCACGAGCCAATCTCAGCCTCGCTTCAGCCAACCGTGTCCCCGACGTTCAACTGGGACCGTATTACCAGCGTACCGCAGACAGCACTACGTTCGTCGGATTCCGTGCCGAAATGAATATTCCCGTGATCGATTCCGGAAAGCCAATGGAACGCCAGCGATCAGCTGAGTACCGCCAGCAGGTCACCGTCTGGCGTCAAGCATTGCTGCGTGCTGAGCTGGAAGGGCAAGCCGCCTTTGAACGGTATGCACTCGCTCTCCAGTCCATTGCGATTGTTTCGAATGATCAATCTGCTGAACTCCCAGCCGCTCTTCAAAGCCTTGAGAATCAGTTTCGTAGTGGGGAAGTCGATGTGATCCGCGTCATCCAGGCACGGACCAGCATGCTGCAAAACCAGCGTGCAAGGCTTGATCTCGTGAATGAAATCGCACAGTCCGCAGCTCAACTCGTCGGGTCAACCGGGATGCCACTGGAGCTTCTTGTCATTGAATAAGGATGAATTCTTGATGGAATAAAAGTCATTTCAGAATTTTGACTTCCTTCTCATCTTCGCTTCATGTTCGATCGTTACTATCTCCTTGTCTGGCGGAAATGCCCCATGCCATCAGCCATTTTTCTATAAGGAGAACGAGCATAATGCTTCTGTCACCATCCTCGCGTTCGCTGGCCACTCTGATCTTTTCGCTGGCCCTTTTGTCTGCAATGACCCAGGCGACATTCGCTGGCGAAGAAAAGCCTTCGAAAAAAATCGAGCTGCCTAAAAAGGTCGAAACGGCTTTCAAAAAGCTTGCACTCAAAGGAGAGATCGAGTCTGATAAAAAGGAAATCGAAGACGAGAAAGCGGTTTATGAAGTCGAAGTGGAAGTCAAAGGGGGGACGGTAGAGCTTTCTTACACAGAGAATGGCGAACTCGTCTGCATGGAAATCGAACTCGGCTCTCATGAAGAAGACGAGGACGACGAAGAAGAGAAAGAAGAAGGTCACGCCAAGAAAGTAAAACACGAAAAGTCCGAGTCGAAAAAAGACAAAGAAGATGATAAGAACATGAAGTCGATGACGACGAAGAAGAGCACGAGAGCAAAGAAGAACAGGATATTGAAGCCACTGCCGTTGAGAAAATAGTGCCCTTCAAATCACTACCTGAAGCTGTTCGAAAAGTGATCGCCAAGCTTTCAGGCAAAAAGGTTCCCGAAGAAGTCGAAAGGATCACCATCACTCTTTATGAACTCGAAAATGATGCCGATGGCAAAGAAGTCGAGTGGTTGTTTGACGCGAAGGGGCGAAAAGTCGAACTTGAGCTAGACGACGAAGATGATCATCATGAAGGCGAGCACAAGGAAGGCAAAAAAGAAGCGCATCATGAAGGTAAGAAGCAAGAAAATGAAGATCAGTAAGAATAATCAGTGATTAAATTCAAAGTCGCGGGTAGCGCAAAGTTTTGTGTTACCCGTTTCATTTCATGAAAAACTACTTCACACCCGTCACAATTTTGCTGACCATTTCCATTTCTGAACTGTTCGCCGATGAAACTGCTTATTGTCGAAGACTATCGACCATTACTTGACGCGATTTCTCAGGCGTTGAGAGAGAGTCCGGCTACATTGTCGAGTCGGCTAATAACGGTGCCGACGGACTCTTCGCTGCACGCACGGCCGATTTTGACTGCATCATCCTGGATTGGATGTTACCACAGCTCTCTGGTATCGAAATCCTGAAACAACTAAGACACGAGGGTAATCGAGTTCCCATCATCATGTTGACAGCGAAAGACACGACACAGGACCGTGTCGAGGGGCTTGATTCCGGTGCAGATGATTATCTCATTAAACCATTCACGCTCGCAGAACTCGCAGCCCGTGTGCGCGCAATGATACGACGCCGTTATCAGGTCAATTCGTCGACGCTTCGTTTTGATGATATGACGATTGATCTGGCTGCCAAATCCGCCATGAGAGCAGGACAGCAGATCGAACTCACGGCGAAGGAATTTGCCTTGTTGGAACTTCTTGCTCTACGCGCAGGGCAGGTCGTTTCACGAATCGATATTTGGAATCACATTTACGATGAAAATGATGATTCCACGAGCAACGTTGTCGATGTTTACATCGGCTACCTGCGACGCAAATTAGAAGCCCATGGTGGCCAGCGATTGATCCACACGCGACGTGGATTTGGCTATGTACTGGAATGCCAGACATGATTCACTCACTCCGTTGGCGAGTCATGCTGGGAACAGCGGGATTGACTGCGGTCTTCCTGGTCGCTGCTGGTGTCGCCATGATGCTGCTTCTTAAGCAGTCATTGCTGAAGCAGCTCGACACCCATTTGGATTCCGCCGGTCAAAGCCTGACCACCGCGTTCGAAAGCCATGATGAGAAACCCCACATTGAATGGGAAGGCATTGGCGATGGCCCGCCAATTATTTTTCGTGCCAGGGATTCTAACGGCAAAATTCTGACACAGTCCAGTTTGCCAGTTTCGATGGCGGACGAGAAACGCCCTCAATTGATCGGCGATGGTTCTCAAACAGGCGACGCACTTCTCTCCGATGGCTCTCTGGGACGGTATCTGCTGCTTTCGTTCATCCCCCACCTCGAAGGTGGGCACGAGCATGAGGACGAAGACGATGATAATCATCGAGATGAACAGTCTGCCCTGATGCAACGCATTCCCAAGCCGCCGCATCGCGGATTTATCTCCAAGTCGCTGCTCCCCTCTCTGAAATTCACAACGTGATCAACCTCGCGACACGTCAGGTCTTCCTCGTGTCATCGCTGGCAGTTGTTGCAGCAACGCTTTTGATCTGGCCGCTGACGACCATGATGATCCACCCGCTTAACCAGCTTTCAGCACAAATCAATCAGCTTCACCCGCGTGATCTCCAGCAGCGTATCGATATCACCGACTGCCCTTCGGAACTCATTCCGGTCGTTCATCGACTCAATGAATTCATCGTTCAGTTGGAAGAAGCCTTCGATAGAGAACGGACGACAACAGCAAACATCTCGCACGAACTCCGCACACCTCTCGCCGGGCTGATGGCAACTTTGGAAGTCGCAGCGTCGCGTCCACGTTCAACTGCGGAATACCAGACAACGATTAGCCAATCGACAGAGATTCTAAATCAGCTTCAGTCCCTTATCGAACGTATCCTTCTTTTGTCCAGACTCGATGCTTATAAGCTGGTCATTAATCCTGAATTGATTGACTTGAACAAACTGCTCCACGAAATCGCCAGCGGGTATCAGGTCGATTCATCGATCAAATGGCAGCTCGCAACAGGGATCATGATCAACACGGACAAGCCTTCGCTTACACTGATCATTCGAAACCTGTTGGCAAATGCGATCACATACTCTACTGCGCCAGACGCAATCGCGATCAGAACTCACCTGCAATCGGGTGAAGTCACAATCGAGCTGACAAACCCTTCAGCCGTAATCGCCCCATCTGATTTATCGCAACTTAAACAACGCTTCTTCCAATCTGACGCAAATCGAATCAGGAACGGCCAAAATGGCGGCCTCGGCCTAACTTTCTGTGATGAACTCGCCAATCTCATTCACGGCAAATTATCGCTGAGCCAAAGCCATGGGATATTCAGAGCAGTCGTAGCATTTCACAGTCATAACTCATAACTTTTTTATAGCACTGCTGTCTTCGGAGCTGTCAGCGTCGGCCCTTGGTTCCGAAGGCGGATGACACAAAACTAAGTCTTTGAACTTAATGCGTTTTACTTCTGCACATAGTGGAATCCGGCCAGTTTGGAAAGCAACGCATATTCAAACAACAATTGCAAAGATGCTCCGTTATTCGAGGTTGCTTCGTAGTTTCGATTTGTACCTCCAGAATTGCGATAAAGCCGCGTTCTGAATTGACAGTTTCTGCATCGTGCGGAAATAACAATTGAGATTTGCACCTTGAGAACAGGCAGGAAACGATACAACCCGAATACGGTAATACTTGCCTGCCATTAGTTGTTTGGGCGCGTGAGGTGAGGGAGTTTGTTTGAACAGAAGGCTGCCAGATCTTCCGAGCCAGCATTTTTCGTCGGCCAAGAAATAATAATCGGTATCTGGGTATCAATGTTCTACGCTGAACGAGAATTGCTTTTTGAAAAGCATATTCGAAGGCTCTCTGAATTGCGCACCACGTTAACGAAAGTCGTATTACTTGACATCGTGTGTTGTGCCTTTGTCAGCAGACGAAGGATTCTCTTGACACGAATCCTATGAATCTAGTATTTCAGTGTCGAGTAACGGGATGGAGGTCGATGAGTGCGGCCTAAGTCAGTCTCACAGGAAAGGATTCCATTATCAAAAGGTTCCCGCTCTGCCGTGGCGGTTCGACCACATTGACAAGATGTGGCCTGACCATTCTTGAATTGATGGTCGTGAGCGGAATTGTTTCCCTCCTGATGGCTCTACTGTTGCCTGCGATTATGTTGACCCGGGAGTCTGCACGCCGTCTGGAATGTACGAATCATCTTCGACAGATCGGAATGGCCTGTCACAATTATCACGATGTTCATTCTTGTCTTCCGGCAGCGTGGCAATATGACACGACAGGCCGATCAGCCTCTGGATGGGCTGTTCGACTTTTTCCCTATATCGACCAACAGAACTTGCTTGACGTTTCCGACCAAGTACTTTGCTCGGGATATTCTCCACTGGAAGAGAGTCGAACAACGTCACTCACGTTATTTCGCTGCCCGTCGGACGTTGCCCCGTTGACGTTCGATCTGTACGAATCAGGACCCGGCGGATTATCTCTCATTTTTCCTGTCGCAAACTATGTCGGCGTCTACGGAACATCAGAGCCTGATGAAATTCATCCGGTTCCTCCTGGGGACGGCACGTTTATCAATTCCAGGCCGGTCCGGTTTTCCGAACTGACGCGTGGGTTGAGTAATACCATCATCGTAGGAGAACGGTCGGTAGGAATTTTCCCGGCGTCCTGGCTTGGTTTCGACAGTCTGGACGAAGATGCCGAATGCCGGGTGGCAGGGAGTTCTTTTGAGGGGCCCAATTGTCGGCAATGCGATGAGTGCGAGTTTGGAAGCCGTCATGCTGGAGTCAGTGCGTTTCTTTTTGGCGACGGTCATGTACTGGGAATTGCGGACAAAATCGACAAAGCCGTCTATCAACAAATTGCTCGTCGCCACGAGTAACTGCATACGGTTCGGAGAAAGATCAGGATTCCATCATGGTGCATTTGACGCGAGGTGAACTGGAAATCATGGACGTGGTCTGGGATCGCAGACGAGCGACCGTGCAGGAAGTGTGCGATGCGCTCTCACGACCACTCGCCTACACGACAGTGATGACTGTACTCAAGACTTTGGAGATCAAGCGCCAAGCCGTCCATAAAGTCAAAGTCGGGCGTGCTTTCGTGTATGAACCATGTATTTCCAGAGAAGAAGCTTGTCAGACCCTTCTCGGACAACTGAAACAGTTTCTGTCCCGGCGTTCGGTAAAATGCCTGGTTCTCAATCTCATTCAAGATGATGAAATTTCACGGACCGATCTGGCTGAAATCAAAAATGCCATAGCCAAACTGGAGGGACGGAAATGACGTCTGCTCAGTTTTTGGAATTCATGATTTCGGTTTCGATACAGGTAGCCATTCTCGTCGGTATCACTTCACTCATCTGCCGAATTGTGGAAACACCTCGCCTGCAATGCCGACTGTGGAACACTTGCTGCCTGCTGATCCTTTTCATGACTATAGCTGGGTTGGTCCTGCCGCACTTACGTGTTCCAACTCCCTGGCGACAACTATCCCCTCGTGTTGTTGAACAGGTCGTGGTGATCGAAACGATTGCAGGGGAGATTGTTTTGGTGATCTGGAGTGTTGGCTTGTCTTTTACCGTTCTCCTCATCATCCGGGAATGGAAGCGAGCCTTTCGATTTTTGAAGACCTGCCGGCAGGCGAATGAAAATGAAAGAGCCGTGCTCGATCTAATCGATGATGCTTCGTGTCATCGGGACTCTCACCGGGCAAATCGCTTCGTACGCCTCCTAGTCAGCCGACAACTGGGAAGTCCTTTCTGCTTTCAATGGCATTCTCCTCACCTTGTGATTCCAGAATTTCTGCTACAACTTCCTCCAGACCAGATCAAGCTGATTGTCCGCCATGAAGAGCAGGGGCTCTCCGAGGAAAAGGACAAAGCGATCTTATTCTTCGGGCAGAGTGCGAGCATCATCGCTTTACGAGGACGGCGTTTGCTAGGCCGAGGAGAATCCCAGAATCCACATTCTGCTCATCCTTTATGGGAGCGGACGCATCTCTTTCTACCGGCATTGTCGGTGGCGGTGTGGTCCATTTGGATTCCCTTGGATGCGCTGGCTTCTTCCCGAAGCAGTTGGTCTCCATGGCCTCAATGGTCGGCGAATGTCTTGCGGACCTTCGAAATTCCTGCCCGGGATTTCGAACCTTATGAAATAGGCACTCGTTTGCACGAAATCTCAGATCAGCCTTACGGTAAGTAAACGGATCAGGTGTTGTCTGAATCCCACGCAATAGAAACTTTCTGCACCGAACTACGAGTTTTATAGTAAATAGGGTCCATCCATTTCCTTTCCATTACAAAGGTGCCTTATGACGACATTGGAATCGACGAACCTCTCATTTGCGACGGCTCTTCCACTCGGTCGAACCTCAATCGAACGCCGTCGTCGACCTCTCACTATATTCTTTGGTTTCACTGTTGCGTCTTTGTTACTCGTCAGCGGCAGTCAATGGCCACCTCACAGCATTTTCAGAGAAATTCTGTTTCTTGCGGGAATTTGTCTGGCCTCAATTGGAATGCTGGGGCGAACGTGGTGCAACCTGTTCATCTCGGGATACAAGACGAAAGTTCTGATTAAGACTGGACCTTATTCGATGTGCCGGAATCCGCTGTATTTTTTCAGTGCGATAGGCATGCTCGGCATCGGCCTGTGTTCCGGGACCCTCACAATTCCACTATTAATGTTGTCCTTTTTTGCCTGCTACTACCCTCAGATTATTCGCTGCGAGGAAGAGCGTCTTGTGGCGGCACATTCTTCAGACTTTCTGGCATACCAACGGAAGACTTCCACATTCTGGCCTCGTGTGACCCAGTATCAGGAACCGGAAACCTTCACGATGTTTCCTGGCGTTATGCGGAAGAACATCATGGATGCATTCTGGTTCCTCGCGCTCGCAGCGCTTGTCCATACCGGCGCGGATCTGCATGATGCTCATATCCTGCCGATGGTCTTTGAGATTTGGTAGCGTTGTCCTGCCCTCGGTTCCGAAGGCCAAACCACGTTTCGCTTGAGAAAATGCTAGTTATCGACGGAAGTCGTTGGTGCAAAAGAGTCTTGCAGGTATGAATTGAAGCGGCCATCGGTCGCCACGATTTACATATTTTACAGAGTTTTATAAATGTATGCTAAGGATTCTCGGACAGTTTTCGGACGTCGATTCAACATTCGGTCTATCAACCGCTCGCGTGCAGCACGTGCGGGGTGACAAGACGCCAATTGAAGTCTTTATCGCCGGGAGGAGGGGGTGGGAAACGGGGATTCGGCGGCAAATCGAGGGCAATCATGATTTTGGCCTTCGTTCCGATAACGAGACGCAGTCGCAGTGCATAGGATAGCTCGTTTTATTGATGGCGTTTTCCGAACTGGCACGCATGTGGGGCAGCCGGCACCAGAGCGAATTGGGACTGGCTTCTTTTTGAAGCCTGCCGCGTTGACTGATCTCGGCCAGTCCCCAGAGGCACTTAAGTCGGCTAATGTCCTTCTGGCCCAAAAGGGGCAATCCTCTTTCCCGACCCGGGGATTGTACCTGATCTTATTATGCCAGGTTTGGCGACGGCTCGCACTGAACTTGGCCTCCTGCTCAATTCAACCGCCTCCACCTGACTGGGATGATGCTCACGGGTGCCTGCCACCTCAATAACGACCTCGGTCATTGAAGCTGCCGACGTGACGAGCGCTTCCCGGATGCCCTGCGCAGGGCGAAAAGGTCGTGAGTGATCCGCAAGCCGTTACAATCAGGATAATCGTGTAAACCGGCGACTTGACCCGATTTGTCAATCGTCCGACTTCGAACCGACTTGCTTCACAACTTTTTGATCCCACTGGTCTACTGCTCTTATGAGCAGTCAGTGAGCACTCATGAGCAGCATCGTCGCAGCAAGATGGCTTTGCACGACTCCCACGGTGTTGACTCCCATGAGGGCCAGCGTCGCGGCGTTCGTCACCACGGGCTGAAAATTGGCCAGGTATGCCGCTCTGAGTGCGAGTTCGACGAACGGATTTGAGGTAAACGTGTCCTGCAAGAGTTGAGGGGGAATCGCACTCATAATGTTGCAACAGCTGGCTTGCGTACTCGCATGCCGGTCGCATCGCGAGCAACCTGGGTCTTTGGCGATCACCGCCTGTCTCGTGCCAGCCATAGATAGAGATACTTCTGGTCCTCCAAATCGAGTATTAGAACCTGTCCTAAAACGCCTTGAGCATAGTGAACACGAAGCCCAGCATCCAGAAGCCTTTGTAAAGATGACTATGGTATTCTTGTCGAACTTGCAAACGCCTGTACCACTTCATCCAGGCATTAGTACGTTCGATTTTGTAGCGGTGCCGGTACAGCTTGCGTTGGCGCTCGGTGAGTCGCTTGCGTGGCATGCCTTTGTGCTTGCGGTAGGGGGCGATCAGCGTCAGGCCATAGCCGTTGCTCAGCCGGCGGCGAAGGGGATCGCTGTCTGCGGCTTTGTCATAGATGAGCTTGGTTCGGCGTCGCGCCAAGACCAGCATCGTCATCACAAGGATTTCAATCAGCTTGACCTCGTGCGGACTGGCGCTGTCGACATGAATCGAGATCGGCGTGCCGTGACCATCAGTCAGCAGCATGACCTTGCTGCCTCTGCCGATTTTGGTGTTGCCAACGTGTTGGCCCCCTTTTTTGCCGGGGCGAATGTCCCGTCTCCGATGAGTATTGTCAAATCGAGCTGGCCGAGTTTGGCCTTGGTCTTGAGCAGTCTCCGCCAGGCTTTTTTGATCAGCCCCGCTTCGACCCAGAGCTTGAAGCGGCCATGCACGACCGACTTGGAGGGATATTCCTGGCGTGGCAGCATCCTCCACTGGGCTCCCGTCTTCAGCACCCACAACGCCCCTTCAAAGCAGGCCCGATTGGGAACCGGAGGCCGCCCGCCACGGCGCGTCATCTCATTATCGAGAAACAAATCGGCGATCAGATTCCATTGTTCGTCGTTGAGAAAACGAGTTTGCGGTTCCGTCCTGGATCCCCGGTACAGGGATCGTCTTGGCATGAAGGTTCCTTCCCAAAAGTGCGAGTGTGAATGGCGATTCCAACCGCCAGACCACCTCACAGGCACAATCCATGCCAACCGATTCTGTACAGCATTTTAAGGGTTTGTGGACGGGTTCTAACACACATCGAGTTCCAAAACGCAAAAAGCCCGCGTCTCCATTCGGCGACGGGGGCAGTAGTATTTCGACGCAACAGAAATACATGTTATGGTTGTATGCTGAATGGCAGTATCCACGCGAGTACCGCGATTATGGCTTTGCTTGTCCAGAATGTTGTTCATGTCCAGACTTGGTTGACGGTAGTTCGATTCCAAGCTTTTTCATCATTGACAGGTGTTCGTTCTCAAACGCTTGAAGCTTAGTTTCAACTACAGAACAGTGTTCGCACATTAACTTTTCATCGACACGGTCATCTTTCATCGTCTTCCCCATCATCTCACAAGACTTTTCGCAATCAGCCAATAAATTCTGGAGTTTTTCGATATGCTCCGTTAATCCAGCCTCAGTAGCAACATCAGGTCCGAGCTTTGTGATTTCCGTCTTGGTGGCGGTCAAATTCTGTTTGATGCAAAGTAGATGTTCTCGAGCAGTTTCGACGGGTAGGTCACTTCGATTCTGACCATACATATTGAGTGCTCTCGCATGTGAACGAGCATTTTGCTGATAGGTCCATGCTGACAAAGGTCGATAGCCTCCGCCGATCGATCCCGAACGGGAATATTGCTGTTGCATCTTCGTTTGTGCCTTTTTGGCAGCATTTGTGTCGTACTGGGCTTCAGCAAGGCTGGCTGAAAATCCAACGATAGTTAACGCAATAAGTAACTTGGTTTGAGTACTCACAGACATGATTTGAATTCCTTAACTGGCGAATTGACTAACGGAAGCAATAACCTGCGCGAGGTGCAGAGGTTTGCTCTTTGCTTTCTACACTCTATACGTCAGATCGCGACAAAATGTAACACAAATTCTTAGCGAAATCCAAAGATCTGCTAAATGGTTGAAATGTAGCTAGGCTACAATTAGCTGCTACATGGCGTATAATGTGTTGTTCACATGTACGTACAGAGCCTACTGCTGCTCGCACTTTATTTAGTTCCAGCGATCATGGCCAACATCGCCGCAGCCATGCCGACCATGAGCAGGTCTTCGGTGAGGGTGACATAGCTCATTGGCAGGTTGAATACGGCCCCCAAGCAGGCACAGCGGATTTTCCGCCGGGCAAGCAGGCTTTGGACGACTCCCACCGTGCTGACTCCCATGACGACCAGCGTCGCGGCGTTCGTAAACGCAGGTTGGAAGTTGGCTAGGTATGCCGCTCCGAGTGCGAGTTCGAGGAACGGATAGACGTACCCGTACCCAAGCCATCTCTGGGCGAGAATGTCGTAGCTGCTGTAAGACATGGCGAACCCGGGCAGATTGAGTAGCTTGAAAAAGCTGAACACCAGAAAGAACCCGGCCATAAAGTGCCGCATGGCACGCGCCGTATCGAAACCACCAGCCGCCACCTCGGCCAGCCCGACCACTCCGAGCAGATACAAAAGAATCAGCACCAGTGGATAGTAGCTGGTCTTTGGCTCATCCGCTGGTTGTGTCGCCGCAGTCGGAGCCGGGACGTTCGCAGGCACTTCGCCCACGACCTCATATCCCTTCTGCCGCAGCAGTTCGCCCACGCGGGCCGCAGTCACTTCGTTCCCCTCCACGGTGAGCACCTTATCCGGGGTGGACACATCGGCGTCCCATCGCTCAATGCCAGGTTCGGCGTCGAAGAGAGGCTGGATCGACTTCACGCATGCAGCGCAGCGCAGGTTGGTTTTTAGTTTGAGCGTTTTCATGGCTTTATTCCTTTGAACTTGTTTTCTCGTGATCTTGAAGTGCCGTGATGATGGGACATGCCGATGCCGGACCGTCCCCTTCACATGAACTGAGGAGGTTTGTCAGCGATTCCCGCATCGCAAGCAGGTCACGTACTTTTGCATTGATGTCGGCAATCTTGTTCGTCGCTCGCTCGCGCACGTCGGCCCGCCTGGCGTCCGGGTCGTCCCGCAGACCAAGCAGGTCTTCGATTTCCTTCAGCGTGAACCCGACCTGTTGTGCGCGTCGGATGAATTTCAGCCGATCAACGGCATCGCGGTCGTACTGGCGATACGCTGAATTTTTCCGCTCCGGCGTTTGCAGCAGGCCCTTGCGCTCGTAAAAACGCACTGTTTCGACCCCCACATTCGCGGCTTTGGCGAGATGTCCAATCGTGAATGGCTTCATGCTTGATCCCCTTCGGCACGATTCTAAGCTCCGTACCATAGTACGGAGTCAAGAGGAAAATCATCTTGCCATTCAGGAATGTCTTGTGGTGGTCGTCAATCGCGAAGATTTCGGGGTATTACGCGGTTCGACCTTCCGGTAAACAGCGTGCAAAGCAGTTTTGAAGCGCGAGAAATGCTGAGAAATGGAGCATCTGCGATTGATTTTTCTCAGCCAAGTGCGATACTTCTCTGAGAAGTCAAGCCTTTCGACCGAAAAATCCGATACAATTGGTAGGGTATCTTTCTCTGGGGACTTAGGAGTAGCTTGCCGCAGTCATGTTCCGACACCTTCTCACTGCATACATGCTGCTTCTGACAGCCACGGGTGCCAATCCGTGCTGCTGCTCGCTGTCGCGTCTGGTGGCGATGGTGGGAACAGCAAGCGGTGGTGCTGACTGCTTAGAAGCAGCCATTCCGTCCTGTTGTGGCAGTGGGTTGGTCATTCGCCCCAGCCGGGTTCAGCAAACGCCCGATCAGGCCAGCTCCCCGCACGAGGAGCAGCACGCTCCCAAACATTCTTGTGCGTGCGTGTCGAAAGCGTGCAAGAGTCTGCCGCCCGAACGGTCTGCCATCGTCGATCATTCTCGGTCGTGGTTGGACCATGTGGACGTTCACTGGGCAGTCTCCCGGATACTGCTGATTTCTGATGTTCATGAATGGGCCTTTTTCGCGGCGACCGCTTCGCCCCCATCTCGTACCGGACGGGATACGCGCATCGCGCTTTGCTCTTGGCGCTGCTAAGCGCTTGCGTTCTCGCAACTTGAGCCGACTCCGGTAATGCCGGTTGATGCTCGTTGCGGAACTTCTCACATCCGCCATTGTCGCGGAAGAAACGCCTTTCCATTAAGCCATCACGGCTGATGTGTAGCCTCGCGACCTCCACGAAGGTGCGCTGCCCGATCATGCGCACCGTGTGTGCGGAGGCCGAAGCGTATCTATATCAACTTAAATCTCATTACCCCTTTGGATGAAAAGGACTTTAATATGAAATTCTACGGGACATTCTTGCTGGCCGGGCTCGCCGTGGCTGGCTTGTGGCTGGCGGGCTGCACAGAACAACGCAAGCCTAAAAATTCTCAAGAAACTCAATCAACGACTGGGGCTGCCATGCCAGCCCCGGTCGTCTCAGCGGCGTCTTTGCCAGATGCCACGGAAGCCGAACACGGACATAAGCCAGGTGCTCACGGCGGGATCATGATTTCGCTCGGTCGCGACAGTTACCACGCGGAAGCTGTGTTTGAGAGAGGCGGCATCCTGCGCATCTACATGCTTGGCAAAGATGAATCACGCGTTATCGACGTGGAGAAGCAATCCCTCAAGGCCTTCGTGAAGGCCGAAGGTGACACGAACGCCGTACCCTTTACGCTCGAGCCTGAACCGCAAGACGGCGACGCGGAAAGCCGAACCTCGCAGTTTGTCGGCACCTTGCCCGAAGGCATGGCAGACCGAGCACTCGATATCACGGTTCCCAATCTCGTGATTTCGGGGGAACGATTTCGACTGGGGTTCAAATCGAACGACAGCGACCACGATACCGGGATGCCGGACAAAGTTGCAGATGCCGAGGAGCGGGCTCTCTATCTGACGCCAGGCGGAATTTACACCGAAGCCGATATTCAAGCCAACGGGAATGTAACGGCATCAGTCAAGTTCAAAGGCTTGAAATCCTCGCACGACATGTTCCCCCAGCCAGGGGACAAGATCTGCCCGGTGACCGAAACAAAAGCCAACCCCCAGTTTACCTGGATCGTGGATGGCAAGCCTTACCAATTCTGTTGCCCGCCATGCGTCGATGAGTTCGTCAAGATGGCAAAACAATCCCCGGATGAGATTCGACCTCCCGGCGAGTACGTCAAAGCCAAGTAGTGATTGCTCTAGCTAGCGCCTTCCAGCCCCGCACAACGAATCAAACCTCTTCTGGAGTCAGTCAATGAATTCAACTATTAATGCCGTTCTCGGCATCTGTTTCGGGGTCGCCATGATGTCCTCATCGGGCTGCGGCTCGGCTCAAAATGCAACTTCGGCGAAGTCAACCCAAACCGAACACGGAAATCACGATGCGAGTGGCGAACAAGCGGCTAGTCTCGCGAAGCTCAACAGCGAAGATCGGTCGCTTGCCGAGGCACAAGGCTATTGTGCGGTCAGCGAGGAACCGCTCGGCTCGATGGGTCCGCCAATCAAGCTCATCATCAACGACCAACCTGTCTTCGTGTGCTGTAAAGGATGCAACACGAAGGCGCAATCCAATCCGGATGCAACGCTGGCCAAGGTGGCCGAGTTGAAATCCAAAGTGATGGCAGAGGCTATACAGTAGGCTCGTGCACGTTGCCGTACTGGCCCCTCCGAAGAATTCTGACTATTGGGTGATTTCCAAGTGGCCACAGCGCCGCTGCCACTCAGTGGTCTTCAGCAACGAAGAATGGAGAAACATCATGAATGTGAATCGTCTATTACCAGCAGTGGTCAGCGCGAGCGTGCTGTTCGTGGCTTGTCTGTTCGTTGTCCCAGCTTTGTCCCAGGACAAACTTGGTCATAACCATAACGACGGTCATGATCCGAAGCAGGCGACGGCCAAGATCGAAGCCGCGCTGGCAGAGCTACCCAAGACTGACCGTTCACAGGCCGATGCGCAGCGATATTGCCCCGTGATGGACACTGTTCGTCTCGGGGCGATGGGGACGCCGGTTAAAGCCATGATTGAAGGCAAGCCGGTTTTCCTGTGCTGCGAGGGCTGTCAGGACGAAGCTGCGGAGAAGGGCAAGGAAACGTTGGCTAAGGCCCAGAAGCTCAAGCGGGCCACTGCATCCCTGGCGAAGCTTCCTGCGGCGGATCAACCACTTGCAGAATCGCAATTATTCTGTGCAGTCGCGGAAGGGAGCCGCCTGGGTTCAATGGGCACGCCTGTCAAGCTGATGCTTGAGGGGAAACCTGTTTTCCTTTGCTGCAAGGGGTGTGAGGCTTCGGCTCACGCTCATGTTCAAGAGACGTTGGCAAAGGTGGAAGAGATCAAAAAAGCTAACGCGAAGGCCGCCCATCACGACGAGGACAAGCAAGGCCAACGTCCCGTACTTAAGAAGTAAGGCTCTATCGAACTGGTTTATTCCTCGACACTTACCTCACTGGAGCTGAAACCATGAATGCTCGCTCGATCTGCGTGTGCATGATGTTGTTGTGGTCGTCAACGGCCACAACTTACGGCGAATCGGCTCCGCGATTGCTGGCCGAAGGCAATGGCGCGAAAGCACCCAAGCAGCCCCAGGCATTTGTGGGGCCGGATGGAACAGTCGATGTCGTCTTCAGCGTCGGTGATGAGATTCGGCTGCACACTTCGCATGATCGCGGGGAGACCTTCAAAGCAGCTACGGCCTCCATGCCGTGCCGTAATCTGGCCTCTGGCATGAGGCGTGGCCCGCGAGTGGTGCGAACGAAGACGGCAGTGATTGTCACGGCGATTGGCGGTACTCAGGGCGGCGGCAAGGACGGTGATTTGCTGGCCTGGCGCTCCACCGATGATGGAGCGTCGTGGTCGCAGCCAATCCGAGTGAACGACAGTGCGGATGCGGCTCGCGAAGGTCTGCACGGCATGTCCGTGTCGGCGAATGGCGACGTTTCCTGCGTATGGCTCGATCTTCGTAGCGGGAAGACCGAAGTCTACATGGCCAATAGCGAGGACGATGGACAAACCTGGAAGCCAAACGTCCGCGTCTACCGTTCGCCAGACGGCAGCGTGTGCGAGTGCTGTCACCCTTCCGTAGTTGCAGGTCCGAAAGGCGCAACGGCAGTTTTGTTCCGCAATTCGCTCGGCGGAAATCGGAACATGTTTCTGGCCACGAGCCACGATGAGAAGTCGTTTGCCCGCGCGAGACAACTGGGGAAAGCCTCGTGGAAACTGGACGCCTGCCCGATGGATGGCGGGATGTTGGCGTCGGATGGTAACGAGGGACTGGTCACGATTTGGCGTCGAGAAGGCCACGTGTTCGCGACCTTTACCGATGGATCGTCCGAACAACGTCTCGGACCGGGACAACAGCCGTGGGCGGCATGGTCAGCAGCCGGTCCCCTCATGGTCTGGACGCAAGGTCGCGAAGGCTCCTTATCGCTGCAAATGGGAAAAGCTGGCTCGCCGCGCGAGTTAGCCTCAAAAGCTCGCGATCCTGTGGTGGCGTCGCATCCGACGAGTGAGTTCGCTGTCGTCTGCTGGGAATCTCAAAAGGGCAACGACCGGCAAGTCATGATTCAGTTTGTCAGCACGCCTGAAAAACAACGGTCGAAATCAACCACAAAATAACGTCGTGCATTTAATAAAACCTCATTGGAAAAGGCATTCATCATGCGAGTGATTTGGTGTGCAGCAGGATTACTTCTATTAACGGTTGGTTGTGGAAAGCCAGAGGTACCCACTCCAGCGAAAACAAGTGCGAATCAACCGGTCGATGCGCACGCAGGCCACGCAAAGCATGAGCACCACTCGTCCGAGCAGAAGAAGTGGAAGCTCACGCTGGAAACAGAACCGACGACACCGAAAGCTGGGGAACCCATCACGCTCAAAGGGCACATTCAAAGCCAAGATGGCACCCGCGTCACGTCGTTTGACGTGATCCACGAAAAGCTCGTCCATCTCATCGTCGTGCGAGAAGGCCTGGATGAATTTGCCCACCTTCATCCGGAAGTGAACAGCTCCGGCAGCATGTCGGTTTCCTACGAATTTCCCAAGTCGGGAAACTACCGGCTGTTCGTCGACTTCCAACCCAAAGGTCAACAGCAGACTCTGGCAACTGGGGAAATCACGGTTGCTGGCCCGACCTCACCGCCCCAGAAGCTGGTCGCGAACGTGTCAAACGAAGTGGTCGTCGGCTCCATCAAGGCCCGCGTTGATATCCAGGCGTCGAAGCCTGAGACCGTCATGAGTTTCCAACTGCTGGATGCTGATGGCGCGGCGGTGACCGATCTGCAGCCGTATCTGGGGGCGATGGGCCATTTGGTCATCATCAGTGCCGACGGTCGCGAGTACGTTCACGCACATCCTACGGGCGATGCCACCTCGGCACCGGACGGTGTCGTCAAGTTCGCTGCACATTTCGCGCAATCAGGACTCTATAAGGCATGGGGGCAATTCCAGCGAAACGGTGATGTGCTCACAGTGCCCTATGTTTTGAACCATGAATCAGATTCCGCATCAACCCATCATAAGGAGCACTAGCCATGTGCCTCCCCGTTTCTCTCAAGCCTCAATGCCTGGTTGTTCTGGTCATCTTGATGATCACAACGGCTGCGTATGGGCATGAAGGGCATCAGCCACTTCCTACCAAAGGCGTGCAGATCGATCTGAAAGCCGGACACTTGACGCTCAGCCGATCTGCGCGTGACGTGTTGGATGTCCGCACAGTGGAGGTGCGAACGGGACAGGTTGACGCGGGCGTGCGTGCCTATGCAACCATCGTTGCTCCTTGGACGCATCATGCCTTCGTCGCGTCGCGATTGTCCGGCAAAGTTGTCACGTTGCATGTTCGTCCGGGCGATGTTGTTAAACAGGGGCAAGTGCTTGCCGAGATTGATAGCCTCGACCTGCAAACCTTACAACTCGACTATCAGCAGGCCGTCAACGATCTGGAGCTCTCGCAAAAACTCCTGGCATCCGTGACGCCGGCGGCACTAGTGGGGGCAGTCCCCGGCAACCAACTGGCGGAGGCTGAAAACACCCATCAGCTCAACCAAAACACGCTTGAAGTTTTGCGGGCCAAGGCCGCCGGATTGCAAGTGGAAGAAGCCAGACTTGCTTTCAGCGAAGATCCTGCTGCCAATTCGCCGCGTCTGAAAATCATCAGCCCGATTTCAGGAGTGGTCGTCCATGCGGATATCGCGGTCGGCAAGTTCGTTGAACCGACCGAACACCTATTCGAAATTGTGGACACATCGAAAGTCTGGGCCAGGATTGGCGTCCTGGAGAGCGATCTCCATCGAGTTCAAGTCGACCAATCGGTACGTCTTGTCTTTAACGCGGCGCCGGGGCTTGAAATTGAGGCTCGAATCGACACGGTCGGGTCCATGCTTGATCCTCTGACTCACCAAGCGACGGCTTGGGCGACCATTAATAATTCCAAGTCGCCGTTTCGCCTCCTGCCTGGGATGACCGGGCAGGCCAGGTTTCAAGCCATGAATCGTCCCGAAGGGGCAGTCGTACCAACTTCGTCTGTTTTCAGTGACGGAGCCGAGCGATATGTGTTCGTCGAAGAAGCCTCGACGAAAGAAAGTTCTGAATACCGCAAGAAACCAGTCGTGGTGGGCCGACAAACATTGGAACTGGCGCAGCTTGTCGCGGGAGATGTCTATCCCGGCGACCGGGTTGTGACTCGCGGCGGCCATGAATTGTCGAGTCTGTTTCTCCTGGGGGTCTTGAGGCTCAGTCCCCAGACGGCCCGCAGCATTGGCCTTTCGGTCGAAAGCGTCTCCAGGCACAGCGTTGAACAGATCCTCGCCGTTGACGGAGCGGTCGATATTCCTCCTCAACGACGAACAACAGCCTCCTCTCAATTGCAGGGCAGTATTCACGCGATCCGAGTCGGCCGCGGTCAGGAGGTTAAGTCGGGCGACATCCTGGCGGACATCGTCAGTTTGGAATTACAGGACCTCCAACTGCAACTAATCAAGGCGCATCTCGACCATGAGCTCTGGGAAAACCTCTTAAATCGTCTCCAAGGTGCCAAGGAAGCCGTCTCCAAGCGGACGGTGCTGGAAACGCAAGGACGAGTCAAGACGCTTTATACGCAGTATCTCAATCTCCAGCAGAAACTTCGCAGCCTCGGGCTTTCCGCGGCACAGGTTCGCGACATTGTGGAGACAAGACAAATTGTCGAGACGCTGCCGGTCCGAGCGCCCATCGACGGAGTCGTGGTCGAGTTCGATCAGGTGTTGGGGCAGGTTATCCGCGCCGACGAGTCTTTGTTCGAGATTCACAACCTGTCACAAGCACGAATCCAGGCGTATGTCAGTGAGCAGGATACGTCACGTTTGCAGGTTGGGCAGTCCGCCCGCATTCGGCTTGTGTCAAAGCCGGATGTGGAACTGACAGGGACCGTAGAGCGTGTGGGGCCAGTCCTTGGTGCGGAAAGCCGAACACAAGCCGCCTGGATCACGTTGCAACCGCCTGAAGAATTTCGCCTGCAACACAACATGCTTACCCGCGTCCATCTGACGACGGGCCAACCCGCTCCGACACTTGCTGTCCCGAGCAGTGCCGTGGTGAACGACGGCCTTCGGAGCTTTGTATTCATTCAAAACGGCGATGGCAGTTTTGATCGACGACTTGTGCGGACGGGACGCGCGGATGACCGTTTCATTGAAGTAACGGACGGCTTATCCGTGGATGATCGAATCGCAGTCGGCGGCGTGTCCCAATTGCAAACCGCTTTTGCCGCTCTGAGATAAGGATGAACGCCATGCTCAATGGAATCATTTCCTTTTCACTCAAGAATCGTGCCCTTGTGCTGATTGCCGCACTGGTAATCAGCATCGCAGGCGCTGTGCAACTGCGTGAGATGCCCGTCGACGTTTTTCCGGACTTGAACCGCCCGACCGTCACGATCATGACCGAAACGCCAGGGCTGGCGCCCGAAGAAGTCGAAGTCTTGGTGACGCGGCCCATCGAATATCTGCTCAACGGCGCGACGGGAGTGCAGCGAGTGCGGTCCGCATCGGGAATCGGCTTGTCGATTGTCTGGGTCGAATTCGACTGGGGGACGGACATTTATCGTGACCGACAAATCGTCGCGGAAAAACTGCAACTGGCCCGCGAACGACTGCCCGCCGACAGCAACCCGGTCATGGCCCCCATCTCGTCTATCATGGGCGAAATCATGCTGCTCGGCCTGCGATCCACCGCCGAGACAAAAACTGACGAAGAAAAAGCCGCCAAAGCGATGGAACTGCGGACTTTGGGAGAGTTCGCGCTTCGCAATCGCTTGCTGGCCGTCGAGGGCGTCTCGCAAGTCACGGTGATGGGAGGAGTCCTCAAGCAATACCAAATCCTCACATCACCCGCCCGTCTGGCCGCCCATAACGTGACACTCCAGCAACTGACAGAAGCGGCACGCAAAGCGAACGTCATCGCCGGTGGCGGCGTGATGGTTCGCGATACCAAGGAATCGCTGCTGCGGATCAGCGGCCAAAGCCTGACGCTCGAAGAAATCCAAGACACTCCTGTTGTCTGGCGCAATCCCGTTCCTGTGCGGATACGGGACGTGGCCGAAATCCGATTTGGCGGTCCGATCAAGCGCGGCGACGGCAGCGCATGGGCGAAAATCGATCCCGATGTGAATGCGGCCATCAGCGAAACCCCTTCACATGACCATCAGTCTTCGTCCCCTGATGATAGCCACCCCAGAGCTCATGGTACTCAGGACCACCATCAACAGGACGACTCGACCGAGTTTCATGACCACCCGTTGAAACTCAGCGGCGGTCCTGCCGTCATTATGACCGTGCAAAAGCAGCCCAATGCCAACACGCTGGTTCTTGACGAGCGAATTGAGGAGGTGCTCGATTCGTTGCAGAAGGAATTGCCGCCCGATGTGGTCATCGAGAGGAACATCTTCAAACAGGCGGATTTTATCGAGACGGCTGTCGAGAATGTCATCGAGGCCGTTCGCGATGGCGCGATCTGGGTCGTCGTTGTCTTGTTTCTATTGATGGGCAACTTTCGGACGAGCCTGAGTTCGCTGACCTCAATGCCTCTATCGATTCTGCTCACCATTCTCGTGTTCCACTGGTTGGGCATTTCCATCAATACGATGACACTGGGTGGCATTGCGGTCGCCATTGGAGATCTCGTGGATGATTCGATCGTCGACATCGAGAACATTTACCGTCGTCTGAAGGAAAACCGTCACCTTCCGGTCGAGCAACAACGCCCGGCTTTGGACGTCATCTATGACGCCTCGACCGAAGTGCGTAATTCCATTGTCTATGCCACGGTCATTGTCATTCTCGTGATGTTTCCGCTGTTCTCAATGGCGGGACTGGAAGGCCGGATGTTCGCGCCCTTGGGAATTGCCTACATCATCTCACTTCTTTGCTCGCTGGTCGTATCGCTCACATTTACGCCTGTCTTTGGTTCGATGCTGCTGCCACGGGCGCGGTTGCTTGACCAGAGAGCCGACCCGTTGCTCCTGAGATGGCTCAAGCAAATCACTGAAAAGGTACTTCGGTTCACGCTGCAGCATGCGACGCTGGTCCTGGCAACTGTGGCAGTCATGGTGACGATCTCCTGTGCCAGCATTTTCTGGATGGGAGGTGAGTTTCTGCCTCCGTTCAACGAAGGCACCTTGACCATCAGCCTACGAATGGAGCCTGGTACAAGCCTTGCCGAGAGTCAACGGGTGGCGGCTCGTGCCGAGCGGCTGATTCTCGTTGTGCCAGAGGTTCTTTCCGTTTCCCGTCGAACAGGCCGTGCCGAACTGGATGAACACGCCGAAGGGGTCAACTCGTCAGAAATTGATGTCCGCCTGGCGGAACATTCTATTGAAAAACCGGGCTGGGGATACGCGGCGCTACGCTTAGTTCCCATCGCGCATCTATGGAGTTTTGACTCGGTGGGCCGTCCTCGTGAAGAAGTGATCTCTGATGTCCGTGATCGCATCTCCAACATTCCCGGCGCGGCCGTTAACATCGGACAGCCGATCTCGCACCGACTTGACCATATGATGTCAGGGATTCGCGCTCAAATTGCCGTGAAGATTTTTGGTCAGGACCTGCGCGAGCTGCGCACGGCCGCTTATGACGCACAGGAGAAAATGCAAACTGTGCCCGGTGTCGTCGATTTGCAAATCGAACCACAGGTCGAAATCTCGCAGGTCCGCCTCAAGGTCAAACGTGAGGAGGCCGCTCGTTACGGACTGGCTCCCGGCGATGTCGCACAACTGCTGGAAACCGCCTACAAGGGACGCGTTGTCTCTCAGGTTCTCGACGAAGATCGTTATTTCGGCCTAGTCGTCTGGTTCGACGAGGCATCGCGAAATGATCCCGCGACCATCAACGAGACCATCCTGGAGACTCCTTCAGGACGCAGCGTGGCTCTCGGGCAGGTCGCTGAAATCCTCGACACCACTGGCCCGAACACATTGAACCGCGAGCATGTGCAACGCAGATTGGTCGTCTTCTGCAACGTTCAGGGTCGCGACCTGGCCAGTGTGGTCTCCGACATAAAGACAGCACTTCAGCCGGTCGAAGACGGCCTGCGTAAGCTTCCCGGCAGCTACTACGTAGAATACAGCGGCCAATTTGAAGCGCAGCAGGAAGCCAACCGCCGCTTGATGCTACTTGGCTCACTGAGTGTCGTGGGTGTTTTCTTATTGCTGTGCAAAGCGTTGGAATCCTGGCGTGCCGCACTTCAGGTGCTGGTCAACATCCCGCTGGCCGCGTTTGGTTCGGTCGTCACGCTGCTTCTGGTGAACCGCCCCGAGTGGGCGACATTGGCCGCAGCCCCGTGGTGGGAATGGCCGCGCATATGGGTGAGCGCGACGAGCCTGTCGGTCGCCCATTGGGTTGGCTTCATCACACTGATCGGCGTCGTCAGCCGCAACGGGATCATGATGATTTCCCATTACATTCACCTGATGAAATATGAAGGCGAAACGTTTTCCGAGGCCATGATCGTGCGAGGCAGCCTCGAAAGACTGGCACCGGTGATGATGACGGCTATGACCAGCTTCATTGGCCTGCTGCCATTGCTGTTTGGAGCGGGACAAACCGGCAAGGAGATTTTGTACCCTCTGGCGCTCGTGGTGTTTGGCGGAATGCTGACCTCGACCATTCTCGACCAGTTGGTCACGCCTGCACTGTTTTTCAAATTCGGGCGCAAGGTGTATGAACGCCCCCCGTCCGGGGATACGCTGACAACCGCAAACCTAGAACAACAGAGAGAGGAAGACAAACCGGGGCAATCGTCCGACATCGCTCGGCTTGGCCATGATAGCGAAGAGACAATTGAAACTTCAGGCATGCCGGACACTCAGGCATCCCCCTCGGTTCCGAAGACCGATGCTCAACAGCGTTGAGCGTCAGCTTCAGAAGAATTAGTCCGAATTACCGTCCGATTCGTAGTCCGATAAGTGCTCTTCTCTCACCGGACGTGTATGGCGTTCCAGTCACCTAAGTGTCTAACAACGCACGACTTAAGACACAAAATTATTATCGCTGATTCCCATCCCCTTCGTCTCCACTGAAAAAGGCCACTTACATTCAACGTAAGTGGCCTTTTTTGTTGCACGGAGAGTGATTTTTGATACCCGGAAAGCGGATTCAAATCTGAAATACAGGACCCGAAAACCCAATCGCGGCATCTGTCACCCAGCTCACCAACTTGCCACGAAAAAAGCCTGTGCAAATCCCCCGCAAGCCTCATGACCCGCAGCCGTGTATTTCCAATTGAAGTACCCCTTGCCTATACATCCAATCTTTTTGCATCAATGCCCGTTCTCCATCAGAATTAGCAAAAATCAGAGCATGGTTTGCTCCCCAAATTAGTTGCAGCTGCACCAGGATTTCGAGTAGAATGGATTACAGTTAACGACTTCTGCTTAACAATGTGACCGCAAAAATCTAACTCCCCGAAAAACAACTGCACAAACAAGCACAGCAAAACAAACACGTCTTATTATTTACGTTATCAACATAACTTCCTATACTGCAAGACTTAAGCACTCGTAGCTCAATTGGATAGAGCATCGGTCTTCGGAACCGAGGGTTATAGGTTCGAATCCTATCGAGTGCATTTCCATAACATCTGCTGAATCCTAGCTTTAGGTTACCGGCTGTCCCACAGCTGCGCGGCATCCACTACCGGATTATTCGGTTTTACTACCGGATTATCCCAGAAAGGTCCGTCGCATGCCTCGCAAATCGGGAGCCGTCCCATCGTATCGCCTGCACAAAGCCACCGGGCAGGCCGTCGTCACAATCGCTGGTAAAGACCACTATCTCGGCACGCATCAATCGCCGGAGAGTGTCGATAAGTATCACGTACTGATCGCCAACTGGAATCAGTTTCGATTGCCAGGTTCATCCACAGGTTCGCGGCCTGCTCCAATCGTCACTTCTAGACGAGATCTTTTGATCAACGAGCTGCTGACAGCGTATGTCAGACACGCCAAAACGTACTACACCAAGAGTGGCCAGCCGACCAAAGAGTTGATCGCGGTTTGCGATATCGTGAAAGCGCTTTCGGCTGTCTTTGGAGATCAGCTTGCCAGTGATTTCGGGCCGAAAGCCTTGAAAGAGTTTCGCGATCACCTGATTTCATCCAACCTGTGCCGGAAGGAGGTTAACAAGCGAATCGGAAGGGTCAAACGGATCTTCAAATGGGCTGCGTCAGAAGAGCTGATCGGAGGCGATCAATTTCACGCGCTTCAGGCTGTCACTGGATTGAAACATGGTCGAACAGCAGCGCGAGAATCTCAACCGGTCAAACCTGTCGACGAGCAAGTCGCCCTGACAACCGCTGATTACGCGTCACCGGTCGTACGTGACATGATCCGTCTGCAACTGCTGACCGGTATGCGGCCCATGGAAGTCACTCAGATGAAAGTCGAGGACATCATGCAAGAAGGCCCTGTGTGGATCTACACGGTATCTGAGCACAAAAACAAATGGCGAGGGCATCGCCGGGTCGTGGGTCTGGGGCCACAGAGCCAGGCAATTCTGGCTCCCTACCTGGCCTCTCGGTCCGATGGGTATTTGTTTTCTCCTGCGGAGTCAGAGCGTCAACGTCATCAGCTGCGACAGGGACAGCTTTCGTCCGAACGGAAGTCGAAGATCTATCCCAGTGAGCTCAAGGCTCGGGAGCGACGTATCGCGGAAAGGTCCGGACGAAAGAAGCGGTGGGGGGATCGATATGAAACGGATTCTTACCGTCGGGCGATTTCATACGCGATCAAGAAGGCACGGACGTCTGGACAGACGGTTACCCACTGGCACCCTCACCAGCTTCGCCATACGTTCGCAACGAAAATTCGGCGTCAGTTCGGTGCTGAAGGGGTTCAGGCAGGCTTGGGTCATGCAAATCTCAATCTCGTTGAGGTTTACGCTGAAAAGAGCCAAGAGCTGCTGACCAGAATTGCACAAAAGGTCGGCTGAGGAATTCATTACGGGAATGCCCCCATCTTGGCTGTGTTTACCTGCAAGACTAGAATCGTATTGTCGACGATCGACTTTCGTAACCGCGTCTCTTCGCGGTGAACACACCGAATTGGGAAGGAACTCAGATGTTCGACGCAACGGACCCTTTAACTGAACGTTCGGGCAGCACTGTCACTTGCATGCTCACGAATCGACAAATTGAACTTGGCAGTAAGCACACATCGACTCAACGAAGAGGGATGCTTCTGGATTGTCATACCTCAGCTTTCGGCAATACAGTCGGCAAAAAAATCAGCATGGAGGCTTGTAACATGGACAACCTGGCCGGACGTTCGACGTATGCCGCAGAAATTTGTCGTCTGAAAAAGGACATTCTCCCATTGGGGATAGTCGTCGATAGCCGTTACGGCGAAGGGTATCGGTTGAAGGACGCGCCCGAACGGCAAGCAGAGAGAGAGCGGTGTAATTCATACTTTATTATTGCTGTCGAAGCTCAAGAAAGCCCTTCAGTTCTCAATGATATGGAACCACCGCCTGAATTTGTGAAAGAGAAGCTTGAGGTCTGGGGGCTCTCTGTCGAACCGGAACATATTCAGGTCAGAGTTTTGGCTTAAACAAAGCTGGCCAGACCAACATCGACCTTCTTAAGCAAGCCCAGGGAGTCAACTCCCTGGGCTTTTTTTATGGAGCAATGCTGACATCCAATCATGTGTGATTTCTTTAGGTTCAATTTCAGGGCATTATTCGAAGCTGAGTATCGCTGCGACCGAAAGTCATGAACTCGTTAGTGAATTGGTCAGATCCAATCATGCTGTGTTCTGATTGGACGCAGTATTTGCGATCCTCTGTCCAATTCCACAGCGAAAAGGAGATCGAACATGGAACCACACGAAATTGCCAGCGAAACGCTCTGTTCTTTGAGTGAGGCAGCGAAACTCTTTCCATCAAAAAAAGGGGGGAAACGGATCAGCTTGTCAACGATCTATCGATATGCATCTCGTGGAATTCACGGCGAGAAGCTGGAAGTGCTTTACGTCGGCGGAACCACCTGCACATCGAAAGAGGCAGTGCTGCGGTTCATCATTGCAGTGACGCTGGCGAAGCGACAGAGAAACACACCGTCGCAGGCAGTCACAATCGCCTCGACAACGCGAAAAGTGGCCGCTGAAACAGCGCTACTTCAACAGCTCAAGAATCTCGGAGGCCCAACTCGTGCTTGATTCAAGTTGCCCTTGCAGTACGAGTTCTCCGACAGCGGCACTACCGCGTCCTGGTCGTGAAAGACCCACATCGCTTTTTTTCTTGGGAATCCATTCCTCATGATTCATATCGACATTCACTTTCCGTGCATGACCATCACTCGGTCAGAATGTGGTCAACCACTTTCGATGCCCGTCACCAAAGGCTACTTCCTGCTGGCAAAGCTGGTTAGGAACTCAGGTCAAGCCTTTGAGGTTCGACAACTGGAGTACATGTGGAGACGACTGATCAAAATTCCCAGCGTTCATCCCCTGATATCGATTTCATTGCCCAATCAAATGGGCAATGCACGAACACTCAAAGTTAAATGGCAGAGAGAGCTCAGCGATGCTGTGCATCTCATGCCGGAATACTACGCCCAAGAAATCTGTTCGCAACTGCGAATAGTAGACGACTGCTTTTCCCTGTCGGCAATCGACGGAATCGTCGCCAGTATCCAGTACCACCCGTCCGCGTTCTCGACTAGCAACCAGGGATGCTTCAAAAAGCCTATGCAAATTCTGCAATCACCAAACTTCAGCATGTTCGTCTGAGGTTACTTCATTTCCTTTTCAGGAGTTCGTTTCATGGAAGAGTCCACAAACTTTTGTCAAAGCATCGGTGACGATGTCCCGTCTTCAGCATTGGAGCCATCAGGTTCCCCTTCGATCGACGCGGCGCAGATTTCAGGCGAGATCATTCCCGCCCGGCCAACTGACGACGAAATTCGATCAGACAGGGTTAGCCACTGCCAAATCCGTGTTAACCGTGAGAATTTTGACGGTCGCGAACTGTCGATCACAATCACTTCCGATGAGCAAGATGACATTGATCCTGGCGATGAAGACGAACTGGCTGAGCTGTTTGTCGAGACCGTCAGATCCTGTGACGGGCATCCGACGCTACTATTCGACGGGCAAGAATTCTTAAATTGGCGTGAAGCTTGTTTTGAAAATGCGACGGATGAAGACATCGCCAGGCTGCTGAGAGATTATCTTCGATCGCGTCAGATCCGGCGAAGTACAAAGATGGCGAGGAACGTGACAAGGGTGCTAAGAACCATTTGCTACAGGAATCTTGCTGGGCAGAGTGGCCGGTCTCTATACGTTCGAGAGGCCGTTCGGAAAATCTGGATCGCGCTCACAAACGGCTGTGTCAGCGTCCACGAAGATGGCTCGCCAAATTGCCTAACGCCGCACCCTCACTCGCCTTCTCGTCTCACTCGGCACGTCATATCGGTTGAATATCGGCCTGAGATCGGATGTGAGCCGGGACGAAGGCTGCTGAATCTGCTGGTTGGTGAGGAACACGCCGAACGATTCATCGAGCTACTGGCGATGTTGATTCTGCCCGTCAATCCTTGGAGGTGGATTTTCAGCTTACTGTGCGGATCGGCCGAGAGAAGAACGGCGATTGTCAACCTGATTGTTAAACTCTTTGGGAATCAGAGCTGCACTCGCCTGCCAGTCTCGCTCATGGTGGGAAGACGCCCTGAACAGCGTCTTGCTGGTCGCCACGTCGTGCTGGCGGAAGTCGATGCCGATCTGGATTCAGCCACTTCAAGAGCAGTGAGGCATGTCCTGGATAGTTCAGGCGAGATATTTTCTGGGCCAGCCTGGCTTGTGTTTGTCGGCAGTGACCTTCCCGTAACCAACTCGGCTAACGACCCGTTCTTGAACCAACTGCAGGTCGTAATAACTGAGGGATCTGGTGAACCTCCCGCTGAAATCTCCGATGAAGAGCTTTCCAGCCTGGTGAATTGCGCCTTAGCCGCATTGCCAAGGCTGCTGCAACGTCGGCAACTCTCTCCTTCCCAGGATGTCGACGACCTTCTTCAACAGCACCGAGTCGAAGCGTGTCCTGCGCTCCAATTTCTTCAGGAGAGAGTCCAGGAATCACCTGAGGGATCTGTGGGGCAGGTTGATCTTTGGCAAGCGTGCCAGGAGTTCCTACGCGGCAACGGTGAACGACCTGTTGGAAAAGTGGAGCTCAATCGGCTTGTTCGCAGGATGTTTCCATCTGTCACTGTGAAACGCCCTGGGGCCAGAAACGCGATCAGAACACGGGCCTTCCATGGCATCACGTTGAATCCAGCCTAAGGGATCGTGCTCATAGCAGCTGTGAAGGAACATTTCAGGCTGATCGCTAGTCATCCAGATCGAGGGTAGTGCCTCAACACCGGCCTCGATCTGGATACCACGGTGTCCACCTGAAAAAGCAGGTCTAGAACATTCTCTTACCAGTGTCGTTGCACCTACCGTTGAGACTTTTTTACAAAGATGGGTGGTTTTAGCCGAACAAAGAAGATACCAGGACTGGTCAATACATAGCCTGCGCCAGTTTTTGAAATGATGTCCTATATGCCCGCATTATTCACACACATATACACAAACGTCACCATGCCTGTTGTTTTGGTTTCACATCTGTATTGAAATGTGCGAACCTATCATTGAAACCTTTTTCTAAAGGATGTTGAGAATGTATTCAGAGGCCGTAGTTCTTGGACAAGATGTATTCGATCAGTACCCTAGAGCAAGTAATTTCGCCAATTTTGGCCTGATACTGGACTTGGAAACCGCCAGCTTTATCAGCCTCGTCAATAGTCAACGCTATTGCTTTGCGGGCACGTTGCGAACGCGGCAGAGGAAACTCGCCGCATTTTCCGAGATGCTTTGTCATGTCGGTCGTGTTTGCGATGACGCAATGCTGCAGCGGCTAATTCCTGAAAGGAATTACCACTATGTCATGCGTGATCTTCGATCGGACCTGATCTCGCTTGGGTTTTCACTTCCTCGTGTACGAGGCCAAGGGTACATGCTGGTGATTCCAGCAGACTGGATCCTTTATACCTGTCCCGAGTCTCCACGCGTACGTAGGGCATGGCGTGCTTCAAGGCGTCGTCTTGATCAGTTCGTGTCTGGCAGTCGTATCTGACCAGCGTTAGGCAGGACAGTCGTGAGACTGTCCTGTCTGGTTGATATGACAACCAAAGCCAGAACTTTGTGCAGAAGAGATCGGATGTGGTTGAATCATCCGGCGGGCTCAAGGTGTCCTTGGTGTCCACCCTTTTTCGCACGTTTTTCAACTTACAGGAGGCGAACAAGGCGATCATGCCTGTGCATGGTGATTACCTCCGCAGCGTGTCGCGACTTTTACGAGACTCGCCATCATACACCACTTCATTTTCACTTTTGACAAACCAAGTGGTTGGTTTGTTTTGCCCAAAAATTTACTGTTTTCAAGGAGGAATGACAGTGCCCAGAAGCAGCGGCCTGTTTGTTACGAAAAAAACACTACGAATCATAAACGATCTGGCCACGAAAGGGATTTCGGGGACTGATTACAGCCCGGAACAGCTGCAGGAGGCATTTTGTCACCTGCGTGCCCTTGCGTGCGCTGTCCATTCTCAGAACCAGAACTCACAGCCGCACCGCTCTCAATGCCACAATAGCGGATCAAGGGCTGGTCAAAGTCGACGGCCAAGGTTTCCCCGGTAAGTTAAACGCTGGCCGGCGCCATCTGATGACGCCGGCTGGCATTTACGTTCTACGAAGCCTCCTAGAGAGTGAGAAATCCGTAAAAGACGTCGTCGCAGTGGCCTTCATAGGACTTCTATTAAGTAAAGCGGACTACTTTGTTCACATGAACACCATTTGTTTCGAACGAGAAAGTATTTGCAAATATATATTTAAAATGGCATTGATTAGATTCCTTATTGATATGTATAGTCGGCTCATAAGGAGCATGTTTATTACCTTCTTGGGTTAGCGGTCTCTTGGGTTTCGGAATGCGTTAGGGGGAGGTTTTCACAGATGTCTCATGTCGATAGTCTTCAGGGCCAAAGTGGTCGGCTCGCTTCGAACGATCTCCGCTGTGATGAGTACGAACTCAAAGAGTTGCTTCGCGGGATGGAACTAGCTCCTGTGTCGTCGCAGTACCAGCTAGCGACCGCCGGGCGTTCTCTGCACATCACCTCTCATCTCGATCGACTCAAAGAGTATCACGATCTGGGGATCAACATTTTTCCCTGCCAAGTGTACAAGAAGCATCCAAATTATCGCTATGCAGGCTTGAAGTCAGGGTTGCCCGAGTCTTTCGAAGACTTGAAACGGCTGTATGAAATTTACCCTGGTGGCAACATTGCTGCCGCGCTGGGACCTGTCAGCGACTTGGTTGTAATCGACGTTGACGGAAAAGATGCGTTAGACGTTCTGATCCAGCATACTGGCCCACGATTTACGTGTCCTGCCAGCAAGTCTGGCTCACCCAACCCTTATAAATGCCATTTGTTCTTCAGGCACCCGCCTGGCTTACAGACGCGTGCCACGATGGCACCGTGGCATCCACAACTCGAATTTCGTGGTGATGGCGGACTGATTGTCCTTCCGCCGTCGACTCACCCCAGTGGCCTTCTGTATCGATGGCTTCCTGGTTGCTCGATTTTTGAACGCAACCTTTCCCCCTTACCAACCGCCATAGCGGATGCAATCACTAACCATCTTCGTCCCCGACCAGTGGCCGTGTCGACTTCGATCGGTATGGCTCCTTCGCCAGGTCATCCCGTTCATGGACTTCGCAAAGCGACCCGTGACTTCCTGAACGGAAATTATCGCCACGAATATGGTGGCAGAAACAATATTCTTTTCAGAGCTGCCTGTGATCTTGCGGAACATGGAGTTCCCCAGCAGGTGGCGATTGATCGCCTGATGCCTGGCTTTGGTCCACGCAATGTCGCAGAACGCGGCGAAGTCATCAGCACGGTCAAGTCTGCTTACAATCACGTTTCTGATTAGGATTTTGAATGTTTGACGACCAACAGTTCGTTGAATTCATGACCGCGTACCTCAAGAGCCCGGAACTCCGCGGGCGTTTGCAGGTACCGTTGTCTATCGCCAGAAGCCAAAGCCCTGAAGGGCGGGTGAGGAATCTTCTGTCACTACTTCTGACGATCGCCGCAATGCAGGCGACAGTTGACACGCCTGCCGATGAAATTGTTACTCAAGCAGGGCTTGAATCCGCTTTGGGCAGTAATTTTTCCGATCTACTACCGCTTCTTCAAAGGGCGGTTACAGCTCCAGCTGCATTGACACAGGCAGATTTTCGACGGATACAGGCTCGATTGGCAGGCGTCATCATGTCTGGATCTCAATCTCCGCTCGCGCAAGATAGTTTCATTCGCGAGTGTGGCTTGACACTGGGTGAGGCGCAACTGGATGGTTACTCTTTAGCCCATCTCTACCTATGTGTTTGCGAAAGCGGCGCAGGGAGTTGCCGTCTGCTCCATCGTAGCGGTCAATTTTATCGCTTTATTCGAACCCGCTGGGAGAGGGTCGACGATCAGACAATCCAGCGAGACGTTATCGACTTTCTTGAAAAGCTCAAGGGCCCCAAAATGGTCCTTTCAGCAGGACAGGTTCTGGGCTTTGTCAAAACACTGGCCTCAGTTCCACAGGATCTATCAGCTGGTGTGAACATCTATGGATTTCCCAGTGATCCTCTGATGCGACGTGTCTCGTTTTCAAACGGCATCGCGTACATTGATTCACAGGGGGTTATCACAACGTCTGGCCTTCAGCCACACTCATCGGAATTCTTCGACCTTGTCTCGTTGGATTTCGGGTACAACCCCGCTGCGACTTGTCCTATTTGGCTGCGGACTGTCCAGATGTTGCTCTCCGATGATCAAAGTCGGATTGCTCTTGTTCAAGAGATGTTCGGGCTGTGTTTGAGCTATGACAATTCTCACCAGGTGTTTTTTGTGCTTGAAGGACCGGCGGGATCTGGTAAATCGACGGTACTCAATGTTCTCCGGGCACTTTGTGGCGATGGGAACTGCTCATCGGTGCCGTTGTCAAGCTTCGATAAATCCTTCGGACTGGTTCAGACTTATGGCAAACTCGTCAACATCTGTTCGGAAATTGACGAGCTGGCAAAAGTAGCTGAGTCGCGATTGAAAGATTACACCGGTGGCACTCCCATCCTGTTTGAAGAGAAGTACCGCCCAGCGTTTTCCGCATTGCCAACGGCCCGTCTGGTCTTTGCCTGTAACACGGCACCAAGGTTCACCGATCGGACAGATGGAATCCGCCGCCGCTTGAAGATGATCGTATTCGACCGCCCGATTCTGCCTGGAGAGCGAGACACGGCCATGTCTTCAATCGACTACTGGAGGAATTCGGGCGAACTACCTGGGATTTTCAACTGGGCGTTAGTAGGGCTCCAGCGTCTTCGAAGAAATGGTTGCTTTACCGAAAGCCAAGTCTGTGAGGATCGTCAGACTGAGCATCTGCTGAGTAGTAATCCAGAGCTCGATTTTGTGACCGAATACTTTGTCGAGCAATGTGGCAATTTCATTGCGGAGCAGGTAGTGATGGAAGAATATGCCGAGTTTTGCCAGCGGCAAAACCGCCCTAAGGTATCTGGCACTCGTCTACAGCAGGTGATCGAGTCCAGATTCCCTGTCGTCCAGTTTAGTCGTCCCACAGTCAATGGCCACCGTGTCCGTGGCTACAGAAATCTTGGCTGGAGCAATCCTGTCGGTATGGCTACTCAGCAACGGCGAAACTTCAGCCCGTTAAATGCTGCCAGCGACAGTCATAGAAGCACGTTAGCGACGTAATCAGACCCGTTTTGGGGATCCGCCCGTCTCCTTCGAACGGGCGGATTTTCTCTACCTGTCGACTCATCGCTGCAATTTGGATACGCCTTTTGACACGTTTTTTGAACCTGAACTGAGCATTTTTTTGCAAAGCCGTCCAATGTCCAGTCCCGTCCAAGGTTTTTTCAATTGTTGTTATTTGGGGGATGCGCATTTTTTTCTCTCAGCAACAAACAATGCAAAAAATGTTGGACGGACGTGGACAGTGGACGCCTGTGCTCGTGTCGTCTCAGGGGAGACAGAATTTCGACCCGGTATCATCAAGCAATTCACATTTTCCCTACTCCACGGTGCAGAGACTCTTCTAGTACCGGCATGTTTTTGACCTTTCACAGGAGTTCTCAGTGAGAACGAGACTTTTTTCAATTGATCCGCAATACGACCCGCCCCGACGTTACGCAGCATGTCGTATCTATCCACCGTACGGGTTGGCATTCTATTCACCTGGCTGGAGAATTATCGATTACACATACCAGAGTTATATGTGGTTTGCTGGTTCTGGGCTGGCACAGCAGCGATTGTTCCAACTCCTCAACTTTCTGATTGAGCAAAACCGTGTTTGTTCATTAAATCAGATCCGAGCAGGAGTGCCGGGTTTGGGTCGAAGAGCTTCAGACGCCGTGATCAGGAACACGGTCAGGGACATGAGGTGTCAACTCGCTGAAACTCATATCCAGATCGTGACTCATCGTGGTCGCGGGTATGAAGTGATCTGCCGTGAACACCGTGTGATGAGAACCCTGGCGGCTTCAAATATGAACGCCGCTGTTTACAGTCAGGCGGTTTGAGCCTGACTTCTTTTTCCTTTTCTGTGGAGTGATCTACCCATGGTAAAAATGAGTTCCAATTCGCATCCACATAACGACGCGATTAATAGCAAAGCAACCGAATCAGCTGAGTTTACGGTCTGATCGACTGGCTGTGAAAGGCCAAGGATTCCTATCCATGCATAACCGAAACTCGTTCAGGTCCACGAGATAGTGAACGGGCCCGATGTTTTGCAGGCATTCGCCTGTGTTCGCCGACCCCTTAGCGAGTTCGTTCAGCCCGTCTGGTACTTCTTGTTCCCACCGTGTCCAAGCACAAAACGCTCATTTCGAAAATCGCATTGAGTCGCATTGGAACCTTTCTGCTACCTAAGGCCGCAAGGATGG
>SXGT01082962.1_pt1 | contig 44218 bp, 46 predicted proteins | sample 3176221 | NCBI WGS metagenome assembly SXGT01 (sample SAMN11356862, study PRJNA531348) | freshwater metagenome | isolation source: freshwater sample F1-120 | place: China: Fuxian Lake, Yuxi | collected 2017-12-25 | reverse complement strand
GCTCCGGGCCACCGGCGGCGACTACGCGCTCGGCGGCGACGACATCGACCGCGCCATCGTGCGCTGGGCCGCCGGCGACGCCGTCGACCTGCCGGCGGCGCCGCCCAGCGATCTCGGCGAGCGCCGCGCCATCGCCCAGGCCATCGCCGCCGCCCGCACCGCCAAGGAGCGGCTCACCGAGGTCGAGACCACCCAGATCGCGTTCAGCCTCGGCGGTCGCACCGTCGAGCGCGGCCTCACCCGAGCCGACCTGGCCGCGATCTGCGCCCCGTTGCTCGAGAAGAGCGCCAAGGCGTGCCGGCGCGTGCTCAAGGACGGCGGCTACGCGGCCGCCGAGCTCGACGGTGTGGTGCTGGTCGGCGGCTCGACCCGCTCGCCGGTGGTGCGCGATCACGTGCGCACCGTCTTCGGCCGCGAGCCGCTGTGCGAGCTCGATCCCGATCACGTGGTGGCCCTGGGCGCGGCCGTCCAGGCCGACGTCCTCGCCGGCGGCACCACCGACGTGGTGCTCATCGACGTGGTGCCGCTCTCGCTCGGCATCGAGACCATGGGCGGCGTGGTCGAGAAGCTCATCCCGCGCAACTCGACCATCCCCTGCGGCGCGACCCAGACGTTCACCACGTACGCCGACAACCAGACCGGCTTCGCCCTGCACGTGCTGCAGGGCGAGCGCGAGACCGCCGACGCCTGTCGCTCGCTGGCGCGCTTCACGCTCAAGGGCGTGCCGCCGATGGTGGCAGGCGCGGCCCGGGTCGAGATCAGCTACCAGGTCGACGCCGACGGCATCCTACACGTGGCGGCGCGTGAGGAGATGAGCGGCGTCGAGGCGACCATCCAGGTCAAGCCCTCGTACGGCCTCACCGACGAGGAGGTCGAGCGCATGCTGCTCGAGTCCTTCGACCACGCCGAGACCGATCTGGCCGAGCGCAACCTGCGCATCGAGCGGGTCGAGGCCGAACGCATCCTGGCGGCGACCAAGATGGCGATGGCCAAGGACACCCACCTTCTCGACGAGGAGGTCGCGGTGGCGACGCGGGCGGCGATGGCCGAGCTCGAGGGGTGGATGGCTGGCACCGATCACGTGGCCATCCGCAATGGCATCGAGGCGCTCGATCGGGCGTCGAAGCCGTTCGCCGAGCGGCGCATGAACCTGGCCATCGAGGCGGCGATGAAGGGCAAGTCGCTCGACCAGGTCGAGCACGACCTGGAGGTGCGGTGATGCCGACGATCACGTTCCGGAACCCGCAGGGCCGCGGCTCGACCGCCCTGACGGTGGTGGTGGACAACGGCACGTCGATCCTCGACGCCGCCGAGCACTGCGGTGCGCGGGTCGGCCACGCCTGCGGCGGCAACCTGGCCTGCTCGACCTGTCACGTCTACGTCGAGCGCGGCATGGACTCGCTGGGTGAGGTCTCCGACAAGGAGAACGACATCATGGACAAGGCCTTCGACGTCCGCCCGGAGTCGCGGCTGGGATGCCAGGCCCACGTCTGCGACGAGGATCTGGAGATCGAGATCAGCGAGGAGAGCCTCAAGGCCTGGCTCGACGAGCACCCCGAGCTGCGCAAGGTCGCCCGGTGAGGGTGGGGCCCGCAGTGCTCGCGTTGGTGACGGCCTGCGGCGGTGACGGTGGAACGGGCGCGGTGGTGACGGTCAGCGTCGAGATGGGTGGCGCCAGCGCGGCCGTGGTCGAGCACGAGGTGCTCGAGCCGATGGAGCAGGCGCTGATGAAGGTCAGGGGCGTCCGCGGCCTACGCGGTCGTGCCGTCGATGGCGGCGCAGTCGTCGACGTGAGCTTCGCGTGGGACGCCGACGTGGCGCAAACTCGATCGGCCGTGGTCGCCGTCCAGCGCGCCATCCCGCCCGATGCGATGCAGCCGGTGGTCGAGGTCCGTCCGGCGGCGTGGGTGCTGGTGCGGGCTTCCGACGATCCGCGAGTGACCTTCGCGCAGCGTGAGCGGCTGTGGAAGGCGCCGGTGGTCCGCGTCGAGACGTGCGGGGTGCGCGAGGCGCGGCTCTCGATCGAGCTGGCACCGGCCAAGCTGGCGGCGTTTGGCGTCAGCGCTGCGCAGGTGGCGGAGGCCCTGCGAGTGGAGAGCGAGCTCCCGTCGGGGCGCGTGGGCACCGCCGGCAGCGCGGGGGTCGTGCGCGTCCTCGGCGGCGCGACGGCGCGGGACGACGTGGCCGACACCGTGGTGGCCCACCGCGACGTGGTGGTCCGCGTGCGCGACCTCGCGGTCATCACCGAGCGCGCCGAGGCCGATTGCCTGGTCGTCGGTGGCGGCGCGCTCTTGCGCGTCGGCGTGCGCACGCGCGGTCAGCAGAGGGCGATCGAGAAGGCGCTCGTGCGCGAGAAGCTGAAGCCGCTGGCCGGGGCCATCACCATCGAGCGCCGCGGCGGACGGCCGCGCGAGATCGAGCTGGTGACAGCGCCGCACGGTCCGGTGGTCGAGGCCGTGCTGAGCGGTGACGACGTGTTTGCGCTCGCCGACGTCGGCCGGGCCGCGCTGACCACGCTGCGCGAGGCGCCCGGCGTGGCCGCCGCGTGGTGTCTCGGCTGCGAGCCCGCCAACCGGGAAAACCTGGTGGTCGATCGGGCGCGAGCGGCGCAGCTCGGGGTAGATCCGGGGGCGGTCGCGCAGGCGCTGCGCCTGGCCCTGGAAGGCGAGCTGGTGGCCGAGTACGAGGACGGCGACCGCCGGCTGGGGGTGCTGCTCGGCGTGGAAGGCGGCACGCGATGGGGCGAGGTGCCGCTCGAGGGTGCGTCGGGCGCGATGGTGCGGCTGGGTGATCTGGTGAAGGTCGAGGTGGCCAGTGGACCGAGGGAGATCGTGCACGTCGACCGGCGGCGGGCGGTGGTGGTGCGGGTGCGGGGCGAGGCGAAGACCGGAGTCAGTGAGCTGAGGAAGCGGTTGGGGGAGGCGATGAAGAGCGCGGGGCCGACGGTTCGGGTGCGGTTGGTGGAGGACGGTGAGCTGGATGGGGAGCGGTGGTGAAGTGAGCTCCGGATCGTAGAAGGGCAGGGCAAGGGCAAGGGGAAGAGGGAAGGGCAAGGGGAAGAGGCAAGGGCAAGGGCAAGGGCAAGGCTCGTTGTAGAATGTGAGCTCATGGGGGATTGGAAACGCTGGGCACCGCCGGCCATCGCGGCGGTGGCCCTGTTGATCGGACTCTTCCTGCTCGACTGGGTCGTGACGAGCACGCCGCTCGGCTCGCTGCACCTGGCGCCCCGGCAGAGCGACCTGTGTCTGGGCAGCATGTGCGCTCACGTCGCGAACCCGGCCAAGACATGGGGCTGGCTCTCCAGTGTCGCGCTAGGGCTCGGGATCCTGTCCGCCGTCGGCCTGCTCATCGTCGCCGTGATGCGCTTCCTCGGCGCTGACGCGTCCGTGTTCGGCAAGCCCGTGGCGGCGCTTTCGGCGGCGACCGCGGCGGTCTCGGTGGTCGCGCTCGTCGCCGTCGCGCCCGATTCGTTCAGCGACTACAGCCTGGGCGGGCTGGTGACGGTGGTGGCCGCGCTGGTCGGCATCGGAGCCCGCGCCAATCCGGCCGGTGCCAACGCCTTCGACGGCGGCCGCTCGGCGGCGCCGATCCGCTCGACCGCACAGGTCCAGGTGCCGCCGGGGAGCGCGGCGCCGGCGAAGGTGGCACCGGCGGCGGCGCTGCGCGCCGGCCCGTCGAGCGGTGGCCTCCGCTTCGTCGTGCTCGACGGCACCATCACCGCCACCGGGCTCACCTTGCGCTTCGACCGCCAGATCGAGCGGACCATCGCGTGGGCCGACCTCGTCGAGGTCGCGGTCCGCCGCATGCCGCCCGATCCGCCGTACGAGAAGGTCAGCTTCCTCGATCTCGTGGTGGCCGGCGCGCCCCCGGCCCGCCTCCTGCCCACGTCGCGCCTCGAATACGCGGCGTTGCCCGGCGGCATGGCACCTAACACCCGCGAGAACTGGCGCCGGCTGGTAGCGCTGGCCCGCGAGCGCAACCCGGCCATCCTCGTCGAGGCCCAGAGCGCCGAGTTCTTCGCCGGTGGCCGTGACGCACCGATGTTTCCGGCGCTCAAGAAGTTCACCGAGTGGGACCGGCGCTACGACGCCCAAGCGAGCGATTAGCGAGCGTTCAACTGTGACTTTGGGTGGACGGGGTCACGGGGGTGGTGCGGGTCTGTTGGGACAGGTTGAATGAGCGGAATGCTCAACCGCCTCGATGACGGCTCACCCCGGGCCCGCGACCTCGCTCTGATCGTTCGAGGCCGGCGCGGCCTCGACCAGATCGGCCAGGAGCGCGGCGATGCGATCGGGTACCGGCCGTGACTTGAACGCGTTCAGGTCGACGACGGCGCATACCACCTTGCCGTTGGCGCTGTGGGCGCGCTCGCGGCCGGGCTCGGCGGCCCGCCATACTCGGTAGCGGAACGTGATCGAGGAACGACCCAGCCGCTCGACCGTGAGCTCGATCTCGGCGGTGTCACCGAAGGACAGGGGCGCCACGTAGTCGGCCTCGGCCCGCACCGCCGGGAACCCGATGCGGTCGTCGTCGAGCAGCTCGACGTAGGCGCGGGCGCCAAGCCGGACCCGGAACAGCTCCTCGAAGGCGAGGTGGAAGTAGTGGAAGAACCGCGGGTAGTAGACGATGCCCGCGTGGTCGACGTCGGCGAAGCGGACCGGGGTACTGAACACGAACGGGGCCACGCCTCACCGTACCACTCGATGCCACTGGACCTGGCCGCCGGTGACGGATAGAACCAGCGCCATGTCCGACCGCGACGACGACACCCAGCGCCTGGCCCGCATCCAGGAAGTCGTGACCGCGCTCATCGAGCGCCGGATCGCGATCTCGCTGGGCGACCTCGACGCCAGTCTGGCATCGTGGCGCAAGGGTGAGGTCGGCGCCCTCGAGGCTCACGACGCGGTGGTCCGCCACGCCAACAACGCCGAGGCCCTGGTCAAGCGCGTGATGGCAGCCGCGGCCCATCCCGACGGCGTCATGCGCGATGCCTTCGACGCCGGCGTGATCAGCGCCACCGACGTCAAGGAGATCACCGGTCGCGAGCCCGAGGACATCGATCCGGCCAACGCCGTGGTCGAGCCGGTCACGCCGCCGCCCGACAAGCGCACTGTCGTCGACGATCTGCTAAGCCGCGGCCCGGTCCTGGTCCACTTCGACGCGCGTCGCGGCGACGTCCAGGTGCCGCAGCGCTTCGCCCGTGAGCCCAAGCTGGTGCTGCGCTTCGGTCACGCCCTCAGCCCGCCCATCCCCGATCTGGTCGTCGACGAGGTCGGGATCACCGGCACGCTGACCTTCGGCGGCGTGCCGTTCCATTGCGTCCTGCCCTGGCCGGCCATCTTCGCGGCGGTGCAAGACGGCGATCAGCGCGGCATGGTGTGGCCCGACGACATCCCCGACGATCTCATCGACGCCGCCGGCGCCGCCGGTGGGCCGCTCGATCCGGCTCGTAAGGATCCGACGCCGGTGCCGCCGCCGCCGACCCGCAGCAAGCGACCGAGTCACCTGAAGCTCGTCGAGTAGCGCCCCGACGGCGCCCGCGGCGTCAGAAGCGCTGCAGGGCGCAGCGCTTGATGCCCTCGGCCTTCACGGCTCTGACCAGGTTGTCGGCGCGCTCGGCCGGACTCCACAGCCAGACTTGCGCCGCGATATTCAGCGGCGCGGGATGGCGCACGTGGGCGCGCGCGTAGTCCTGGGCGACCTTGGCCCGGGTCTCGATCGGCTCCTTGTCGGCGCCCGACACGGTGAACAGATCGCAGAACATCATTTTCACCTCGGCGTTGCGATCGGGAGGCGTTGGCGCGGGCGGTGGTTCCACGCCGGGCGGGCCGCTGCGGACCACCGCGTAGGCATTGCCGAGGTGGGTATTGGCGTCGTAGGTGCCGACTGCGAGCAGCGCGGTGAGGCAGGGGAGCTCGATCGGCGTGCCGTCCTGCCACGCGACCCGCAGCGAGGTCGCGTCGTTCTCGCCGAGCGCGATCGACAGCTCGGTCGCCCGCACCAGACCATCGGCCGACAGACACACCGCCAGCTCGACAGCTCTACTCTCGAGCATCGCTGTCACCTGCGGCACGGTCGGGGTGCCGGCGACGATCACGCCTTCGATCCGGGCGACGGGCGACGGACCCCGGGCGTCGGGGGACGGGCCTCGGGCGTCGGGTTCGGGCTCGGGTTCCGAGTCGGATCCGGGTTCGGATCGGGGCTCGGATTCGGGTTCGGCGACAGGTACGGCCGTGGATCCCGATCCACATCCCACCAGCATCACGAGCATCAAAGACCGGCGCACGGCGCTCATCGTACCGCGTTACCCTCGCGCCGTGCCCCGCGATCCCGACGATCCCACCCGAGCGCTCGAGGTGCCGCGCGCGAAGCGGCCGCAGCCCGAGGACACCGTGCCAACCTCGCCGACGACGCCGCAACCGGCCAAGCCCGGCGAGATCGATCGCGGCCGCTACGAGCTGCGCGACCTGCTCGGCTCCGGCGGCATGGGCGACGTGTGGCTCGCGCTCGACAAGCGCATCGGCCGCGAGGTCGCGGTCAAGATCGCGCGCCCCGAGGACGACGAGGACGTGAAGCGCTTCCTGCGCGAGGCCCGGGTACAGGGCCAGCTCGATCACCCCGCGGTGGTGCCGGTCCACGATCTGGGCACGCGTGACGACGGCACCGTGTTCTTCACCATGAAGCGCGTGCGCGGTGAGACCCTGGCCACCATCGTCGGCCGGCTCGCCAGCGGCGACGCGGATGCGATCAAGCGCTACAGCCTTCGCAAGTTGCTCACCGCCTTCCTTTCGGCCTGCCACGCCGTCGAGGTCGCGCACGGCCACGGTGTCGTGCACCGCGATCTCAAGCCCGGCAACATCATGCTCGGCGACCACGGTGAGGTCTACGTGCTCGACTGGGGCCTGGCCAAGGTCCGCGGCGTCGACGAGACCTCGTCGGGACCGAACCTGCCGCCGGCCCTGGCCAAGGGCCTCACCGTCGCCGGTCAGTTCCTGGGCACGCCGGGCTACATGTCGCCCGAGCAGGCCCGGGGCGAGTCGGTCGACCTGCGCGCCGATGTCTACGGGATGGGCTCGACCCTGTTCGAGGTGCTCACCCTCGAACCCCTCATTCCGCGCGGCTCGACCAAGGAGGTCCTGGCCGCGACCATCGCCGGCGTCGACGCGCGCGCGTCGCTGCGCGCCCCCGGCCTCGCGCCCGAGCTCGAAGAGATCTGCATTCGCGCCACCGCGACGCTGGCCGCCGATCGGTATGTTTCGGTTGCCGGCATCCGCGAGGCCATCGAGCACTACCTCGACGGCGATCGCGATCTCCAGCGCCGCGCCGCGCTCGCCGATGGCTTCACCGCCGAGGCTGCCGAGAGCGCCGTGCGCGCTGCCGTCGGCGACGAGCGAGCCCGCGCCGCCGCGCTGGCGAACGTCGGCCGTGCGCTGGCCCTCGATCCCGCCCACGCCGAGGCTCAGGCCATCCTGGTCCAGCTCCTGGTCCTGCCGCCGCGCCGAACCCCGCCCGAGGTCGCGCGCGCCGTCGAGGCCGCCGAGGACAAGGCCTACCTGGCGCTGGCCACCGCCGGCGCCTGGATCTACATCCTGTGGTTGCCGATCGCGCTGGTGCTGGTGTGGATGGGCGTCAAGAACGCCAACCCGTTGCTGGGCTGGGTCGGCTTCACCGTCGCCGCGGCCATGACCATGATGCTCGGCCGCGCCCGCGGCAAGGCCGACGCCGGGCCGTACTTCGCCGGCCTCATCCTGTCCAACATCGCCATCGCGATCACGTCGCAGGTGGCCGGCACCTTCATCCTCACCCCCACGCTCTTCACCATGAACACCGTCGGCTTCGTCGTCGCGGCGCGGCGGGCCTGGCTGTGGCCCACCGTCGCCATCAGCGCGGTCGCGGCGGTGGCGCCGGTGCTGGCCGAGGCCGCCGGCTGGGTCACCCGCACCACCACCGTCGAGGGCGGCGCCGTCCACGTGCGCAGCGCCGTGGTCGAGTTCGTCGAGCCGCAGACCTCGGTGGTCGCGGTCGGCGTCACCATCATCTTCCTCATCATGGTCACCGTCGCCACCGGCCGCATCCGCCAGCGCTTCCTCGACCAGACCCGCCGGGTCGAGCTCGCGATGTGGCAGCTCCGCCAGCTCGTGCCCAAGATCGAGCGCTGAAGCTCACGCGCACCCACGTCTCCGGACGGCGGCCCTGTACCGCCGTTGCGCTGCGCAAGCGGAGTGCACACCGGCCGCGACGTGGGGGTGCATCGTTAGGTCAGGGCACAGCTGATGCACGCGTAACCAGAGCATGAAGGCTCACTCGCTTTACGTTGTAGGTGTCTCGGTGCTGATGGCGGTGGTCGTCGCCTCCAGCTGCGGCGGCGGATCCGATCCTGCCTGCGGCAGCCTGGGCGAGGCCTGCTGTGCGGGGCGGACCTGCGATCAGGGTGCGTGCAACGGCGGCAACGGCGGGGTCTGTGCGGCCTGCGGCGCGCCCGGCGAGGTCTGCTGCGATCTCGATGTCTGCGGAAGCGGTGGTTGCTGCGTCAACGACATCTGCACCGGCGACGGCTCGACGTGCCCCACGGTCGGCGGCGCGTGTGTCGGCGGCAGCTGCGGCGACGGCGCGTGCGGCGGGCCCGGAGAGCCCTGCTGCGCCGGCATCTGCACTGCCGGCGGCGTCACCTGCCTCGGCGGCAGCTGTGCGGTCTGCGGCGGCCCCGGTGAGCCCTGCTGCGACAACGGCGACGGACCGTCGAGCTGCGGACCCGACCTGGTGTGCGACGGCGGCGCGTGTCGGACCTGCGGCGGTCCCGGTGAACCGTGCTGTCCGGGGGACGCCTGCGACAGCGGTTGCTGCGATCAGGGCAACGATACCTGTGTCGCCGACGGTGCCGCCTGCCAGTCGGGTGGGACCTGCGGCGGCAACGTCTGCGTCTGCGCCAGCGGTGAGGTCAACTGCGGCAACGGTTGCCAGGACGTGACCGTCAACGTCGACCAGTGCGGCGGCTGCGGCGTCCAGTGCCGCGCCGACGAGTTCTGCGTCGCTTCGCAGTGCGAGTGCCGGCCCGGGTTCGTGCGCGCCGGCAACGACTGCGTCAACCCCGACTCGAACCCGGCGGCGTGTGGCCCGTCGGCGATCGCGTGCGCGGGCCAGACGCCGCGTTGCGAAAACGGCACCTGCGTGGCCCAGTGCAGCGGCCCGTTCGATACCTGCGCGAACGCCTGCGTGAACCCGGAGACCGATCCCGAACACTGCGGCGGCTGCGGCCAGGCCTGCGACCGCGACGAGGTATGCGTGCAAGGTAACTGCGAGTCGTTCGACGCCGCGGCTGGATGCGCGACCTGCCCGTGCGCGGCCTGCGGCGGCAACGACGCGTGCTGCGACTACCCGGGCTCCACCGCCCAGCGCATCTGCGTCAACGGCGGCAACGGCTGTCCGGTGGCACCGTAGTCGCCGCCTTTGCAAACCGATCACACCCGTGCGGCGCGGGTCAGGCGCACGCCGCACCCGGCCGGCACGCCCGGGCCCAGGAGATCGAGCGTTAGAGCGGCATCCCGTTGCCGATCTCGACCTTCAGCATCTCGTCGTCGGGATCGCCCCGCCACAGCTCGAGCGACCAGCCCAGCCACGTCGGTGGTGGAGCCCAGGACGGATCCCAGTCGGGGAGCATCGTCGGATCGAGGCGGGGCAGGCTGTCGCCCACACCGGCGAGCTCGCGCCAGTCGCGGGTCGCGATGGTCTCGACCTGAGTGACGTGCATGGTCGGTGGCATGGCCGCCGACGAATAGCCGAGGAAGACCCGCGCCGTGTCCCAGTCGCCGTTCCAGCGCGCGCCGTCGAGGTCGAAGCTGGCGTCGGCGTGCGCTGGCAGCCGAAAGGTGCCCGGTTGCGCTCCGTCCGCGATCGGCCGCTGGTGAGAACGCGTCGAGGACGAGTCGTAGAGCGTCGAGGAGACACGCATCAGAAGGCGATCATCGCCGCGCAGGACCCCGGGCGCCGGGATCATCCGGCGGGTCGGGTCGTTCGCCACGGCCTCTCCCAGCGGCACGCGTGTGCCGCTCTCCAGGCCGAGCACCACGTGCACCAGGACCTCGTCGTCGGTGCCGTCGACCTCGATGGTGACCGGGCTCATGGGCAGCAGGTCGGAGGCGCGCGCCAGCGGTTCGACGGTCAGGGTACCGCCGCCGCCGCGTAGCTCGACGTTGCGCTCGATGGTCAGGAGCTGTCGCGGGTCGGCGCCGAACGCCTAGGCGATGACGCCGAGGTCCCAGGTCCCGGCGGGAACCCGCAGCGCTCCGCCGGCGGAGGCGACCGCGTCGGCGGCGTAGACCAGCACCGTGTAGGGCACCTGCGCGGTCGCGATCGGGACCTCGACCAGCGAGCTGGTGCAGGGATCGCGCGCCGCGATCTCACGTGCGCCGAGGTAGCGCACCGCCACCTGTTTGCCGGGCGGGAAGCCGGGCGGGATCCCGGTCAGGGGACACACCACGGCGAAGCCGTAGAACTCGCTGGAGATCTCGACGAGGGCGATGCCGTCGTCGCCGGGCCAGACCCGCTGCCAGGGGGCGCCGCCGTCGCGCACGAGCGCGAGGTCGGTCCCAACGGGGACGGGCAGGCGCAGCACGAACGGACCGCTCGGCTCGACGTAGTCGTAGAGGTTGCATCCGCCCACGACGGTCGCGACCAGCCCCAGCAGGAGACGCCCGGCCACGTCCCGATCATCGGCCCTTGGGCGAGTCGCCGGCAAGGGCGTTCACGCCGGGGTCACCTCAGCCTGCGCGTGCGGCGCGGGTCAGGCGCACGCCGCACGCGGCCGGCACGCCCGGGCAGGGCGGGGCCAGCTTGTCGAGCTCGACGGTGACGGTGACGTCGGGGTAGAGGTCCTGGATGGCCGCAGCCATGGCGCCGGCCAGGGCCTCGAGCAGGCGGAAGGTGGACCGCGTACCGAGCGTCACCACCGCGTCGCTCACCTTGAAGTAGTCGACGGTGTCGGCGATCTTGTCGCTCTGGCTGGCGGCGGAGAGGTCGCGCTCGAGCACCAGGTTGACGCGGAAGCGGCGCGTGCCGCGGCGCTCGGCCGCCGAGTAGCCATGGTTGCCCTCGAACTCGAGGCCGCGCACGAAGACCGCATCCATGGCGCTACGCCTCGGCGCGGTCGGTGTTCTTCAGGAGCTTGCGCTTGATCATCTGCCGCTTGAGCGGCCCGACGAAGTCGACCAGCAGCTTGCCGGTGAGGTGGTCGTACTCGTGGAGCAGGCAGCGGGCCATCAGGCCCTCGCCCTCGATCTCGAACCAGTTGCCGTCCAGATCCTGGGCCTTGATACGCGCCTTCAGTGGGCGCTCGACCTGGATGTAGATGTCGGGGAACGACAGGCAGCCCTCGTCGGACTTCTGCAGCTCGTCGCTGGTCCACACCACCTCGGGATTCACGAAGGCCACCACCGGATCGTCCTTGGCGCGGCCGGCCAGCTCGGGCTCGACCAGGAACATGCGGCGCGGGTCGCCGATCTGGAGCGCGGCGATGCCGAGCCCGCGCTCGGCGTACATGGTGTCGACCAGGTCCTGGTACAGCTCGCGCAGCGCGGGACCGAAATCGGTCACCGCCACCGAATCCTGGCGCAGGCGAGCGTCTGGCCAGATCACCATCTCGCGGACCGACATGGGTTCACCGTACGGCTCCGCGCCGAGGCTGTCAACGCGAGAGAATCCAGTCGGTTGCAGGCTTTCGCGTGCTTTGTCGGCCGTTGACAAGCTGGTGGGGGGGTGCCAAGAGTAGCCACCCGATGGACGTCGTCCGGTACGCAGAGGCGCGACTGCCCACGGCACGTGGTGAGTTCCGCCTGGTCGTGTACCGGATGCGCGACACCATGCCCGGCTTCAGCGACGGCGAGGAGCACGTGGCGATGGTGATGGGCGACGTCAGCGGCGAGCAGGTGCTCACCCGCGTCCACTCCTCGTGCTTCACCGGCGAGGTGCTGGGCAGTCTGCGCTGCGACTGCCGCGATCAGCTCGACGCGGCCCTGGCCCGCATCGCCGAGGAAGGCCGAGGGGTCCTGGTCTACCTGGTCCAGGAAGGCCTCGGCATCTGCCTCGGCAACAAGATCCGCGCCTACGCGCTCCAGGACGAAGGCCACGACACCGTCGACGCCAACCTCCAGCTCGGCTTCGACGCCGATCTGCGCAGTTACGATCTGGCCGCCGCCATCCTGCGCGATCTGGGGGCGACCTCGGTGCGGCTCATGACCAATAACCCGGCCAAGATCGCCGGGCTCGAGCGCTCCGGGCTGCCGGTGACCGCCGAGCCGCACTGGGTGGGCGTGACCGAGCACGCCGCCGATTACGTCGAGGTCAAGAAGGCCAAGATGGGTCACCTCGGATGAAGCGAGCGTCCTCATGAGTCTCGACGAGCAGAAGATCAAGCAGGCGCTGTCGACGGTGATGGATCCGGCGATCGGCGCCGACATCGTCAGCCACCGCATCTACAACGGGGTCGAGATCGACGGCACCAAGGTCCTGGTCAAGGTCACGATCCCGACCCCCGCCTACCCGCAGGCGCAGCGCCGCGAGCTGACCAGCCGCATCGAGACGGCGCTCAAGGGCGCGGGCGCGTCGTCGGTGACGGTGTTGCCGGAGGTGGTGACGGCGTTCCAGCCGGCGCCGTCGGAGAAGGCGCTGCTCAAGGGCCCCAAGAACGTCATCGCCGTGGCCGCCGGCAAGGGTGGCGTCGGCAAGTCCACCGTCGCCACCAACCTGGCGCTGGCGCTGCACCGCCACGGCGCCAAGGTCGGCCTCCTCGACGCCGACGTCTTCGGGCCGTCGATCCCGACCATGCTGGGTCCGCCCGAGCGGCCGCCCGGCACCACCGCCGAGCAGAAGATCACGCCGGCCATCCACCACGGCATCGAGGTCATCTCGGTCGGCTTCTTCGTCGACAAGGGCGAGGCGGTGGTGTGGCGCGGGCCCATGGTGCACCGCCTGCTCCAGCAGTTCCTCGGCGACGTGATGTGGGGCGACCTCGACTACCTCATCTGCGATCTGCCACCCGGCACCGGCGACGTCCAGCTCTCGCTGTCGCAGCTCATCCCCATCACCGGCTCGGTGATGGTGACCACGCCGCAGGAGGTCTCGATCGTCGACGTGGTCAAGGGCATCGCCATGTTCGAGAAGGTCGAGATCCCGATCCTCGGCATCATCGAGAACATGTCGTTCTACACCTGTCCGGCCTGCGGACACCACGACGAGATCTTCAGCCACGGCGGCGGCAAGCGCCTGGCCCAGGAGGTCGGGGCGCCGTTCCTCGGCGAGATCGCGATCGACACCCGCATCCGCTTCGGCGGCGACGCCGGCGTGCCCATCGTGATCGCCGCCCCCGACAGCGCCATCAGCCAGAACTTCATGAACCTGGCCTCGACGGTGGCGCTGCGCATCGCGACGACGGTGCTGGGCAAGCCCAAGCGCACCCCGCGCCTGGCCGTCATCAAGTAGACGGCACGTCGCCTCAGTTGATGGCGCGGCCCTCGCACGGGGCGAGCTGGCAGATCAGGCGGCCGACGTGCTCGGCGGTGCGCTCGAGGCGCTCCGTGGGGTCGTAGGTCTCGAGCAGGCGCTGGCGCTCGACGTGATCCATGATCAGCGCGGCGGCGATGGCGTCGGCGCAGTCGCCGGGGGTGGCGCAGTCGCGGCACAGGGCGCGGAGCTCGTCGCCACCGCGATCGAGCGCCATCGACAGGCGTTCGCACAGGGCGACGAGCTGGGTGTGGGCCACGTGGGTGGCGTCGGGCCGCAACGAGCATCCGTCCTCGATCAGCCTGGCCCGGACCTCGCGATAGCTGCGCACCGGCGGGAGCTCATGCTCGATCTGGATGCGGGCCACGCCACGCAGCACCAGCAGGTAGCGGCCGTCGGCGAGCTCCTCCGAGGCGATGATGCGGCCGAGGCCGCAGGCCGGGAACACCGGTGGCCGATTGTCGTACGCTGCCTCGTAGCCCGGCCGCAGGCGGGCGACGGCCATGAGCCGACCACCGTCGAGGCAGTCGCGGGTCATCTCGCGGTACCGCGGCTCGAAGATGTGCAGCGGCATGAGGCCGCCGGGCAGGAGCACGGCGTTGGGCAACGGGAAGATGGGCAGGCCGTCCAGGAACGCGGGGTCGATGTCCTCACGTCCCGTCATGGTTCACCCGAACACGTCGATGCATGAGCCGGTCAGCGCCAGCGGCGCTCGGGCGGCGAGGAACAGGGCGGTCCTGGCGATGTCGTCGGCAGTCATCTTCGGTTCACCGCCAGGATGCCCTTCTCTGAGCATGTCCGTGTCTACCGACCCCGGGCAGATGGCGTTGACCGCCACTCTAGCGCTCCGCAGCTCCTCTGCAAGCGCTCTGGTGAGGCCGACCACCCCATGTTTGGCGGTGCAGTAGGCGGCCAGGAGTGGGGTGCCCTGGCGGCCGGCGATGGAGGCGATGTTGATGATCCGACCGCAGCGGGCGATCAGGTCGTCGGCGAAGGCCCGGGTCACGAAGAACGGACCGTCGAGGTTGACCGCCATCATCCGTCGCCACGAGGCGTCGTCGAGGGTGAAGACCGGGGCGCGCAGGACGCTGCCGGCGTTGTTGACCCGGATGTCGGCGGGGCCGAGCGCCGCCCGCAGCGACGCCGCGGCCGCGTTGACCTGGGCCGAGTCGGCGACGTCGCAGGTGGCCCAGGCGGCCCGCGCGGGTCCCCCCAGCTCGGCGGCGAGGGCGGCCAGGGCGTCGCCGTTGCGGGCCATGAGCCCCATCCGCGCGCCGGCGCCGGCCAGGCGCAGGGCGATGGCGCGGCCGATGCCGCGACTGGCGCCGGTCACGATGCAGGTCTTGCCTGCGAGCTCGTCGGCCATGCGCGGTGATCGTAGTGCGTCCTTCGACTCACCGCCAGGCGGCTCGCTCACGACGGAGGGGTACCGGACGCCCTGAGCGAGGTCGGGCGTCAGCGAGACCGAGCGCGGGCAGTGGGCAGGGGCGCCGCAGGCGGGGTCAGCTCGGTGATCGGGCGACGACCAGCGAATCCGTCCTCGAGGCCGTGGAACCAGGCGCACTCGGGCTCGCCGACGCGCCAGCACAGCCACACGTCGTGGCCGCCGTGCTCGCCGAGCCAGTCGCACAGCCCGGTGTCGAGATCGCGGACCACGCAGCCGGTGGCGCCGATCGCCGACAGCTCGTCGCGGAGCGCGTCGCGCAGGCCGAGCAGCACCAGATGATCGCGGCGCACCTCAGGCGGGGCGTCGGACGGCAGCTTCTCGCTGGCCGGGTACCCCGCGCTCTCGAGGCGAGCGTGGTGGCGGCGGAGCTGCGCGCGCAGCTCGAGGGCGGCGCGGTAGCGGCGCGTGACCTCGGGGAGGGCGGCGTTGACCTCGGGGAGCGTGTAACGGCGGCGCATGGGTTCAGCGAAGGTCCTCGGCGTCGGGCTTGGCGCGATCCTTCGGCGCGGCAGCCGCGGCCTTGAAGTCGAGCTCGTCGACGATGGAGTTGTACGGGAAGGGCAGTGGCCCTGCGTTGGTGCACGAGAACGAGACGGTGCCATTCCAGTCCTTCACGTCGAACGTGTACACGGGATCGTTCGGCTGGCCAGTGCCAACGCAGTCGGCGAGGAATCGCCAGCCGCTGCCTTCGATCTTCTCCCACATGCGATCGAACTCGTGGACGCCGAGCGACCCCGAGAACTCCTCGCGATTGCCGTCCTTGGTCACGGTCCAGCGCACCACGCGCGGGCCGCTCGCGGCGCAGTCGACCTGCACGCCGACCTCGGCTGCAGCCAGGCTGCCGGAGACGACATAGGCGGCGTAGCGATCGCGGCAGTCGAAGTCGGCGTTCTCGGCCAGCGTGTCCTTGTGCGGGTTGCCGCAGGCGGCGACCAGCGCGAGGCTGAGGGTGGAAACGCCGGCGACGGCGACGAGCGAGGGCACTAGCGATCTCCAGCGTAGTCAGCGGCGAGGGAGGCGCGAGTCTCCTCCGCGGCTGTGACGCTGTGGAGATAGCCGGGGTGATCGATGACGACCGCCACTGGCGTGCCGGCGGTGCCGAGCGCGGCGCGAGCGTCCGCGGTGAGCGGGAAGCGGATGTACTGCACCGCCGAGATCTTCTCGGCGGTCGAGCGGCCGGGCTCGAAGGCGGCGCGTAGCGCGTGCGGTCCGACGTGCAGGACCACGTGCTCGTCGAGTCCGACCAGCCGGCCCAGCTCGAGCACCGGGTCGGCGTCGGGCGGCAGCTCGATGAACAGCGTCGCCGACAGCGAGTCGGGGGTCGGCATCATCTCGTTATAGACCGCGATCTCCTCGCGGATCTGGGCATCTCCGGTGATGCTCTCGGCCCGCAGCATCTCCTCGATCTGGAGGGTCAGCGTGTGGCGGTTCTCGAACACCAGGCTGACCCGATCGCCGATGACCAGGCGACGTGGACGCTTGAGCGCGATGATGTGGCGACGGAAGTCGTCGCGCATCCCGGCGTACAGCGCGGGCCCCTTGATGTCGGCCCGCGTGATGGGTCGGACGAGGCTGCTCATCCACCCTCGCTTACCACACATCGGCGGGAGGCTTGACACGTGATACGTCGTGATACATATTGTGTCACATCGTGACACGACGGCCAGCCACCCCGGCGCCCACCGACGACGATGACCGCAAGGAGCGCGTTCTCCACACCCGCGTGCCCGAGAAGCTCGAGAGCGAGCTCAAGGAGCGAGCCGCGGAGCTGGGCGTGTCGGTCTCCAACCTGGTGCGCAACGTACTCACCCACGCCTTCGGCCTGGTCGGGGACATCGTCGCCGACGGCGCCCGGGTCGCGCGTACCGCCTCGGGCGGTCCGCGGCCGGGGACCTCGTCGATGGCGCCGACGCCACAGCCGGGCGACGTGATCGGCTGGCAGCAGCTCGTGCTGCAGAAGAACGCCGTGTGCGCGCAATGCAACGACATCCTGGCCCGCGGCGGCGACGCCGCGATCGCCATCACCGAGGGGGCCGGGCCACGACCGATCGTGTGCCTGCGCTGCCTCGAGGAGCTACGACATCATGGTGACGAACCCGATCCTCGACGCGACCAATGACCTGGTCGCCGCGCTCACCCAGCTGGGCAAGCGCGCCCTCCGTCACGTCGACGGACTGACCCAGGACCTCCTGCGCGACGCCGGCTCGGTGGCGCGCTCGAGCCAGGCCTTCGCTGGCGCGGCTCGCTCGCAGTGGGACGACGTGTCCGAGCGCAGCAAGCAGGCATGGGCGCGCACGCGCTCGAGTGCCGGCGGCGCGCCGCGGGCCGCGAAGGTGGTCACCGCCGGGCTGGGCGTGGTCGCTCACGCCCGCCTCCTGCGCATGCGCGGGCTGGCCATGGGCCGCGAGCAGCTCACCGAGGCCGATCACCGCGCGCTGGCCGCGCGGGTGCGCGAGCTGTGCGTCGAGCTGCGCGGCGGCGTGCTCAAGCTCGGGCAGATCGTCTCCGCCCGCCCCGATCTGGTCGGCGCGGCGTGGGCTGGCGAGCTGGCCATGCTGCAGGATCGCGTGCCGCCGTTCGAGGCGACGGCGATCGTCGCCCGCATCGAGGAGGAGCTGGGCCAGACCATCCTCGACGCGTTCGCGACCTTCGAGGCCGAGCCGGTGGCGGCCGCGTCCCTGGCCCAGGTCCACCGCGCCACCCTCGCCGACGGCCGCGTGGTCGCGGTCAAGGTCCAGATCCCCGGCATCGACGAGGTGATCGCGTCCGACATCGCCGCGCTGCGCATCCTGGCCGGCGTGCTGGGCGACGTCCTGCCCATGGATCTGCGCACCATCGCCGACGAGCTCGAGCGCGCGCTCACGACCGAGCTCGACTACCTGGCCGAGGCCATCGCCGGGACCGCGTTCGCCGCCGACGTCGTCGGCACGCCCCTGTTCGCACCGGCGGTGATCGAATCGCATTCGACGCCGCGCGTGCTCACCACCATGTTCGTCGACGGGGCTCGCCTCACCGACGCGCTCGATGCGGCCGCGCCCGACGAGCGGGCCCGGCTTGTCACCGCGCTTTGCGACGGCCTGGCCCGCCAGGTCTTCCGCACCGGCCGCATCCACGCCGATCCGCACCCCGGCAACTTCCTGGTCACCGCCGATGGCCGCATCGCCGTGCTCGACTTCGGCTGCACGCTCACGCTCACCGACGCCGAGCGCACCGGCTACGCCCGGCTCCTCGCCGCGCTGGCCATGAAGGACGAACGCACCGCGCTCGGCGAGCTGGCCACGCTTGGCTTCGGCGGCAAGCCGGAGGCGCTTGCGATCATCGCCCACGCCATCACCCAGGCCATGAAGCCAGGCGAGCTGGCCAGCGAGATCGACTGGGAGGCGCAAGGCCGCGAGCTGGTCGCGACCATGATGCGCGTGGCCAAGGACGCCGGCATCACCATCCCGCGCTCGTTCGTCCTGCTCGGCCGCGTGCTGGGCACGATGGCCGGGCTGGTGGCGACCTACAAGCCGCCCATCCAGCTCTACGCGATCATCGCGCCCCACCTCGCAGCCGCGCTGGCGGTGAAGTCCGTCGCGACGGCGACCGTCTAGAGGTTCTCGGCTTGCGCCACGGTGCGCGCGCCGCAGCCGGTCCAGGTCACCGTGATCGTGCCGCTGCCGCCTTCGATGGGATACGTACCCACGGCGACGCCGGCGGTGATGAGCGTCTCGCACCCGGGTGTGACGACGAGCGGCGTCGGCGTCGACAGCGTCGCCTCGAAGCTCTTGCCGTCGACGTCGACATTCCAGCTGCCGGTCGCGGCCAGGCTGCCGGTGACCACGACGCCACCCGGCGTCCAGGTCGCCTGCGGCGTGAAGGTCACGGTCCAGTCGTTGTCCTCGGTGACGGTGGAGGTGAGGCGCGGTCCGGCGTCGCCGCCGCCCATGAACACCGTGACCACGTCGAGGGTGCGACGGAGCGCGTAGGGCCCGATGACCGACGCCTGGGTGCCGACCAGCGAGCCGTCCCAGTCGCTGGTGATCGATCCGCCACCGGGTCCGGTCAACGACGCGTGCAGGTCGGCGCTACCAGTGAACGCCCACGCCGCGGCGGCCGGCTGATCGTCCATCACGTCCTGCGTGCCGGTCAGGCGGCCGGTGTAGCCGAGCGCCTGCGTTGTGCAGTCGTAGGTCAGCCGGGCGTCGAGGGGGATGGAATCCCCATCGGGGTCGGCCTGATCGCCGCTCAGCACGATGCACGTGGTGTCGGCCGCCGACGCCTTCATCGGCCCGTAGGTGGCCGCGGCATCCTCGATGCCGTTGCCCAGCGCGTCGCCGGCGGACTTGGCCTCGCCCTGCGAGAGCCCGCCGTCGTCGCGCTTCACGCACCCGGCACTGGTCGCGCCCGCGATGCACAGAGCCACGACCGGCCACCACGTACCCATCCAGTGTGTCCGCTTCATGGAACCCCCATGATCGGATCCTACGCCGGGACGGCGGGGGCCGGCGTGATTCTTGTTACTTGAGCGAGTCGAGACCCTTCTGGAACCGACCGGCGTGCGAACGCTCGGCGCGGGCCAGGGTCTCGAACCACTCGGCGATGTCCTCGAAACCTTCCTCGCGGGCGGTGCGCGCGAAGCCCGGGTACATCTGGGTGTACTCGTAGGTCTCGCCGGCGATCGACGCCTTGAGGTTGAGCGAGGTGTCGCCCAGCGGCTCGCCGGTGGCCGGATCGCCCACCTTCTTCAGGTAGTCGAGGTGACCGTGGGCGTGGCCGGTCTCGCCCTCGGCGGTGTCGCGGAACAGGCCGGCGATGTCGGGCTGTCCCTCGACATCGGCGATCTTGGCGAAGTACAGGTAGCGACGGTTGGCCTGCGACTCGCCGGCGAACGCGTCCTTCAGGTTTGCGTGGGTCTTGCTTCCCTTGAGATCAGCCATGACGTCACTCCTCGTTGGACGCCGAGGCGTACCACGGATCGACGAGCCAGGGCCATCGGTCAGGGCATCGTGTACGCGACGCAGAGCGCGGCGATCGCGTCCTGCAACGCGCGGGCGTCACCGCGCGCCTCCGGTGCCATCGCGTTGACGATCACGGCGAAGGCCAGGGGGTGTCCGCTGTCGGTGCCGGCGTACCCGGCCAGCGTCGAGACCTGGGCCAGGGTGCCGGTCTTGGCGCGGATGCGGCCGCGCAGGCGATCGTCGCGGAAGCGGCGGCGCAGCGTGCCGTCGATGCCGCCGGTGGCGAGGGCGGCGGCGAGATCGGGGCCGACCCGGAAGTCGCGCCAGGCGGTGGCCAGCACCTGCACCACGGCCGAAGCCGGGATGGCCGACGAGTCGTAGAGGCCCGAGCCGTTCTCGTAGCGCACGGTGCCGGCGTCGATGCCGGCCTGCTCGGTGAGGTAACGCGTGACCGCGCCGGTGCCGTCGGCCCAGGTCGCCGGTGGCGGCACCGCGGGCGGGGCCGGCAGGACGCGGCTCTCGGCGCCCAGGGTCTTGAGCACGGTCTCGGCCAGGTAGTTGTCGGAGGTCTTGACCATCGGCCGCAGGATGTCGGCGAGGGTCGAGCTCTCGCGCTCGGCGAGGAGGACCGCGGTGGGCGGGGCCAGGCCGCGGCCCACCTTGCGGCCACGCACGCGGATGCCGTGCGCGGCCAGGGCGGTGCGGAAGGCCTCGGCGAACATACGCACCGGGTCGTCGATGCGGCGGCGCTGGAAGTACACGCCCTCGTCGGCGAGGATCTGGCCGGAGACCCGGAGCTCGATGTGATCGCGCTTCACCTGGGTGCCGACGTAGATGCGGGTGCGGCCACTGGCGACGGTCACCACGGTGGCGTCGACCAGGCGGACGTAGTCGCCGAGCGGCGGATCGAGCGAGACCTCGGCCAGGCCCTGCCCGAAACGATCGGCGACGACGACGACGGTGACCGCGTTGCGCTCGAGCGACGCGGCGCCGATGGGCGCGCGGTAGCCGGCGCGCTCCTTGGGCTGATCGGCGTAACGCGGCGGCTCGTCGACCAGATCGAAGTAGCTGCCGTCGAAGACCAGGTCGCCGGTGACCTCGGTGACGCCGCGCCAGGCCAGCGACTGGGCCAGCTCGTTCAGGCCGGCCAGGGTGAGGGTCGGATCGCCACGGCCGCGGACGAAGAGGTCGCCGTCGACCGAGCCGGTGTCGGGATCGAGCTTCTCGGCCAGCACCGACGTGCGCCAGCGGAAGCCAGCGCCGAGGCCGTGCAGCGCCGCCGCTGCGGTGATCACCTTGTTGACCGAGGCCAGGTTGAGCGGGCGATCGGCGTGGTGGGACCAGATGACCTTGCCGCTGGCCACGTCGACCACGGAGGCGCCGACCTGGGCGGTGATGAGGAGCGGGCGGGCGCGCACGGCGGCGTCGAGCTGCTCGGCGAGCCACGCGTCGCGGGCGGCGGGATCGGCAGGCGCCACCGGCAGCACCAGGCCACCGTCGGCGCCGAGATCGTCGTCGCCGTCGTCGTCGGTGGTGGCCGCGGTCCCGGCGTCGCCGTCGTCGAGCACCACGGGCTCGACCGGCCAGCCGCCGTCGGGCGGAACCGGCCCCGACTCGGACCGCGCGCGAGGTAGGCCCAGCGCCAGCGCGGCGGCCAGGACACCGCCGGTTGCACATGCGGCGGCCAAGATCCGGCGTGTCCCCACGCGGCGATCTTAACACGCGCTACGCTGGGCTTGCCTTGCTCCGCGTCCCCCCCATCGCCCTGCTGATCCCGTTCGTGCTCGCCGCGTGCGAGCCGCGGCAGCGCCGCACGCCCGACGACACCCTGGTGGTGCTGTTCGAGGCGGCGCCGAAGACCACCGATCCGCGCTACGCCCTGTCGGCCTACGACGCCAAGCTGTCGCGCCTGGTGGCGCCGGGGCTGGTGACGGTCGACTCCGACGACATGGCACCGCGCCCCGAGCTGGCCGAGACCATCGAGCAGGTCGACGAGTTGACCTGGAAGGTGACGATCCGCGCCGACGCCCGCTTCTCCGATGGCAGGCCGGTGACCGCGCGCGACGTGGCCTGGACGTTCGGGACGGTCCTGGCCAAGGGCTCGGACAGCCTGTGGCACAAGGGCTTCTCCGAGCGCTTCTCGTCGGTGGAGGCGGTGAGCGACCGGGTCGTGACGTTCCACCTGATCCAGCCGCTGGCCACGTTCCTGAGCGATCTCGACATGGGCATCATCGCCGAGCATGGCGCCGGCAAGAACGGCAAGTACCGGGGTGGAATGGTGCTGGGCGCCGGGCCGTACCGCGTGGTCGAGCTCAACGCGCAGCGCGTGGTGCTGCGCGCCAACGCCCACTGGCACGGCGGCAAGCAGGGCGTGCCGTCGATCGAGATCAAGAACGTCCGCGACGCGGCGGCCCGGCTCATCATGCTGGCCGGCGGCTCGGCCGACGTGGCCCAGAACGCGTTTCGCTACGATCTGATCGACGACGTGCTGGCCCGCGAGCGTGTGCGCGAGGTGCGGCACACGTCGAACATCCTGACCTACATGCTGCTCAACAACGAGGATCCCGTGCTCAAGGATGCGCGGGTCCGGCGAGCCATCGCGCTGGCGCTCGATCGCGAGGCAGTCGTGGCGCGCAAGTTCGCGGGCCGGGCGGTCCTGGCCACCGGCCTCCTGTCGCCCGATCACTGGTGCTACGAGCAGGTGCCGCAGGTGCCGCACGATCCGGCGGCGGCGATGAAGCTCCTCGACGAGGCGGGGTACCCCGATCCCGACGGGCCGGGAGGCAAGCCGCGGCTGTCGCTGGTGTACAAGACCTCGGCCGATCAGTTCCGGGTCGCGGTGGCGCGGGTGCTGGCCTCGCAGCTGTCGCAGATCGGCATCGCGGTCGAGGTCCGGCCGTTCGAGTTCGCGACGTTCTTCGCCGACATCAAGAAGGGCCAGTACCAGATCGCGACCATGCAGACCGCCGACATCGCCGAGCCCGACCTGCTCTTCACCTACTTTCACTCGAGCCGCATCCCCGACGCCAAGGATCCCAACGCCAACAACCGCTGGCGGTACCGCAACGCGCTCGTCGACGATCGCACCACCCGCGGCCGCCGGGTCGCCGACCGCGCCGAGCGCATCGCGCTCTACGCCGAGGTCCAGCGCCAGCTCGCCGCCGACCTGCCCATCATCCCGCTCTGGCACGAGGACAACGTCGCCATCGTCAACGCCGACGTCGAGGGCCTGAAGGTCGTGCCCAACGGCCGCCTGTCGGGCCTGGCCCGCGTCACCAAGGTGAAACGCAAGTGAGCGGCGGCGGTGCCGTCGCCGTCTCGCGTCTGCTGATCGACGAGCACATCCGCGCCGACAGCGCGACCGTGCGTACCTGGCTGTCCTGCGAGGGCGCCGGCGGCGACGGCGCCGGCGCGCGCATCCGCATCGAGGTCGAAGGCGGCACCAGCGGCGCGCTCTCGGCCACGGCCGTCCTGCACGTCGTCCGCCGCTATGCTCGTCCGCTCGACTCCGACGTCCTGCGCGATCTGGCTGGCGCGCCGCGGCTGGCGCTGCCTGGCGGCGCCGCCCTCGCGGTCCTGCACTGGCGCGCCGCCGTCGACGCCGCCGGCCGCGACTGGCTCGTGCTGGTGGCGCCGGGCGAGGAGCCCATCGCCGCCCTGTCTCCCGGCGTCGCCGCCGCGCTGCGTTTTCTGGTGATCAGGCTCGAAGGCGAACGAGAGGGCTGAGCGGCGCGGAGCGCGCCCTTCGACTCGCCGTCGCTCCGCTCCGGCTCGCTCAGGCGGCGAGCCTGGCCCTGCATTCGGCCGCCGTCCTGAGCGAAACCGCCGTCCTGCGCGAGTGCGAGCGTCAGCGAGCGCGAGTCGAAGGACGCACTCCGCACCGCGCGAGCTCGTGGATCTCGGCCCAGTCGCTGCGCATGAGCGCCTCTTTCTTGGGCCGACTCCAGCCCTTGATCTTGAACTCCATCGCGAGCGCCTGGTCGCGCGTCGGCAGAGGCGCCGCGTACACCAGCGTCACCGGCTTCCGCCGCGCCGTGTACCCGTCGTAGGTGCCGGCGTTGTGCTGCGCGATCCGGAGCTCCAGATCGACGGTGTTGCCGATGTACAGGGAGCCGTCGCGGCACCGCACCATGTAGACCCAGAACCACTCCATCGACCGCCGGGTATCAGTCGGCCCTGACACCCCGCTGACACCCTGCGCGGAGCGCGCCTACTCGTCGCTGCCGGCAGCGCACGCATCGGCGCCGACGCAGCTGCCGCTGTTGTCCTGGCACTCGGCCGAGGACATGAGCCGGCTGACCTGGTTCTCGGCGGTGTCCTCGCTCCCGTCTCCGATCATGGTCTCCTCGATGAACTCGCAGCAGCAGTCGGCGGCGGCCTTGGTCTCGCCGCCGCCACCACCGCCCGCGGGATCCGCGGCGGGCCTGGACTTGCCACCGCAGGCGGCGAGGGCGAGGGTGAGCAGCGCGGTGGCGAGGGTGTGCTTGGCCATGCGGCCGAGCCTATCACCGCAATGCGTCCTTCGACTCGTGCTCGCTGGCGCTCGCACGTCGCTCAGGACGGCGGGTTCCATCCGCACATTCACGCATCCATACCCGCAACCCGCTGCCCGCAACCCGCTGCCCGCAACCCGCTGCCCGCCGCGCGTCGCTTCCGGCCGCGTCACTGCGGCGTCGTGGCCGGGGAGCCCTCTTCGGGCGGGAGGGTGTCGCTGCCGTCGTCGGGCTCGACCGTGTCCGCGATCGGCTCCTTGCGGCAGAGCGGTCCAGAGGTCGGCGACAGCGCCCACAGCGCCATGCCGGCCTTCTCGGAGATCTTGGCGGTCTCGCGCAGGGCGGCGGCGTCGTAGATGCGGAGGCCGCCGCTACCGTCCTCGTAGATCAGCTTGTCGTCGTCGATCCACGCGCCGGCGAAGCGCGAGGATGCGGTCAGCACGTGCTTGAACGCGCCGGTCTTGGCGTCGGCGACATACAGGCTCGGCTTGGCGGCGTCGTCGGCGTCGTTGCACGGATCGGTCGCGGTCGCGAAGGCGAGCCGGCCCTTGCCGGGCGAGAGCATCGCCAGCGACAGGAGCGGCTGGCCGGCGGCGTCCTTCTGGATCGGGGTCAGCCTGGACACCAGATCGGGGGCCAGCTCGGCCGGCATCGACGTGGCGCTTGCCCCGACGACGCGGACCTCGTCGAAGGTCATCTGCACGTGCGTGCCCTCGATGGCCACGCCGGTGGTCTTGGCCAGCTTGCCGCTGCCGCGGTCCACCACGTACGTGGTCACCGTGCCAGTGCCCCAGCGTCCGCTCGCCGGCGCGGTGGTCACGACGATCTGATCGCCGGGGCCGTAGCCCGCGCTTACCAGACGGGCCTTCCCGACGTTGGCCAGCGCGCTGGTGTCGGTCAGGTCCTTGAGCGAGAACGTCGTCACCCACGAGCGCGCAAGCAGCGGCGGCGCGTCCTTGGCCTTCTTGGGATCCGGCATCTCGACCTTGTCGAAGCCGGTGAGCAGGATCTCGTCGCCCGCCGGGGAGCGCACCCAGCCGGCCAGCTCGTGGCCGGTGTCGGTGATCCGCAGGTAGCGCTTGGCCTCGCCGTCGTAGGCGTAGAGCTCGCCGCGCGTCGAGCCCGCGTTGGTGCCGACGCCGGGCATCTTGAAGGTGCTGCGCCGGGCCAGCAGCAGGGGCCCGGCGGTGACCTTGGCCGAGAACTCGGCCTTCATCCGCGTGTTCAGCTCGATCAGGGCCTTGCCGTGCGGGGTGGCGAGCAGCGCAGACAGCTCGGCGTCTTTCTCGAGCCCAGGCCCCCAGCGCAACCAGTCGCCGGCCAGCGCCGCGCCCAGCTCGTCGACGGCGCCGGCGTGCTCGCCGGCCTGGGCCAGGGCCTCGCCGAGCACCCAGTGCGCGTCGAGGTGGTGGGCGTCCTTCTTGATCGTCTCCTCGCACGCGGCCCGCACCGCGGCCCAGTCGCGCGGCTGCGCCTTGTAGGCCTTGAGCACCTTCTCGTACTCCTTGGCGCCGTTGCCGTAGACGTAGTTCATGGTCTTCACCGCCTCGACCCCGAGCGGGCGAGCGGTGAGGGCAGGGAGCGCGGACGAGCCGGTGCCGGTCCCGGTGCCCGAGCCGGATCCGTCGGACTTCTTGTCGCCGCCGCAACCGGCGAGCGCCAGTGCGGCGAGGAAGAGTGCGCGTTTCATGGCGTGTGAATCTACCAACGCCGCGCCCGATCGGGGCATTCCGCGGTAAGTTCGTCGACGGATGGCGCTCGAGCACGTCGCGCACGGTCAGGCGCGCTTCATGACCCCGGGTGTCGCGCCCGATCCGCGCGGCGTGGTCCTTGGCCGCTACCTGGTGATCGTGTTCCCGACCCTCGAGGGCGTGGTGTCGTGGTTGCGCCTCTACTCGCACGAGGCCTCGCTCGACGAGCTGGTCGCCGGCCTCGAGATCACCCGGGTGCGCACGCCGCTGATGAGCCGCGAGATGATCCTGCGTATCCCGGCGGTGTCGTCGTACGCCGCCGATCGCGCCGCCCGCCTGGCCCGCCTGGTCGGCGGCTCGATCTACACCGGCACCGCCAAGCACTTCGTGAAGTACCGCGACGACCGCTCTCCCTACGGCTACGACGCCGTCGAGATCGGCGCGCTCCCCGGCGGTGCCGAGCTGATGGTGCACGGCGACGACTTCACCCAGACCTACGCTCGCGAGGGTGACATCTCGCTGTCGCGGCTCCTGTTCCGGCTCTCGCTCCGCCGCGTCCCCGGCGCGCAGCGGCTGGCCGCCGAAGATCGCGCCGATCTGGTGCTGGCCGTGGCCCGCGGCCTCGGCGACGGCGTGATCCGCTACCTGTGGCGCAATCGCTGCGACGGCGAGGTCGGCCTGGTCGCGCCGCGCAACAACAAAGCCGCCAGCGACGGCAGCGCCGGATTCGGTGTCGATCCCAGCTACCTGCTCATGCGGGTGCGCAGCCTCCCCGAGCGCATCCTCGAGCTGTTCCTCGGCACCCCCGGCATCGACGTGTTCCGCCCGGTGTCCGAGAACGTCGCCGTCGCCGTCGGCTGGGCCCATCCGGTCGAGCTGGCCTCGGTGGCGTCGCTCCTGCCGGCCGACACCTACCACGTGTTCTGGCCCGGCGACCGCGTCGACCTCCTCGCCGGTCCGCTCGAGCTGTCGCGCCTCGCCGACCTGACCCGCATCGATCTCGAGCTCGAGGGTGTGCGCGAGCCGCGCACGGGCGAGGTCAGCGGGCCCGATCCGGTCGCGGTCGCGCTGCGCCTGGCGCCGGCGTCGGGCCTCGCCCGCCGGGTCTCGGCCACCCTGGTGCCGCTGGCCCAGACCGCGCAGTTCAAGCGCCTGGTCTACCTCTTGCCGCCGGCAGCGCTGCGCGGCCTGCGCGTCGCCGTCACCGATCGCGGCATCGTCGTCGTCGCCAGCCACGACCTCGACGTGATCCCGCTGGGCATGCTGCTCACCGAGCTGGCGCCCGGCATCATGGTGCCGATCGGCATGGAGGTCGTGCCGCGGGTGTCGCCCGAGGTGCTGGCCGGTGCGCTCGGCCACGGCTTGGGCGTGCTCACCGTGTTCACGCCCGACGCTGCGCCCTTCCAGCTGCCCGAGTCCAAGCTCGCGCCGCTCGAGCGGCGCAGCGTGGCCCGCCTCGAGTCACACACCGTCGAGATCCGCAACGTGGCGCTCGATCCGTCCGGCGATCCCACCGTGGTCAACGACCCGCTGGGCCGGTTCGCGCTATGGGGCTTCCCCGAGCCCGAGCAGAAACTCCTCGGCGAGTAACCCGTGGCTCGCCCCGACGTCGCCACCTTCCTCGAGCGCTTCGTCCTGCCCTTCGTCGTGGGCGGCGAGGCCCACGTCAACCGGCCGCTGACCAGCGCCGACCTCGGCCGCTTCGAGTTGGATCTCGCCAACGCCACCGTGGCCCTGGTCGCCGTCGACGAGGCCCGCACCGACGTGCTGGCCGAGCTGGTGGCGCGGCCCCCGGCGCTGGTGCTCGACGCCGACGAGCTGGCGCTCGCGGTCGGCCTCCACAACGCGCTGGTGCTGGCCCACCCCGACGCCGACGGTTCCCTGGTCACCGACGCCATGCGTCGCAAGATCGCATCCACGGCGTTGCGGATGGTGTCGCAGCCGATCTCGCGCGATCGCACCCGCGTCCTGGCCCGTCACGCGCTCCTCCACAACCTGCTCGATCTCGGCCGCGCCGACGTGACCGTGTCGTGGTGGACCGGTCGCGCGCGATTTCTCGGCCAGAAGCCGTCGGCGCGGCTCACCGCGTGGAAGGGTGTGCGCCGCGTGCGCGAGGAGGTGACCCGCGCCGGCTTCGACGAGCTCCTGGCCTCGCCCGAGGTCGCGCCGGTGATGGCGGCGCTCCTGCGCCGCACGCCGCTCACCCAGCTCCTCGGCGTAAGTCCGTCGGCGCCGCCGCTGCACTGGGAGGACGCGGTCTTCCTCCTGCGCGACGCCGAGGTCGCCCGCGCCGTTGCCTACGCCGCCGTCCGCCCCGACGAGCCGCGGGCCCAGGTGGCGGCGCCGGCCCGTCTGGCCGCCGCCTTCGAGCAGATGCTCGAGCGGACGCCGCCCGCGGCCGACGTCCGCGCCGTCGCGGCGTTTCTCGCCCACGTCGCCGCGCTCCTGGCCATGGCCGAGGCGCACCTCACGTCGCCGTCGGCCAAGAGCCCGCTGCTCTCGGCGGTCCTCGGCGGGGGCCCGGGCGCCGGACGGCCGCGCGGGCTGGCCACGTTCTTCGCGCTACCGGTCGCGCTCGAGCGGGTCGCGCCGGTGCTGTCGGACCCGCCGGGACTCGCCCACGAGGCGCCGTGGCAGCGGCGATGGCTGGCTTTCAAGGCCCAGGCCGTCGATCTGCTCGGCCAGCCGCTCGTCGACAGCCTGGTGGCGCGGCTGGCTCGTCACCTCGGGCCGGCGCCCGATCGGACGCCCCTCGCCGAAGCGCCGGCCTCGACGCCGACGCCGGGCCCGACCTGATATGCTGCGCGAGCCGCAGCGCACCCTCTCATGGTCACCCAGCCGCCCACCGCCAACAAGGCGTTCGCCATCGATCTCGCCCGCGCCAGCGCCAGCGTCCAGGACGTCGCGCGCATCCTCAACAGCCACTTCCTCGACAAGCAAGAGATCATCCGGCTGATGCTGGTCTCGGCGATCGCCGGCGAGCACATGGTGATCGTCGGCCCGCCCGGCACCGCCAAGAGCGCGATGGTGGGCATGTTCGCCCGCCTGGTCGACGCCCGCTACTTCGAGTACCTGCTCACCCGCTTCACCGAGCCCAACGAGCTCTTCGGTCCGGTCGATATCGCCGCCTTCCGCGAGGGGCGCTACACCCGTCGCACCGAGAGCATGCTGCCGTCGGCGGAGATCGTGTTTCTCGACGAGATCTTCAAGTCGAGCTCGGCGATCTTGAACTCGCTACTCCACGTCATCAACGAACGGAAGTTTGCCAACGGCCCCAACGTCATGCAGGTGCCGCTGATCTCGCTGTACGCGGCGTCCAACGAGGTCCCCAACGACGAGAGTCTGGCGGCGATGTTCGACCGCTTCCTCCTGCGGGTCCTGTCGGACAACCTCGACAGCTATCACTTTGGCGAGCTGATGACCAAGGGCGTCTCGCTCGAGGTCGCGCGCATGACCGGTCGCGGCGACGAGCTGCGTCCGGTGATCACCGCCCGCGAACTGCGCACGCTGCACGCCGCCTTCGACCGTTTCATGGTGTTCCCCGACGACTTCATGGCGAAGTACAAGGGGCTGATCTTCCAGATCCGCAGCGAGGGTATCAGCGTCAGCGATCGCCGCGCCGTCAAGCTGCTCAAGCTGTTCGCGGCGTCGGCGGTCTTCGATGGGCGTCCCCGCGTGCACGACGGCGACTTCTTCGTCCTCCGACACATCTGGAACAACCTCGATCAGGTCGAGCTGCTCGAGGAGATCGTCAACCCGATCGTCGACGCGTACTACCGCGACCACCCGGCCGATCGTCGCTTCATCGGGCCCCAGGCGTCGCTCGACGATCTGCTCAGCGAGCTCAACCTGATCCGCGAGCTGCTCACCACCGGCAGCGAGCTCTCCGACATCCAGCTCTTCAGCCAGCTCAAGAACCTGTCGGAGATCAAGGCGGCGCTCACCGCCATGCCCTCGGACACGGCCAACCGCATGCTGCGCGAGGTCGATCAGCTGCTCGAGACCGTGTTCGCGTCGTCCAAGTTTGGCCTGTAGCCCATGACCCCCGCCACCGATCCCGGCCTGTCGTCATCGGCGCCGCCCCTGCGGGTGGCGATCTTCGACGACGTGGTCGCGGCCCGCGGCGAGCGCTTCCATATCCCCGGCCTCGACGTCGAGGTCTTTCCCCACGCCGACGACGCCGCCGGCCTGTGCACGAGCAAGGGCTTCGACGTGGTGTTCATGGACTTCGCCCTCGGCCCCGGCCGCAAGAACGGCCAGCTCGTGACCCGCGAGGTCCGCGCCGCCGGCTTCCTCGGCCGCATCGTCGCCATCTCCAGCGACCCCGCCGCCAACGCCGCCATCAAGGGCGCCGGCGCCGACGACGCGCTCAACAGCAAGGCCCACCTGCGCAGCTACCTGGTCCACCTCGGGGCCCGCCACCTGCAGCGTCGCTAATGCGCCTCCCACTTGAGCTGAACCTCATCGGACCATCTGCGCCGCGCCAGTCGCGGCGCATGGGTGGCGGTTCGATCGCTGCGTGTCGGCGCATCAGCCTCATCCGGACGCTTCGCGTCCTCAGATGGGGGACGATCACGTCCCCCAGACCTCCACTCTCGCTCCGCCGGGCGACGGCAGTTGCACGCCCGGATCACCTCATGTGGAACGCGCGCTAGCCCCGCGGCCGGTACCTGACGATGCCCATCCCCGCCGATCGCCGCCGCAGCCACCTGGCCCGCGAGGTCGGCACCATGGCCCTGTCGTGCGTGCGCGTCGACAACCCCATGGCCATGGTGCGGGCCTCGGCGTGGTCCAACGCCATTGCCCGCCTGGGCATCCACCTGCCGCTGTTCGTGGTCCACGACCTCGGCGTCCTGCTCACCGTCCCACGCGGCGCCGGCGGGTGGACGATCCGCCAGCGCGACGATCAGCTGGCCCAGATCCAGCCGCCGCCCACGGCCAAGACCCTCCTCGACGAGTACCGCCGCCTGGTCACCAACGTGTCGACCTCGGAGGTGGTGGAGAAGCTGGCCGGGATGCGTCTCCGCGACGAGATGGTCGCGGTCCTGCTCACCCGCATCCTGGCCGACGCCTACAACCGCTGGCGCGAGCGCGGCAAGGGCGCGGGCGCCGAGGCGCTGCCGCTCGATCTCGGCCTCTACCTCGACATCGATCCAGCCAGCCACTTCCGCGACTTCGATCCGCGTCCGCTGTGGGGCTTGCTCGCCCACCTGCGCGATCACGCGCTCCACATCTACACCTCGGTCGAGCTGGTCGATCTCGACACCGTCCGCCTCATGGGCATGTTCAAGGAGGACGGCGGCGCCGGCTCCGAGGCTCTTGGAGGCGCCATCGACCTGGTCGATCTGTTCACCGCGCTGGGCTCGCCCGAGGCCCACGACGTGGCCAGCTTCTCCCTCGACCTGCTGCCCAGCGTGCTCGAGACCCGGCGCGCCTCGGGGGTCCAGACCTACGCCGTCGACGGCTACGCCTCGATCGAACGCCGGGGCAACGTCGACTCGTTGGTGCTCTCGGAGCTGGCCTACGATCGCGAGATCTTCGAGCAGAAGGTCGTCGACCAGGAGCTGCTCTACTACGGCCGCGAGCGCGAGCGCGAGGACGAGCGCCGGCTCCAGTACATCCTGGTCGACTCCTCGGCGTCGATGCGCGGTCAGCGCCAGGTGTTCGCGCGTGGCCTGGTGCTGGCCCTGCTCAAGAAGCTGTCGCTCCAGGGCGACGAGGTCTGGCTGCGCTTCTTCGACTCCCGCCTGCACGAGACCATCAAGGTGACGCGCTCGGGCCAGGTGCCGGTGCCGTACCTGCTCTCGTTCCGCAGCGAGCGCGGCCGCAACTACGGCAAGGTTTTTCGTCAGCTGGCCCTCGAGATCCAGCGCCAGCACCGCGAGTTGCGCCGCCGGGTGGTGCTGTACATCGTGACCCACGGTCAGTGTCACGTGCCGCCCGAGATGATCGCCGGCCTGGCCCAGCACGCGTTCCTGTACGGGATCATCATCAGCCCGTCGTCGGACGTGTTGCCCGAGTTCGTGCCCATGCTCCACCGCTCACAGGTGGTGCTGCCCGACACCTTCGGATCGCGCGCCGGCCGTCAGCGACGGGCCCTCGACATCGTCACCGACGCCAGCGAACGACGGCGCGCCAGCTGATCACCGCCGGGGTGTGAGCGGGTGTCCGGGTTCCGGACGATCCGTAGGCCCGCACATTCGTGAGCCAGCGTGCGTCGGTGTCGCCGACAGAGACAACTGCCGACACCATCGTAGGTCTCGCGAGAGAGTGAAGCGTCTCACCGACGAGCGCGATCTTGATCTGTTGGCGTCGATCGGCGAGAAGCGATGACGATGGAGGCACTCGACGCCGGGCGTAGTGGTCGGTGTAACGGGCTGCTGCCGGCCGGCACCATGCTGGGCCGGCACGAGCTCATCCGGCTGCTCTCGGTGGGCGGCATGGCCGAGATCTACCTGGCCCGCACCGAGGGCATCGCCGGCTTCGAGAAGCGGGTGGTGGTCAAACGCATGCTGCCGCACTTCGCGGTCCAGTCCGGCTACGTGCGCATGTTCCTCGACGAGGCCCGCCTGTCCGCACGCCTCGATCACCCCAACATCGTCTCGGTCCACGACATCGGCGAGGACACCGGCAACTACCACTACGCGATGGAGTATGTCCGCGGCGGCGACCTGCGTGATCTGCTGAAGGCGGCGGCGCGCTCGGGCGAGCCGCCGCCGCTCGGCGTCGCCATCGCGATCGCGCTCGGGGTGTGCGCCGGGCTCGACCACGCCCACAACCTGCGTGGGGAGGGCGGTCGCCCACTCGAGGTCGTCCACCGCGACGTCTCGCTGTCGAACGTGCTGGTCTCGTTCGATGGCGCGGTGAAGGTCACCGACTTCGGCGTGGCCAAGATGCAGCAGGCCGATCACCGCACCCGCACCGGCACCCTCAAGGGGAAGGTGGCGTACATGTCGCCCGAGCAATGCCGGGGACAGCCGCTCGATCGCCGCAGCGACGTCTTCTCGATCGGCATCCTGCTCTACGAGCTCATCACCGGCCGGCGCCTGTACGGCGGGCACGACAACGAGCTGGTGACGCTCCAGCGCATCGTCCACGCCGACGCGCCGCCGCCGTCGCGGCAGCGCCCGAGCTGCCCGGTGGCGCTCGACGAGATCGTGGCGCGGGCCCTGTGCCGCGATCGCGGCCATCGCTACCAGACCGGGCGCGAGCTCCAGCGCGACCTGGAGGCCCTGGTGCGCAGCGAGCGCCTGGCCGCGTCGTCGAGCGAGGTCGCCGAGTACGTGACGCGCATGCTGGGCGGCGGCTCGCCTCGCGCCGACACCGCGGCGACGGCGTCCATGGTGCCCTCGCCGCCGGTGCCACCGAGCTCGTGGGACTCCGACAGCGACCTCGGCGACGGCGGCGGCGCGGTGAGCGTCGAGGTGCTGGTGGGCGTCGAGAGCAAGCCAGTGCCGGCGGTGAGCGCCGGCGGCGCCGAGGCGGGCGGGCGCCGGTTCGGGCTGACCGGCGGACCGCGCTGGGAGCGCGTCACCCGCTTCGCGGCACTGACGTTGGTGGGGGCGGCGCTCCTCACCGCGAGCCTGTGGCGGCGGAGCGACGAGCAGGTGCTCGAGGTGCCGCCGCAAGAGGGCGGCAGCAAGGCTGTGGGGGCGTTCGAGCCGAGACCGCGGCTGGCGGAAGAGGCCGAAACCGCGGCCGAAACCGCGACCGAAACCGCAGCCGAAACCGCGGCCGAAACCGCGGCCGAAACCGCAGCGGATGCCGGGGTGGAACCGGTGGCGGCGAGCGAGAGCCGGCGGAGCGAGCCGCGGTCGCGGCGCGAGGAGGAGTCGCGCAAGGCCGTGCCGCATCGCCGCGAGATCCTGGATGACTCGCCGGCGGTGTCGGTGACCGACGTCGATCGGGTGATGGAGCCGGAACCCGCGCCCAGCGTGCCCGTGGACGCCGCGCCCGAGCCCGATGCGGCGCGGTCGCGAACCGAGCTGTCGCGCAGCCTTCCGCCCAGGCCGGCCCCGCCGACCGAGCCGCCACGGGTCGCCGCTGCGCCCACCGGCTCACTCGACGCGTCCGCCTCCCTGACGAACATCGACGTGAGGGGACCGCTCCAGAACTCCGAGATCCGGCGCGCCCTCGACCGGGTGATGCCGGCGGTGCGCGCCTGTTACCGCGACGCGGCAGCCACGGCCCGGCGGACGCCGCGGGTCGAGCTGCGCGTCAGCTTCCAGATCGACGACGCCCGGGCGGCGCGCTCGGTGCGGGCCTCGCCGTCGGCGCTGTCCGGCCTGTCGGGCTGCGTGGCCGACGCGGTAGGCCGCGCGCGCACCCGGGTCGCCCCCGATGTCGGCAACGCGGGTGTGGAGGTGGTGGTCACGTTCACACCGACGGTTCCATGATCCGTCGAGGGCGCCGAGACTGATCTCGGTTTGGCCGAGCGGCTGCGGTATCCTGCACCGGAGTGATGGTCGGCGCGCGGATCGTGATCCTGGTCGCTGTCGCAGCCGCGGGCTGCGGATCGGTGAAGCCGGACGGCAGCGCGGATGGTGGTGCCCAGGTCGATGCGGGGCTCGACGCGGCGGCGCAGGCGCGGGTGTGCGACCCCGATCCGCCGATGGCGAGCGAGCCCACCACCGAGGGCTCGATGCAGGGCCGCTGGCACGTGAGCTGGGAGTGCGCCCGGGGGTGCGCGCTGCGACGGCCTGGACTGACGTACTCGCCGGATCTGGAGGTCGTGGGGGCGACGCTGCTGTGGTCGAACGAGAAGTGTCCCGACTGCCGGGCCATGTTCTTCGGCGTCGAGACCGTCGACGGCTGCATCGACGTGACCGCCAGCGTCGACTTCGACTCGCAGTGCCGCTTCAGCTACCGCGTCTGCGAGATGGACGGCGAGCTGCGCGGGACGGTGACCTGGAAGGAGCCGGGCATGTCGTCGGTGATGACCTGGACACTGGTCGGACGTCGATCCTGACCGTCGGCTATAGTCGCGCGGCGTGGCCCGGCGCTTCTACCAGTCCATCGAGTCAGCGGCGGTCGCCGCCGAGCAGGCGCTGGCCAACGGCCGCTACCCGGAGGCCGAGCGCGCCTACCGCGAGTTGATCGGCCAGACCCACGTCGTCGACTACGAGTACGACGACTGGCTGCGCTCGCTGGCCGACGTCTACCGCCAGCTCGGTCGCGGCCGCGAGGCCGGCTACGTCTACCTGTACCTGCACTACTTCGACCTGGCACGGGCCTGTTTCGGCGAGGAGCCCGGGCTGCGCGGCCGGCTGTACGAGGTCGAGAAGCGCTGGGCCGACGCGGCGGCGGCGTACGCGGAGGCGCGGTTGCCCGTGCACGCGGCGGTGGCGTGGGAGAAGGCCAAGAGCTGGGACAAGGCGCGGGCGGCGTGGGAGTCGCTGGTGCCGCACGCTGGCCTGCGCGACCGCGACTACGAGCTGGCGCTGGTCCACTTCAACGTTGGCACCGCGATCGGGCGTGGCGATGCGGCGTCGCCGGCGGCGCGGCGCGCGCTGGTCGAGTCGCAGCGTCGGCTCGAGCAGGTCGCCGACGACTTCGAGATCAAGGGCGAGCTCGAGCGCGCGTTCGACTGCTTTCAGATCCTGCTCAAGCTGGGCAAGGACTCGGCCCAGTTCGAGAACCTCGCCGAGGGCTACGTCAACTGCATCCGCGTGCTGCGAGAGGACAGCCTCAAGTTCTACGTCCTCCAGTACTACGAGGACTTCATCAAGCTCGCGCTCGAGCGTGGCGAGCTGCACGCGGCGGCGACGCTCTATCACGAGGCCGCCGAGTACGCGCTCAAGACCGGGCTGCCCTACGACCGCCGTTACCAGGCCAAGAGCGGTGACACCTGGGTCCGCTGCGCCGAGAAGTACCTCGAGCAGGGCCTTCCGGTGGAGATGGTCGAGAACGCGTTCCTGGCCGCGGCCCAGCAGTTCTCGGCGGTCGGCGACTACGGCTCGGTGCGCAAGGTCTTCGAGAAGCTGGCCTCGCTCGACCTGGCGGAGCGGCAGAAGGCGCGCTTCGAAGCCATCGCCCGTCGCTACGGCGACACCCCTGACGAGCTGCCCGACGCGCCGGCCTTCCCCGACTACCTCAAGCAGCAGCACGCCTACGCCGACATCTGGTTCGTCGATCTCCTCGAATGGGAGATGTCCGGCGAGCCGGCGGCGGTGGCGTCGGCCATCGTCGGCGACCTGCGCTACCCCAACGGCATCCGCCGCCGCGCCCTGGTGGTGGTGCTGACCGCGGCCGACGCCGCCTCGCGTGGCGCCCAGAACGAGGTCGAGACCCTCGCGGTCCTCGCCGAGCAGCTCGGCGAGCTGCAGAGCTACGCCGCCCTGGCCCCGCTCGAGAAACTCTACGGCCACGAGGATCCGCAGGTCCGCCGCGCCGCCGTCCGCGCCCTGCGGTTCCTCTACTTCAAGCGCTCCTTCTCGATCGTCAAGAAGGCCCTGACCGACACCGATCCGACCGTGCGCGAGGCTGCCCTGGTCGCCATCGCCGGCCTCCACTTCCCGCACGCGCTTGGCCCACTCTCGCGCATCTACACCGAGGTCAGCGACGCCCGCGTCCGCGGCGCCGCCCTCGACGCCATCGGCAAGATCCAGACGGTCGAGGCCGGCGAGGTCCTGGTCAGCGTGCTGCGCCAGGAGCTCGGTCCCTTGCGCGACGCCGCCCGCGGCGCCCTCCTGGCCCTCGACAACGCCGACATGGTCCCGATCCTGCGCCAGCACTACGAGATCGAGCCCGACGGCGCCACCCGCGACATCCTCGGCGAGATCCTTCGCCGCGCCTGAGCGAACGCGGCTCGCGATCAGAACGTGCCGCTGAGCATCAGGCCGGGCGCGTGCGTCGGACCGAGTGTCGCCGGCGTGATCACCGGCGCGGTCTCGGCGTCGTCGTGCTCGTGGGTGAGCCAGTAGCCGGTGATGGCACCGGCAACGGGAAAGGCGAAGTAGGCGAAGCCCCAGAGGCCGCTGTCGACCGACGCGGACGAGGCAGCGAAGGGCCAGCTGAGCGCGCTCCCGGCGAGGCCGCCAAGGAGACTCGCCGAGAAGCGGCCGTGACCGCCCTTGTGATTGCCGACGGCAGTGATGCCGAACGCCAGGCCGACGCTCATCCCGACCTGGAAGCCGATCGCGACAGGAATCAGCTCCTCGTCGCAGATGTCGTGACAGTCGTAGTGGCTGTGCGCGACCTCGAGCGTGATGACCGCGGTGACAAATCCGAGGACGCCGCCGGCGCCGATGCCGGCAAGCGCGCCGAGGATACCGCGCCCCCTGTCAGCGCGACCCGGTCCGGGTGGCGGAGGTTCCGGGTACGTCGTCAGCGTCAGCGTCGGTGTCGGAGCGGGTACGGCGGCGGGGGGCGGAAGGGCTCGTCCACCGACGCCGCCGTTGCACGCCGCGATGATAGGCTCGGGGAAGAACACGCCCGCGTAGTAGGTCGGGTCATCGACGGCGAGGCGGGTGGCGATGGCCTCCACCGCCGCGCAGTCGCCGCGCAACGCTGCCTCCCGCGCGTCGCGCAGCTGCGCCGCCCGCTCTGCGCTCGGCTCCGGGCCGGGCTGGGCGTGCACCTCGCTTGCGATCGAGCCGGATCCGACGAGAACGGTGAGGACGAGGGTCTGGCGCATCGAGGATCCGCCATCGTATCGTGCTGGCGTCTCGGACGGCGGTCAGAAGCGGCCGCTGACGGCGAGTCCGGGCGCCTGCGCCGGGCCGACCACCGCCGGGCCGACGGTCAGGGTGTCGTCGGTGTCGTGGCGATGGCTGGCCCAGTAGCCGACGAGCGAGCCGGCGATCGGCAGGCCAAGGTAGCTGACGAGGATCGCGGCGATGGTGCCCTTCGATTCCTCGTTGTCGTCGAGGACTCCGAAGATGAGTCCGTAGCCGGCGACGGTGCCGACCGCGGCGCCGCCGAGCGTCGCGCCGAACGAGCCGCGTCCGCCGGGATGTTTGCCCGCCTCCATGATCACCGCCGACACCCCGAACCCGTAGCAGGTGGACCCGGTGACCAGCGCGAGGCCGATGTCGTCGCTGTCCGTCACCGCGGCGACGGCCATCACGCACAAGGTGCCCAGCCCGGCGCCCACGAGCGAGCCACCGAGGGCGCCTCCGAAGGCGCGCCCGCCGTGGCCCACGTTCTTCGTCACGTTGGCCCTGGGCGAAGGTGGCTGCGGCTCGTGGGCCGGGATCGACGACGGAGGCCCGAACGCGAGCGTCGGCGGCGCCGGCTTCGCCGGCCGCTGCCGGAGCGACCGCCGCGCGGCGGCGTCGGCCTCGGCCGCCGGATCGCGGGGCTGGTCCACGCCCTCGGCGCTGGGCTGCGCCGAGATAGTTGCCGGGAGACAGGCGGTGACGGTCAGGGTCAACAGCAGGCAGCGCACCGTCCGATCAAGAGCACTGTTCGTGCCACGGCCGAGCGCGCCGGATCCCGCGCCGAGGCGGGTTCGCGCCTGCGCCGCTGACGGATTCCTGACAGCGCACACGTCGACCCCGTTCGTCGCTCACCATCGCGCGGTGGAGATGCTGCGCCGTGCGTGAGCGGACGCCCATCGACCCTCGGGCCGCGCTAGAGTTCCGCCATGTCCGACTGCCTCCTGCTCGCCACCAAGAAGGGCACGCTCATCTTCGACAAGACGGGCGGGCGCTGGAAGGCGCGCCCGATCACGCACGCCGGCATGGCGGTAAGCTACGCGGCGAGCGATCCCCGCGAGGGCACGCTGTGGGCGTGCATGGACAACGCCCACTGGGGACCCGCGCTCATGCGATCGCGCGACGCGGGCGCGACCTGGGAAGATGCGAGCCGCATCATCTACCCCAAGGGTGCGCGTTACATCGAGCAGCTCATTCCAGATCCCAAGGCCATGGAGGAAGCGGGCCGGCCCGTGACCTACAAGCCGGCGGCGCTCATGAAGGTCTGGGTGCTCGGCTTCGCGGGCAACGATCAGCCGGGCGTGATCCACGCGGGCACGCTGCCCGGGGGCCTCTTCACCACGCACGACGGCGGCGAGAGCTGGGAACTGAACCTGCCGCTGTGGAACCACGAGAGCCGCGGCGGTGACCTCTTCGCCGGCGACGCCACGAGCAAGAACGAGTGGGGCGGTACACCCGCGGCCATGGCGTACGGCGACTTCGTGCCCGGCATCCACTCCGTGGTCGTCGATCCGCGCGACTCCAACCACCTCTACGCGGCGGTCAGCTGCGCCGGCGTGGTCGAGACCCGCGACGGTGGCAAGACCTGGGCTGCATGCAACCGCGGCATGCTCAACGACTACCTGCCGGACCCCGAGGCGCCCTGGGGCCACGATCCGCACTTCGTGGCTCTGTGCCCGGCGCGGCCCGATCGGCTCTGGCAGCAGAACCACAGCGGCGTGTTCACCAGCGAGGACGGCGCCGGCCGCTGGAAGCGGGTCAGCCAGCCCGACGTCGCCGTGCACTTCGGCTTCCCCATCGCCGCCGACGACCAGGACGAAAAGACCGCGTGGGTGGTGCCGCTGCGCAGCGATCAGGAGCGCATGACCCTCGGCGGTGGGCTGTTCGTCGCCCGCACGAGCGACGGCGGCCTGAGCTGGCAGACCTTCCGCGAGGGCCTGCCACAGGAGCACTGCTACGACGTGATCTACCGCCACGCGCTCGACGCGCGTGGCGACCGCGTCTGCTTCGGTACCACCACGGGCAACCTCTACATGTCCGAGGATCGCGGCGAGAGCTGGCGCTGTCTGGGCAACCACCTGCCGCCCATCCACTCGGTGCGCTTCGCCTGATGCCGCTCGTCACCTTCACGCGGCACCTGCAGCGCTTCTTCCCGACGCTGAAGGAGACCGAGGAGGTCGCGGGTACGACGGTGCGCGAGCTCCTGGACGAGCTCGATCGGCGCTACCCGGGCTTTGCCGCCTACGTCGTCGACGAGACCGGCCGGCTGCGGCGCCACGTGAACGTCTTCGTGCGCGAGGAGCCGATCTGCGACCGCGAGTCGCTCGCCGACCGGGTGGCGCCGGGCGACAAGGTGCACGTCCTGCAAGCGCTGTCGGGTGGTTGAGGCGCCGACAGGCCTCGCGGCCAGAACCGGCCGGTGACGACCGCGTGTTACCGTCGCCGCCGTGACCAGGCCAGTGCTCGTGACGGGAGCCAGCGGATTCATCGGGCGGCGCGTGGTGGCGCGGCTGGCCAACCAGGGCAGGGCGGTGCGCGCGTTCCTGCTGGCGAACGAGGATCCGGCGGCGATCCGCGAGCTGGCCGACGCCAGGGGCCTGGCCGTGGTGCGCGGGGACATCACCGACGCCGCCAGCGTGACCGCCGCGGTGAAGGGCGCCGGCCGCATCGTGCACCTGGCGGCGGTGGTCGGCGACTGGGGGCCCGACGCGCTGTTCGAGCGCGTCAACGTCGGCGGCACCCGCCACGTCGTCGACGCGGCTGCCGTCGAGAGCTGCGAGCGGCTGGTCATGATCTCGTCGATCGTCGTCTACGGGAAGCGGCTCGCCGACGGCGGCTGCGACGAGGACGCGCCGCGCGGCGAGGGTGTCGGCCCCTACAGCCGGACCAAGCGCGCGTCGGAGGAGCTGGCGCTCGCGGCCCACGCCGCCGGTCGCCTGCCGGTCACCGTGGTCCGGCCCGGCAACGTGTGGGGCCCCGGCTCCGGGGTGTGGGTCGACGAGGTGGTCAAGCTCGCGCGCAAGGGCATGATGATGATGATCTCCGGCGGCAAGGGCGACGCCACGCTCGCTTACGTCGACAACGTCGTCGACGTGATCGTCCGCGCCCTCGACGCGCCGGCCGCGCCCGGCCGCGTCTACAATGCCCTCGACGCCGGCGGCGTGTCGTGGCGCGACTACCTCACCGATCTTGCGCGCCTGGGCGGCGCGAAGCCGCCGAAGCGCTCGCTGCCACCGGCGGTGGCGCGCACGCTCGCCGGCGGCATGGAGCGAGTCTGGAAGCTCGCCCGTCGCCCCGGCCGCCCGCTCCTCACCCGCGAGGCGGTCCAGCTCCTGGCCTCCGGTCCACCGATCCCGATCGCTCGCGCCAGGGCCGAGCTCGGGTACGATCCCATGCCGTACGATCGGGGCCTGGCCGCGGTCGCCCGTTACCTCGAGGGAACGCCATGAACCACATCCGCCCTGCACTCATTCTCGTGATCGCGCTGGCCGCGTGCGACAGCCGCGCCACCGCTTCGGGCGGCGGCGAGTCCAGCAAGGCCGATCGCCTGTCGCGCGAGCTCGAGAGCTGCGGCACCACCGCCCACTGCGCCGAGGGCCTGCGCTGCTGGGAGCACGTCTGCCAGCGCGAGGGCCGCTCCACCCTGGGCGACTTCTACGCCGCGCGCGGCGCCCGGCTGCTCGCCGGCGGCGACACCGACGGCGCCATCGCCGCCTACGCCGAAGGCCTCGCTGCCTACGAGGCGGCCAAGCTGACCGCGCCACCCGACCTCGACTGCGCCTACGGCCTGGCGCTGGTCCGCGCCCGCGCCACCAAGGACAAGGCCGAGCTGGCCGCGCGCGTGCTCCACCGCTGCGTGCTCGCCATCCCGCCGGCGGTGCCGCTGCGTACGCAGGCGCTGGCCGGGCTCGCCGAGCTCGATCAGGCTGGCCTCGATCCCAGCCAGATCGCTCGCCCCCAGCTCGCCGACCTCTACCTCACCCGCGCCCCGGCCAGGCCGCCCACCGACAACCTGACGGTCTCGGTCTCGGCCGATCCGCCGCCCCGCGGCCGCAGCTTCGCGCTCATCCCCGAGCGGCTGGCGCTGGCCGACGCGCGGGCCGCGCTGTCGACCTGCTGGGAGAAGAACTTCGCCGCGTCGCAGGCCAAGGAGCTGACCGTGCGGGTGCCGGTGGAGGTGAAGTACCGGGCCAGCGAATACGACGACGAGCCCGGCAGCTACGCCGTGGTGTGGGCGCCGCCCGCGGCCGGCGTCTCGGACGCCGAGACCTGCACGCGCGGCGCACTGGAGTCGCTGATCGCGCCGCTCAAGCTGCGCGACGCCTTCTCGGCCACGCTCACCGTCGTCGTCAAGTAGAGCCAGACGTGGTAGCTGACAGGGCTACCGTGACCACCACCCCTCCAGCGGCCAGGCCCGATCTACGGGCGATGACCCTCGACCAGGCCCAGGACCTGGCGGCGGCGCTGGGCCTGCCCCGCTTCCGCGGCGAGCAGGCGTGGCGGTGGGTGCACGGCAAGGGCGCGATCGCGTGGGACGAGATGACCAACATCGGCCCCGAGGTGCGCGCCCGCCTCGCCGAGGGCGCCCAGATCGGCACGCTCACCCTCGCCGAGGTGCAGCGGTCCAAGGACGGCACCAAGAAGCTGCGCTTCACCACCCGCGACGGCTACTCGATCGAGAGCGTGCTCATCCCCGACGGCGAAAAGACCACGCAGTGCATCTCGTCGCAGGTCGGCTGTGCGGTCGACTGTCAGTTCTGCGCCACCGCCAAGCTCGGCCTGACCCGGAACCTCGATGCCGGCGAGATCGCCGATCAGGTCTACCGGGCCCGCGCCCTGCTCGCCGCCGAGGAGCCCGATCGCCGCATCACCAACCTGGTCTACATGGGGATGGGCGAGCCGCTGCACAACTACGACAACGTCATGCGGTCCCTGCGCATCCTGACCAGCGACCTCGGCGTCGGCATCGGGCAGCGCCGCATCACGGTGTCGACCGCGGGTCTGGTGCCGCGGCTCGAGAAGCTCGGCAACGAAGACGTCCGCCCCAACCTGGCGGTCTCGCTCAACGCGTCCAACGATCGCGTGCGTGACGAGATCATGCCGATCAACAAGAAGTGGAACATCGCCAAGCTGCTGGGCGCCCTCCGCGCCTATCCGCTCGAGCACCGCCGGCGCGTGACCTTCGAGTACGTGCTGCTCGCCGGCGTCAACGACTCGCTCGCCGATGCCGCCGATCTCGCCAAGCTCCTGCGCGGCCACCGCTGCAAGGTCAACATCATCCCGTTCAACCCGCACCCCGAAGCGGGATACACGCGCCCCTCGCCCGAGGCCATCACCGCCTTCCAGAACGAGTGCAAACGCCTGGGCCTGCCCACGTACCTGCGCACCCCGCGCGGCGACGACATCGACGCCGCCTGCGGCCAGCTCGCCAACCGCTCCAACGGCGAGCTGCTGGTCCCGCTTCGGGTGAAGAAGCGCGCCTCGCCGCCTGCCCCGAACGTGGACTGATCGGGTCTCGGGCCCGGCGGGACTAGTCTCGGCGTGGCCGACGTTCTTCGGAGCGGCCATGGACTCCATCGGGCCCTTCACGTCGGCACTCGAACCCGTGGCGCAACCGTCGCCGCGCCGGGGCCGGCCCCGCCAGCTCGCCGTCCGCGTCGCCACGGGCTTGGCCTTCGCCACCGTCGTCGCCCAGCTCTGGCTCGCCCAGCACCTGGCCCCGCTGCACCGCTGGGCCACCGCCGAGGTCGAGCTGCGCACGCTCACAGGGCTGGCGCTGTCGCCGACCTGGCGTTACGGCCTGCCCGGCACGACCGCGGCCATCCTGCTGGGCCTGGTCGTGCTGGGCGTCCGCTCGGCACCGGCCTACGCCGGCATCTGCGTCACCGCGCTGGCGTCACTGGCCCTCACCTACGTGTGGGCCATGGCCGCGCTCGACTGACGAGCGGTTCGCTCAGCGCTGCAGGGTCGCCAGCTCGGAGCCGCTGAAGAAGAACGCGATCTCCTGGGCCGCCGTCTCGGGCGCGTCGGAGCCGTGCACCGCGTTGCGCTCGATGTTGGTGCCGAACAGCTTGCGGATGGTGCCGCCGTCGGCCTTCTCCGGGTTGGTCGCGCCCATGATCTCGCGATTCTTCAGGACCGCGTTCTCGCCCTCGAGCACCTGGACCACGACCGGACCCTCGGTCATTAACTTGACCAGGTCGCCGTAGAACGGGCGGTCCTTGTGGACGGCGTAGAAGGCGCGCGCCTGCTGCTCGGTGAGGCGAACCATGCGCGAGGCGACGACCCGAAGGCCGCCCTCCTCGAGCCTGGCGACGACGCCGCCGATGGCGTTCTTCTTCACGGCGTCGGGCTTGATGATGCTGAAGGTGCGTTCGATCGACATGACTGCTTGGGCTCCGGAGGAGAGTAGAAGGGTGGGGGTAAGGGTAAGGGTAAGGGTAAGGCTCAGAGGATCGAGGCGAGGGTCTTACCCATTTCGGCGGGCGTTGGCGAG
>SXGT01787724.1_pt1 | contig 44245 bp, 30 predicted proteins | sample 3176221 | NCBI WGS metagenome assembly SXGT01 (sample SAMN11356862, study PRJNA531348) | freshwater metagenome | isolation source: freshwater sample F1-120 | place: China: Fuxian Lake, Yuxi | collected 2017-12-25 | reverse complement strand
GAACTTCATCCGAGTCGGCAGGTGCGCCAGGGCGACCGACATCGCCACCCCAACCACTTCGAGGGTGGCGTCCTCAGCGCACGTCCGCACAGAGGTGAGGCTGTACCCCATGTCCTGTGCGATCCGCGCAGCCTGGGCAGGACTGCACGTCCGAGGTCGCTCCACCCGCCATAGGGACGGGTTCGCCTGCTCGTAGATGGTGTCCGGGTCGAGGTACAGCCCACGACTTGAGGAGATGCTTCCGGTGACCTGGGCTCGACCGATCTCGTCGGTCGTGACCCGGTAGGTCCAGTCCACGAGTTCATCGACGCGATCCTGCACTTGCTCCCCGGTCCAGGCGGTCACGATCTGCTTGTCCCGAGCCCCCAGCACAGGCAGGGTCGAGAGGACCACGATAGTGGAGGCGGCTCTGGCCGCCCTGGCTTCTGCGGCCTGCTGTGCCTGCACCTCGGCACGAGTGAGGGCACGTTCGGCGCGACGAACGGCTGCCTCTGCGGCTGCCCGTGCCCTCTTCGACGTGGCCTGAGTCACATGGGCTCGTGCGGCATCTACGTCCGCCCGGAGGGCGTCGAGGGCTGTGACCTCCGCAGGCGTCGAGCCCCGTGTAACTCCCTGTGGATCAACGGGATGCTCGGCGTCGAAGACGACGTAGGCGGGGGCGGAAAGCAAAACCGGGGGCGAGATCCGGGAATTTCCCAATAATGATCCAGAAGAGAGTGTATTGGGAAACTCCCGGACTTCGTCTTCAAGTTTGCTCTTGGCCTCGGAGAACAACTCCTGCCAGTACGCGAGAGCCCCACGGTCGCGGAGTCGAATCTCGTAGACGACCTCACGTTCGCCCAGAGGACCCCCGACGATCTGCCCGTAGTTCACGACCGGCATCGTCGTGATCGCCGCTGCCTTCGTCTCGATGACCTTCGGCCCGCAGACGATGCACCCGACGCCACGACACCTGTGGCTCACAGCCTTCGGGGCACCCGTCTGGGCGTGGACGAGGGACCGATGGATGTGCCCACAGTGCTTGCCCCGGCCCGTCAGCCCGGCTGCCCGCATCTTGGCCCGTCGGGCCGGGACCCGCGTATCGCGCCGGTGGAAGACCGCCGTCGTAGCCTCGATCAGAGCCACCGGCACGGCTCCGGGCTCTGCCACTTGCAGGCTACGGAGGTAGGCACCCCACTCGGGGTAGTGGTCCACGGCCTCTGCGGTGTCCGCTTCGGACCACTCGTCAAGGGTCAAGGCGTAGGGGGCCGGAGGGTAGAGCGCACGTTCGGCAGCATCCCGGGCGGCCTCCTCGATCTGGATCTGGGCAATCCGCTGCCGTGATGCCTCATCCTTGGCCCGACGTTTCTCGCTCAAGTACGTCTGCGCGTCAGCAATCCGTTCGGCGTCGGTCATGACCGGGGGACGAGCGGGCGCGACCTCGACCTCACCTCCGTCGAAGCCGAAGATGACGCCGACGGGGGCGTCCCGGACGGCGGCAGGCAGCGAAGACTCGGGGCGGATCGCGTGCCCGCACGAGTAACAGTGCAGCCTGGGGGTCGAGCCTGGCTCGTGGTAGGTGGCGACCTCGGAGTCTTCGCAGCACCCCGGGGATTCAAGGTGCGACGAACCCCTGGGCAGGTGCCGGTAGGGCTCCAGCGCCTCCAAGGGGATGAAGTAGGTCAACGGGTCGCCCTTTCGCCCAGAGCCCCGCAAGACGCCCAGACTACGCCCTGCGATGCCCGCGCCGAGCATCGCCTTCGCAAGGTCTAGGTCGTCCTTGGCCGGACAGTCCCAGGTGGACGCGAGCACGTCGGCGTGCTCCCGCATATCCTGTCCAGCTTCACCGCCGCACTTGTTGCCCTCGCGGACGAGATCCCGAGCCAGCTTCAGCGTCTGGCTGCCCGCACTCGCGAGTTCGATGTCCGCATCGGTCGGTGCCCCACGGGTAGCCCGGAGGCGGTCCACGAGGGGCTGGACGGCAGCGGCGGTCGTCGGCCAGTACGCAGCCCGGTCGAACAGCCTCTTCGCGAGCCGAAGGGCTGCAACAGCCTCGTATGGGTCGGTGATGCCCATCGAGGCGGCGTAGGTCGCCAGGAGGTCACGGATGACCTCGGGGGCGTCGTGGTGGGCCGTGGGGTCGAGATGGACGACGGGCTGCTTTCGGTGGGGGCCGTCCCACCCCGGGAGCCGGGACAGATTGCCACGGGCGACGGCGAAGTCGCCCTCCAGGAGCGCCCAAAGCAGGTGCTCCACGTCACTGATGATCGAATCCTTCGGGTCCTTCGGGTCCTCCGGGTCGAGCAGGCGATCCGGGGACAGGTAGGCATGGACGGACTTGCCGCCGCTGAAGACCTTGAGGGACCACCGCAACCCCGTGGCGGCGGACAGGTCGGCGTACATGCGTTCCTGTTCGGCACGGGGGAGGTGGTCGATCTCGACGACCCAGCCGATGTAGTGGGCGACCCACTTGTTCTCCCAGCCGGTGCGAAAGCGGCGGAAGGAGTCGATGGTGTCATCCATCGTGGGCCTGGGCTTGCCCTCGTCCTGCGCCTTCTTCACGCCCTTCTCGTGGGCCTCCCGCAGGAGGGCAGGCAGGTCGGAGGACCGGATGAGGCCACGGACCCAGTACCGTCCATCCTCGTCCCCAGGGTATTCGCCGCTCCACAGAAAGTAGTCCGCCTGGCCTGCGAGTGCGGCGGGCAGACTCGTCGTGATGGAGATATTGAAGTGGGATGTCAGGGCCGCAAGCGCCGCCGAAGAGGCGTGGACACCGAGGTCGGGGTGAACGGGGGCTGCATCTGCGCCCCCAGAACGGTAAGATGTCACAGGGACCTCCTCCTCCCGAACCCCGTCTTCGGCTGCGACCACCAAGTAGCGCCGGAGCGGGGTTTCGTGTTTCTATTGTTCTTCGTTCACGCCGCCTTGCCGACGGCCAGCCCCTGCATCAGGTCCGCTGCCCGCACCCGGATCGCGCTGCCGATCTTGATCGCGGCCACGCTGCCATCGCGGATATGGCGACGGATCGTCTCCGGGTGGACCACCAGCAAAGCGGCTGCCTGGCGTACCGTCAGCATCTGGTTCGGGTTCGCGTCATCGGTCTTGATGTTCTTCACGGTGTGGTCGTGCATGTCGCACCTCCTGTCTCCTTGGGGGTATAGAGGCTTCACCGAGGCCCACCGCCTCGCACCGGCTACTACGCACGGGGTGGTGACGATTGAGCCCCCTGCCACACGGAAAACCCGAACCTGCGTGCAAAACACGACCGGCGGAGAAGAGGCGGCGGCGGAAAGGGTCAACCCCCTGGTGCCCCTGTCGAGGAGGTCACCGACGACGACTGCGGCGGGGTGGTGGCGACGGACGGCGACCACAGCAACGGGCACGGTAGGTGGGGGTTCGGACCCGGTGGCAGGTGGCGACAACCAGATGGATGCTGCCAGTGGCGGCAACGCCGTTCTCGACCCCTCTCAGGTGGCCTCGGCGGGGATGGGGTTCTCGACCCCCGTGGGCCGTGGCCAGTGACCACCCTCTCGGAGCCGTTCACGGAGGGTGGCTCGGTTGATCCCGAGCATGGAGGAGATCGCCTTCAGACCGTGGCCGTCGGCGAGCAGGGCGAGCGCAGGGCGGAGGTCCATCTCGACGACGGGGCGACCACAGTGCAGGCCCTTGGCCTGAGCGCGGCGCACCCCGGCGACGACACGTTCACGGATAAGTTCACGTTCGTAGCTGGCGAACGCCCCGAGGATGTGGAGCATGAGGCGACCCGTCGCCGAGGTGGTGTCGATGCCCGAGTCCCTGACGGACACGAAGCCGACGCCGAGGTGCTGAAGCTCGTCGAGGATCTGGAGGAGGTGCTGGAGGCTCCGACCCAGGCGGTCGAGCTTCCAGACCACCACGAGGTCGATCTTCCCCCGGCGGGCGGCGTCCAACATCTGATCGAGGGCGGGGCGCGAGGTTGCAGCGCCGGAGACGCCCTCGTCGATGTACTCGCCCGCGATGGACCACCCGCGCTGACCGGCCACTTGTCGGAGTTCATCGATCTGAAGTCCCACGTCCTGTCCGTGGCCGGTCGTGCTCACGCGGGCGTAGCTCGCCGCCCTGATGGTCTTCGTAGTGGTGGTGGCTTCGGACGGCACGGGTGACCTCCTCCGGGATCAAGGACGAGATCACTACGGGTGGGCCTGCGGCGTTGAGCCCCGAGAATCCGCCCGAGAATCGCCTGACGGCCGCATCGACAGCCGGAGAAACGAAACGGGGCCGTCCAGGTTCTTCTGACCCTCATCCGAACCGATTGAAAAACCCAACCGGGCGATTCCGGGACCCGTGATCGCCATACTTCGACTGGCACACATTTTCTGGGCAGCGAGGGCCATCGGTGGCCGCCCCAGGTTCTTGATGGCCGGGGGCTCAAGTCTGATCCCCCCGTGCGTAGTAGGGGCATGGACCCTGCCGACGCCGACAACACCCGCACGCCCCCTACCGGGACCCACAGTGAGGCTGACGAGATCCGTCGCGTCGTCGAGGCCGTGAACGCCGCCGAAGACGACCCTGCCTGGGATGCCTGGATGCGTGACCGCTTCCGGCTCCAGGAGCAGATCATCGACCTCCGGGCCGACCTCTCGAAGGTGGCGATGAAGCTGGCGGGCACTCAGGAGGCGAACGGTCGTTCGGCCATCGCCGGGCTGGCCCTGGAGGCGAAGCGTCCGGGCACCTGGCTGACGAAGCAGGATGTCGCCGACTACCTCGGTGTGAGCCTGCGGTCCCTGGAACGGATGATGGCCGACACCCCGGACCACATCTCGAAGCCGTGGGCAAAGGTCGGGAGGACCGTGCGGTGGCACGCCGACCAGGTTGCCAAGTGGTTCAAGGAGTTGTCGTCATGGCAAGCATCACGAAACGAGGAACGAAGTGGATGGTCCGCTGGCGGGACTCGTTCGGGGTCCAGTACACCCGGACCTGCCCGACCAAGAAGTCTGCCGAGGAACTCCGACTCCAAGTCGAAGTCGAGCAAGCCCACGGACGGGACTGGCGGCCGGAAGTTGAGGATGCTTGCCGAGTCGTTGATCTCGAAGCCGTCCTGACGGCCTACGTCGAGCACCGCTCCCTGCGGCTGCGGGGCACGACGCTGCGTCGGTACGGGGAGAACCTGGACCTGTTCCTTCGGTTCCTGCGCTCGGGTCAGCCGGACGGCACCTTGACGCCTGCCTTGCTATCCAAGGCGAAGCTGGAGAGCTTCTATGCTTGGCTGGTCCGACCTGAGAACGGTCTGCACGGACGTGCCCGTGAGGCCGACACCGCACGCAAGATCGTTGAGGTGGCACAACTGGCCTGGCGGTGGGCCGACGGGTCGGAACGATGGCCTGGCGAGATCCCGTCGCCCCGAACCATCGAGATGATGCGGACGGCTCCGAAGGCCGTCGTTGCCCCAACGTGGGAAGAGATGGCGGCCTGCGTGCAGGCGTGCGGAGGCTGGCAGCGGAAGCTCGCCACGTTCCTCTACTACACGGGTCTTCGGGTCGGGGAGACGATGCTGTTGGAGTGGCGTGATCTCGACGTTGCCGCCGCTCGGCTCACCATCCGGCCCGAGATCACCAAGAACAACAAGGGCCGGATCATCCCCATCAGCCCTTACCTGATCGAGGAGGTGTCGGCCTGGGGTGTCCGCACGGGGTACATCGTCCCTTGTGGCCGCCGGGGTGGCACTCGGGAACGGCAGCCACGCCCTCGGGACATGAAGCGTGCCTGGACACGGGCCGGAGTCCGTGAGGCGGCCTTCGATCACGACCCGCACCACGCCTTCCGCAAGGGCTTCAAGTCCGGCATGTTGGCGCTCGGCATTGCGCCTGACGCCGTGGACTTCCTTCAGGGCCATGAACTTGGCGAAGGCGCACGGGGGCGCTACATCGATCCCTGGCAGGCGTTCCCCCTGGTCGATGCCGTCAAGGACGTGCCGAAGATCGGCTCGTCGAACGTCGTCGCCTTCGGGACAAGGAAGGCCATCAAGGGTGATCACGGCTGATCACACGGTGATCACAGCAACGCCGCCAAGACCCGTTTTCTGTCGGGTCGTGGCGGAGGTCGTGTCGTGTAAGTAGGCGAACTCCCTACTGTAGACGGACATGGGGTCGGGAGGCACACCTCCCGGCACCTCCACTCTTTCCCCGTCATGTCGGGAGACCACCTCGCGCTGTCCGGCGCGGATCAACGGACAGCGCTACGCCACGGCTGCGCTCCTCGGCGCTGGGCGCGGCGTGTCCGAGTCGCTCCCGGACATGGTATCGTCACCGTCGTGTCTCTTCGCTCCAACGACCCGGAGGTCTCAGACCTCACGCTGGTCCGGCCCGACGTCCTAGGCGTCCGGCGGCGTAGCCCGCGGCTCGCCTGGTTCGTGGCGGCTACCGTCACTGGCCTCGTCTCGCTCACCGCGGCCGCGCTGCTGCTCAACACGTCGCACTCGATCGACCGCACCGGTGAGGTTGCCGCTGCGGGACTCGTGGGGGCCGAGCTCGACCGCGTGACCGAGCGCGTGAGGTCGTTCGTACACGCCTCCGAGCGCGACCTGGACCTGGCAGTGCGCCTCCTCGGCCGGGCGGCGATCGTCTCCGATGCGGGCGAGGACAATGCCATCGAGCGGCAGTTCCTGGCCGTGCTCGACTCGCGCCCCGAGCTCATGCTCCTCGGCGCCGCGGACGCTCACGGCAACTTCATCATGGTGCGGCGGATGCCCGATGCGTCGCTGGACACGAAGCGGGTCCGCGCCGGCGAGGACCGTGAGGTCGTCTGGACCGATCGGCCACCGGGCACACCCCTCTTGGCTGCCGGCCAACAACGCCGCGATCCGAACGACCCCTACGACCCCCGCACGCGGCCGTGGTACCGCGGCGCTTTGTCCGCTCAGGGCTCCTTCCTCACAGGCGTCTACCCCTTCCATACGGGCGGGGTGCCGGGCGTCACGCTCGCGACGCCATTCGGGGAGGCGGGGCGTGTGCTGTGCGCCGACATCGAGGTCCCCGCGCTCGCGGCGTTCCTGGGGAGTATGGCGGTGGGGCGCTCTGGGCAGGCCTTCATCATCGACCACGAGGCCCGGCTGGTCGCTGCGCGACTATCCAGCCTCCCTGCCGCGCCGCTCTCGCCAATGGAGGTCAGCCCCAGCGAGCCCCTCGCTGCTGCGGCGGCGGTGGTCCGCGAGCACCTCGAGCGAGCGCGGGACGCGGCCGCCCCCTTCGAATTCGACGTGGCCGGTGCACGGTACCGGGGCGCGCTCGCTGTGGTCAGCCCGGCCCGCGCCGCGCAGGAGACGCCATGGTACGTCGGTGTGATCGTCGCGGACGACGAGTTCGCGGGGCCGCTCGAAGAGGGCAACCGTCGCAGCGCGGTGGTCAGTACGGTGCTGGTCGCGTTGTCGATCCTGGTGGCGTTCCTGCTCAGCCGAAGGATCGCCCGTGGGCTGGAGACCATCGCCCGCGAGACCACGCGCATCGCGGGGCTGCACTTCGAGGACCAGCCCAGGCGCAGCCCCGGCTTCCGCGAGCTCGAAGACGTGATGAGCGCCTTCGAGAACATGAAGCTCGGGCTTCGCGCCTTCCAAAAGTACCTCCCCATGAACCTGGTGCGGAAGCTGCTGCGCGAACGCGTCGAGCCGCGCCTCGGCAGCGAGCACACGGACCTCACCGTGTTCTTCTCCGATATCGAGCACTTCACCACCCTCACGGAGGCCACCCACCCGCTGCTGATGGCCCAGCGCCTCGGCGCGTACCTCGGGGAGCTCACCACGGTGCTAGAGCAGCACGACGGCACGGTGCTGCAGTATGTCGGCGACGAGATCATGGCGGTGTTCAACGCACCAGAGCCCGTGGAGCGGCATCCGGTCCGCGCGGTGGAGGCGGCGCTGGAGTGCGCGCGCCGGACGGACCCCACCGGCCCGGGGGGGCGCCCTGCCCTGTTCCGGACCCGCTATGGAATCCACACGGCGAACGTGGCGGTCGGCCACTTCGGCTCTCCGGATCGGCTCTACTTCGGCGCCATCGGAGACGGCATCAACGTCGCATCCCGACTCGAAGGCGCCAACAAGCACTACGGCACCACCGTGTTGGTCAGCGACTCGGTGGTGGCTGTCCCAGGCCACACCTGCGCGTTCCGGCGCGTGGATCGCGTGGTGCTGAAGGGCAAACACCACCCGCTGGAGATCCACGAGCCCCTGCCCTGCCCGGAGAAGCCGGCGTGGGCCGGCCGGTACGAGACCGCGCTCGAGGCCTACCGGGAGCGGAACTTCCAGGCGGCGATCGATGGCTTCGACGCAGTCCTCACCGAGCGGCCGGGCGATGGTCCGTCCCGCGTCATGCGCGCTCGCGCCGCCGCCGCGTTGCTCATGCCCCCGCCTGTCGACTGGGATGGGGCGTACGTGATGACCATGAAGTAGCGCCGCGGCGCCCCTCCCCGGGGGCAGCGCGCCTCACGACGCGGGTCGCCTCCGGTGGGGTCGCCCGGCCCCCCGAGGTGTCCGCAGACTCCAGAGCGGCTGCCACCCATGCCTGCCAAGCGGGACTGGTCGCCCCAAACGCCGCCTCGCCAGCCGCCTCGAGGGCCAACGCTGCGCAGGGACACGGCCCCGTGGCCAAGTTCCGTCGTGCTCCCGTCTCGCCACGCACGCGTGGCACCGGCCTTGCTTCCCACGCGTGGTCTGGACTGGGGTCGCACGGTGACCCGGCAAGGTGGGGACATATGGCCTTTGAGAACACAGCTACGGTCGACACCCCGAAGACGAGCTCCCCGGCGCCTGCCGAGTCCTCGAAGGCCACGGCCAACGCGCCCCAGGGCTACGCCGCGCAGAACGCTGCGCTGAAGCCGGCTGCCTCGGCCGAGCCACCCAAGTTCGACCAGTGGAAGCTGAGCCCCGAGGTCCAGGTCCTGTTCGTGGAGCTGGCAAAGACCGAGGACCCGAAGGCCCTCGAGGCCCTCATGAACGCGCTGGTCAAGACGCACAACGTCCCCAAGGCCACCGTCGAGGCCGTGGTGGCGAGCAACCGCGGCTTCTTCTCGAAGACGTGGGGCGCGATCCGGGGCGGCAGCTGGCACACGCTCTCGACGGACGCCACCGGCAAGGCGACCCTCGAGTTCAAGGCGGATGGCAAGGGCATCGGCTGGGACGCCGCCACTTGGGCCCTGAGCGGGGACTTCAAGGACAAGTCCCTGACGTACACCGACAAGGACGACGGCTGGAAGGCCAAGGGCGGATACGACGACCGCGGCTACGTCACGGTCACAACCGGGGCCGACCCAAAACAACAGACCACCTACCACGCCGAAGGCGGCAAGGACGGCGGCGGGGCCCGGGTCACGCACACCAACGGCGACACCACCACGACAGGCGCGGCAGACGTCACCATGAAGGACGGCCAGAACACCGCCACGGGCACCTACACGGCGACCGAGGGCGACAAGAAGTCGCTGACCGCCAGCGGCAAGGCGCTCTGGGGCACCACCGTGGGCGCCGAAGGGAGCTACGCCACGAAAGACGGTGACCGGGGCCTCGCCCTGAACGGCGGTGTCACGAAGACCGGCGACACCACCACCGCCACGGGCGGCGTCACCACCACCGCCGGGAAGCAGTCCACCGCGGTCACCGGCTCTCTGGCGCACAGCGACAAGCAGAACACCGCCAGCGGCAGCGTGGTCCGAAAGGACGGCGACAACTCGACCACGGTGGACGGGCAAGTCCTCGTGGGCGGTCAGACCGGCGGGCGCGCCCACTACAACCGAACGGACGGGAAGAACTCCACGGATTTGAAGGCCGGGGCCGTGGTGTCGGGCGGACAGACCACGATCGACGGGGCGGTCGCACGCACGAACGAAGGCGGCACCACCAGCGTAGGCGGTACCGCCTGGGTGGGCCCAAAGACCGGCGGTCAGGTCGACACCACCATCGATCGCAAGGACCGGAAGTTCGTGGGAAGCGCCGACGCCTCCCGCACTCTCACGGACAGCTCCACCACCACCGAGGCGGGCGGCAGCCTCGCGGTCACGCGGAAGGCCGAGCTCGGCGCGGACGGGAAGCCCAAGGAGGGGTCGAACGACATCACGGTCAAGGTCACCGCGCGGGGGAAGCGCACCACCGAGACCAGCGGCGACAACGCCACCAACCTCACGCTCGGCGGCTCGTACGCCAGCGGGTCTACAACCGCAGACGCCACCTACACCACCGAGGGGGGCACGAAGAGCGGCGCGGGGTATCGCTTTCACGACCTGCAGACCAACTTCGGCCAGGCGTGGCAGCTGGATGACAAGGCCAAGGAGGGCCTCAAGCTCAACCTGGGCGGCCACCTGCGCCTCTCGGACATCCAGGGCGAGGACGTCATCGCCACCGGCGACCTCCGCGGTCACTGGACCAAGGGTGAAGGCGACGGCAAGCAGGACCTCAGCTTCCGGTTGTTCGGGGGCCAGGAGCAGCTGTCCAACGTGTCTGGTCTGGCGCATCAGACCCCCGAGATGCTGGGCGACGACAAGGGCTACGCGAAGTTCGGCCACGCGTCGGGCACCTACACCGAGGGCACGCGCAGCTACTCGGCGGACGCCACCCTTGGCGCGACCGACCGGACCACCTTCGGCGGCCTCGGACTCAGCGCGGCTGAGAAGGACAAGTGGAAGCTCGGCGCCACCGGCGCGTTCGCGCAGCAGGACGGCAAGACCTCCACGCTCCTGAAGCTGACGGGCGAGTTCGCGATGTCGGAGAAGCTGAAGCTGGACGGCGGCGCCAGCTACTCCTTCACTGCCGGCAGCCCTCAGCACGAGAAGCTCTGGGCGATCCACGCCGGGCTCGGCTACGACGTCAAGAAGGACCAGCACCTCACCCTGAAGATGGCCGTTGCCGGCGACGGGCAGCAGGTCTGGTACGTCCCCGAGGTGATGTACAAGGTCGACGACAAGTTCTCGGCGTCAGCGCTCGCGGTGCTCGGTCGCAACCAGACGAACACGTTCGGCGCCAAGATCACCCACGAGAAGAGCAACCTCACCTTCTTCGGCGGCTACGGCGACCCAACGGCGCTCGCAAACCCGTATGCGGGTAACGCCGGCATGACCATGCCGGGGATGGCCGGTAACGACGTGATGGGCCGCGGCGGACCCCAGGGCGCGTTCGTCGGGGTGCAGTGGAACGCCCTTCCCACGCTCAAGAAGGTCATGGGCTGGAAGTAGGCCCACGCGGGGCGTGGCCTCCTTCTCTCCGCTCAGCCCATCAGGCCAGCCAGCTGGTCGGCGCGCTCGCGGACGGGGCGCACGATGCCCTCGATGTGGGATCGATCGAGGCCCAGCTCCCGGAAGACCTTGTAGGCGTCGGCGCTGAATTGTTGTTCGGGCTGACCGCCGACGCCGATTCGACCAACGAACGCGTCTGCGCCAGCGATGGTGAGCACCAGCTCGCGTGCGGCGCCTTTGTAGATGACCGCCTCGTGGTGATAGATCATGGTCTCCTGCAGTTCTCGGGGGAGCTTCCACCGCGCGGCGACGAGCCCGCCGAGGCGACCGTGAACCAGCTCGACCAGCTTCAAGATCGCGGCTTCGTCGGCCTTCCGGAAGTTCAAGTGGTCCCGGCGCAGGTCAGCGAGGATGGTGAGCGCGATAGGTCGCCCGATGTCGTGGACCAGCGCGGCCAGGAACGGCAGCTGTATGTCTGCGTGTCTCGCGCGGGCGATCCCGTCGGCCGCCACGGCGGACGCCACCGATTCAATCCAGTACCGCTCGAGGACGTGCTGATACTCGTGCCGCCGGGCCACCTTGCACTGGAACGAGTACACGCAGACGAGCTGTTTCAGGCCGGAGAGGCCGATGCGCATCATGGCGGAGGTCAAGTTCGAGACCGGTGGGCCCGAGTAGAGCACCGAGTTGGCTGCTTTGAGGATGCGCGCTGCCAGCACCTGGTTCTTCGCCAACACAACGCCGATCTGGCGCAGGCTCGCTTCGGCGTCCTGCGCTATCTTGAGGACCTCCATGGCGACATGAGGGAGCTGTGGCGGCTCGAACCGCTCCTCGGCCACGGCTCTCGAGAGGGCCGTGGTCAGTTCGTCTTCGAGTCGATTCGCAACGTGTACTGCTGTTGGCACGTCTCACCCACTTCGTCTGTTACTGCTGATGTGGTTCCGGTCTCCCACTTCTATCGAGACAGAGCGGCGCACCTTAACGGACAACTGCGCCGGGGCCGGGCCTTTTTTGGGGCCTGGACCGAGACCGGGTGGTTGGAGGCCGTGCGCTTGCGCATGGGGGCTGACGGAGGACTCTCGGTGCCCGGGGGTGGCGGGTGAGCCACACTCACGAAAGTCCTTGGCACCGCGGGGGAGCGTCCCGTTCGTGAACGTTTGACCGCGCCGGCTCTGGCCGCAGGATCCTCACGGGAGACTGCTCGTCGGCTGTATCGGTCGGCTTGGGTGCAGCCCGGCCCAGGTCAGGACGAGTCAAGGAGGAAACCCGTGTTTGCATTCTTCAGGAGGCTGTTCACGCGTGAGGCCCCAGATCGCAAGCGACGCGCGCCGCCGTCTGCGCCCCCGGCGCACAAGGTGACCGGCGCCGAGCTTCCGGCCAGCTCGCTGGCTCCGCCGCCGGCGCCCTCCGACTACTTGAGCTTCGCCGACTACTCGAGGGAGGAGCGAGCGGCTCGACTCGCCGCCGAGGCGGTTGGGAACACACGCGCTCGCGAGCTTGCCCGGCTCGGGGCGCAGCGGATGGTGGACCAACTGCCACCGTTCCCTGCGGTCGCCAATCAGGTCTTCGCGGTGCTCCAGAACCAGAACTCGCGCGCGACGGACATTGCTGCCGTGGTGAATCGCGACCCTGCGATGGCTGCGTCCGTGCTCCGTCTCGCGGCGTCCGCAATGTACGCAAGCGACAAGCCCGTGGCCACGGTGCGAGACGCCGTGGTACGCCTCGGCTACGACGAAGTGGCCCGCGTCGCCTCGAGTGTCGCCGCCAGTGCGCTATTCGACCGGAAGACCGTGGCGTCTCGTGAGTTCTACCGCGACGCCTTCGACGATCTCTGGAACCACGCGCTCGCAACGGCGTTCGCTTCGGCCTCCTTTGCTGTTGAGCGGGGTACCTGCGATCCCAATGAGGCGTTCCTCGCGGCGTTGATGCACGACATCGGAAAAACCATCGCGCTCGACGGCCTGGCCATCGAGACCTCCCGGCGGCTCGATGGAGGCGAGGAAGGCACGTCGTGGATCCACCGCTCGGAGGTCACCCCGATTCTCGACGAGCTCCACACCGAACTCGGGGTGTCCGTCGCCACTCACTGGAACCTGCCCAGCTACGTCCGAGAGGTCGTCCGCTGGATGCACGTACCCGTGGTTCCAACCACCGACTGCGCGCCCCTCGTACACACGGTAAGAGTCATCTCTGGGCTCAACCGCATCCGCATTGATCCTGGACATCCCGCACACACGCACGACGAGGTACGCACGAGCGCCGCGGCGCTGCGCCTCGACGACCGGGCGCTCACCAACATCGCCGCCACCCTGCGGCAGTCGGCAGCCAAGGCCGCCGCCCTTCACCACAACGTCCAGTAGCGGAGCGCCACGCCCACCCTGAAGTAGGCGTTGGGCTGGAAGTAGCCCCACGACCGGGCTAAGGTCGGCGCGTGAATCGCTGGCTCCTCAAGACCGAACCCGAGACGTATGGCTGGAGCACGCTCGTCGCGGCTGGCCGGGGCACCTGGGACGGCGTCCGCAACCCTCGGGCGCGCGCGTACCTTGGACGTATGCAGCCCGGCGACGAGGCGTTCTTCTATCACACGGGGAAGTCGAAGGCGGTGGTCGGGGTGGTGCGCGTGGTCTCGCAGCCCTTCCCGGATCCGACCGACGCAGACGGCCACTTCTTCGCGGTAGAGGTCGAGCCGGTGCGGGAGCTGGCCCGGCCAGTCACGCTGGCCGAGGTCAAGGCGTCTCCGCTGTTCGCTGATATGACCCTGGTCACGGCCGCGCGCCTCTCGGTACAGAAGGTGTCGCAGATGCATTGGGACGCGATCGTCGCACTGTCCGAGCAACCCGGCCCGCCGGTGCGCCGCACCACCCGCACCTCGTGAGCGCCGCTGCGCTCATCTGGCGCTTCATCCGAGACTACGCCCTGCGCTACCGGCTCTGGTTCGCCGTGGGCGTGGTGCTCCTCCTCGTCACGAACCTGCTGTCCATAGCGATCGCGAAGTGCCTCGAGGGCGCGCTCGGCGCGCTCACAAGCGGCGGCGCGTTCACCTGGATCGCGTGGCTCCTCGCTTCGTCCGTGAGCATCGTCTTCGTGCGCACGGCGAGCCGCCTCGCGATCTTCATCCCGGGTCGGGAGGCCGAGTTCGCCGTTCGGATGGACTATTTTCGCGCGCTGATGCGGCAAGCGGCGCCATTCTTCCGGCGCCTGGGCTCCGGCGACCTCCTCTCGCGCGGCTCCAACGACATCCAGTTCATTCGGGCGCTCATCGGCTTCGCCGGGTTACAGCTGCTCAACGTGTTGTTCGCTGTGCCGCTGAACCTCTGGATGATGTTCCAGACCAGCGTCACGCTGACGGTGGCGTGCGTCGCGCCCCTCGCGGTGGCCCTGGTCGTCATGTGGCGCAGCTCCCAGGCGCTCATGCGGGAGATGCGCGCGTCGCAGGAGGAGCTCGCGCGCCTGTCTGGCACCATCCTGGAGGTTGTCTCCGGGGTTCGCGCCATCCAGGCTGCCGGCGCGGAGCGCACCGTGGTGCAGAGTGCCGCCGAAGCCAACACGCGGTACCTCGTGATCCTCGAGCGTATGGCGGGCATCCGCAGCTTCCTCCTCCCTGTCGTCGGCGTGGTCGGATCCCTCGCCGTAGTCGTGCTGATCGGGATGGGCGGCCGCATGGTCGCGGAGGGCGCGCTGCACTATGGCTCGATCCTGGCCTACACAGTGTATGTGGCCAACGTGGTGTCGGCCTTCACCGGCCTCGGCTGGGTGCTGTCGGTGATCCAGCGGGGTCAGGTGTCTCTGACGCGCGTCTTCGACATCCTCGACGCCCCACCGCCTGCAGACGGCGATGCGACGCTCGCCCCCCGCGCGCCGACCCTCGCCTGCAAGGACCTGAGCTTCCGTTACTCCGAAGACGGCCCCCTGGTCCTCTCGGGGCTCAGCTTCGAGGTCCCGGCGGGGGTCCGGCTCGGGCTCTTCGGCGCCACGGGCAGCGGCAAGTCGACGCTCCTGCGAGTGTTCGCGCGACTGGACGAGCCCCCGGCCGGCGCCGTGTTCGTGGACGGAACGGATGTGACCACGCTGAGCCGCGCCGCCCTTCGACGGCACCTGGCGGTCGTTCCTCAGACCGCGTGGCTGTTCAGCCGCAGCCTCGCCGATAACGTGGCGCTGGGCACCCCCGGCGGCACCCCCGCGAACGTCGACGCCGCCCTCCGTCTCGCTGCGGTCGACCAGGACGCCGCCCGCTTGCCGGATGGGATCCACACTCTGGTCGGAGAGCGCGGAGTGACCTTGAGTGGAGGCCAGCGGCAGCGGGTGGCCATCGCGCGCGCCGCTGTTCGAGCGGGCTGGGTGGACGACGTCACCACAACGGTGCGCCAGGACGACGGATCAACGTCGAGCGCCCATCTCGTGCTGCTCGACGACGCGTTGTCTGCGGTGGACCACGACGCCGAGCGGCGGCTGGTCGACATGCTGGCGTCACGCCGCGGCGATGCCACGGTGGTCATCGCCAGTCACCGCGTCTCTGTCTTGCGCCGCTGCGACTACGTGCTGGTTCTAGAGGCCGGACGCGCGCTGGCCTTCGGTCCACCGGATGCGCTCGAGCGTCAGGACGGGCCCTACGCGGACGCGTGCCGCGCGGAGGACGCGGGCAACGCGGGGACCTCGGAGGCGCTCAGCGCCGTCGCCATGTACCCACCAGCGCCGGGAGCCCGAGCAGCGTGAACGCAGCGGTGAAGTAGATCGGGGGCACCGGCGCCGGCTGGCTGAGCACGAGCGGCAGCGGGCCCGCCAGGAACAGCAGCAGCGCCATCAGCACGCCGAACCATCCCCCGACCCCGATCAGGAGCAGCAGCGCTGCGAACGCGCCCACGCCGCCGGCGATGAGCAGATGCAGGCGCGCCTTGTCGAGCTGCTCCGCGAGCAGCACCGCCGTGGCCTGAAGCGCCTCGGCAGATGCGCTGAACTCGGCCAGCGCCTCGACTCTCTCCGTGGGCGTCCCCCCCGACATCGACACCGCGGCGGACTCGAGGCGCTTCTGGTTGTGCCGAACCGACTCGAGCTGCTCTCCGCCCAGAATGTCTACGAAGCGGACGCTGCCCAGGATGATCTCGAGCGGCAAACGCGCCGCATTCGCGCTGATGGCCAAGACCGGGTCAAGTCCGTCGGGCAGCGGCGCCATCTCGGGCGCGCCCGGCCGGCTGTACAGCGTGAACCCGATGAACCCGGCAACGCAGAGCCCCAGAAAGCCGATGAGGCGTTGCGTACCCTTGGACGGGGCCGCCTCCCCATCCTCTGGCTCGACTGGGTCCACACGCTTGTTGGCCTGCTTGACCCAGTCGTCGCCGGAGTCCCCCTCGTCAGGGTCCGGTTCCTCCATGGCCCCCTTCGGTGCCTTCCAGGTGGTGTCGAGCTCCCCGACCTCGAGAGAGGAGCGGTCGAACGCCATGGTTCTGTCCGCCGGCGCGTTCGCGAGGCGGTGGTCGCTCGCTCGGGGATCGGGGGCGATCGGCGCATAGCGGGGCGCGTCGTCTTCCGCCTCGACTGGGGCATGGCGCGAGCGCAGCTCGCCCGGGTCGGGGCGTCGGGGCGCCTCGAACGACCTGGCCGGCGTGCTCGGGGGTGGCAGCTGGCGAGATGCCATGAACGCGCCCACGTCCATCGCCTGGGTCGCCTCCACCGGCTCGGGCGGGGGAAGCCCCATGCCCCGCAGCCGATCGAGCTCGTCACCGGACAGCGCACGGGTAGCGTCCGCGCCCTCCACGGGCGCTGGGGCGGGTTTCGGCTCCGCGAAGCCATGGACCGAGACGAGGCGCACCGTCGAGTCACCGACTCGAAAGCTCCCGTTGGGGGCCAGGGTGAACGGCTGTTGGACGCGCCGCCCATCGAGGAAGGTGCCGTTGGTGCTGTTCATGTCGGTCACGGTGACTCGACCGGAGGCGAGCTTCAGCTCCACGTGCTGGCCTGAGGCCTTGGCGTCATTCAGGAGGATCTGCGCACGCTTTTGCGAGCGCCCGAGGATCACGACCTCGTCGCGGACCTCGTGACGCTCAGCTTGGCCCGCTCCGTCCCTGACCTCGATGACGAAATACCGTTCAGCCATGGTCTCTCCTTCGCGGGGGACCTTAACACGATGGCCCAACCCGGCAAACGCACCGGCCGGCCCTCGCGAGTCTGCAGAACTCGCGCTAAAGCGGAGTCTCGGGGGCGCCGATGGATGGCCGTGGACGCATCACTCGCATACGCACTCGGTGGGGCCGGGCTCTTCGGGCTAGGGGCGGCGCTCAACTCTTGGCGCGCGCGCGTCGAAGCGTGGACGCACGCCAGGGGTGTCGCCGAGGAGCGGGGCCTCGGTCCCGCGGAGATCGCGCAACTCGAGCACCTCGGCAGGTACGCGGACCACGCGTCCCTGTCGGACCTCCTGATCTCGCCAATTCGGTACGACAGAGCAGTCGCCGCTTATGTGGCCGATCTGCGGCGCCAGGAGCGGTCGCCAGCCCACTACTTCGGGATCATCGTAGAGCTCACCCGCCTCCGCCGCCGCGTGCACCCTCCCGGGCAGCTGCTCCGCTGGCTCGTCTCCACGCGAGAGCTGCCTGAAGCCGCAGACATCCAGGCCAGCGCGGGCGCGTGGAGCGCCTCTGGCGTGGTCTGGTCCGTCAACGAGGACCACATCGACCTCCGTTTGGGCGGAGACGCGCCGCCCGAGTGCGTCGAGCCCCAGTCCCCCCTCAACCTGCGGCTGTCTTTGCCGGGGCACGGGGTGTACGAGTTCACCTGCCTCGTTCGGGGCGTCACCCCATCGCACAAGGGCGTGGTGCGCGTGGAGCACTCGCAGGAGCTGGCTCGTGACAATCGGCGGGAGTTCCTGCGCGAGCCGATCTCCACTCCGGTCTTCGTCACCCCCGAGGGCGCCTCTGCGCCGCTCCGCGCCACCCTCCGCGATCTCTCAGGGGGAGGGTTGAGCTTCGTCACCGACACTGAGCTGACTGCGGGCGAGTGCGTCAAGATCATGCTGCCGCTCGAAGAGTCTGAGGGCCGGCCGCTCCTCCTCTGGGCAACGGCGCTCCGCTGCGACCCCGAAGACGGCGGCTTTCGGGTTCAGGGGGCCTGGCACGAGCTCACCACCGAACAACGCGAGGCGATCATCCGCTCCGTCTGGGACCTCCAGCGGCTGCGAATCCGGCGCGTAAAGGCCGCTGCCCGGCTCGACGCCGTACCCTGCGCCCGGGCGCTGGTCATCGTTCCCGACGGCGATCCAAAGTAGAAGCGTGGCTCCAAGCGCGTCGCTGGTCGGGCACTCGGAGCGGCTCCAGGCGATGTCCACGTCCGAGTTCCACTCGGAGCTAACGCGAGCCACTCGCCGGTCTGCCCCGCCCGGGACTCCTCGCAACTCCCCCTCACAATTCTCCTAAACCCTCTCTCCTCGGTCACGTTCTCCCACAACGGAGGCGGTCAGGTGGGCCCCGGATGAATCCGGAGCGCCACCAACCCTTCGCTCCGGGAGTCCCGACCCGCTCGGCGTAAGCTGACCCGGTGCTTGGGCTCCGGATCCGACACACAGATCGGGACGCTCTCGGGCGCCCCGTGAGTCGGAGACGGCCGGGCGGGATATCGGGAACGAAGGGGCTGCGGCGTCGCAGTCCCGCCGGGTGACAACCTCCAAGTGACCTCCGGGGGGGCAAAGCCCCCCCACAATCGCCAAGGAGCACTGCCATGATTTCGATCGTCACGAACAGCCCGAGCATCACCGGTCAGCGACACTTGGCCAACTCGCAGAGCCAGCTGAACACCTCGCTGAACCGGCTCACGTCGGGCCTGCGCATCAACTCGGCCATGGACGATGCGGCTGGCCTCGGTATCTCGGAGAGCATGAAGGCGCAGATCCGCGGCCTCGGCCAGGCATCCCGCAACGCCAACGACGGCCTCTCGGTCGTGCAGACGGCTGAAGGCGCCATGGGAGAGATCTCGAGCGCCCTGATTCGTATGCGTGAGCTCACGGTGCAGGCCGCCAACGACTCGCTCACCGACTCGCAGCGCGGCTTCCTCAACACGGAGTTCGGCGACCTCTCGGCCGAGATCGACCGGATCGCGAGCACCACGGAGTTCAACGGGAAGGTCCTGACCGACGGCACCTTCGCCACCACTGGGCTCGACTTCCAGGTGGGCTTCAAGAACGGCGCGAACTTCCGCATCGCCGTGACCGTGAACAACGTCACCACCACCGGCCTCGGGATGGCCGGCACGGAGGCGGTGGACACCAAGGCGAACGCGCAGGCCGCGATGGCTTCCCTCGACTCGGCGCTCGAGACGCTCAGCACGGCACGCTCCAACCTGGGCGCCAAGGGCAACCGCCTCACCCAGGCCGCCTCCTCGGCCGACGTCATGCGGGAAAACCTCGCGTCCGCCAACTCGCGCATCCGCGACACCGACATCGCTGCGGAGTCCAGCTCGCTCACGCGTGGCCAGGTCCTGACGCAGGCCGGCACCGCCATGCTCGCCCAGGCGAACGCCCTGCCGCAGGCGGCGCTCCAGCTGCTCGGCTAAACCGCCGGCGCGGCTTGACTCGCGGAGGGGAAGGACCTCCCCTCCGCGAGTCGCTCCGACAACTCGTAGTCCTGTGCCCCGCACTCGCGGCGGGCGTAAGAACGCCGAGAGGGCTCTTTCGAGCGAGGCGTCGCGAGTCCGCCCACCGAGCGGGCGATTCAGGCTGGGGCCGGGGCAGCAGAGCTCCCCGGCCCGGCCACCTCCGCGCTCCCGCGCTCAGGTGAGATTCGGAGCTAAAGCCCGGGACCCAGTGGCCCGTTCAGTCCATACGGCGGTTGTGAAGCGGCGCTTCGCGAACCCCGCGTCCGGAGGGTGCCATGACGATCCGTGCTGGAGGCCTCGCCTCAGGCCTCGATACCAACTCCATCATCGAGCAGCTCGTTTCCATCGAGCGGCAGCCCATCCGGGCGATGGAGTCGAAAAAGGCGAGCGTCTCCAACCAGATCTCGATCTACGGGAAGCTGAAGGCCGCCTTCACCAAGGTCCTGGACAAGCTCAAGGCCATCGACACGGTGCTCGAGCTCGGCAGCTTCGCGGCGTCTAGCTCGAACGAGAAGGCCTTCACCACCAAGGCCGACGGCATGGCCACCAAGGGCGACTACGACGTTACGGTCGGTGCTCTCGCAAAGTCAGCCAAAATGCGATCCGTGGGAATCTCGAACGCCTCGCCTACGGTGAAGGCGGGGACACTCAGCGTCACGGTCCGCGGCGGTGACCCCCAAACGGTCGCGATCGAGGAGGGGGAGTCCCTCACTGCAGTAGCGGAGCGCTTCAACCAGACCGTGACCGGCGCCTTCGCCACGATCATCAACGATGGAACCAACTCCTATCTCTCCATCACGGCGGAGAAGAGTGGGCACACAGCGGGTCTCGATCCGAGCACGGCGCTTGCGGTCACGGAGTCCTACACCGGCGCCACCGGTTCGGAACTAGGGCTCACCACGACGCAAGCCGCTCAGAACGCCTCCCTGACGATCGACGGGCTCGCCGTCACGTCCGAGTCCAACGAGGTCACCACGGCTATCCCCGGCGTGACGCTCTCCCTCCTCGCACCCACTGCCGCGGCCGAGAAGCTCACCGTCAAGGGTGACGCCGCTGCCATGGAGACGAAGATCAAGGAGTTCGTTGACGCCTACAACGAAGCCATCGACCTCATCACGAAGGAGACCACGGTCGTCGAGAACACCGCGCGCGACAAGACCCTCGCAGGTGACGCTGCGGTCCGCGGGCTCCGTGGGGAGTTCAGCGCCCTCACCTCGGCGGCGGTCAGCTCACTCGCCGGCAAGACATTCGACAACATCGCCGCCTTCGGCATCAAGACGAGCCGCTCCGGCAAACTGGAGCTCGACTCCGCGGCGCTCAAGACCGCGGTGGCAAAGGACCCGATGGCCGTGGTCCGCGTGTTCACCAACGCCGACGGGATCGCGAAGCGCGTGAAGGCAGGCCTCGAGCGCTACACGGGCACGGACGGGGTCTTCAAGGCCCGCACAGACGGCCTGAACGCGCAGATCAAGAGCTTCGACAAACGGATCGACGACCTAGGCCTCCGAGCGGAGCGGTACGAGACCTTGCTGATCCGACAGTTCGGGGCGCTGGAGAAAACCGCGAGCGCCTGGACGGCCCAGGGCAACTACCTGGCGAACGCGCTCCGTTAGTGGCATTGGCCGAGTAACGAGAGGGGAAAGACCGATGTACGCACACGCCGAGTACCTCAAGACCCGGGTATTCACCGCCACACCGGGGGAGCTCGTCGTCATGTTGTATGACGCGCTCTTTCAGCGCATCCGGCAGGCCATCATGTGCCTCGAAGACCGGGAGTTCGCCCGAGCCGGGGAGCTGCTTGGCAATGGACAGGACATCCTCACGGAGCTCATGAGCGCGCTCCGGCCCGAGGAGGCGCCCGAGCTCTCCCAGAACCTCCTCGACCTCTACGGCTTCTCCAAGCAGCGCCTGCTCGAGGGCTACGGGACGAAGAACGCCGCCATCCTCGAGGAGGTGGTTCGTGTGCTTCAGCCGCTGCGCGACGCGTTCGACGAGGCGGAGCGCCAACTCCGCGCCCGGAGGGCCGAGACATGAACGACTTCCATGCTTTCGAGAGCGACTCACCGGTCAGCGCGCCCGTGACTACCACCGACTTGAAGGCGCGTCTCGAGCTCGCGCACGAGCGTCTTATCGAGGCGCTCGCGCAGGCAGACCTCGAGTCACTGCCCTCGGTGGTCATGGGACGAGAGGCCGATCTGGCGCTGCTGGTGAGCCGGCTCGGGAGCGAAGACGGGCTCTCGGATTGGGCGCGCGGGTACCTGGCTCGCGACAGAGAGCTCCTGGCCCAGCTGATCGTGGCCCGCGACGCGGCCGAGCAAGCGTTGTCGCGAACGCGTCGCTCCTTCGCGATCCACCGCTCCTACGTCACCTCCGGGCTCCTCTGACGCGGGCGCGGCGCCCCGAACTGGAACACCGCGGCGCACCCGTCTATCCTGACATCGTTGTCAGGGTTATCCCCAGCCGTTGGCGAGTGGCCGTCGCGCCGCTCGTGCGTAACCTCAGGTAACTATTACGCGCATCGCGTAGCCGCGCCCCTGGCACGCCGTCTGCTATGCATCACGGTGATGTGTGTGCTCCCGACCGCCTGCGTTTTTCCGCCACCCCCGCTCGAGAAGGAGGCCGCGCCGCCGAGCGCCCTCGTCGACGTGCAGAAGCTGACCCCGCGCACGGCGGGGGTTCAGAAGACGGCCTTCGAGCCCGAGGCGCCGCACTTGCTCTTCGACGTAAGCCGCGCGCTCGTCGTGCCCGCGGGTGGCCCGCGCTCGCAGGTCTATTGGTGGGTCGCCTACGATCCGGAGAACCCCTTCCCCTCCAATGTCGCGGCCACCGAGAGCTACGAGTTCGATCCGTGCGACGAGGGCCTCATCAACCTCGTCCCGTGCGACGGGACGGCGGACCAGTGTGTGAAGACCTACCTCGTGGAGGCGTTCGTAACCACGGGAGAGATGATCTTGGCCGGCGACTCATTCCTGGAGCAGCGGCAATCGCGTAACGGAGAGCCGGTCACGGTGGTCACATGGACCGTGTCGGTCGCGGGCGATCCCTCGCGGTGCTCGGGAGGCCGCTAGTGACGCGCTTCTGGCAGCTCTCCGTCTTGCTCTTCACCCTCTGCTGTGGCGCGGCGGAGGGGACGGCTGCACTCGCGGTCCTCGGCGGGCCCGTGCCGCAGCCGAACTGCACCGCTTCCTCGGATTGCTCTGGTGGGCAGGTGTGCCACGCCGAGCTGCGCGTCTGCTCGGCGGCCGAGGGTCACGAGCGGCAGGTGGCCCTGAAGGTGGAGCCGCTCCCCGAGGCGGCCCTGGTTCCTTCGCATCAGCTGGTCGTGAAGATCGACCCGGCCTCGCCGGTGGTCGACGTGACGCTGCCCGATCAAGTCCGCGTCACCGGGCGTGTCCGGGTGGAGGACAACGCGCTCGAGAGCAGCGTCGAGGTCTCGTTGGTGGTGGTGGCGATCGACGAGGTGATCCCCGGCGAGGTCCGCTCGTCCTTCATCTCTACTTCGAACGCCTTCGAGCTCTATCTGCAGCGCGGCGCGGCTTACGAGCTGCAGATCTCGGCGCCAGGGCCCGATGGCGGCCGGCCCACCCACGTCGAGACCGTGCGCTACGAGGCTGACACCGATGTCACGTTCTGGCTGAAGTCGGTCTCCGACCTCCCCACCCTCGAGGGGCGCGTGGTCGCCCCCGCACCGGACACGGGCCTCTTCACTGAGCGCGTCGTGGGTGCCCGGGTGAGCGCGTACGAGCAGACGACGCTGGCGCGCTGCACCACTGGCGTCACGGGCGAGAAGGGCAACTACACGATCCGGTGCCCCGAAGAAGGGAACTACGTGGTCACGGTCGAGGCTGGCAGCGGGGGCGCGCCCATTCCGCGCTTCGATGCCCGCCTGCTCTGGGGCTCGGCTTGGGTCGACGCGCTGCCCGCGAGCAAGGGACTGAACCCTGTTCCAGACGTGCACCTCCCCGTGGCGTTGAATGACCAGCCAGTGTCCCTTCAGGTCCGAGGCGGGGACGGGACCCCAATCAACGGCGCCACCGTTCGACTCACGGCCACGCTGGAGGACGACGAGCGTTGGCGGAACGCCTCTTTCAGCCTCAACGCGACCACCGACCGCACAGGTATCGCCTCTCTCCGCGCGATTGGGCGGTCGTACGCGCTGTCGGTCATCCCTCCCTCCGACGTGGCCTGGGCCCGGTTCTCCGAGGATGCGTGGGACGTCACGCTTCGCGAGTCGCGTGCCATCGAGCTGCCCGCGAGGCCACGGGTCACGGGCACCGTGCAGTCGGCGGCGGGCGAGCGCCTCCCGCGGGTGCGCGTGGCGCTTCGGGCCGAGGCCGCCGACGGCCCCTCCGAGTTCGTGGCGGTCACCGATGAGCTCGGCGAGTACAGCCTCTCGGTGGACCCCGGCGTCTACCATGTGGTGGCCGAGCCCCCGGTGGACTCGGGGCACCCCTCGAGCGCCACGCCGCACGTCGAGGTCCTCGCCGACCGGGTCCACGAGGCCACCCTGCCCGCGCCGCTCATCATGGAGGGCTCCGTCTTCGCGGCGGACGGCGCGCCCGTGGCCGGCGCGCTGGTCGAGGCTCTCGAGGAAGGCCCCGCGCCGGCGGCGGAGTACTGGCGCATCGCGCGCACGCGCACCGACGACACCGGTCGGTATTTCTTGGTCCTCCCATTGGAGGCTGGCGAGTAGCGCCTAGCTTGTCCGCCATGGTCAATCCCACCCTTCGTCGCCTCGCTCCCGTACTCGGCCTCTCAGTGATCGGTGGCGTCGCGTTGTGGTCGCCGGTCGCCGCGTTCGCGCTCCTCGCCGTGGCGGCCATCGCGCTCATTGGCCGCCGCGCGATCACGCCGGTGGCCTCGGGTCTCGACCGCTTCGACGAGCCTCGTGTGCGGCGCGCGCTCGCGATAGGTCGGCAGGAGGCGCAGGCGTACTCGCTTCAGGGGACCGGGCTCGACCCTGTGGTGGTGCCCACGGCGTTCGGCCCGATGAGCGCGGAAATTAGCTATCGCGCCAACCTGCCCTTCGTGGTCACGCGGCAGCCGCTGGGTGTGGACGTCGAGCTGGCGTTCGTCATCCGCAGGCTCGGGTCGCTCGCCGGCCTGGATCCCGTCGTAGACAACACCCGAGTCCCGCTGGCGTCCCACGAGATCCGCCTCCGCCGAATGGACCTCGGCCCCCATATGCGCAGCTTCGAAGCCGCCTCGAGCCGCCCGCGGCTCTTTCAGGAGTTCATGGAGGCCGGGCTCGCCGACACGCTCGCTCAGCTGGCGGATCACCAGGCGCTACGCGTGGAAGAGCTCGCCTTCAGCGGGTCAGCCCTTACGCTGCTCGTACACCCGGCGGTAGACCCCTCGAGCGGGACCTGGCTCCGCGATGTCGCGGAGCTGAGCCACCAGCTCACGCTGGTTCTGTCGCGGTTCTTGGCGAACGCCGTGATCCCTACGGCGCAGGAGCTGTGAGGCGGTAGAACGCCACGGCGTTGTCGCCGAAGACGCCTCGGCGGTCTGGGAGCCCGCGCGTGAGCTGGTCGAAGGCCTCCCAGAGCACAGAGGCTGTCGCGGCCACGCGGTCCATGGGGAAGTTCGACGCCAGGATGCAGCGCTTCGGGCCGAACACACGCAGGGCGTGCTCCACGACCGGGCCGATGCGATCCACCACCTGCCCCACGCTCGCGTCTCCGCGAACGAGGGGCGCCCCGAGCACCGGCATGAGCAGGCCCGACAGCTTCACGTTGAGCTGTGAGTGCTGCGCCAGGCGCTCCAGTTGCTCGAGCCAGGGGCCCAGCCGCTCCGGCGCGTCAAATACGCCCACCGGCGTGCCGGCGTGGTCCAGGACCACCTGTGTCGCCGGTAGATCCCGTAGCAGGGCGTCGAGCTCGTCGAGCTGGTGCCCGTAGCACCACGCGTCGAAGGTGAGTCCCCGCTCGCCGAGCCGGGCGAAGCCTCGTCGGAACGCGGCCGTGGCCATCTTCCCCTTGGGCCCCCAGCTCTTGACCCCGGGCGCGTCGGTGTGGGCCAGCTTGTCGCGCACGCCGCAGAACCGACCACTCGCAGCGGCGTGGGCGTCGAGCAGCGCGTCGAGATCCGGGTGCGCGAGATCCGCGTGACCGACGATGCCCCGGAGGCGTGGCTCGGCCAGGCTCTCGAGCCAGAGCGTCTCTTCCGCGTACCGGCGGGGGTCTCGTCGCTTCCACGCGGCCTCCACGTGCACGAAGCCGCTCGCGGGAGAGCCGTCTGCGTGGTCACTGAAGGTCCACGGGGCCAGGACGTAGCGTGGGTCACCGACGAACGCGAGCGCCGCACGCGGGAAGAGCGCGGGGGCGAGCCACGCCAGGAGACGCGGGCTGAAGCCGAAGAGCTTCACGGCGGGGGTGGTCTCGCGCGGCGTGGTCCGGGGGTCCCAGACGTGGACATGGGCATCGAGGACGGGGACGTCGATCACGGGCTCCTCCCAATATGACCGCCGTGTAACACGGCTCGCGTGTCCGCGGGCGAACTGGCCTTTACGCGCGGGTGAGCGCGGGGTATGCCCGCTCACGGCCGGCCGAGAGGCCCCGCGCGCAACCGTCCGCGACCAGAGAGACCACCCGTGACCCACTCACTCCCCAGCCACGCACGTGTCGTCATCATCGGCGGCGGCATCATCGGCACCTCGGTGGCCTACCACCTGGGCCAGCTCGGCTGGGCCGGCGACGTCGTGCTGCTCGAGCGAGACCAGCTCACCTCCGGGACCACCTGGCACGCCGCCGGCCTCGTCGTCACGTTCGGGAGCCTCTCGGAGACCTCGACCGAGCTTCGTAAGACCACGCGCGACCTCTACGCTCGCCTCGAGGCGGAGACAGGGCACTCCACGGGCTTCCGACCCGTGGGTTTCATCGAGGCCGCGGCTGATCGCGATCGCTTGGAGGAGTACCGTCGGGTGGCGGCCTTCAATCGCTATCACGGGGTCGACGTGGCCGAGATCGGCCCGGACGACATCGCCCGCCTCTTCCCGCTCGCCGATACGCGCGACCTGCTCGCCGGGTTCTACGTGGCCGCCGATGGGCGGGCCGACCCCGTGGGCGCTACCGTGGCCATGGCCAAGGGCGCGCGGATGCGCGGCGTGCAGATCTTCGAGGGTGTCCCCGTCACGCGGGTTACCCAGAACCGCGGGCGGGTGACAGGCGTCGAGACGCCGTTCGGCAACATCAGCGCCGAGGTGGTGGTGAACTGCGCGGGGATGTGGGCTCGCGAGCTGGGCGCCGCCGTGGGCGTGAATATCCCGAACCAGGCGGCGGAGCACTACTACCTGATTACCGAGCCGTTCGCCGGCGTCTCGTCCTCTTGGCCCATCCTCGAGGACCCGGCGTCGCACGGATACTACCGCGAGGAGGTTGGCGGGCTGCTCGTGGGGCTCTTCGAGCCCGTCTGCGCGCCGTGGAAGGTCGACGGGATCCCGAAGGACTTCTCCTTCGGCGAGATCCCGCCGGACTGGGACCGCATGACACCCTTCCTCGAGCGCGCGATGAAACGCGTGCCCAAGACGCTCGAGGTGGGCATCAAGAAGTTCTTCTGTGGCCCCGAGAGCTTCACTGCGGACCTGCGACCGATCGTGGGTGAAGCGCCGGAGCTGCGTGGATACTTCGTCGCGGCCGGCCTCAACTCCATCGGGATCATCACCGGTGGCGGCATGGGGAAGGTCTTGGCCCACTGGATCGCCACGGGCCAGCCCGACGTGGACATCACCGGGATGAACATCGACCGGCTGCACCCGTACCAGAACACCCCGGAGTACCGCCGCCATCGGACGGTCGAGTCGCTGGGCCTCGTCTACGCGTGTCACTACCCCACCCGCGCGCCGCTCACCGCCCGTGGGGCCAAGCGATCGGCGTTTCACGAGCGCCTCGCCGCGGCCGGCGCTTTCTTCCGCGACGTCTCCGGCTGGGAGTCGCCCGACTGGTATTCGCCTGACGAGCCGCCCGACCCGGGCCCGCTCTCCTTCGGCCGCATGCGGTGGTTCCCGCTCTGGCAGGCCGAGCACGAGGCGGCCCGCAGCGCCGTGATCGCAATGGAGATGTCGTTCATGAGCAAGTTCTTCGTGGAGGGCCGCGACGCGGCCGCGGTGCTGGACCGCATCTCCACGGCGCGGGTGGCCGGCACCGTGGGCGTCATCACGTACACCCAGTGGCTGAACCCTGGCGGCACGATCGAGGCGGACCTCACCGTCACGAGGCTGGGCGAGCAGCGGTTCCTGGTGATCGTCACCGACACGATGCACCGTCACGCCGAGACGTGGCTGCGCCGGGCCATTGGCGAGGACGAGCACGCCTTCGTCAGCGACGCCACCGGGGCCTACGCACAGCTCAACCTGCAAGGGCCTCGTGCCCGCGACCTCCTGCAGACGCTCACTGACACCGACCTCTCCAACGAAGTGTATCCCTATCGCACCGCGCGAGAGATCTCGCTGGGCTACGCGCGCCTGTTCTGCATCCGCATGAGCTACCTCGGCGAGCTGGGCTACGAGCTGGTGATCCCCACCGAGCAGGCCGTGCACGTCTACGACCGGATCATCGCCGCCGGGGGGGCCTTCGGGTTGCGTCACGCCGGCCTCAAGGCGCTCGCGAGCTTGCGGCTCGAGAAGGGCTACCGCGACTACGGCCACGACATCGACAACTGCGACAACCTCTTCGAGGCCGGCCTCTCCTTCACGCTGGCGCTGGACCACGACTTCGTGGGCCGCGACGCCGTCCTGGCCCAGAAGGCTGCGGGCGTTCCTCATCGCAGGCTATGCCATGTGCGCCTGGACGACCCCGAGCCGCTGCTCTACCACGCCGAGGTGGTGTATCGGGACGACGTCGCGGTGGGCACGGTGCGCGCCGGCTCCTACGGCTTCAGCGTGGGTGGCGCCGTCGGCCTCGCCATGATCACGGCCGGCGCCCCCGCGGACGCCGCGTGGATCAACGGCGGCCGATGGAGCGTGGAGATCGCTGGGACCCGGTATCCGGCCACCGTGTCGCTGCGCCCGTTCTTCGATCCCACCAACGCCCGCCTCAAGGCCTGAGCCGCTCCAGGGACCGAGCCTACCGGGGGATGTGGGCAGCCTCGAGGCTCGCGGCAGCCGAGCGCGCCGCCGCGTAGTCGTGGTCGTGGAGCGGCTCGTTGCCGAACAACACGGCCTCGTAGACCCGACTCACCTGTGCGGCTGCGTCAGCTGCGGCCGGGCTCTGCCGGCGCAGCGCGGCGAGGAGCCGGCCAGCGGTGGGCGCGGTGGACAGGTCTACCCCACGCCGCCGCGCCGCCCGCTCGAGCCGGCGGTACAGACGACGGACGCGCCGGGCGTCGGCGCCCGTGACACGCCGCGACGTGACGCGAGCTCGGCGCGGGCGCTGGCGCCGCCAGAGGGCCGCCAGCACCACGGCGAGGAGGAGGAACAGCAGGGCTCCCAATAAGACCGCGGGCCAGTGCATGCGGAACCAGGCGCGGATTTCGCGCCACTTCGGGAGCTTCAGGCCCGCGCCCTCGAGGCCCTTGCCGATCTCCTTGAACATGGAGACCTGGTCGTCGAGGTCGAAGCCGACCACCCACTTGTACCAAGCGAGCTGGATCGAATCGACGTAGCTCGAGAGCCGCGCCCAGAGCCCCTCCTCCTCCGGCACGAGGGAGCCGCCAGGCGGCGTGGCGTCGAAGACCTCCCAACCCTCCCCGGGGAAGAGGGCCTCGGCCCACGAGTGTGCGTCCGCCTGCCGGATCGACGCGTAGTCACCGACCGAGTTGTAGACGCCGCCGTAGAACCCCCCGACGGAGCGCGAGGGGATCCCGACGGAGCGGGCGAGGATGATGAACGCCGTGGAGAAGTACTCGCAGTGCCCCGCCTTCTTCCCGAAGAGGAAGTCGGCGAGCGGGTCCTCGGGGTCGTGCCCTCCATCGAGGCTGTAGGCGTAATTGCCGAGCAGATACCGCTCGATCGCTGCCGCTTTGTCGAACGGCGTGGCCTCCCCCGCGGTGATCTCGCGCGCCAGCGCCGGGATCCGGGGGTCGAGCGCGGAGGGCAACTGGAGAAAAGGGGCCACGTCCGGGTGGCTCGGGTCCACCGGAGAGACGGCGCGCAGCGCCACCGGGTCGCGTGGAAACCGGATGCTCCGCACGCGATAACGCGGCGGCGCAGAGTCCGGAGAGTCGTAGAGCACGTCGCCATGATCGTCCCGCGAGTAGCTCGTGCGCCGGCGGGGATTCACCTCGTAACGGTCCTCGGCCACATCCCGCACCGCGACGAGCCGGTGCTCACCGAAGACCGCCTTTCGGTCCATCCGGATCGGCTCCATGAAGACCGAGAGCTCGAAGCGGTGGGCGTTCTCCGGGAGTTCTCGCGGCTCGCGGCGCACCTCCCAGAAGCCCCCCTCGGCCACCCGCCGCAGCGGCTCTCGCCGCTTCGTAGTCTTGGCCCAGCTGTGTCCGTCGTATTGGTCGAAGACCATCCCCCTGAGCCGAAGCGGGAGCAGAGACTGTAGCGTGAGGCCCGGCGTGCTGATGGCGGTGGCCTCGATCCGAGCCACCACGGTCTGATCGGTCTTGATGGTGCCGAAGTCGCCCAGCGTGACCTGATCATCGAAGCCCGACACCGACTGCCCCGACTGCCGGTGCGCGCCGAAGAGGCCGAGGCCGACGCGCGGGAAGATCAGGAATACGCCCACCGAGGCGATGAACATGATGAGCGCGAGGCCGCTCGAGGCGCCGAGGAAGCTGGGCGTGACGAGCCGCTGGAGGCGCGGCCCGCCGAATACCTGAGACTCCGTGCGGCCCTCGCGCTGCGCGAGCTCCTCGAGGTCGCGACGGAAGTGCAGCAGCACCAGCGCCCACGTGATGAGCACCACGTACGCGAGGAACGCGAGCGCGAAGGTGAGCGTGGGGTTGATGACCGCGCCGGCCACCAGCTGAATGAAGCTCAGGAGGTAGAGCTGAAAGAAGTCGCGGCTGGTTCGTTGTTGGAAGAGCCGCACGGTCACCATGAGGCTGGCGAAGTAGATCGCGTAACGCAGCCAGTCCGTGGTGAGCACCGCGGCGCCAGCGCACGCGAGCAGACCCAGCACGAGCACGGCGTTCCAGAGACCGACGCGCTCCGGCTGCGCCGTGGAGGCCTGGTAGCGCCGCGAGGCAGGGATCGACAGCAGCCACGCCGGCACGAAGAGCAGTGGGAACAGCAGCCCGAGCTCGCCGGAGAACGCCAGCACCGCCAGGGGCAGCGCGGTGACCGCGTAGGTCACCAGGCGGTGGACGCGCTCAAACCGCACGCGCGGGCTCTCCTTCCGCCACGAGCGGCCCGCCGGAAGTGAAGACGCGCCCGAAGCCGGCGCTGGATGCGGCGCGCTGCCCCTCGTAGCGGACGAGGAGCCCCTCGCCGGGAGCGGGCAGGAGCTCGGGCGCGTCGGGCGCGGCCGTGAGGAGGGCGAGGTGATCGAAGAGCACGGGGAGCTGCCCCGACCCTGGCGCTGGGGCGACATCGCCGGCCTGGGTACGCAAGCCCACGGAGTAGCCCTGACCGAGGAAGAGCGCCGCGAGGCTGGCGACGTCGCTGACGGCGCCCTCGAACGCGGGCGCGGCCTCCGGACCGCAGCCGAGAGAGACGTGGAGCCAAATGCGCCGTGTGGCGGGCGCCTCGTACTCGCGGGTGACGATGCGGCCCAGGCGGGCCGAGGTCTTCCAGTGGACGTCGCGGGGGTCGTCCTCCACGCGGTGCTCGCGGAGCGCGTGGTACTCCTCGCCGCGGCCGGAGCGGGCCGAGTCATTGTCCAGCCCGTAGCGCCCGGGGCTGTGGAGCTCGGGCATACGTACGGCCCGCAGGGCCGGCCAGACCAGGATCTCGTCGGGCGCGTGGATCTCCCGCGACTTGCGGAAGAAGCCAAAGGGGTACCGTGTGGCCACCCGAATGCCCTCGGAGGCCACGACACCGCGCCGCGGCGCGCGCACCCGCACCGAGAGCCCCGCCCGCTCGCCGGGCGCCAGGATCAGCGCATAGGCCGGCCGCTGCGTGGGCGCGTTGGGCCCCTTCGCGAAGCGCTCCTCCACCTCCACGCCGAACGACGCGAGCCGGGTCTTGCGGTTCTCGAGATCCACGGGGAGGAAGGCGTCCGTGCCAGCGTGGATCCCCCCGCTTCGGCGCCGCGTGACGACCACGTCGCGGACGGTGAACTCGCTCAGCACGCCGCTGACCACGATGAGCGACAGCAGCATCCCGAGGATCAGGAACAGGAGGTTGTTGCCGGAGTTGATCGCGCCGAAGCCGAGGCCGAGGGTGACGAGGATGACCGCCTTACCCTCCCGTGTGGTCGTGAGGCGCCGGGGCGTCCAGCGTGACGTGGTCACCGGGGGACCGGGAGCGACTCGATGAGGTCGGCGAGGATCGCCGCGGCCTCGTCCCGCTGCGTGGCGGATCCGTCGCGGTGGTTCTTCACGTAGACCCGGTGGCTCATGGCGGGCACCACGAGCGCCTGGACGTCGTCTGGCGTGGCGAACGCGCGACCCTCGAGGAACGCGCGCGCCTGGATCGCGCGGTAGAAGGAGATCGCCCCTCGTGTGGACACACCCAGGGAGAGGTGTGGGCTCTGGCGCGTGGCCGCGACCAGCGCCATCACGTAGTCCATCACGATGGGCTCGACGCGCACCGCCTCTACCCGCGCCTGCCACGCGAGGACGTCGTCTGCTGTAGCGACCGGTCGCACAGCGGCGACCGGATCGGTCCACCCGAGCGTCTGGATCACGTCGCGCTCTGTGGTGGCGTCGGGGTAACCGATCGCCATACGGAGCATGAAGCGGTCGAGCTGGCTCTCCGGCAGCGGATACGTGCCGTAGAACTCCTTCGGGTTCTGCGTGGCGATCACCATGAAGGGCCGCGGCAGGTCGTGCGTGCGGTTGTCCACCGTGACGCGGCCCTCGCTCATGGCCTCGAGCAGCGCGGACTGCGTGCGAGGCGTGGTCCGGTTCACTTCGTCGGCCAGGACGACATGCGCGAAGATCGGCCCCGAGCGGAAGTCGAAGGCGGCGCGCGCCGCGTCGTAGACCGAGACGCCCAGCACGTCCGACGGCAGGAGATCGCTGGTGAACTGGATCCGGCGGAAGCTGGCGTCCAGCGCTGCCGCCACGCTGCGCGCCAGCGTGGTCTTGCCCGTTCCCGGCACGTCCTCGAACAGGACGTGTCCCCGCGCGAGGAGCGCGGTGAGCGCCAGGTCTACTGCGGCCTCTTTGCCGCGAAAGGCCGACGACACCGCCGCGCGAAAGCTATGGAGCTTTGGGTCGTTCATGCCGCCACCACCGGATTCTCGAGGGTTCCGACACCCTCGATGTCGATCGACACCGTGTCGCCCGGGAGGAGAGCGCCCACCCCCTGCGGCGTGCCCGTAGCGATGACGTCGCCCGGCTCCAGGGTCATGTGTGCGGAGATGAACGCGAGCAGCGTGGGGACGGAGAACACCATGTCGCTGGTGTGGCCATCCTGCTTCACCACCCCGTTCACACGCGTGACCAGCCGGAGCGCGTCCGGCGACCCAGCAAGAGCGGTCTCGATGGCCGGCCCCAGCGGGCAGAAGGTGTCGAAGCCCTTCGCGCGAGTGAACTGCACGTCGGCCGTCTGGATGGCCCGCGCCGTGACGTCGTTGAGCACCGTGTAACCCAGCACGTACTCGAGCGCATCGGCGGCTGCCACGCGCTTCATCCGACGGCCGATGACCACCGCAAGCTCCCCTTCGAAGTCGATTCGCCCGACATCTGCTGGCGCGCGGATCGCGTCACCGGACGCGATGAGCGCGCTCGGGGGCTTCAAGAACAGCTTCGGGACGTCGGGCACCGGCCGCCCCATCTCGACGCAGTGCGCGCGGTAGTTCGAGCCGACACAAATAATTTTGCTCGGGCGACAGGGGGGGAGCAGGTGGGCCACGTCCAGGGAGAGGCGCTTCCCGGTGGGCTCGATGGGGCCCTCGAAGGGGTTCCCGTCGTGGACGTGAATCTCCTCTCCCTCGAGCGACCCGAACATATGACGACCGAACGCGTAGAACTGGACCAGCTTCAACGGCACCTCCGGGGGACAGGAAGATAGCAGCTTCCGGTCTTCTGGCCATGGCGCCCCATAGGCCTATCTTCGTGAACCATGTTGGTCGCCCCGCTCTCCGATCGCCTGCTCTCTGTCCACGGCCCCGATGCGCGCGCCTGGCTCCAGGGCTTCGTCACCCATGACGTCCTCGGGCTCGAGCCTGGGGGCACGCGCTACGCGCTGATCCTGGACGAGAAAGGTCGCGTGCTCGCCGACCCCACGCTGCACAGGCCCGCTGCCAAGCCCGAGACGATCTACCTGCTCCTCCCGGCCGACCGTGTCGAGGCCGTGCGGGAGCATCTGGGGCGGCGAATCGTCACCGAGGAGGTCGAGCTCACGGTGCTTCCCTACGAGGGGACCACGCTGCAGGGCGCGTCGTCCGCGAGCCTCTTGGGTGCGCTGGTCTGTTTCCCACACGACCGCACGGGGCTCGGCGGCTTCGACGCCTTCGACCTCCTAGGCCACACCCCCAGCGGGCGAGACGACTCCGCCGCGATCGAGCAAGCCCGGATACATGCCGGGATCCCGCGGCTCGGTGTGGACATCGAGGCCACCACCCTGGCGGCGGAGGCGGGGCTTCACGACGCCCTCCACTTCGGTAAGGGGTGTTATCTGGGCCAGGAGGTCGTCGCACGGCTCGCGCACCGCGGACAGACCACGCGGGAGCTTCGGCGGGTCGCCCTGACCGCGCCGCTCCCCGCCGGTGAGGCGCCCATCGCGCGGGGCGACCGTCTTGTCGTGCAGGAGCCAGACGGCCCGCGGGAGGTGGGCACGATCACCAGCTTCGCGGCCCCCTACGGCCTCGCCCTGATCCGACGTCGTTGGTTCGAGCCGGGGCAGCAGCTCGAGGTCGGCAACAGCACCGTCACCGTGCTGCCGGACCGCGTGCGCGGGCACGTCGCGCTTGCGCCGGAGAACGACCCCGGATTTCGCGGGAATAAGCCGCACCGTGCGCTCGTCTCATGACCGCCCCGCACCCCGAGGGAAACTCGGGTTGCCTCCGGCGAATGCGTTGACCTAGACTCGGCCCTCGTGTCCGCGGAACGCCGCTTCGCCGGCCCCCACACGCATCACCCAACGGGAGTCATTCGAGACCATGAAGAAGCTGCTCATCGTGCCGTTCGCCCTGCTCTTCTCGTCGGCCGCCCTCGCCGAGGAACCGCCGAAGACCGACTGGGTGGCCAAGTGCAAGACCTGCCACGGGCCGGAGCTCGCAGGCAAGGCCAAGGCGCCCGCGATCGCCGGCGAGGCAGTCGCCAAGCTCAAGGCCTCGCTCACCACCAAGATCCCGAAGCCGATGACAGCCATCTCCAAGGCCATGACCCCGGCGGACATCGACGCGGTCTCGGACGCGATCTCGAAGCTGCCGAAGCCCCCGGCGCCGCCGCCCGCTCCCGCCACGCCCTGAGCGGCGTGTATCGCCTTCCGGCCGCCCCGTTGGCGCTGGTCCTCGGGGCCGCGGCCTGCGACATCAACAATAAGAACGCCGACGCCCTGTCCGCCCCTGCGGACGACGCCTCGGAGCCCGAAGACACCACGGTCGATCCGGTGGCCGATACGTCGGAGGAGCCGGATACGTCCGAACCATCGGACGCGCCGACCTACACCGTGGTCTCGGGCTGCGACTGGTTGGCCGGTACTTGGCTGTTCGCTGACTGCCGCACCGCGGAGGCCGTAGAGCTGAAGTTCAGCGCCGTCGGGTCGTGCCAGTATCAGGTCACTGGGCCCAGCCCGCTCATCGTGGGCGCCGCGGCGTGGGCGGAAGACAGCGGCTTCATGCTGGTGCTGAACGACGGTCAGCGGTGCCAGGGCTTCTTCGACGGCGAGCACCTCGATGGCACCTGCGCCGCCGTGGGCCTCGGCGCCGTGGACCCCTGCTGGTTCACCGCCGTAAAGAAGTAGGCCCGCGCCCCGCCGCTCAGACCCGCGGTGAGAGGCGTCGTCGGATCCAGGTGCGTGCCAAGACGTAAGCGAGCGTGGGTCCGATGGTCACCGGGTTGATCCCTGAGACCTCGTCGCCGTAGATCGGGCTAACGGGCCGATCGGCGGTGCGCAGCCCGCGGGCGGCAAGGAGCCCGAGTAGGTCGTTGGGATAGCCGTAGCGTGGCCAGAGCCGCTCGAGCGGCAGGCGCTCCAGCGCGCGGCGCGAGATGGCGGCGTACCCGCACTGCGAGTCGTTCACAGGCTGGCCCACCGCGACGCGGGTCAACTCGGTCAACACCCGGTTCGCCAGCTGTCGCGCCCGAGGCATGCGCTGCGACACCTCACGGTGCCCGAGGCGGTTACCCTTGACGTAGTCGGCGGTGCCAGCGGCGATAGGCTCGATCAGCCGATCCATCTCGCTTGGGTCCATCTGGGCGTCACCGCCCACCACCACTGCGATGTCAGCGCCGGCAGCGAGCGCTGCTCGGTAGCCGGTGGCGATGGCCGCACCGACGCCTCGATTTCGGGTGTGCCGGATTACGCGCGTCCGCTCGCCGCCTTCCGCGCGCGCCACCGCGCTGGTTCCATCTCGCGAGCCGTCGTCCACGACGAACACGTGATCGACGTACCGCGGCAGCTCGGACACCGTCCGCCCTATCAGGCGCTCCTCATTGAACGCCGGGACCACCACCGCTACCGTCTTCCGGCCGTACACGAGCCCTCCGGTCCGACGTGGTTAGCCCCCGTCGGCCCCGGGGTCAAGAACCGGTGTCGTCTCGCTCGTCGCGAGGACTCGCCCCCGCTGGCGGCAGGTCACTCGGGCCACCCGTGTCACGGTTCGGACCCGGGGCGCGGCCTACCGCCCCTTGGCGCCCGCTCGGCGAGGCTTCGGGCAGCTCCGAGAGCTGCTCCCGTAGGAGCCCCAGCGCCGACGTGAGCTCGCCAAGGCGCTGCCAGATCTCCTGGTTCTGATTCATCAGGTGCGCGGTGGCGCGCAGCGTGGGCACGAGCCCCTGCTCCACTACCTGCACCTGCTTGTCGATGAGCGCCGCGACCCCGGGCGGGGGCGGGCTGGTGACCTGGACGTTCACGGCCATGTCGCCGATCGCGCCCGCGAGGCGCTCCACGTGCGGACCGAGCGGCTCGACCGGGCCCCTCCGCCCGTCTTTCAGCTCGCCGTGGATCGACCGGAGGCCGTCGGCGACGTCTGACAACATCCCCACCATCCGCGACGCGGGGTCGCCGTCGCCCCCGCCCGTGCGCTGCTGGCGGGCCAGTACCGCACAGAGGTGCGCCCAGCGCTCGTCGTCCTCGGTCGTGTTGATCCCGCGAATTCGCGCGAGTCGCAGGAGGTTGGCTTCTGCGCCTGTCGCCAAGGTCTGCGCCTCGCTCCGGTAGTGGTCCGTGATGAGCTGCGAGAGCTCCTGGTCGTTCATCACGGGCACCACGCGGGAAGCCAGCTTCGCCATGTTGCGGTAGCTGCCCTGCAGCTTGAAAGCGGGCTCTGTGCGGTTGGCCTCGGCCATGGACGCCGACGCGATGTAAGCCTTGTTCACCTCGAGCAGGAGGCGCTGGATCGAGCGCATCCGGCGCAGCACCGCGACGATGTCGTCGACCTCGCCGCGCGTCCACGCGTGCTGCAGGGCGCTCTCGGCCACCTCCTCACCGTCCGCCTTGCGAATGAACACCTGTAGGTCCTCAATCCCGCGAGACGCGATCGGAGCGAGGCTGGTGTTCTGTGTGATCGCGTTCTCGAGGTACGACAGCGCGAACAGGTCCTCGCGGCCGCCTACGACGTCGCCGAGGTTGTGGACGTCGGCGCGGTTCGCGAGCATGTCGGGGATCCGGAAGAGCTCCCCCGACTCGGTGTAGGGATTGCCGGCCATGCACACGACGAAGCGCTTCCCGCGAAGGTCGACCGTGCGGGTACGCCCCTTCCACACGGACTCGATCTTGCGCTGGGCGTCTGACACCGAGATGAACTTCTGCAGCAGCTCCGGGCTCGTGTGCTGGATGTCGTCCAGGTAGAGCATGGCGTTGGCGCCCATCTCGAGACCCAGGTTGATGCGCTCCACCTCCTGCCGGGCCGTGGCCTCTGCGCACTCCGAAGGGTCGAGTGACGTCACGCCGTGGCCGAGGGCGGGGCCGTTGACTTTGACAAAGACCAACCCGAGCCGACTGGCCACGTACTCCATTAGCGTGGTCTTGCCGTAGCCAGGCGGGGAGATCAGGAGAAGGAGGCCCATCCGGTCCGTCCGCTTGTCCCCGCCGGCCGTGCCCATCTGCTTGGCCAGGTTCTCGCCGATGAGGGGCAGGTACACCTCATCGAGGAGGCGGTTGCGCACAAAGCCGCTCATGGGCTTGGGGCGAAGCTCTTCGAGCCTGAGGCGGGCGCGCTCGGCGCCCAAGAGGGCGGTCCGCTGCGCCAGGAACTGCCGGTACGCGGGCATGCGGACGTCGAGGAGGTTCACGGCCTCCCCGACCAGCTCGTCGAGGCGGCCCTTGAGTACACCGCCTTCGAGCCTGTCGTGTTGTCCGACGAGGCCGCTGATCTCCAGCGTGAGGCGGGTGACGTTCGGGGTGCGCGGGACGTTGGGCGCTGCCAACAACACCGCCACCTCGGGGACGAAGGCGGCGCTGCCTGGGGCGTGCCGCTCGACGAAGGCCTCGACCCATCCCCGCGCGGCCTCGAGGCGCCGTCCGAGCCCAGTGATCTCGTCTAGCGGTGGTGGATTGCCCGCGGCCCTGACGAACGCGTCGCGTAGCTCGAGAGCCTCCGCGGACATCGGCACCTTGCCGTCGGCCAGCTGAAGCGCGAGCACCTCGGCCGCCGCGTCCAGCACAGCCTGGGCGAGCGTGGGGAGCCGCTCGTCCGCGACGAGCGCTTCGATCTCGGCCCGCAGCTCGGGGATGAGCGCCGTGGGACCGGCACCGCCGAACAAGGCGCGTGCTCTAGCCAGGCTACGCGCGCGCTGGCCGAGGTGCCCCTTCGAGGCCGCCCCGCCGGAGGCAGGGGGACCGGCGACGCTGGCGAGGGTAGACGGCGACCACGCGCCGAGCCCGCGCTCGTCGGACTGGGCGCCCTCCCAACGCGCGAGCACCCACTGCGCCACCGCCCGCGCCGCCGGGCTGAAGCGGAGCAAGCCGGCCCCCCGCCACGCCGGCACGAGCGCGCTCAGGATCTTGGCTGCGTCTTCGTCGTGAACGCCGCGGTCGTACCCTTCGTCGAGGCGGTTCTGTGCTGCGGCGCGGACCGTTGCGAGCAGCCTGGCCGGCTCGAGCACTTCGGCCCCGAGGGCCTCTAGGCGGCCCGCGGCGTCGGCCTCCCGGAGGATAGCCACCGCTAGCGTCACCGAGCGGTACACCCCCTTCGGGCCGGGGGTCTCGCTGGCGACGGACTGATCCCAGAAGGGCCGGGTGGCCAGGAACTCGGGGTCGGTGACGGGGTCGTAGTAGTCGGTGCCGGCGAGGTGGAACGCGAGGCCGTCGCCGCGCGGCACGAGCGTGAGGTCGAAGGCCTGGGTGTTGACCGCAAAGCGGTGTCGGCCGAGGCGAATGACCGCCCCGCCCTCCTCGAAGAGCTCCGCCTTGTCGCGGAGCGCGCGGCCAGCCTCCGCTTCCAGGGAGGTGAGGCGCCCCTCGAACTCGTCGCCACGAACGGCGTCACCGAGCTGGCGCAGACGCTCCGGAAGCTCCCGTGCCTTGGCGACGAGCGCGTCCGATGCGAAGTACCCCTCGAGGTCCTCGCGTCCGCCCAGCGTGAAGGCCTTCTTGCGGATGGCGGCGAGCAGACGCTCACCGCTGGACCAGATCGCCTCGGCGCGCCGGCGCCGGTCGGACAGCAGCTCTTCGCGCCGACGATCGAGCGTCTCCGAAGCCTCCTCGCGTCGCAGCCCCAGCTGCTCGACGAACTCGGGGACGTCCGCGAAGCGGCCCTCCAGCTCCTCGATGCGCAGCAACAGCCGGCTCCGCTGCTCCTCGGCCCGTTCGGGCGTGTCGGCAGCTGCTACGGCCGCCGCGAGGCTCTGCGACACCAGCATGAGCTCGGCCTGGAACGCCGCCGTGTGCTCCTCGCGCCCGAGCGACCGCCGACGGTTCTCAATCCCGGCGCGGGTCCGGTTGAGCGCGGCGAACACCTCCCCCGTCTGGGTGAGGATCGCGGTGCGCTGCACGGCGTCGTCGGCCCCCAAAGACGCAGCCAGCTCGGCCAACAGCTCCAGCTTCTCCTGAAGCGCCGACAGCTCCTTGGCCGCCGCCTCGCACTCCTTGGCCTTGGTGGCGCCACCGCCCCGCGCGCCAAGCTGCTCCACTCCCTGGAGATAAGGGGCGAGCGCACCGGCCCCTGCGAGGAAGGCGGCTGTGCGCCGCGAGACGTCCTCGAACCGGCCCCGGACCTCGCCCTCGAGCTTGTCGAGGCCTGCGAGGTCGAGATATCTCACGTCCCTGGCCGCGAGGATTCGCCCCCGGAGGCGCCGCAGGTCCGCCAGCGCCGTGACGAAGTCGTCCGCCACGCGCCAGCCCTCGGGGCGCAGCGACCGTAGGCGGTCCGCGGTGTCCTTCCGGAGGGTGTCGAGCACGCCCACGGCGGCGCGACGGAGCGCTTCGACCTTGTCGAACTCGTCGAGCACGACCGTGGCTGTGTCGCGGATGGCGCGAATCCCCGCCCCGAGCGGCGTGCCCGCCAGAGTCGCAACCTCGGTGTCGTCGACCCAGTGGTGCGCGTCAAGGGCGCGCTGAGCCGCCTTGGCCACGGTCTCGTACACGGCCCGGGTGACGCTCGGCCCGGCAGCGGCCTGCTCAGCGGTGAGCCGCGCGAGCGCGAAGCACTCGGACACGCCCCGAACGAGGTCGGCGTTGCCGATACGGTCCAGGAGGCCTTCGCCGCGCGGCCTTGACGCGTGAAACTCGGCCGAGGTGAACGGCGTGGTCCAGATCTGCAGCTCGTGCACCCGGGTCGGCTCCGGCGTGCCGCGCAGCACGACCAGGCGGCCGTCGTCGAACAAGGCGTAGCCCTGGCAGACGATCGGCGCCGCCATCTCGCGCCGGATGAGGTTGTAGACGCACAGCGCGTAGCGAGGCCCGGCGGAATCGACGTCGCCCACCACGCCGAAGCCGTAGAGCACGTCTTCGCCGTTGGGCGACCTTACGACCCGCTCGATCCGAAGGCGCGCGCCCGGCAGGTCGAAGGTGCGGACCTCGCCCGTCTCGAGGACGTAGCCCCCTGGGAACACGATGCCGTGGTCCTCCGGGAGCTGAACACACGAGTCGCCGATGCCGTCCAGCCGCCACACCTTCCGGCTGAGCGGGTTGTAGACGAGGTACCGAGGGGCCGGCTCTCGGTAGGGCTGGATCTTGAGGAGCACCAGCTTGCCAGCCCGAGCGAACTCGTATCGGCCGTCGTCCAGGGTCTGAAGGGGGTCCTCGACAGGCTCCGAGTAGATCCCCTCGCCGCTCGCGGTGTTGTTCTCCACCTTCACGGTGAGGTCCCCGCCCACGCACTCTACGAACACCTCGTCGAGCACGCTCACGTGCGGGTGCGTGCCTTTGACGTGGTTCTCCCGCGTGGCCAGGGTCCACTGGAAGTCGTGCGCCGGCGGGAGCTGAGTGTCGCGCTCGCCCCGAGCGTCGAGGTAGGTGCTTCGGTTCTGGCGATCGACGGACCACCGGAAAGCGCGCTGGTCGGTGGACTCGCGGCCTACCTGGAACGCTGCCCACAGCCGGGTGGGCCCGCGCCGCACCGACGCGAGGCGGGCGTCCTTGTAGTACTGGTGAAGCTCCTTGAACTCGCTGAGGAACTTCGGCTCGAAGAGCCCACCGCCATCCGCGAGCACCTCGCCGGGGCTCTGGAGAGACACGACCTGCAGCACGTCGTTCACGCTGAGCTCGGACTTGAGCCCCATGAAGACGTGGTAGCCCACGACGAGGCGGTCGCCGAGCGCCGCCGCGTCGCGAGCGACGCTGTTGTGCTCTGTGCGCAGGCGCTCAGCGCCCGTGACCTTCAGCTCGGTGGCGCCAAAGCGCTCGGCGCGTCGTAGGTTGAGCGACCGGGCGGCGTCCGCGAGCGTCCGCCCGCCAGCGGCGAGCCGCTCGGCGAGGACCTCGTAGGCTCCGCGTTCGACGCCCGGTTGCTCTTGGTTGGCGCTCACGCTTCAGCTCCCGGGCCGGGCGAGGTGGTCGCGCGGCCCTCCTGGGCTCCCAAGTGGAGCGCCGACCGGGTCTCAGTCAAGCCGCTTGCCCGCGGTGATCGAGCGCACCAGCTCCAGCAGCGCCAGCGGCTCGAACGGCTTCTCGAGCACGTCAGTCGCGCCCTGCGTGAGGTAGCTCGCCTTCGCCTCCTCGCCTCCGTCGGCGGTCATGAAGACGACGGGGACCCTCCTGAGCAGCGGGTCGGCCTGCATCGCCGCCAGGACTCCTGGGCCATCGAGCCCCGGCATCCGACAGTCGAGCAACACAACGTCCGGGGTGTGGGCCCGCACCGCCGCCAGCCCGCTAGCGCCGTCGCAGGCGGCGGTGCCGTCGTGTCCGCGCAGCTCCAGGGCGGTCAGCACCACGTCCCGAACATCTTCGTCATCGTCGATCACCAAGACTCGAGCCACAGGGTACCTCCGGGGGGGACCACCCGGACGCCCGGGTGCCGGTTGAACGCACCTCCGCGGCAGCCTAGCCTCTTGGGCGCCGTTGTCACCGGGTGGTCCACCCGGAGGGGCAATTAAGCGCCCGTAACCCAGCGCCCGCGCGGTCAGGCGTGCCCGACCCGTAGTCGAGGAGGCCGTCGGCTAGACTACTCGTAGTGTGGGCTCGTGCAACGTTGACGCCTGCCGGACGAGCCCGCCCGGGTCGCGCCTGCCGGGATGGGGCGACGCGGACGCAAAGGGCGGAGGGCCTGGGGAGTCGGGCGGGCCCGCAGGTAGTCTGGTGGCGGGGCGGCGAGCTCAGCTCAAGCGTCGCAAGAAGGCCGCTTCGTCGAGCACCGCCACCCCGAGCTCCCGGGCCTTCGTGGCCTTGCTGCCCGCCCCAGGGCCGGCGACGACCACGGTGGTCTTCTTCGACACGGAGCCCGAGGTCTTGCCGCCCAGGCGCTTCACGAGCGCCTCCGCCTCGTCCCGTGTGAGCGACTCGAGCTCACCCGTGAACACCCAGGTCTCTCCGGTGAGGTCCGGCCCGGCGGGGCGCTCCTCGAGGACGAAGGGCGTGGGCTCCACCCCGAGCTCGGACAGGTCGGCGAGCAGGCTATGGACGTGTGGGTCGTCCAGGAAAGCGCGAAGGCTGGCGGCGACGCGAGGGCCCACGTCTGGCACCTCGAGGAGGGCCGCAGTCGACGCGGCCCGAAGCGCCTCGAGCGTGCCGAAGTGCTTGGCCAGCCCCTCGGCGAGGGCCTCACCCACGTGGCGAATGCCGAGACCGAACAGAAACCTATCCAGGCCTCGGGTCTTGGACGCGCGCAGGGCGTCGAGGAGGTTCTGCGCCGACTTCTCTGCGAAGCGGTCGAGGTCGACGAGCTGCGCCAGATCCAAGCGATACAGGTCGGCCACCGAGCGCACGTAGCCCATGACCATGAACGCATCCACGCTCTTCTCGCCGAGCCCGTCGATGTCGAGCGCGCGCCGACTGCCCCAGTGGATGAGCCGCTCTCGGAGCTGCGCGCGGCAGTCGACCGGATTCGAGCAGCGGGCGATGGCCTCGCCCTCGGGGCGCACCACAGGCGCGGCGCACTCGGGACACGTCCGCGGCATCGCGAACTCCACGGCGCCGGGAGGGCGAAGCTCCAGCAGGGGCCCCACGATCTCCGGGATCACATCTCCGGCCCGCCGCACCACCACGGTGTCGCCGATGCGGAGGTCCTTGCGCCGGATCTCGTCCTCATTGTGGAGGGTGGCGTTCGAGACCGTCACGCCGCCCACGTACACCGGGGCCAGCACCGCAGCGGGCGTGACGGCCCCCGTGCGGCCCACGTTCAGCTGGATGCCGAGGAGGACGGTCTGGCGCTCTTCGGGGGGGAACTTCATCGCCACGGCCCAGCGGGGCGACTTCGCCACCTGACCCAGCGTGTCCTGGAGCGCTCGGTCGTCGAGCTTCACCACCATCCCGTCGATCTCCATGGGGAGCGACGCGCGACGCTCTCCGAGGTCGCGGTAACGAGCGGCCACCTCCGCTGCACCGGTCACGACGACGATCTCTTGGCTCATCACGGGCAGGCCCAGCGCCTCGAGCAGCGCCAGCAGCGCGCGCTGCGAGCGTGGCAGCTCGATGCCCTGCACCTCACCCACCCCGTACGCGTAGAACGAGAGCGGGCGACTGGCGGTGATGGACGCGTCCAGCTGGCGCACCGAGCCTGCGGCGCAGTTACGGGGGTTCTTGAAGCGGGCCTCGCCCTGAGCCTCCCGCGTCTGGTTGAGGCGGGCGAAGGCGGCCTTGTCCATGAAGATCTCGCCACGCACCTCGAGCAGCGCAGGCGGATGATGTCCGTTGGGCACCCTGAGGACGCGCGGGATCTCGGCGATGGTCCGGACGTTG